>Ga0302326_10001742_pt1 | contig 54497 bp, 39 predicted proteins | sample Palsa_T0_3_FD_202264 | JGI IMG/M metagenome (GOLD analysis project Ga0302326, IMG submission 202264) | Peat permafrost microbial communities from Stordalen Mire near Abisko, Sweden - Palsa_T0_3 | ecosystem: Environmental > Terrestrial > Soil > Palsa > Peat permafrost | place: Sweden: Abisko...
CGCGATCCACAGCGCCAACGCCGAGATCATCGACATCTCAAAGCGCGCGAAGAAGTACCACGGGATGGGCTCGACGGTCGTCGCGCTCGCGTTTTCGCCCGAGGGCGACATGGTCCACGTGGCGCACGTCGGCGACAGCCGGTGCTACCGGATGCGCCACGGGATCCTCGAACGGATGACGACCGACCACTCCCTGATGGTCGACGTGCTCGAGACCCACCCCGACGCCGACGACGCGCTCGTCGAGCGGATGCCGCAAAACATCATCACGCGTGCCCTCGGCATGGAAGAGTCGATCCGCGTACCGGTCCGCTCGATGCGCGCGTACGACGGGGATGTCTACCTGCTCTGCTCGGACGGCCTCAGCGGCGCGCTGTCCGACGAACAGATCGAGGAGATCCTGGAGCGGCCGGGCGTGCCCAGCGATCACGTGCGAGCGCTCATCGACGCGGCGCTCGCCGCGGGGGCGCACGACAACATCGCCACGATCGTCCTCAAGTGCCGCGAGACAGAAGTGCCGCCGCAACGTCGCGCGTCCAACCGCCCGCCGGGCCAGCTCGTCGACGCGCCCCCGTCGACCCACAGGGTGCCGCTCGCCTCCGCACCCGAGATCATCATCGTCGGCGTGGAGACGCACGTCGTGCCCGCGAACAGCGCGAACGCGAACCTTCTCGACGCGCTCGGGCGCTTCGCCCGCCTGCGCCAGATGAGCGTCCCCGAGATCGCGCAACCCAAGCCGGGCCGCTGCGCCGATTGCGGGCAGCCGCTCGACAAGGACTCTGCGGCGTGCCCCACGTGCGGCAAAAGCGTAGAGCGCGTCCCGTAGCCGAGCGATCCCGCTTCCGACACGTCGTGTGACGTTGTCCAATTCTCGCTTCACGGTTCGCGTGAGGCGAATGGGCCGACGGGTCCTAGCTTGCGAAGAGCCGAGTGTTATGACGCTCGTGATGAGCGGACGACTCACCGCCGTTGCTGTCGCGTCGGCCCTGCTCGCTGCGGCGTGCGGCTCGCCGGCAGGTTCGAGCTCCGCCGATGCCGGCAACAATGGCAGCTCGAGTGCCGACAATAGTGGCAACTCCGGGCCCGGCAACGACGGCAGCTCGGCGGCCGGCGATGCTGGCAACAGCAGCAGCTCGGGCGGCACCAGTGGCGGTTCGGGTGCAGGCGGCAGCAACGGCAACGGGGGCGCCGGCAGCACCAGCAGCAGCGGGGGCGCCGGCAGCAGCGGCGGCTCGGGCCCTTCTGGCGATGCCGCGGCGGGAGTGCCCACTCTCTTCTACCTGGATCTCACGGGCGGTCGCGTGTTGCGGGCAGGCACCGACGGCGGGAACGTCGAGGCGCTCGTGACCAGCGGAAACGCCCAGCCCGACGGCGTCGTCGTCGACGTACCGAACGGGTACATCTACTGGACCAACATGGGCGCCCTCGAGGGCCTCACGCAGCCGAACGACGGCTTCATCCGCCGAGCCGACATCGACGGCTCGAACGCGACGACGCTCATCCCCGAGGGCAATACGCATACGCCCAAACAGATGAAGCTCGATGCCACTCACGCCCAGCTTTACTGGTGCGACCGCGAAGGCATGCGGGTGATGCGCGCGAACACCGATGGGTCGAACATCGAAACTCTCGTCACGACCGGCACGACCGACGATCAGGCGGACTACGCCGTGGGGATCGCCCTCGACCTGGCCGGCGGCGAGATGTACTGGACGCAAAAGGGATCGGGGCCCACGAGCAGCAACGGCACCGGTGGACAGGGGAGCATTCGGCGCGCCGGCCTGCAGATCCCCGCGGGGCAGACCTCGACGAACCGCACGGACATCGAGGTGCTCTTCTCGGGCTTGCCCGAGCCGATCGACATGGACGTCGATCTGGCAGCGCGTCAGATGTACTGGACGGATCGGGGGGACGGCACCGTCTCCCGGGCTCCGATGGATCCGCCCGCCGGCTTCAACCCGGCGACGCGCACGGACCGCGGCATCTTGCTGATGGGCTTGGGTCAAGTGATCGGGATCGACTTGGATGTGCCGAACGGCGTCATGTACTACACGGGCCTCGACACCGGGGCGGTGTCCGTGGCACCGCTCGACGGAAGCAGCACGAAGAACGTTTTGACGTCTCAGGGCGGGCTTGCCGGGGTGACGCTGGCGCTGGTGCCGGAGTAGAGACGCCCGCTAGGAGTCCGGTACGTGTGGGTCACGGACGTCCTGACTCGAGCGCCTGGCTCGCGAGCCGCCGAACCCCCGCCACAGGGTCCTTGGCTGCGGCCGAGGCGAGAGCCTTCTCGACGAGCGGCGATTCGTCGATGTGGCCCGCGACGGCCTCGATGGCCGCCGATCGCACGTAGTCGGCCGCATCCGTTTCGATGGCGTGGGACAGCGCCTCGAGCAGCGGGCCGACGGGTCGGAAGGTGGCCGCGAAGACCGCAGCAGCGCGGACGGATGGATCCTTGTCGCCGGTCATCGCGGCGGCGATAAAGGGGTCGGCGCTGGGCACCTTGACTCTTCGAAGCGCGCTTACGGCGGCGGCGCGGACGGAGGGGTTGCCGTCGGCGAGGGCATGCTCGACGGCGGGGACGATGGCAGGCGTCGCGAGGTTTCCGAGGGCCGCGAGGACGTCGACGCACGTTTGCGCGCTGCACCTGTCCCAGCGCGCGAGGAGGTCGGTCTCGATGCGGGCGGTGGTCTGGGGATCGCGGGTCGCGCTGGCGTTGCCCGCGGTGCCGGTCATGTAGAGGGCCTGGCGACGCAGGGCCGGGTCGGGCGCGTCCATCAATCGAAGGAGGGTCGCGACGGTCGACGCGGTGGGCTGTTTGGTGCGGACGAGGGCGGCGAGGGCTTCGGTGCGCAAGGGGGTGGGGGCTCGGTCGTCGCTGGCCACGGTGCAGATGGCGTCTTGCGCGGGCGGAGTGCCGCCGGCGCCGAGGGCTTGCAGCACGGTGGCGGCTTGGTCGTGGTCGGCTGCGCGAACGAAGGTGAGCGCGCGGGGGATGTCTCCCGGGTGCTGTCGCATGAAGGCCTCGAGGCGCTCGCGTGTCTTGTCGTCGGCGTGCCCAGAATGGACGGTGTCGAGGACGTCGGTGATGGTCACGCCGTAGAGGAGACGGGCGTCGTGGCGAGCCTGCATTTCTTCGTCGGAGGCCCGCTGCGTCGCGATCGGGCCGCTGTCGAGCCCGGGCTTGGCGCCCTCGAAGCTGCCGATCAAGTCGGGGGCTCGGGTGGAGCGGGGGTGGTCGAGGCGGATCCGGATGTCGACGTTCAGGCCGAGCGCGCCGAGCTTCGCGTCGACGTGCGTCGCCTCGCTTCCGGCGACCGTGTCGACGAGGCCCGCCGCGTCGACGGAGAAGCGCACCTCGGACGCATCGACACGCACCGCGACGGTGGAGTCGCCCGGGCCCGCGGTCCCGTCGAGCGTGACGTAGCGCATCTTTCGCTTGAGGATCGCGCCGGCGCCGAGGTCGTCGTACGCGGCGAAGTAGGTGCCTGCGGCGTCGCGCTCCGTCGCCGTCCACTGACGCTGCGCCGCGGCGGGGCGGACGAGCTGGACCTGGGTGGCGACGAGCTCGAGAAAGTTTCTCACGTCGTCGGTCATGTCCTTCGGGAAGTGCACGCGCGTCGCGGCGCCGTCGGGCTGGTAGGTGACCCAGAACCGCTCGGCGAGGTGGTGCTCGAGCTGGGCAACATCGGCGGCCCGCACGTCGCCGAGCCCGGTCCCCTCGGCGTGTGCGCCTTCGAGCTCGTACGCGACGTCGTAGCCGCTCGCGGACTCGCCGCTGACGGTGGAGACCCAGTCGCCGCGGAGCGTGATCGTCGTCGCCCGGTCGTCGGCCGCGCCGGGCTGTGAAATGCGGGTCTCGAGCAAGACCGACCACCGACGCTGCCGTCCGGCGGCGGAGTTCTCCGTGCCGCTGCCGCGCGCGACGGAGGCGACGCGCGTGTGGACCACGCGCGCCGCCAGACCCGCCGCCACGATCACCGCGGCAGCGACGAGGACTCTCTGGAAGGGAACGCGCTGCCCTGTCACACCCACCCCCGTCCTCGTCGCTCGCGGCGCATCGCTCGTTCTACTGCGGCACCTCGACGCTGAATACGACCTGCGTCGAGTTGGTCGCGCCGCTGGAGTCCGTCACGCTGAGGACCACGGTGTACTGCGTGGAGTCGGGGAGCGACACGTCGGTGGGGCCGAGCGGGACGTTGGACCCCGCGGTGACCGTCTGGGTCGCGAGGACGTCCGGGCCCGAACCGCCGTCCGGATTCGTCAGGCTCGTCGTCGTCCACACGGCGGTGATGGTGCCCGTGCCACCGGTCACGGTCCCCGCGAGCGTCGTGCCAAAGTCGCCGAACTCCTGGCCGTTTTGCGGCTGCGTGATGACGGGGACGGGGCCCGTCGGGGGGGCGGTGACGTTGACGGTCACCGACGCGCTACCCGTCTCTCCGAATTGATCCGTGGCGCTGGCGGTGAGCGTCTGCGACGTGCCCGCGGCGCCCGCGCTGAACGTCACCGAGGGGCTGCACCCGGTCGCCGAGGGGCTGAACGTGGCGCCGGAGTCACTCGAGGTCCACGTGATGTCCTGGCAGGGGATGCTGTCGCCGACGAGCTGTCCGCTGACGGGCTGACGGTTCGCGCTCGCCGTGGTGGGCTCGGCGATGCCGGCGAACAAGCTCGCGCCGCTCGCGGGCTCCTGGATCGTCACCTCGAGCGGCAACCGGCACAGGCTCGCCGGCAAGCTGAAGACCTGGTCGGAGATGGTGATCGGGAACGGCGACGGGAAGGGCACGTTGCCGAGGTTCAGACCCGACCAGTTGAAGATGGTCCACGAGTCCGAGTAGCAGACCGGGCAGACCCCGATGCTGGCGTCGAGGGCGACGTTCCCGCCGCCGGACGAGAGCTTCACGCTGCCGTTGACGCTGGCGTTGACGCTCGCCCCGCAGACGGCAGGGTCGGTGTCGACGTCGAGCGTGAGCTGCGCCGTGGTCGGGATCGTGACGTCGATGAGCTGGATCGTGACGTCGACCCCGCCCGACGCGACGCCGATGTTCACGCCGCCCTGGATGTTCGCGTTCACCGACGCGTTGGGCGACGCCGTGAGCTGGAAGCCGTTGATCGCCAGGTTGCCCGTGAAGTTCACGCCGACCGACGCGCCGACGCCGCCCTGGATGGAGAAGATCCAGATGGGGATGGGCGGCGTGTCGAACGTCTGCGTGAACGTCGGATTGAAGTTGAACCCGGTCTGCTGCGTGGTCCTGTCGTTTTCGAACTGCTGACCGAAGAGAAACGCCTGGAAGGTCGCCGTGCTCGTCGGGTTCTCGCTGCCCTGCGCGGTCGTCCCGCCGTTGTTCGTGTCGATCGTCGCGGTGACCCGGAACGCGTTGACGTTGTCGCCGAGCACCACGACGCCCACGGTGGCCGTCGCGTCGAAGTGCGAGGTGAACGTCGTATTGTTCTCGGTGGCGCTGACCGATCCGCTGACCTCGTAGTAGGCGTCGAAGGTGCCCGTCGGTGCGCCCGTGGGGCTGTTGTTCAGGTCACCCTTGAAGTCGAAGGGCGGGTCGGACGGGGCGCGTGGGGTGGCCCCGCTCAGCGCGTTGAGCGGCGATCCGTCGCCCTGGCGTAGCGCGAAATTGGGGATGGGGAGGTTCACGTAGCGCTGCACCGGAGGCGGCGTGTTCTCCTGAGCCTGCGCGAACGCCTGCGAGATCGTGTTGATCTCGGCCAGAGTCTGGCCCCAGTACGTCGGGATCGGCGGGACGAGCTTCGTGCCCACCTGGTCGCCGAGGGCGTCGTACGCGAGCTGCGCCTTGATCTTGACGAGCGGCGCCGCCGGGTCCGCCGAGTTGATCGTCAGCGTCGCGGACGTCGCGGCGACGATGTCGCCGGCCACGTTGCCCGTCGAGCATGACGAGAACACGTACGACGTCGCGTCCGACGATGCGTCGTACGTGCAGGAGACTGTCGTCGTCGACCCGAGGCCGAGCTGGAAGGTGGCCGTCCCCGTACCCGCGTCGCCCACGTTGACGAAGAAGCTCTGCGGGATCTGAATCGTGCCCGGCGGGAACGTCGCCTGCCCGGGCGTGTTCGACATGGGCGATTGCGCGACGATCGCGGTCACGTTCTGCGACGGGAGCGCGCCGAGCTGCTGGGTGCTCGGCGACTCGGCGCGCAGGTTGTCGAAGACGTACGTGCCAAAGGATCCGGGCAGCGCCTCGAGGGCGAGCGTGAAGGTGAGGTCGGAGTACGTGCCGGCCAGCCGCGTGCGCACGTCGTCGGGCACGGTGAACGAATACGTCTGGAACGTGCCGGGCACCTGGCTCGTGAGCGACACCTGACCGAGCGACTGCAGCACGATGAGGTGCGAGGGCGAGCTCGCGAAGAGCTGGAGCTGGCCGAACTTGTGGGGATTCGGCTCTTCGGCGGGAATCAACAGGTCGACGGCGATGGTCGACCCGGGGTCGCCGAGGGCCGCCAGAGGCGCGAGCCCGGACGACAGCGGCGTGCTCGCGAGTGTCGAGCCGAGCACGGGGGCCGCGACCGCGAGGGCCGCATTGCCCTGGGTGCGCACCGTCGTCGACGAGGGGATGCCTCCGACGACCAGCCAGCCCGCGGGAGTCTCGAAGCCGAGGACGTCGGTCCCCGAGACGCCGAGGCCTTGCGCGCTCTTCGCGATCGGGTCGTGATCGGCGCTGTCCGTGCTCCCGCACGAGACCAACCCCGCGAGCGACAGCACCGACAGCAGGGTTGCGGCGAGCCAGTTCTTTCGCAGCCCGCGCTTCGGGCGCAGCATGTTCGCAGACGTCATCGGGCGCTCCTCCCTTTTTGGCTGAAAGCAACGCCGCGACGGACGGAACGTGTCCCCCCCTGGCGTCCGGCGCTCAACGTAAAGGCCGCCGCGCGGCCCCGGCAACCCAAAAAAACGCTGTGAACGAAAGGTCACGGAGACGTGGCGCCCTTGAAGCGAAAGAAATGAGTACGCGCACGCGTCACTGGAACGCGGGCCGATTGGGCCCAGCCGGCAGCGACGCGACCCAGGTCCGTATCGACTCCGGCGTCCAGCCCATCGCGGCGAGCCTTCTTTGGAGGCTCGGCGGGGCTCGTCGGCGTGGGAGCGACGACGGGCTGCGCCGGGGTGGCCGACGGCGGCGTTGTTGCCGGCGACGAGGGCGCGGGCGAAGGCGTTCCCGCGACCACGGGGGTCACCGTGATGCCGACGACGTTGCCCTTCACCGCCTTCTTCTGCACCGAGCCCATGGTGTTGCGGGCGGCTCGTGTCGCCGTACGCTTGGCCTGAGCGGTGGCCTTCGCGTCGACGGTCTTTGCCCCCAGCGTCTTCGGCACGGTCATGCCAAAGTCGTTGAGGACGGCGTTCGAGTTCTTGCCGTACTGTGCGATGAGCGCCGAGCGGAGCAGGTGGAACATGTTGTTCACCGTCTTCGCGAGGGCTTTCGCGTTTGCGACGCCGTCAGTCAGCTGCTTGTGCAGGGCCTGATTGGCGTCGATGGCAGTGATCTGGGACTGGAACACGGCCTTCAGGTCGGCGGGCGTGTACGCAGTCCCGTTGATTGTGATGGACGAGGTGATGTGCTTGTCGATCCCCTGCAACGATGTTCGCGAACGCCAAGGTGCGCTCCGCGATCGAGGGAGCGCTTTCCGCGCACTACGTCCCATGGGGCGAGGTCGAGGATCTGACCCAGGAGGTCCTCCTAAAAGCCGTCACCCTCGCCGAGCTGCCGGCCACACTCGCCGAGTGCATCGCGCTCGCCCGAAAGATGGCCACCGACCTCGCCATCGACCGCATGCGAAGTGCGCGCATCCGCGGCCGCTACAACGTGGGCCCCTGCCAAGACCCCGACGAGCGCCCGGGCTCCGGCGCGCGCACCGGCGACCTCGGCGAAACGATCGACCGGCAACGCCAGCTCGCCTTCGTGCGCCGGCGCGCGCATGAAGGCCATCGAGTAGGCGGTATCGGCGGCGGTCAGCATCGCTCTTTCAGCATCGATCCCGAGTTGCGCGCCGCACGCCCAGGCCCGCCGCCCCGGAGACCGCATACCGCGGGCCGTCGGCGGAGTAGCCACCCTCGTACGGATCCTCCGCGAGCAGCAGCGCCGTATCGAGATCGACGAACTCGACACCGCCGAGAGCACAGGCGAGGTGCGCCGCCGCGGTCATCCCGAGCCGCGTCTCCACCATCCCTCCCACCATGAGCACGAGCCCGCCCGCGCGCGCATCGACGCCCATGCGGTAGGCGCCGAGGAGGCTGCCGACCTTGGCGAGCTTGAGGTTGACGCCGTCGGCGTACCGTAGACGCAAAAGCTCGCGCAGATCGTCTTCGCCCTTCACGGACTCGTCGGCGACGACGGGCGCGTCCAGCGCGTCGGCGACCTGCCGCATGCCGTCGAAGTCGAGCGCGGCGCAAGGCTGTTCCCAACACTCGACCAAGACCTCCAGCCGGGCGCAGGCGTCTGCGAGCGCCAGCGCTTCCCGCGCGGTGTAGCCCGCGTTGGCGTCGATCCGGAGCCGGGCGCCCGGGGCGGCGGCGGCGATGGCCTCGAGCGCGCGCGCGTCGGTGTCCACGTCCTTGCCGACCTTCACCTTGAGGGCGGTGAATCCGCGCGCGGCCCACTGCCTCGCGAGCTCGCCCATCCGGGAAGGGGCGGCGATGGCGACCGTCACGTCCGTCTCGAGCCGGTCGGTGCGCGCGCCCAGATCGCCGCCGAGCAGCGTCCGGAGCGGCACGTGGGCGATCTTCGCGATCGCGTCGAGGAGCGCCGTCTCGATCGCGACGCGGGCGACGGGAGAATGCGGCACGGCGTCGCGGAGTGTGGCCTCGAGCGCCGGGAGAGCCGCCGGGAGGCGCGCCCCGACGAGTCTCTCGGCCGCGAGGGCGAGCTCCCGCAGCACGTCGGGCTGGTCTTCGCGGGTGACGGGTGGCAAGCAGGCGGCCTCTCCGAGACCGAAGGCGCGGCTCGCGCTTGCCACGATGCGCGCCTCGACTTCGGCTGCGCGCGTGGCGTCGACGCGGCCCGTCGCGATGACGAACGGCTCGATCAGAGGCACGCTGAGGGCGCGCGCGCCGAGCGACTCGATCGTCACCTCGAAGTCCAAGCGGTCGGCGTGCGCCACGGCACTAGCCTCGTAGGGGATTTTGGCGTCGCGTCCAGAAGGATAGTATCCGCGGCTAGCCGCGTGCGCCGAGCCCCGCTCTTTCTCGCGGCCCTTGTAGCGGCCGCACCCGCGATCGCTCACGCCGATACCGTTCGCACGTGGGGCGGCGAAGACGCGCCGACGACGAACACGGCGATGTCGACCGGGGCGCCTCCGCCCGCGCCCCCGGTGACGATCGGCACCCCGGCCCCCGGCTCGTCGTCCGCGTCGGGCGAGCCTCCCGTCACCGTCGGTGTGGTCCCCGGGGGCGTGGTGCGGACGGCCGGGACCGTGGGCCTCAAGTACACGCTCGAGGGCATCGAAGTGCGGGGCAACCGGACGACGCGGTCGCGTGTCGTGCTGCGCTACGTGCCTTTTTCCGCGGGCGACGTCCTCGACGTCAACGATCCCGAGCTCGAGCTCACGCGCTTCCGGCTCCTCGGCACGGGCTTCTTCCGCACGGTGCAGCTCTCGCTCCGGCGAGGGACGCAGCGCGGCTACGTGGTGCTCGTCGTCGACGTGGCGGAGCGCAACACCATCGTCGTCGACGACGTGTGGCTCGGCGTCTCTGCCGACGTCAATTCCGACGGTCAGGCCAAGCCGCTCACCGCCTTCGGGGGCGCGCGCGTCACCGAGACCAACCTCGCCGGCACCGGGATCGGCCTCGGCGGCGCCTTTGCCGTCGCCGACAGCCAGCTCGGCTTGCGCGCCCGCATCGTCGACCCGCAGCTCGGCAACTCCAACTGGATCGCCGAGACGGAGCTCCTTTACAACGACGCGCGCGACTTCTTCGGCAACAACGACGTCCTCGTGAACGGGCAGGCGGAGGACTACGCCCTCGTCACGTACCAGCGCTTCGGCGGGCGCCTCGGCCTGGGGCACGACCTCGGCATCTCGTCGCAGCTGCTCTTCAACTACCGGCTGGAGCGCATCACGGCGAACGTCCCGCTGGCGGCGAGCGATTACCGTGGTCTCGACGTCGAGCCGATCGACTTCATGCTCCCCAACGGCGCGAGCATCCTGTCGACGCTGAGCGCCACCATCATCCACGACACCCGCGACGAGCAAATCCTGCCGAGCCGCGGGCACCACCTCGTGGCCGGCCTCGACGTCGGCCTCACCCCCCTCGGCAGCTACTACCCGTACACGAAGATCGTCGTCCGGGCCTCGCAGTGGTTTCCACTGCCCTGGGGGCACGTGCTCAGCCTCGACGCGTTCGCCGGCGGCATCTTCGGCGATGCGCCGCTCTTCGAGCGCTTTTACGTCGGCGACTTCTCCGATCTTCTGCCCGATCGGGTCCTCGATCTGAATTTCGATCGCCGCCCCGCGCCCAATTACCTCAGCACCGACATCGTCGAGATCCGCTACGGCAACTACGCGTTCAAGCTCAACGCAGAGTACCGGATCCCGGTCTACCGCAGCCGCCGATCGATCTACGGAGTCGACCTCTTCGGAAGCTTCGGCGTGTACGGCGTCGCCAACGAGCAAGACTTCACGGACCCGGCCCGCGGGTACCTGGGTTTCAGCAAGCTACCCATCGATCTCACGTTCAACGCCGGACTGCGCATCGATACGCAAGCCGGAGGCTTCGTCATCGGCATCGCCAACCTCGTTGGCCTCGCACCTGTCCATGGCCCTGAACAGGGGGCGGCGCGCCCATGAGACGAGTGCTCGCGAGCACCCTGGCGTTGGCCCTTGCCGTCATAGGGCCACGGACGGTCGCCGCCCAGCAGACGCCGGCGCAAGCGGCGCTCCTGCCGCACCCTGCGGCGCTCCCGCCGCGGCAGGCCAACTACGCGTGGGACGCGGACCTGCTGCGCGCGAGCTTCTCGTATCGCGACGTGCTCGCGGATCCGGAGCTCGTGAAAAAGCTCTCGAGCGGGCTTCCGACCGTCATCGTGATGAGGGCTTACGTCTACCGCGAGGGGCAGGACGTGCCTGTGGCGCTGGCGGCGCGTGTGTGCCGGGTGGTGTACGACCTCTGGGACGAGGTGTACCGCGTGCACCTGAGCGAGCCCGAACGCGAGAGGGACCAGGCCGCCGTGCTCGACGGCGTCTTGCGTCTCTGCACCGAGGCGCGCGATCTGCCCGTCGTGCGCCGCGGGCTCCTCGAGGTGCAGCAACCGTACTTTCTCGCGGTCGTGGTCGACGTGAACCCCGTGTCCCCCGAAATCGTGGACCAGATGCACAGGTGGATGTCGCGGCCCTCGGGCAGCACCGGAATCGGTCCCAGTGACGCGCTGTTCGGGAGCTTCGTGCAGCTCTTCGTGCGTCAGATCGCGACGAGCGACAAGACATTGACGTTCCGTACGGGGGACTTGACCCCCTAAGTCTGGGCGACTCCGGCGCACGAGGGATTTGACGACCGCGCCGCGCGACGCCTACGACTTGAAGGAGGGCATGGCGCGACCGGACCAACTCGATGCAAAGCTCGCCAGGCGTTTTGTCTGGCGGTTCGTGCGCCCTGGCGATGCGGCCGGGGTGAGCGCTGTCCTCCAAGCCCTCGAGAGCGACGGGGCGGCGGGGGAGGGGGCTCCGGGCGACGAGGCGCCGGCGGCAAGCCACGACAGCGCGCGCGACACGCTTCCCGACGTCCGCCTGGACGACCCCGGGCCGGCCGCGCTCGAGGGCACTTCGCGGCCGGCCGAACGGGCGAGCGGCCCTTGCGCTGCGCTGGCGGCGGCGATCGCCGAGACATGGGCTCTTCCGGTCCAGGAGCAAGAAGCCAGCCTCCGCGCGACCAAGCGCCTTCTCGCGCGCGCCGACCGGCTCGGCGACGGCATCGCGTCGATGGACGCCCATCCGCTCGAATCGGTTCGTCTCGTACGGCTCATCGTCCGGCACGCGCCGTCGATGACGCGAAGGCAGCGCGATCGCGCGCGCCTCGTCGCGGCGACGATGTCGCTGCAGCACCCCGAGACGGCCGACCTGGTGGTCGAGGTCGCGCGCGCCGCGGATCGCGACATCGCGTCCGTCCTGCTCCCGGACGAATACGGCGAACCGCGCGAGATCGAGTGGGCCTTCGACGCCGGCTCCCTCGCGGTGCGCCTGGCCGACGTCATCGACACGGCGGCCGCCAGCGAGGCCCGGTGCGTCGCGCTCGACTTGATCGTGGCCATCCCGTCGCGCGCGGCCGCGGTGCCCGCCCTTCGTCGGGCGCTGCGGACAGCCGACCTCGGCGTACGCGCGCGCGCGGCTCACGCGCTCGTCACGGCGAGCCCTCCGGCGATGGCCGAGGACGACATCGTCGACTTGCTCCGGGATCTCGCCTTGCGCGCCCCCCCCGGTGAGCTCGACGACGACGATCGCGAAGAGTCCGAGCGCCTCCTGGCCGACGCCGTGCTCCTCGCGCTCGCTCAGGTGCAGCCGTCCGAGGCCGAAGAAGCCCTTCTGGACCTCATCGATGCCGAGCACGACGTGATCTGGCTCGACGCGGGCTGGGCCACCGAGGCGCTGGCCGTCGCGTACCCGGAGACGGCCGCGGCGATGGTCGACCACTGGCTCAAGTGCGCTCGCTCGCTCGATCGTTCGCGCGCGCTGCCTGCGCTCGAGCGCCTGCCCGACGTCCTGGCCGAGCCCCGGCTGCGCCTCGCCGCGAGCGATCCCGCCCTGGTGGTGCGCGAAGCCGCGCGGACGCAGTGGCTCCAGCGCTTTCAGCGCGGCTGTCCGGCGGGCTTCGCGGACATTCTCGGTGCTGGCCTGCTCGCCGCACCGCCGAGCAGCCGATTCGCCGCGAGGCTCGGGGTCATGCAGGGCCGCGTGCGCGAGGCCCGGAGGGTGATGGCGCGAGCGCTGCTCGGCGAGGCGCCCGACGCCGAAGCGCTCGTGCTCCTGCTCGAGCTCGTCGGCGATGACTCGGAGTCGGCGGAGCCGGCCCTCTCGCCGGTCGCAGGCGCCGAGCCGTGGGCCGAGACCCTGGTCGCGCGCTTCGGGGAGATCGGCGTCCGGGGGCTGTGCGCGCTGGCGACCCGCTTCCCCGAGCCGGAGAGCTTCGGTTGGATGCGGCGGCTCGGCGACTTGGTGGAGCGCGGCGCGATCGACCGATCGCAGTTCGAGCCGCTCCGCGAGCTGGCCGCCGGCCACGTGAACTCCGAGGACACCGGACGCGTCGACGACTCGCTGCGGCTATTGGCGCTTGTCGGCGCGCCTCCCCAGGTGCTCGATCGCGTCCTCGCGCTGGCGCTCGACGACGACCTTGGTTCGTCGATCGCCAGAAGCCTCGTCGTCGCGTGGCCCGATCGCGCGATCGACGCGCGCCTGACGTCGGAGATGGCCCTCGCGCTCGCAGGGCGGGAGTGGACGCGGCTGCGCAACGCTTCGTGGGCGGCGCTCGAGCGGGGAGCACCGGCGGCGCCCGTCATCGCGCAGCGCGTGCTCGAGGTCGCCGAGCACGAACCGGACGCGGTGGACGCCGCCATCGAGTGCGCCCGTCGACTCCGTGAGTCAGGGGTGCTGGGCGGCCGCTGGGTGCGCGCGGCGCTGGCGCGACCGGAGTCGCCGATCTTCGTCGTGGCCGCTCGTGCGTGGCGAAAGGATCCCGAGCTGCGCCGCCTGCTCGAGGGCGCGCTCGCGTCGCCGGCCCGCGGCGGCGCTTCCGCGGTGCAAGCGGCGATCGCGCTGCTGAGCGCCGAGCCTCCGCTGCCGCCCCGCGACCGCCGTCTCGCCGCGATCCTCACGTCGGCGGTACCGAGCCAGAGGGCCGAGCTCCTGCAGGCGATGTGCATCCACGGCGCTCCGCTCGGCGTCGTCGGCCCGCACCTCGAGGATCTCCTCGTCTCGCATGACCCCGATGTCACCGGGCGGCTCGTCGGCGTGGCCCCGTGGCTCCGCTCGCCCCGTGCTCGCGCCCTCTTGACGCGCGTGGCGCCCCAGGTCGTCGATGGCGACCTTCGGGCCGACATCGAAGCCGCGCTCGAAGGCGCCGACGCCTATCGATCGCTTCGATGACCCGTCCAACAAGGAAGACACTGACGATGAGGGCTCGTATGACGCCACAGGTCACCCGTACGCATCGGTTCGTCGCCAGTCGATGGCTTGCGCCGATGGCGGTCCTGCTGCTGTCGTTCGGCTGTGGACGTCGCAGCGAGCTTTCGTCGGCGGCCGCCGCGTCGGACGCTCGGGTACCGGACGACGCGTCGTCGTCCGAGGCGTACACCTTCCCGATCCCGAAAGAGGGGGTCGACGCGGTTCTCAACCCGAACCATCTGCCGGCGTACGACGGGCCCATGGGCAGCGTCGAGGGGACCATCTACGTGACGGGGCCCCTCGCGCCAGACGTTCGTCTGGATGCCGCCGCCTGCCCCGGGGCGATCGACACCTACGGCAAGCTCTTTCGTGCCGGTGTCGCCGCGCAACCGGATGGACCGCGCCCCCTCGCCGATGGCGTCGTCGTCGTCGTCGGCTACAGCGGCCACTACCTGCCGGAGAAAAACGAGGCGGTGCGCGTCACGATCGGCGTCAACTGCGCGTATCCCTCGCGGTCGATCGCAATGACATATGGCCAGCGCCTCGAGGTCGTGAACCTGTCGGCGGTGCCGTTCGCGCCCTCCATCGACCGCGAGTTCACTCCGGCCGTCATGATGGCCCCCCCGCACGGCGCCGGCGACCCCATCCGCATCTACCCGCGCAAGGCCGAGTACTCGGCGTTGACCGATCGCATGGCCCCCTTCGTCCACGAGGACCTCTACGTCTTCCGCCACCCGCTCCACGCCGTCTCGGACCTGAACGGGCACTACCGGATCGATGGCGTGCCGATTGGCAACCTGTCGATCGGGGTCGTTCACCCCGGGGTGGCCGCCGAAGCGAAGCAGGCGGTGGAGATCGCCGCCAACGTCGTGAAGAGGGTCGACCTCACGCTTCAGTACGTTCCGCGGCGCCCGATAGTGCCCGGTTCTGTGATCCCGTAAGCTAGGTTCGGCGGGGCCATGTTGCCCGACGCAGTCGCCCAGAAGCTCGACGCGCTGCCGGCGCAGCCCGGCGTGTACCTGTTCAAGGACAGGAAGGGTGTCGTCGTTTACGTCGGCAAGGCCAAGAGCCTGCGCTCGCGCGTTCGCAGTTACTTCCAGGAGGGCAGCGGCGACAACCGCGCGTTCATCCCGATCCTGCTCCGCACGATCGGCGACTTGGACACGATCGTCACGGGGAACGAAAAAGAAGCGACGATCCTCGAGAACAATCTCATCAAGGAGTACCGCCCGAAGCACAACGTCAAGCTCCGCGACGACAAGGACTTCATCACGCTGCGCCTCGGCCCCACGGGCAGCGACGGCGGCGCGTCGGGGTGGCCTCGACTCGAAGTGGTGCGCCGGCCGGCCCCCGACGCCGCCCGCTATTTCGGTCCCTACCATTCGGCCACGGCTGCGCGGCGCACGCTGCACCTCGTCAACAAGCACTTCCAGCTCCGTACCTGCAGTGACATCGAGTTCGCGAGCCGGAAGCGGCCCTGCCTGCAGCATCAGATCAAGCGATGCCCCGCGCCCTGCGTGCGGGAGGTCGACCGCGGCTGGTACGCCGAGCAAGTCGACGCGGTGGCGACGTTCCTCGAGGGCCGTCACGACGAGCTGTCGCGCGAGCTCCACGAGAGGATGAAGAACGCCGCGATCGAGATGCGGTTCGAGCTGGCCGCGGTCTACCGCGACCAGCTGCGCGCCATCGAGAAGGTCCGCGAAGAGCAGCGTGTCGTCACGATCGACGACATCGACCGCGATGTGCTCGGCTTCTACCGCGAGGGCGACCTGGTGGAGATCGCTCTGCTCCACGTACGTGCCGGCAAGCTTGCGGAGGTGGCGACGTACTCGATCAAGCAGGCCGAGATCCCGGACGAGGAGATCGTGGCCGCGTTTCTCGCGCAGCACTATGGCGGATCGCTGGCCAGGAATGGCGACGCCGACGGCGCCGACGCTCCGCTCGCGCTCGTCCCCGACGAGGTGATTCTGCCGCGCGAACCGGAGGGCTTGGAGGGCATCGCGGAGTGGCTGGCCGACAGGGCGGGCCATCGCGTGGCACTGCTCGTGCCCCGGCGGGGGCACCGCGTCGACCTGCTGGCACTCGCCGACGACAATGCGCGCCATTCGTTTGCAGAAAAGCAGCGCCATAGCAACGACGCGCAGGACCGTCTGCGCGATTTGCAGGAGCGCCTGCGACTGCCCACTCTGCCGCGCCGGATCGAGTGCTGCGATATTTCACACCTCGGAGGGGGGGACACCGTAGGCGCTGTCGTTGCGATGACGGACGGAGAGCTCGACAAGCGGCGCTACCGCACCTTCAACGTTCGAGGCGACGCCGTCCGAGATCAAGCCGGCCTGGTCAACGACGACTACGGCGCGATGTACGAGGTGCTTGCGCGCCGATTCCGGCGGGCCCTGCAGGCCGCGGTCCCCGCGGCCGACAGCCTCGCCGAGGCCCCGGACGTCGACGCTGCACCCACGGAGACGAGTGGAGACGGGGAGTGGGACGCGCCGGATCTCTTCGTCGTCGACGGCGGCCGCGGGCAGCTCGCCGTGGCGCTCGCCGCGGCGCACGACCTCGGCCTCCACGACCTGTCGATCGTCGCTCTCGCGAAGGAGCGCGACGTCGCGCCCGGCGACGAGGATGACGGTAGTGCCGAAGGGCCGGCCGAGAAGATCGCCGACCGCGTCTACCTCCCTGGCCAGAAGAACCCGATCGCGCTCAAGAGCACCACGACGTCGCTTTTCCTGCTCGCGCGCTTGCGGGACGAGGCGCATCGCTTCTCCAACCGGGCTCGGATGCGGATCGGCAAGCGGGTCCGCTTTCGCTCGCCCCTCGACGACGTGAAGGGGCTCGGGCCCACGGCGAAGAAGGCGCTGCTGAGGCATGTCGGGAACCTGGCCGCCATCCGGGCTGCGGACGACGCGACGCTGCTCGCGGTCCCGGGCGTGACCGCGCGGCACGTCAAGGCGCTCCGCGCCGCGTTCCCATCGTCGTCGTAGGGCCACTTGCGGTATAAAATCGGGCGGACGCGATGCCGCCCGCCAAGAGAACCGTCCTCGTCGTGGACGACGAGCCTCACATCGTGCTGGGCTTGCGCGACGCTCTCGAGTTCGAAGGATTCCGCGTGATCTCTGCGGCCAAGGGGCGCGAAGGGATCGCGCTTGCCCGGGCCGAGGCGCCCGACGCCATCGTGCTCGATCTCATGCTGCCCGACGTGAACGGCTACGCCGTCTGCGAGGAGCTGCGGCGCATCAGCCCGCACGTGCCGATCGTGATGCTCACCGCGCGCTCGCAGGAGACCGACAAGATCCGAGGCCTCGACGCGGGTGCGGACGACTACATGACGAAGCCGTTCAGCGTGAACGAGCTGATCGCCCGGATGCGCGCGATCCTGCGCCGCGCAGCCCGCGCCGTCGCCAGCGTTCCGGAGACGCTCATGATCGGCGATGCATCGGTCAATCTGACATCGCAGACGGTTCACGCCGGCGGCCGCGACCACGTCTTGTCGTTCTACGAGGTGGAGCTGCTGCGGATGCTCGCCGAGCGCGCCGGCCAGCCGGTCGCTCGCGACGAGATCTTGTCGAAGATCTGGGGCCTCGAGGCGTCTCCCACGAACCGCACGGTCGACAACTTCATCGTCAAGCTGCGCCGCAAGATCGAAAAGAGCCCGGACAAGCCGCAGCACATCCTGACCGTCTACGGCTTCGGCTACCGCCTGGCCTGACGAAAGGATCAGCCTCCGGCGACGAAGACGACGTCGACGCGCTCGTTGCGGGCGCGAAACGCGGGCTCCGCGGGATCGACCACGGGGGCCCGCGCGCCGGCCAGCTCGGCCTTCACGCGCGGTGCGGACGCCCCTGCCGCGACGAGCGCCTTCACCATGGCCTCCGCGCGCTTGGCGTCGGAATCGACCGGGACGTCGGGCTGGGCGTCGTGGAGCACGAGTTGCACGGCGAAGCCGGGGTGCGCCGCGGCGACCTGGCCGAGCGCCTTGAGAGAGGCCTGGCCCTCGTCGGAGAGCTCCACCCCGCGGAACGCGCCGCGCAGCGTGACGACGACGCCACGCTCGTCGCGCACCGGCGACCAGGTACCGCTCGCGGCGAGCTCGGTGAGCAAGGAGTCCGCGCGGCCGTCCTCGCCCCCGGCCCGCCGGGCCCGCGTCAGCACGTCGAGGCAGTGTGCGCGCGCGGCTCCCGCTTCGTCGATCGGTTCGACGGCTACCGCGTCGGCCGCCGCATCGTGCTCGATTCTGCGCTTGTGGCTCGAGTGCCCGAGGTCCGCTTCGAGCGTCGCGAGCTCGGCCTCGGCTCGGGCGACGACGGTCGCGTCCGTGGCCACGAGCCGCGCCGCCCCGCAGAGGAGTCTGCCTTCGATGGCCAGAGAACGCGCCGCCGCGAGCCGCGCTGCGGCGCGGTCTCCCGTGGCGGCTTCGCTCGCGGCGGGCAGCAGCCGTTCGCGGGCGATGCGCGCTCGCTCCGAGAGCTCGGTGGCCTCGGTCTCGAGACCCGAGCGCGAGACCTCGAGCGACTGCTCCTGTCCCGTCGCGTCGTCGAGCGCGTGCTGTGCGTCGGCCTGCTGCGCGAGGGCCACGGCGAGCCGGGCCACGACGAGCGCGTGCCCGTACGCCGCGATGGCGCGCTCCGCGTGGAGCTTGGCCGCCACGTCATCGCCCGCGGCGTGTGCGGCCTCCGCGAAGTGCCACTCCTGCTCGGCCCGCGCGAAGACTTCGGGCGCCCCGCGGGCGCCTTCCTGCGCAGCCTCGGTTGCGCGGACGCGCTGCACCTCATCGAGCGAGGGCACGTGGATCGGGCTACTCGCGCATCCGGCGACGGCGGCGGCGGATGCGATGAAGAGCGCGACGGCGACGGTGCTGCCATCGAGACGGCCCGTCACGGTTTGTCTCCTGGATCGGCCGACGGCTCGGCCGGGGGCTTCTTGCCAGCCTTCTTGGCGGCCGGCTTGTGCGCCTGCCCCTCGTGGACCTCGACCGCCGTCCTCTCCGAGTCTGCGCGGCGCGGCCCTCCGGGCGCACCGGCATCCTCGAGCTCTTTGCGGAGCCGTCCGACGTGCGCCAGCTCGGCCTCGACCAGGGCGCGCGCGCGCTCGACCTGCGCTTGCTTGGCCATGGCCTCGTGACGCCGATCGGTGGCGGCTTGCTCGGCATCCGCGGCCCGGGCAAGATCCCGGGCGGTCTCCGCCCATTCGAGCGCGAGCCCGTCGGCAGCCTTCGCGCGAGGCTCGTCGCCCGACTCACGCAATCGCATGCCCCTCTCGATCGCCTCGCGAGCTCTTCCCAGCGGCTCGGCGAGGAGCATCGCGTGCGCCGTGTCGGCTCCGAGCAGCGCGACGAGGTCGCGCGCAGTCGTGCCATCGTCGGCGCGCGCCTGGCTCGCGAGCGCGCTCAAGACGCCGCTCGCGAGAAGGACGAGAGGACTCACCCGAAGCATGGGCCTTGACCTGCCGCGACGGCTCCCTCCTGTCAACCTCGCAATGACCGCGCCGGCTGGGCTTGTGCCCGGGCGGCGGGCCGCGTAATTAACGCTCCCCTCATGGATTCGCCGCCCAAGGTAAAGGGGCGCGCTCGCGCGTCGTGGGACGAATACTTCATGAACATCGCGCGCGAGGTGTCGACGCGCTCGACGTGTGATCGCAAGTTCGTGGGCGCGGTCATCGTGCGCGACAAGAGCATCCTGGCCACCGGCTACAACGGCAGCATCCGCGGACTACCCCACTGCGACGAAGAGGGGCACCTGATGGAGGACGGTCACTGCGTGCGCACCGTCCACGCGGAGGCCAACGCGATCGTGCAAGCGGCCCGCAACGGCGTGCGCATCGACGGATCCTCGATCTACGTGACGGCCAGCCCGTGCTGGGGGTGCTTTCGCCTCATCGCCAACGCGGGGATTGCCCGCGTTGCCTTCGGCGAATTCTACCGCGATCCCCGTATCTTCGACGTCGCGGTCAAGCTCGGGATCGACCTCGTCGACATGTCCAAATCGGCGCCCGCGGCGCCGGGCACGAGCGCCTGAGCATGGCCGGGCGGCGCCTCGCAGTCGCCGTGGTCCAGGGCGGGCCATCCTCCGAGGCCGAGGTGAGCCGCGCTTCGGCCGCGGCCGTGGCCAAGGCGCTCATCGAAGCGGGCCACAGCGTCGTACGCTTCGAGCTCGACGCCTTCCTTGCCGAGTCGCTCCGGACGGGTGGGTTCGACGTCGTTTTCCCCGCGGTGCACGGCGCCGTGGGCGAGGACGGCTCGCTGCAGGGTTTGCTCGAGGTGCTCGATCAGCCGTACGTGGGTTCCGGCGTCGTCGCGAGCGCGCTCGCGATGCACAAGCGGATCGCGCGGGTGCTCTTTGCCGCGGCAGGGCTTCCGGTGGCCAAGGGAGTCACCCTCGCTCGGGCCGAGTTCGGCGGCGACGCCGTTGCGGCCGCGCGCCGGGCGCGCGAGAGCGTGGGCGCGCGTGTCGTCGTCAAGCCGTCCTCCCACGGATCGGCCATCGGGGTCGCCCGCATCGACGACGCCGCATCCGAGCACGACGTGGCATCGGCGATCGACGCCGTGTGGGCCATCGACGACTTCGCGTTGGCGGAGCACTTCGTGCGTGGGCGCGAGGTCACGTGCGGCGTGATGGACCTGGGCGAGACGCGCGCGCTCCCGGTGACGGAGATCACGGCCCCCGGAGACGCGTTTTACACCTTCGATGCCCGCTACGCGCCCGGTCGGAGCGTGCACCAGTGCCCCGCCAAGCTCCCACCCGACGTGGCCGCGCAAGTGCAAGATGTGGCTGTTCGCGCGCATCGTGCGCTCGGCTGCCGCGACCTGTCGCGAGTCGACTTCGTCGTGGGCGACGACGCCGCGCCCGGCGCGCTCACGCTGCTCGAGGTGAACACCCTGCCGGGGATGACGCCGACGAGCCTGTATCCCGAGGCGGCCGCCGCCAGCGGGACATCGATGGTCCAGCTTTGCGATGCGATGGTCTTGCACGCGCACGCTCGCGGCCCGTCCACCCGCGTCGACGCGCGGCCGCTGCCGCACTGACGCTGCTGCGCCGACGGTGCAAAACTCCTCGGAAGGTCTTTGACACGCGGCCAGTCGCGTCGCAATGTTCAATGGATGGGTCGAGACTCGCTCTTCGGCGAGCGGATCGTGTGGCAGGGTCGCTGCCGCGCATCCTCGGTCCCGTTTGCTCAAAAAATGCTGGCGGCGGTCGCCAGCGTCGTCTCCGCGGTGACGCTCTGCTACGCGGTCGTACTGGCGAAGTCGGTTGGCATCCCGGTGGGCGGCATGCTCCTTCTGTCGGCGTGGTGCGCGACGATCGCGCTCGGTGCCTGGCGCATCCCCATCTGGTGGCGATCCCAGATCCATTACGTAGTCACCGACCGGCACGTCATCTGGGAGCGCGGCCGGATCCGCCGCTCGATCCAGATCAACGAGATCAGCTACGCGCTCTTCCGCTGGAGCTCGAACGAGCCATCCACGGGCGATCTGGTGCTCGTCCGAGCGGTGCCGACGGGCGCGCTTCGTCGCACCCTGTCACTCACGATCCAGGACGTCGAGACCCCGGATCGGCTGTGGTCGATCATCCGGGGCGTCGAGCCGGGCGCCCCGCTCGGCAGCGGTGAACGATCGCTCGGGCAGCGGCTCGATGTAGGGGAGCGCGTGCTCTGGACGGCCGAGCCGCGGGCGTCGCAATGGACTCACCGGCGCCTGGCCACCGCGGCGGCGGGGGCGGTGCTTGCGTTCACGTTCGTGCGCTCGCTCGGACGCTCCGTCCCTCCGCTCCAGCGCCTCGTGGGCATGCACGCGCTCGCGCCGGTGATGGTCGTGCTCCTGGTCGGCGCCGTGGCCCTCGGCATGCTCCTGCTCCTCGCAGCCGCGGTGGGGGTCGGATACGCGGGGATCGTCCGTCCGTCGCGCCTCGTGCGCACGACACGCTACATCGTCACGAACGCGCGGGTCCTCATCCGGCGCGGCAACGAGGAGCTGGCGCTCGATCGATCGCGCATCGCCTACGTGATCGACGCGCCTTCGCGTCGCTTGCACGACGTCTTTCTCGTCCTCGACGGACCGCACGCGCGGGCCTTCGCCCCGAGCGGCGCGTTCGGCGAAGAGGATCGAGACGACGCCCTGCGCCCCGTCTTCGCCGCCATCGAGGACGCGGACACCGTCGGCGAGATCCTGCGCCCCCGCGGCCTAGACAAGAAGGCCGCTTAGAACTCGTCCCATAACCGGCCGATAGCTTCGCGCTGGGCGCGTCGGGGGTCGTCACCGTACAGGAGTCTCAGGAGTACGGCTCCTCGCCCCGCCGCACCCATCGCTCGCTCTCGACCGGTTCTGGGACGAGTTCTACGTCTCTCCTTCAGCGTGTTCTAGGGTGCTACGCTGGTCGGCGCGGTGATCGGGGTCGGCAGCATCGTCAACGGCAAGTACCGCATCGTCCGTACCCTGGGCGACGGCGGTATGGGATCCGTGTTCGAGGCGCAGCACGCCGTCCTCGGCACCCGGGTCGCCATCAAGGTGCTCCATCCCGAGCTCATGAGGCGCACCGGTCTCGTCGAGCGGTTCCTCCAAGAGGCGCGGGTCGTCGCGCAGATTCGCAGCGCGAACGTCGTGCAAGTGATCGACGTCGATCGCACGCCCCAAAGCCACGCCTTCATCGTGATGGAGCTCCTCGAGGGCGAGGCCCTTTCCACCGTGCTCGATCGACAGCGGCGACTGCCCGTGCCGATCGCGTGCGCCTACGCGGCCCAGATCCTCGCGGCGCTCGAGGCGGCCCACGCCCTCGGCGTGATCCACCGCGACCTCAAGCCGGAGAACGTGATCGTGACGATGTCCGGGGGCCGGCCCATCCTCAAGCTGATCGACTTCGGAATCGCCAAGGCGACGCGAACCGAAGCTTCGCAACGCAACCTGACGGTGGCCGGGGTCGTCATGGGAACGGCCGAGTACATGGCACCCGAGCAGGCCCGCAGCGCCGAATCGGTCGATGCGCGCGCCGACCTCTATGCCGTCGGCGTCATGCTCTACGAGATGATCGCCGGGATGCGGCCCGTTCGTGGCGATGCAGGCGAGGACGCGCGCGTCGTGGCTCTTCGCGTCGAGCGCGGCGAGGTGATTCCGCTGGTCCAGGCCGCGCCCGGGGCCCCGCGCGAGCTCGCGGGGCTCGTGCACCATGCGATGGCCGCGCGTCCCGAGATGCGATTCGCGTCCGCCGCGCAGATGCGGGTCGCGCTCGAGGGCTTGAAGGATGCCTCGGTGCCGCGGATGTCGTCGGCCCCGCCGGGGGGATCGGCACCCGCCTCCGTGAGCGAGCCTCGCGTGGACACCGTTCGGGCTCCTCCCGTCGCGACCGCGCTCGTCGGTCCCTCGTACTCCGGCGGCTATACCCCGGCCGCTCCCGCGAGCCCCGCCATCCCGGCCGCCGAAGCCTATGGGCGACGCCCGTCGGCTGCAGGGCGCACGGCGGCCATCGCCGGCCTCGGCATTCTCTTCGTCGCAAGCGTGGCGGGCATCCTGGTCGGCATGGGCGTCTTCAACCCGAGCGCGCGGCGGCCTGAGGTCGCGACGGGGGAGCCTTCGTCGACGGCGCAGCCTGCATCGATCGAGATGGCCGCGACCTCGCCCCCGTCGACCCAGGGCGATGTTCCCACGCTGGTCTCGGCGAGGCCCGCCGCCATGGGGGTCCGCCCGGCGCCATCGAGCCGTGCCGTCGCTCCCGGCGACCGCGACGCCTCGTCGGCGTCGTCGCCGGATCCGAGCGCTTCGGCCGCGCCGCCTTCGTTCAACGGCATCCCGCTCCCCGCGGGCTTTCCTACCGCGCTGCCGAGCGGCTTTCCGACGGCGCTTCCCAGCGGATTCCCCACGGCCTTGCCGAGCGGCTTTCCTACCGCGCTGCCGAGCGGCTTTCCGACGGCGCTTCCCAGCGGATTCCCGACCGTGCTCCCCGCATGGCCCGCCGCGCCGCCCACGGCCGCGTCGTCGGCGCGCTCGTCGCGGTCCACGCCCCAGCCCGCACCCACCGAGTTCTGAACTCCTTGCTAGGCTCCCCGGGTGTTCTCCCCCTCGACGGAGCCGCTTCGGGAGCTCGCCGCCGCGTGTCGGTCGGCGACGGAGGCCCCGCGTCGGAGGGTGGCGGCGGCGAGCCTCACGCTCATGGCCGTCGTCGCGGCGCTGCTTGCGCGCGCCGGGACGCCGCGTGCGCGGATCGCCGCCGGCGCGGCCATCGCGATCGGCGGTGCGCTCGTCTTGCTGGGCGAGTGGTTGGACAAGAAGCGTCTCGCCGGTCCCGATGCCGTCCTGCGACGGATCGTCAAGCGCGTCGACGCCGCGCGCGCGGATCGCGCGCTTCGCGCTCTCTCGCTCGTGGGCGCTTCGGGCGCCGCGCACGGGGTCTCCGAGGAGCTCGCCAAGCTTCACGTGGCTCGCACTCTCGCCGAGGTCCCCAAGGCTCGCGTGCTGGCGCGGGCGGCGCGCGCGGCGGGCCGGGCGAGCGCGCTGGCGGTGGTCGTCGGGCTCGGGGTCCTCGCGGTCGCCGCGGTCCATGGGTGGTCCATCCTCGAAGGGGCGGACGTCTTGCTCGCGCGCGATGGCGTCGCCCCGTTCTCGATGCAATGGCTCGAGAGGATCGAGCTGACGGCGAGGCCGCCCGACTACCTCCACCAGAGCGAGATCCACGAGATCGCGCTCTCCTCGCTCGTGCTGCCCTTCGGGACGGAGATCGCCCTGCGAGGCGCGCCGGTGCGGTCCGGCCGCCGCCTGCTGCTCACGGACGGCCTCACCGAGGTGCCGTTCGTCGAGGACGGCACGGGTGCGCTCGTGGCGCGGTGGCGGCTCGCCGACACCACGGCGTTGCGCGTGATCGCGCGGTTCGGCGCCGTGGCCATCGAACAGGCCGATCGACTGCCGGTGCAGTCGATCCCCGATGCGGCGCCGCTCGTCGAGCTCGAGTCGGCCCCGCGGGAGGTCCGGCTCGCCGACCAGGTCGAAGACATCCCGATCCGGTACCGCGCGACGGACGACCACGGCCTTCGCGAAGTGCAGCTCGTCATTCGGTCGGGCACGCGCGAAGAGCGCCGCGTGCTGTCGCGTCTCGATGGCGAGACCCAGAGCGACGAGGGCGGCCAGGTCCTGCGCCTTCGCGACCCCTTCTTGCGCAGGAGCCACGCACCCGTCGCCGTATCGGTGGAGGCCAAGGACAACGACCCGCTGAGCGGCCCGAAGTGGGGCGCGAGCGCCGCGATCACCGTGATCCCTCCGGACGTGGGTGAACCGGAAGCGCGCCGCCTGGAGGCCCTGCGACGCGTGCGCGATGCGCTCGTCGACTCGCTTGCGTGGCGCCTCGGAGCGCCCGTGCGAGGTCTGGCGCGCGCTCCGGCCGCCGCCCACGCGGCGGACGAGACGAAGCGCGCCTCCGCCGACGACCAAGCACTCGACGACGCGCTCGCGCAGACGTACGGCGGGCTCACGGTACCCGCGCGCACGCGCGCCCTCTTGACGGCGCAACGGGCCAAGGCGCGTAGCACCGTCGATGCCGAGGGTCGAGCGCCGAGCGAGCGGACGCACGTTGCGACGACGGCAGCGACCGAGCGGTTCGCGCTCGTGATCGATGCCGTCGTGCGGGGCCTCGCGGTTCGGCAGACGCGGGATGCGGCCCGGCAGCTCGTCGACGTCGCGGAGGATCTCGTGTCGGGCGCGTCGCAGGCGCAGGCCGACGCCGCCGACGCGCGCGCGCGTGGGACTGCGCGCATGGATGCCGACGAGGGGGTGCTCCGCGCGGGCGCGCGCAATCTCCAGACCTTCGGCGCGTGGGGAAGGGACATCGGCGAGATCGTGGAGGTCGATTGCGCACGCGTGGATCGCGCGCGGACCGCAAGCGACTTGGTGCACGCCGAGCTCGCCGCGCGGGATCTCGCCGCGCGCCTCCATCAACCCGACCCGTCGTTCGGCGCGCGTGGAACGGCCCAGCGCGGCGGCGGCGAATCGGGCGGGGGGCGCGGCACGGAGGAAGACGAGGGCGGCGAACCCGACGACGTCGAACAAGCGTTCGACGAGGCGAAGGGCGAGCTCGACCGGCTGTCACAAGACCACGCGGGCGCCATGGGCAAGACCGAGCAGCTGCTGGCCGCTGCGGAGAGCGACGAGGAGCAGAGCAGCCTGCGCGACGAAGCCAAGCGGCACGCGCAGGCCATCCGCGACGCGGCCAGCTCGCTGCCCACGGTCGGGGGGGGGAGCGACTCGTGGACGAGCAAGGGCGCGGCCGCGCGCGAGCTCGCCGAGCAGGCTGCCCGGTCTCTCGAGGAGTCGCGCCCCGACGAGGCCGCGCAGGCGGGCCATGCCGCCGTGAGCTCGCTGCAGGACGCGAAGCGCATGCTGGAGGGGAGCCGGCGTGGTCGGGGATGGACCGACGACCTGGACACGCCGGGCGACCCGAAGAAGGTCGGGGAGGTTGCCCGTACCCTCGAAGCGGAGGCTCGTTGGGCGGAGGACCAGGTTCGCCGCCTTCGCGCCGCCGCAGCGCAGAGGGCGCGCGCGCAGCTCGAGCGCGGCGGTCAAGAAGAGGACGACATGGCGAACCGGGCGCACGACCTCGCGCAACGGTCCCGCGAACGGGGATCTTTGCCCGAGGAGGCGATCGAGTCGATCGACGACGCCGAGCGGTCGGCGCGCGAAGCCGCCGGCGCGCTGAAGGATGGCGATGCCGAGCGGGGGCTCGAGCGGCAGCACCAGGCCCAGCGCGACCTGGATGCGGCGCGAGCGCGACTGCAAGACGACAGCGAAAGGGACGACGGGGACTCACGCACGTCGTCGAACGAGGAAGAGGGGCATCGCGGCGCGAGCGCGAATCCCGTGGATATCCCCCACGATCACAAGGGCCCGGAAGACTTTCGCCGGCGGGTGGTCCGCGGCCTTGGACGGGCTTCGAACGGCTCGCTCAAAGACGCCGTCCAGCGCTACGCAGAGGGGTTGCTCCGATGAACGCCCGTCGCCTTCGATCGTTGGCGCTCTGCGCGCTCGTCGGCCTCGCGTTCGCGGCGCCGGGTACGACGCGCGCCCAAGGCGACGTTGCCGCGCGCGCCGAGCGGCTCATCGCCGGGCTCGACCTCGACGAGGCGCGCCGCTTGCTTGGACCCGCCGAAGCGGACGATCCGCGCGTCGCGCTCGAGCGCGCGCGACTCGGAGTCTACGAGATGGACTGCGACGGTGCGGCGGCGATCCTCGGGCGGGGCGACGTGCGTGCGCTGCCGGGGGGCGAGTCGCTGGCCGACATCGCCCACGGATGCCAGCGCGTGACCGCGGCCCTGCAGGTCGACCACGACGACGCGCGCAACATCGAGGTGCGCTGGCAAGACGAGGGCGATCGGGCCCTCGCGCCGATGCTCTTCGACACGGTCGCCAACGCGCGGGAGTCGCTGACGAGGGACCTCGGCGTCGATTGGCCCAAGCCGACCCGCATCGTCGTCGTTCGCGACCTGCTGTCGCTCTCGGCGATGACGGGCTTGCCGTACGAAAGCGCTCGCACGACCGGCACGGTCGCCGTCGCCAAGTGGGGTCGGGTGACACTCTTGAGCCCTCGCGCCAGCCCGCACGGCTACCCATGGCGCGACACCGTGGCGCACGAGCTCACGCACCTGGCGGTGACGCGCGGCTCAGGCGACCTGGCGCCGCTCTGGCTGCAGGAAGGGATCGCCAAGCGCGAGGAGATCCGTTGGCGAGAGCGCGGCCTGTTCGACGACCGGCCGGCCCCCGACGCCGTCGTTCAGGCGGGCGAGGCACGCGGCAAACGCTTCCCCCTCGACAAGCTCGGGCCGAGCATCGCCATGCTGCCGAGCGCGGACGACGCGATGATCGCCTTCGCCGAGGTGACGAGCTTCGTACGCTTTTACGCCGATACCGAGGACGCGCGTCCGGGCGAAGCGGGCCAGGCGCTGCCAAAGCTCTTGCACGCCCTCTCGGAGCCCGGCACGAGCGCCGACGCGGCCCTCGTGGCCGTGAGCGGTTCGGACCTCAAGACGTGGGACGAACGCTGGCGCGCGCACCTCGCCGCGGAACCGCCCGAGGTCTTGCCACCCTACTTTCTCGAGGGTCCGAAGCACGATCGCCGGGAGCTCGATCGCCTCCGCGAGATTCGCGACCGATCTCGTCTCACCGAGTTGCTGATGGCCCGTGGTCATGCGACCGAGGCCGCGAAGGAGCTCGAGCACATCCCGGTGGAAGAAGGCGCGACGGACCCCAGCATGCGCTGGTTGCGCGGGAGGGTCCTCGAGGCCGCGGGCCATCGCGACGATGGTGCCGCCCTCGTGGATCCGCGCCAGGTCGCGTCGTCGTATGGCCCGTGGTGGGCGCTGCGCGGGCGGTGGGCGCGGGCCGCGGGCGACGAGGGAACTTCCGTCATATCTTTCGAGGCAGCCGTGGCCGCCGACCCCATGGATCCCGAATCGGCTTGCGAGACGATCGATGGGCACGAGATGCCCGCGGACGCCGACCGAGCGCGGCTCTGTGCGGCCGCGCGCGCGCGGGGGGAGCCGGCCTTCGGCGACGACTGATACGGCGCAAAAGACGGGCGATTGACCCGCTCCGAGCGCGGCAGGTAGCATTCTTGTAGAGGGCGGCCACTATCCCCCATGAGCGCCGTCTCCTACGCTACAGCCCAGATATTGCGGGTTCTTCCGCGCGCCCAGATCGGGCGGGCGATCGGGCGGTTGGCCGAGACGCCGTGGTCCGCACCTGTGGGTCGCGCCGTCGTCGGCCTCTACTCCCGGGTGTACGACATCTCCCTCCACGACTGCGCCCAGACCGACGGATGGTCGAGCTTCGACGCCTTCTTCACGCGGAGGCTGCGCGACGGCGCGCGGGTCGTGGACCACGATCCGAATCACGTGCTCAGTCCCGCCGACGGTCGCATCGAGTCGATGGGCCGTATCGACGAAGGGGGCACGTTCGTCGTGAAAGGGCGGCCCTACTCCGTGGAGGAGCTGCTGGGGGATGCGCGCGCGGCCCGGCGTTTTCTCGGTGGCGCTGGCTTCGTCGTCTACTTGTCCCCGCGCGACTACCACCGCGTGCACGCGCCCGTGGGCGGTGCGATTCGCCGGATCCGCTCGATGCCGGGCGACTACTTCCCCGTGAACGCAGTGGGCATGCGGCACGTGCCGAATCTCTTCTGCCGCAACCACCGCGTCGCGATCGAGATCGACGCCGACGGCGGCCTCGGGCGTGTTGCGGTGGTGATGGTCGTGGCGATGATCGTCGGTCGGATCACGACGCTCGGCATCGACGCGCCGGACGTCCCCGTCGGCGATCACCTGTTCGACCCGCCCCTGCGCGTCGCGCGCGGCCAAGAGATCGGCGTCTTCCATCTCGGGTCGACGGCCGTGGTCCTCACCGAAAGCCGTGCCGTGGGTCTGTGGCTTGCGGCGGAGGGTGACGTCCGGTTCGGCCAGCCGTTGCTTCGCGCTCCCGATGCGACCGCCCGCGCGACGTTCGGACCGCCCTCGCCTGGGGGGGTCGGATGACCGAGGAGCGCCGGGCCGCGCCCATCCCGCAAGAGGTCGCGGAGACGGCTGCCGCGCCTCTGCCCTCGACGAGGCCCCCTGATGGTGGGTCTCGGGCGGACGAAACGGGCGAGTCCCGCGCCAGCCGCGACTCCACCGCCGGGGTGCGGCGCCGCGGACGCATGGCGTTGCGCATTCCGGACGACGAGGTGTCTCGGCCGCTGAGCATTCCTCCGGAGCCTCCCAGCGCCACGCGCGCGCTCTCGGTCGATCCGTCGCCGACGCCGCCGCCCGTCGAGGACGCGCTACCCGCGTTGATCCCGACCCGTATCATCTCGATCACGGAGCAAGCGCCGCGGCCGTTGCCGCCCCCCGCTCCGCCGCCTCCTGCGCCGGTTGCGATCGCCGAGGCCTCGCACCTTGCCGATGATCCAGTGACCGTCGAGGAAGTCGAGGAAGAGGAGGAAGACGATTCGCGGATGACGCCGCCGCCGGGCGTGTCCGTGGTCGCCGCCGACGTCGACGAGCTGACGCCGCCCCCGGTCCAGCGTATCGTCGCCGGCGATCCTGCGATTGCCCTCGTGGCCGGCGACCCAGCGATCGCCGTCGTCCCCGATCTCGAGGATGCCGCCACGCAACCCGTGCTGCCGCAAGCTCCGTCGACCCCGAACGGAGTCTCCGTCGAGCTGGATGCCGAGGAAGAGGAGGTCGCCTTCGAGGACGAAGGGCTGACTCCAGCGCTGCCGCGCGCGGCCGCGGTCGAAGTCGTCGCCCCGTCCGATCGGTCGACCGACCCCGGCGATGCAACCGAGCTGTCGAACGACGACGTCGTGGCCGTCGAGGCCGTGCCCATGCGGCGCGTGCTCCACGACGTGCCGCCGATGCGGCCGCCGTTGCCGTCACAACCCTCGGCGGTCCCCGCGCCGCCGAAGACGCCTTCGAAGCCGCCGCTCGTCATCGTGCCGCCGCACGTGGCCAGCGTTCGACCGCAAATCGTCGAGAGCATCGGGCCGCGCCGCAAGGGCCGCTTCTGGTGGGAGGAGCTCTTCAACGACGACTACTTGCGCACGATGGAGAAGCTGACCGACAAGCAGGTCGCGCGCGAGGCCGTCTTCATCGAGGAGAGCCTCGGCATCGAGCGCGGCGGCGCGGTGCTCGACCTCGGGTGCGGGACGGGCCGGCAGGCGATCGAGCTGGCGCGCCGCGGCTACGAGGTCGTCGGGTTCGACTTGTCGCTCCCGATGCTCACGCGGGCCCGAGAGGAGGCGCAGAGCCGCTCGGCGAAGCTCGAGTTCGTGCAAGGCGACATGCGCGAGATGACGTACGAAGAGCAGTTCGACGGCGTGTACTGCTGGAACACGGCGTTCGGCTACTTCGAGGAAGAAAAGAACGCCTACGTCGTCGACCGCGTGCGCCACGCGCTCAAGAGCGGGGGCCTCTTCTTGCTCGACGTGGTCAACCGCGACTTCATCATGCGCCAGTCGCCGTCGCTCGCCTGGTTCGAGGGCGACGGCTGCGTTTGCATGGACGAGATGGTCGTCGACGTCATCACGAGTCGCATGAAGGTCAAGCGCACGCTGATGCTCGACGACGGACGTACGCGCGAAATCGAATACTCGATGCGCATCTACAGCCTACACGAGCTCGGGAAGATCCTGCACGACCATGGCTTCAAGGTGTGCGAGGTCAGCGGGCGCATCGCCACCCCGGGCGTCTTTTGGGGCCACGAGTCGCCGCGCACGATCATCCTCGCCGAGAAGAAGTAGCCGGCCGGCGGGCCCGCACGTCCAAGCGCCGGTCTACGATCCGAAGCGGGCGACGAGCGCCCGCGCGCGGGCGGCGAAGTCGCTCATGTAGAACCGCTCGAAGTCGGCCCATGTGCAGAGCGAGCGCGTGTCCGCAACCCGATCGACGAACAGCTTGCCATCGAGGTGGTCGAGCTCGTGCTGGAAGGTGCCCGCCGTCAGGCCCTTCACGTCGAAGTCCAGCTCGGCGCCCGTGCGGTCCCACGCACGCACGCGAACGCCGGCGAGCCGCGGGACCTCGCCGCGCAGGTTCGGCACGCTGAGGCACCCCTCGAAGTTCATGAATGTCTCGTCCGTCGACGGTAGGGCGACGGGGTTGACCAGGATGGTCAGGGGCCAGTCCGGTTTGTACGGGTAGCGCGGGTTCTTGTTGACCTCGACGACGCAGATGCGCACCGGTTCGTACACCTGATTCGCGGCGATCCCGGCGCCGCTGGCGTCGCGCATCGTATCGACCATGTCGTCGATGAGACCCTGCACACGGTCGCTCGCCAGCTCCTCGCGGGTGAGCGCCCGCGCGGACTCGCGAAGCACGGGATGCCCGATCGTCGCAATCTTGCGCAAGGCCATGAGAGCAGCGTAGGCCCTCGTCCTCGCCCCTGCCACGCCACGCGCGAGCGACGCATGGCGAGGCCGACGCTCAGTAGCGGACCCCTACGATCGTGAGCTCCACGTCCCCGTTCGGACGGCGGAGCCGCACCGTGTCGCCGGCCTCGCGCTTGAGCAGGCACCGGCCGAGGGGCGAGCGCCACGAGATGTGCCCGAGCCCGAGGTCGATCTCGTCTTCGCCCACGATGCGATAGGTGGTGCGCGACCCGTCCTCGCCCTCCACCTCGACGTAGGCGCCGAAGTAGGCGGCCTCCGCGCCGTCCGTACGCGGCTCGACCACCGTCGCGCTCTCGAGCCGCCTCGTCAGAAAGTGAATCCGCCGGTCGATCTCGCGAAGCTTCTTCTTGCCGTAGATGTATTCGGCGTTCTCGCTGCGATCCCCCTGGGCGGCGGCGTCCGCCACCTCTTGAACGATGGCGGGGCGCGTCCGGCGCAGCAAGCCGGCCAGCTCGTCCTGCAGCTTCTTGGCTCCCTGGCGGGTGAGGTAGACGGGGCTGCGTTCACCCGGCGTCATCGCGCGCGGACCTCGAGCTCCAATACGTAGCTCACGAGATCCCGCTCGCGGTGGCCCATGGTCGCGAACCGTTGCACGCGCGCGAAGGGCCAGATGCGGATGATCTCGTCGCCACGCTCCGTAGGGACACCCATGGCCCAGCGCGCGGGTTGCTCCCCCTCGAGATCGATCCAGCGCGCGCCCAGGCGCCGCGCGAGCAGCTCGCTGACGAACGCGCCGTGGCGCAGGAGCTCGCGCTCGTCGTCGCGGGCCGGTGGCCTGCCCTCGCCCATCCGCTCCCTCAAGAAGCGCTGGGCCAGCTCGAGGCCCTCCAGATTGTTCGAGGTCTCGACGGCGTGACGCGCGCGGAGCTCGCGCCCGAGCTCGCGCGTCAGCAGCGTGCAGAAGACGCGCGCCGATGCCGGAGTTCGCGGCGGCTCATCGTGCGCCGGCGGCATGACGCCGTGCAGTCCCGGCGGCATGCTGAGCGCCTCCAGGGGCTCGGTCTCGTCCGCGATCGTCGGATGCGACGAGCGCAAACGGGCGCGAATCGGCTCGCTGCGTTCGACCCGGTATTGCATCGCGGCGGGCTCGCTCGACGGAGCCCGCCACGTGGGCCGCTCGCGAGCCTCCTGTGCTTCGCGAGGGGTGGGCGGGGGCTGGCTCGACCGCATCGACACGAGACCCGCCAGCCGCTCGGCGATGGGCAACCCGTCCTGCACGCCCGACGGAGTGGGCGGCGGCCGTGGAATCGCGGGATACTGGCTGTTCGGCGGCAGGATCGCTCCTGACGAGGGCGGTGGCGCCGTGGGTGGCTGGGTCGCCAAGGTCCGCAGGATCTGGCGTGCGTGCTCGCGGACGCCATCGGGCGCCTGCGCGTTGTCCATCAGGTCGCGCGCGAAGGCTTTGGCGCGTCGGGTATCGCCGGCGGCCGTCCACGCCTGGGCCGTGAGTAGCTCGAGCTCGTGGAACGACGGCATCGACGACGACAGCTCGGACACGCGTTCGGCGACGATGCGGGGCTCTTCGTCGCGTGACATCAAGGCCGCCCGAGCGCGCAGGTAGATCGTGCCGGGAAGGCGCCCGCGCCGCCGCTCGATCTCGTCGAGCACGTCTCCGATGCCCGCCGCGTCGCCCCGAGAGAGCCGCATTTCGATGGCCCAGAGCTCGGACTCGGCAAGAGGGCCCCGCGACGGGGGTTCTGGTTCGACCATCGCCGCTTCCAGCGCGGCGAGTCGATCGCGCGCGGCCGGCGAATGCGCCGCGCGGGCGCGCACTTGATCGATCAGGGCCTTGGGTCCCGGCCCCAGATCGCTCGGTACGATCGGCACTTGGCGGGGGCTCGATTTGAACGCACGCAGCGCGGCCAGCAGCCGAGCCGGATCCTCCAGGACGACGCGCTTGAAGGTGCGCTCGCCGGGCCGGCGCTGCGTCGCGATCTCCGCGGTGGAGAGCATGACGATGTCGTCGGCGGGCGCCTCGGCGAGGAGCGCTGCGAGGTGGATGGCCTGCATCGTTGCTTGCACGCCAGCCACGCCCAGGTCGGCCGCGAGCGCGGGCAGGTCGAGCCACGACCCTGCGTACGTTCCCGACGCCGCGTCGAATCGTCCGCCCTCGAAGAGCTCGGCGCTCTCGAGTTTCTCGGCGGCCAGGCGGGCGGCGTCGCACCGTGCGTAGGTGCGGGCGATCCAGGGCCGCGCGAGGCGCGCGCACTCGTCGGCAAGGCTTGGCGTGAAGCCCCGATCCTCGAGGCGCGCTCGCGCGTCGCGCACGTGCGTCTGGTACCCCCCCTCGCGCACGTTGCCCGGGCCGATGGAGTGGAGCTGGATCTCGCCCGGGTCGAAGAGCGCGTACTCCACGTCCGGTACGCCGCCATCGGCTACCAGGACCGTGAGCTCGCCGACCTTGAGCGTGCAGAGAGGCACGCGAGCACTATACCGAGGACTGGCCGCCCGGGCCTCGTTCTGGGGGGCAGGTGGGCGTCAGAGGGCGGCGGCAGCCGCGATTGGCTCGCCCGCCGAGGGGCCGTCGCCGACCGGGCGCTTGTAGCCGCACGCCTTGTTGGCGCAGGTGATCATGGGCTTGGTGCGCGTGCCGCCCATGACGAGGAACGGGGCGCCGCACGAAGGGCAGGGCTCGGTCAACGGCTTCTGCCAGAGCTTGAAGTCGCACTTGATCGACTCGGTCGCGTAGTTGGAACAGCCGTAAAAGGGGCGTCCGCCGCGCTTCTTGGATCGGATCTCGATCATGTCGCCGCCGCACTTGGGGCATTTCACGCCCAGCGGCACCGGCTTGGCGTTCTTGCATTCGGGGTACCCGGTGCACGACAAGAACTCGCCAAAGCGCCCGCTGCGGATGACCATCGGCTTCCCGCACTTGTCGCAGTTGATGCCCGTCTCCCGCGGCTGCGTAGGCGTGCCGTCGGCGCCGAGATCGCGGGTGCTCTTGCACTCCGGGTAGTTGGCGCAGCCGAGGAACCAGCCGTTGCGAGACCAGCGCTTGAGCATGACGCCGCCGTCGAGCTCGCACCGCTCGCTCGTGGGCTCGGGCTCCGGGTTCCAGCGCTTGCCCTTCTTGCTGACCTCCAGCTGCGCGCGGAAGCGCTTGTAGAAGCGCTTCAGCAAGTCAACTCGCTGCTCCTTGCCGGCTTCGACCTCGTCGAGCTCTTCCTCCATCTTGGAGGTGAACGTCGGGTCCATGAAGTCGAGCTCCGAGCTCACGAGCCCATCGACGACGAACTTGCCGAGGGTGGTCGGGCGGAAGCGCGTGCCGTCCATCTTCTCGACGTAGTCGCGCGCTTGCACCTTGCTGATGATCTCGGCGTAGGTGCTCGGCCGGCCGATTCCTCGCTCTTCGAGCTCTCGCACCAGCGAGGCCTCGGTGTACCGCGGTGGTGGCTGCGTGAACTTCTGGTCGGTGATGACGCCCGGGGGGGTGATGAGGTCGAGGGCTTGGCCCTCGGTGAGCTCGGGTAGGGTGGCTTCGGCGTCATCAGCGAGCAGATCCTTGGCGTCGCGCTCGCGACCGGCCCCGTTGCCGTTGGCGTCGGCCTTGTCATCCTCGCCCTCGCCCGCAAAAGGGGCGGCCTTGGTCGGCTCGCCCTTGCCATACGCCTCGAGCCAGCCGCTGAACTTGAGAATACGGCCGCTCGCTCGCAGACCGTACGCAGCGCCGGTGGGGGGCTTTCCGTCGATGTCGATGCTCGTCTGGTCGTACAGGGCCGGCACCATCTGGCAGGCCACGAAGCGCTCCCAGATCATCTTGTAGAGCTTGTACTGCTCCTCCTTCAGGTGCTTGCGCACGCTCTCGGGCGTGAACTCCACGGACGTCGGCCGGATCGCCTCGTGAGCGTCTTGCGCGCTCTTCTTGGACTTGAAGATGTTGGGCTGCGCGGGCACCCACTGTGCGCCGTAGCGCTGGCCGATGAACTCGCGCGTCGCCTGGACCGCGTCGGGCGAGAGGCGCGTAGAGTCCGTACGCATGTACGTGATGAGACCGACGGAGCCGCCGTCGTCTTTGCCGAGGTCGACACCCTCGTAGAGGCCCTGGGCGATCTGCATCGTGCGCTTGGCGCCGAAGCCGAGCCGGTTGACAGCGTCTTGTTGCAGCTTGCTCGTCGTGTACGGGGCCGGGGCGTTGCGCTTGCGTTCGCTCTTCGTGATCTTGGTGACGCGGTACTTGGCGTGCTCGAGGTCGACCCGAACCTGCGCGGCCTGCTCGGCGTTGGTGACCGCAAGCTTCTCGTCGCCGCGGGAGACCAGCCGGCCGACGAAGGGCAGGCGGGCCGCGCCCGACGTCCCCGAGCCCGCCAGCGCGGCCCCGCAGTTCCAGTACTCGACGGGGACAAAGGCCTCGATCTCGCGCTCACGGTCCACGATGAGCCGCAGCGCCACGCTCTGGACACGGCCGGCGCTGAGCCCGAAGGCGAGCTTGCTCCACACGAGCGCCGAGACGTCGTAGCCGACGATCCGGTCAAGCACCCGGCGGCATCGCTGCGCGTCGTACAGGTTCTTGTCGAGGGCGCGTGGATGGCTGACGCCGTATTCGACCCCCTTCTTCGTGATCTCGTGGAACTCGACGCGCTTGGTCGTCGCCTTCTTCGCCGGCTTCAGCTCCTCGAAGATGTGCCAGGCAATCGCTTCGCCTTCGCGGTCGGGGTCGGTCGCGAGCAGGACCTCGTCGACCTCGTTCGCCGCCGACTTCAGATCCTGGAGGATCTTCTCCTTGCCCGGGACGACCTCGTACGTCTCCTGAAAGCCCTTTTCGATGTCGATTCCGAGCTTTTTGGGGAGGTCTTTGACGTGGCCCTTCGACGCAACGACCTCGAACCCCGCCCCCAGGTACTTCTTGATCGTCTTAGCCTTCGCGGGTGACTCGACGACGACGAGCGTCTTGACCATCGGTCGCTTCTCTTTCGGATTTTCCAGCAATATTCATGAATTGGAAGGCTTGCGGCGGCGGAAGAAGCCCGGCGGGCCCTCTACTACTACGTCCTCCAAGGCAAGCGTCAAGAGCGCCGCCGTGGTCGCCTGGCTGGTCTCGCCCGCCCGCGACGCGATCGCATCGGGGTGCAGCGGCGCATCCAAGACGGCGTTCAACACGTTGGATTCAGAAGGAGAAATGGCGAACGATGGCGTGACCTGGCGCGGGGGCGTCGGCCTCGCGGTCGCGGGCCCCGGAAACGCCAGGCCGAGCGCCCGCAAGAGTGCTTCGCTTGAGGTGAGCGGGCGGGCTCCGCGGTCCAAGAGCTGCATCGAGCCAGCAAACGTAGCCATCCATGGCGCCGCCGGAACCACCCAGAGCGGTTTGCCCCACCGGCCCGCCCAGCCCGCCGCGTGCAGGGCCCCCGATGGGATCCCCGCCTGCGTGACGACGACTGCGTCGGCGAGGGCGACGAGCACGCGGTTGCGGATGAGAAAAGCGGTCCGGCTGGCGTGCCGGGGTGCAAAGGGCCAGAGCATCGCGCCCGGTCCGCGCCCGACCCGGTCGAACAAGTCGGCGTGGCTGTCGGGGTAGAGGCGCTCGTGGCCCGTGGGCGCGACGACCCACGTGCGGCCGCCTGCTTCCATGGCCCCTTCGTGCGCCGCCGCGTCGATGCCGCACGCGCCTCCCGAGACGACGACCGCGCCCGCCCCGGACACGGCAGCGGCGAGCGCACGGGTGAAGGCCCTGGCCTCGTCTACGGGTGAGCGTGTTCCGACGATGGCGACCGTGTGCGTGGCCTCGAGCGGGCCCCCGCGAACGGTGATCGATGCGGGCGCATCCTGAAGCGCCCGCAGCCGCGACGGATAGCGCGCGTCGAGCGGAGTGAGCTGCTCGAACCCGGCCACGCGAGCCTATCGGCCGAGCACCGGCCGCGGGTGCGGCAGCACGTCTGCGCGATCGGTGTTATCGGTTCTTCGAATAAAGCTGGACCGCCACTGGCCCCGAGCCCGATTTGGCGAAGACGTCGAGCTTGTACTGGATGGGAAAGGGAATGACCGGGCACATCGGGCTCGGCGCGCCGCCGATCGACGGAGTCCCGTTGTGGGTCATGTCTTGCCCCGCCAGCGTGATGTAGGGCGGAGGCAGCAGATTGAGGTCCAGGTCTTTGACGGCGCCGGGCGCCGAGAACCCCACGACCGCGTAGCACTTGCCGGCCTGCATCGTGACCATGATGACCGCGTGCTGGCCCTCGCCAAGCGTCTGTTTGAGCTCGTCGCCCTCGGGCTGCATCCCCGGCGCCGCCTTGAGCGCGAAGGCCTTGAGACCCGCCTCCGTCACGTCGGCCGTCACGGCGGCGGGCGGCGTCACCATCTGACCCCCAAGGGCCGTCTGGATGCCCTGTAGGACCGCTTGCAGGGTCGCCGGGTCGGTCGGACCGAAGGGCGGAGGGAGAACCTGGCTCGCGGTGGGTGCAGGGGCTGACGACGAGCCAGGCGGGGGCGCGGCGGGCTGCGGCAGCGGAGAAGGGGCCGGCTGTTGCGGTGGGGCCCCTGGCGGCGCGGCTTGCTGCGGATACGGCGCCGGCTGCGTCTGCGCGAACGTGGCCTGCGGCGCCGGCTGCTGCGGATACCCGGCCGGCGGGTAGCCGGGCTGCTGCGGATAAACCGCGGGTGCCTGGTTGTATCCCCCGGACGCCGAGGGCACGCCGCTAGCCGCTGTGTTGGCGGGGGCGCCGCCGTTTGCCCTGCAACCCGCGGCCATCGGTCCTGCGGCCGCCGCGACGAGCACGCCGATCGACGCCGCCGTGAGCCAGCGATTCTGAAGCATGGGCGAAGTCTACTGGCGGACGAACTTGAAGCCGAATCCCGTCTTCTGCGAGCAGCCCATCGCGGGGAACCGCCAATTTTTAACGTCGGTCTCGATGCACTTGGCGACGGCGGGATCGTCGCCCGTGGCGCTGACGCCCTGCGCGGAGCCGTCGGCGGCGACGGTCATTGTCACGCTGACGTTGGCCGAAGGCTTGGCCGATGGGCTGCGCTCCCAGCACGCCCGGCGAATCGCGACCTGGTGATTGGCAATGACCTGCTGCACTTGCGAGCCGCTGATGCATTGACCGGGCACGGCCGCGCCCTCCATGTCTTCGACATTGGGGCCGTGGCCGCCGAGACCGCCAAGATTGAGCGACTTACCCGTGGCCAGCGGGGCGAGCGGTGCCATCGCGCTACCTCCGCTCCCGGCCGCCGTGTGGCCGGCGGAGGCGACCTTGGTCTCGGCGCTGGCGCTGGGCGCCGGATCCGAGAACGTGGGCATCGCGACGGCCACCGACGCGACCGGCGCGGGGGCCGCCGCCGCCGCGACGGCGGACGCCACGGGCGCGGCGGCGGGCTCCGCCGGCGGCCGCGTGAAGACGACGACAGCCGCCGTCATGCCGAACGCCACGCCGACCGCCAACATCGTGATCGGGATCCACGGAATCGGCCGCGGCTGCGGCGGAAGTATCGAAGCCGATGCGACGATCGGATGCGCCGCGCCCGGCGCCGCGATGGCCGATGCGGACGGCGGCATCGCCGCCCCCGCGGCCGCTGCTGCCGCGGCCATGGCTGCCGCCGGCGCCGCGAAGGGATCCGCCGCCAGCGAGGCGACGGGCCTGGATTCGAGGGCGTGGTAAGCGCCGATCTCGGTCGGCGCCTCGTCGAGCCGCTCGGCCGTGGCGAGGCGCGAGGAGATCGGCACCACGTTGCTGCGCGCGAGCGGCGCCGGCGACGTGGGCGGGAAGTTCGGCCGTATCGACATCCGCTGCGGCGAGAGGCTGGGCGTTCCGCGCAGCGAGGGCAGGCGGGACGGCGGGGGGATGCTGCCACGCGCTTCGCCGGGTGCGGGCGTCAGCGACGCGCGGCCGCCGAGGGCCGCCTCGCGCACCTGCGCCGCGAGCTCAGGGAACGTCTTGACCGGCCGCCACTCGTCGAGCCCTTCTTGCCACGCCAGCGAGTCGTCGTTGATGGCGCCGAGCGCCGCCTTGCGACGCACCTCCGCGATCCGGATCGGCCCGACGGGCACGCCGTTCACCGCGACGTACCAGTCGTCGCCCGGCGTCAGCTCCGCCATGTCGAACGGCGTGGAGCCACCTTCTTCGCGCGTGACGTTGGACTTGAACGCGCCGGCGAGGGCGCTCGACGGCCGTTCTGGCGGGCGCGCGGAAGGCGGCTTCGCGGCCGTGAGGCTCGTGGCCAGTGTGCTCGGGCGAGGGGGCGGCGCCTTGGGGGGGGGCCGGGGCGCTCCCCCTACCAGCGGCCTGGAGCCCACGTCTGCCACGGGCGGTGGCGGAGCGCTGGTGCTCGCGCTCGATTCGGTCACCGTGGCGCGGACTTCGACGAGGTGACCGCACTTGCGGCACTTCATCCGGACCGTCTTGCCGACGACGCGCTCGTCGGCGATCTGGTACTTGGCTTTGCACTGCTCGCAGAAGAATTTCACGCGTACGCCGTCCCCGTCCTTGACCCACGGTACCAAGAAAAGGGGCGCTCACGCGAGACCCCAAATCACGTGAACGGACGCGAAAGGGCGTTGCTCGAGGCGCGCGTGCCGCCTACCGCCGAGAACGCCGCGCGGAGGTCATGTGAGCGCCTCGATGTGCGCCTTGACCGTGGCGCGCGTCGCATCGTCGGGTGCGAGAGATACGCAGCGTTCCCACATCGCGAGCGCCTTGTTGCGAAAGCCCGCCTTTTCGTACAGGACCGCCAGGTTTTTCAGCGCTGAAAAATGGCTCGGGTTGAGATCGATGGCGCGTTCGAGCTCCTGGATCCCTTCGAAAACCAGGCCCTTTTTCCCGTAGAGAAGCGCCAGGTGGAAGTGCAGGCGGTAAGACAGCGGATCGATGCCCACGCCGCGCTTCAAGTGCTCGATCGCTTCGTCGATCTGTCCAGCGCGGTAGGATGCGACGCCGCTCGACAGCGCCTTCTCCGCTTCGGCCGACAGGTACTCGGGGTCGCGCTTGGACTCGGGCACCTCGCCATCGGAGCGGCTGAGCAGCCGCTGTACGGCCTCGAGCAGGGCTGCGATCCGGAAGGGCTTCTCGAGAAACTCTTCGACGCCATAGTTTTGTTTCAGGTCCTGCGCCACTTGTTGGCCGCGGTAGACGGCGCTGACCATGATGATGGGGATGCGACCGTACTTGGCGCTCCCCTTGATCCGTCGCGCGATGTCGAAGCCGTGGAGCTCCGGGAGCATCGCGTCCAGGATGATGAGATCCGGCAGGTGCTCCTTGACGAGGCGGAGCGCGAGCAGACCCCGATCGGCTTCGAGCACTCGATGCCCCTTTTGCGTGAGCAGCCGGCCGACCAGGGCGCGGATCTCCTCTTCGTCGTCGACGACGAGGACGACCTTGCCGCCGCCCGTCGCCAGCGCGTCGGCCGCCTGCGACGCGCGCATCCGCATGTCGTCGGGCAACCCTCCGACCGACGAGATCTCCTGGTCGATCGCTCCGAACTCGCTCGTCGACACCTCGGTCGTCTTGGACGATGTCTCGATCGCCTCGTCCATGACGACCGCGGGGTCCGGCGGCTGACGCGTCGGCGGCGCGGGCGGCCGCATGCGCGGGAGCGGCGGGGGGCCACCGGGTGCCGGCAGCGGGGGGGGGCCACCGGGTGCCGGCGGCGATTCGGCTGCGGCGGGCAAGGGCGGCGGCGCCGCAGCCGGGCGCGGGAGCGGCGGAGGCTTGGCGCGGCTTGCGGGACCGGGCTCGGGCGGTGGCATCGCGGGCGTGGGCTCCGGGCTCAGCGAGGGCGCGAGGCCCAGCTGTCGCAATGTCTCGGCGGGCACCCGCGGGCCGAGGAAGTGTCGCTCGCCGCGCGCCTTCGCGTCGTACGCGGCGGCGATCGTGCGGGCAAGCGTGGAATGCACCGCGACGTAGGGGTACGCCTTCTTGCCCGTCACGAACTCGAGCTCGTCGACGACCCGCTTCTCGTGGGGATCGGCCATCGCCAGGAAGATGCGATCGCCCTTCATCAGCACGGGGAGCACCATGTGCACCTCGGCCAGCTCGCGCGGGACGACGTCGAGATGGTCGAGCACGATCGCGATCTGGAGCAGATCGATGCCGGGCACGCCGTATTGTTCGGAGAGGGCCCTGAGCGCGTCGATCTCGCCGACGGTGCCGTCGTCGACGAGCTTGGAGGCGAGCGGCACCGGCGTCACCGAGCGTTTTTGCGCGCGCAGAGCTTCTTCGAGCTCGCCCTGGGATACGAGCTTGCGTTGGAGCAGGATCTTCCCGAGCGGACGCTTCTCGTCGGACATGGCGATCTTGGCCCTTGCCACACTATCTCGGGCGGCGGACCGGACACAATCGGGTCAGACGCCCTGCGACATGGCGGACATCGTCGCGCCGGACCATTCGGCCAGGCGGCCCGCTTCGATCGCGAGCCGGGCGCCGGCCACGAGCTCCCCGTAGAAGTGCAGGTTGTGCAGCGAAAGGAGCCGCAGCGAGAGAATCTCGCCGGCCATGTAGAGGTGCCGCAGGTACGCGCGCGAGTAGCCGCGGGCGCAGCAGGCGCACGTGCAGAGCGCGTCGACGGGCCGCTCGTCGCCCTTGAACCGCGCTTGCTTGACGACGATCGGACCGTGGCGCGTCAGCGCCTGGCCGTTGCGGGCGTTGCGGGTGGGCAGGACGCAGTCGAACATGTCGGCGCCGGCTTTGATGGCCACCAGCAGGTCGCGCGGCGTGCCGATGCCCATCACGTACCGCGGACGCTCCGGATCGAGCGCCGGCGCGGCCTCGACGAGCGCCGCATGCATCTTCTCGATCGGCTCGCCCACCGAGAAGCCGCCGAGGGCCAGGCCATCGAAGGGCAGCGCCCCGAGCTCGTCGGCGTGCGCGCGGCGCAAGTCCGGAAAGCACGCGCCCTGCACGATCCCGAAGAGCGCCTGCGCGGGCGGTCGCGGCGCTGCGAGCGCGCGCTTGCCCCACCGCGTCGTGCGCGCGACGGCCTGTTCGACGACGTCGCGCGGCGAGTCGCCCGGCGGGCACACGTCGAGCTGCATCTGAATGTCGGCGCCGATGAGCCCCTGCACGCGCACCGCGTCCTCGGGCGTCAGGGTGTGGGCCGATCCGTCGAGGTGCGATTTGAAGGCGAAGCCCTCTTCGGCCAGCTCGACGAGCGACTTCTTCGTCGCTCCTCCGCCGGACAGCGAGTACGCCTGAAAGCCGCCCGAGTCGGTCAGCATCGCGTGGGGCCAGCGGGTGAAGGCGCGCAGGCCCCCGAGGCGCGCCACCAGGTCCGCGCCCGGCCGCAGCATCAGGTGGTACGTGTTGCCGAGGACGATCCGGGCACCCGTGGACGCAACCTCGTCGGGCGTCAGCGTCTTGACGCTGCCTTGCGTGCCGACGGGCATGAAGGCGGGGGTATCCACCACGCCGTTCGGGGTTTCGAGAACCGCGCGTCGTGCCTGCCCGTCGCGGGCGAGGACTCGGAACGCGAAGCCGGGAGTCCGCGGCGTCACGTCCGCCTCCAGAGCAACATCGCGTCGCCATACGAAAAGAAGCGATAGCCCTCGCGGACCGCGAGCCGGTACGCGGCGAGAACGCGATCGAGGCCGCCGAGCGCGCCGACCATCGCGAGGAGGGTCGAGCCGGGCAGGTGAAAGTTGGTGAGCAAGCCGTCGACGACCCGCCAGGCGTGCCCTGGCTGAATCAGGATTCGGGTGTCGCCGTCGCTCGGCCTCAGGCGCCCGAGGTGCGCGGGATCCGCCGCGCTTTCGAGCGCGCGTGCGGTCGTCGTTCCGATGGCGACGACGGGTGCGCCGGCCGCGCGGGCCCGCGCCACCGCGTCGACGGTCGCCTGCCCGACGAGGGAGCGTTCGGCGTGCATCGGATGCTGGTCGAGATCGTCCACCGCCACGGGCTGGAAGGTGCCGAGGCCCACGTGGAGCGTGACGTGCGCGATCGCGCAGCCGTGCTGCGCGAGGCGCTCGAGGAGCGACTCCGTCAGGTGCAACCCCGCCGTCGGCGCCGCGACGGAGCCGTCGTGGCGCGCGTACACGGTCTGGTAACGCTCCGTGTCCTCGGGACCGTCGGCGCGCTTGATGTACGGGGGAAGGGGAACGTGCCCGCAGGCGCGCACCGCGGCGTCGACCGAGCCGAACGACTCCGTCCAGAGCGCGACTTCGAGGGGCCCGTCCGCGCCGGACCTCTCCAGCACGCGCGCGAACAGCACCGGCGTGGCGCCCTCGGTCGCGTCGCGGCGAGTGAACTCGACGTCGGTCCCGGCGCGTAGGGCCTTGGTCGCGCGGCCGAGCGCCTGCCAGACCTCGGTGTCGGGCGTGCTAGGCAGGCCGTCGATCCCCCGTACGCCCACCCGTCGGACGAGCAAGAGCTCCACGCGTCCGCCCGACGTGCGCTTGCGGCCGAGGAGGCGTGCCGGGATGACCCGGGTGTCGTTGACGACGACCAGAGCACCGGCGGGCAGCAGGTCGGGCAGATCGTGCACGAAACGATGCTCGACACCGCCGCCGGAGGGCAGGTGCATCAATCGTGCGCCCTCGCGATCCGGAGTCGGGTGCTGGGCGATCCGCTCGGGCGGCAGATCGTAATGGAGGGCATCGACGCGCATGGGCGCCCGTCGCCCGTGGCCAAGGGGTGCGTGGCAGGCCCGGACCGGCCGCCCCACAGCTACGACACTTAGCGGATGATCGCCACGCCCCCGGCGCGCGTCCGATCGGAGGCCGGGGTGCCCATCTCGAAAGCCCCCGATACGTCGGCGCCGCGTACCTTGGCGCGGAGAAAGCGCGCGAGCTCGGACAGATCGAGTGGCTTGGGCACGAACCCTGCGGCCCCGCAATCGGCGCGCAAGAGCTGCCGCTCGCTCAGGTGATATGCGCTCGTCAGCACCACGCAGGTGCTCGGGTGCCGTTCCCGGACCACGCGGGCCAGCTGGATCCCGTTCATCCCCGGCAGCATCAGGTCGAAGATGGCGACGTCGAAGGGCTGCGTTTCCAGGAGCGCCAGCGCCGCATCGGAGCTACCGGCCGTCTCGGCTTCGAACCCTTCGACCCGGAGACCGATCGCGACCAACCGCGCCTGGCTATCTTGCTCGTCGACGACCAGCACACGCGGCACGAGGCACCTGGTATCTCCTGCGAGCATCCCCCGCAAGGGTACGGCTTGGAAAGATTTCGGCATGGAGCCGGGAGCCCACTGGGTGGTACCCGCTCCGTGCCTGCGCCGCGCTTAAGCAACGCACGTGCCGCCTGCCAGGTGGCGCCCCGTTGCGCGTGTTGTGCGGCAATTCCAGGGCTTGCGCTCTCGGCAAAAAACGTGTCGCGCGTCGGATTCGTTTCACGTCTGCAACATGCGGTTCAAAGGTGCATGGCGCATGCATCGCTCGCGTTCGCTCGCGAGGCCTGTCATCGGCCCCGCATGCCTTCCGGATCAGTTGCCCTTGCCGTCGAAGGTGATCCCGAGGCGAGTCATCTTGCGCCAGAGCGTGGTCGGGGAGATGTTGAGGAGCTCGGCAGCGCGCTCTCGGCTCCCGTCGCTCTCGCGGAGCGCGCCTTCGATGGCGGAGCGCTCGGCCGAGTCGACGACGTCCGAGAGCGCTCGGCCCGTGGAGTTGGCGAGAGAGGGCCCGTTGGGCACGGGCGGGAGCAAATCGTCGGCCGTGATCACGCCCGTCTGCACGAGCGCTACCGCTTGCTCGATCATGTGCTCGAGCTCGCGGATGTTGCCCGGGAAGTCGAAGTGCATCAACGACTCCATCACGTTGTCGTGGATGCGTGAGCGCACGCCCATCTTGCGCGCGAACTTCTCGAGAAAATGGTTGACCAGATCGGGGATGTCCTCGCGCCGCTCGCGCAGCGGCGGCAGCTGGAACCGCGCCACGTTGAGGCGATAGTAGAGATCTTGCCGGAAGCGCTTGCTCGCCACCGCTTCGAGCAAGTCCTGGTTCGTGGCGGCGATGATCCGCACGTTGACGCGGATCGGCTTGTTCTCGCCGACGCGTCGGACCTCGTTCTCCTGGATGGCGCGCAGCAGCTTGGCCTGGAAGGTGATCGGCGTCTCGGCGATCTCGTCGAAGAAGAACGTGCCGCCGTCGGCCTCTTCGAAGAGACCCTTGCGCGCGCTCGCCGCCCCGGTGAACGACCCCTTCGCGTGGCCGAAGAGCTCACTCTCGAGCAACGTCTCGGTGATGGCGGCGCAGTTGACGGGCACGAACGGGCGCTCGGCGCGCTTGCTGTTGGCGTGGATGGCCTTGGCGACCAGCTCCTTGCCGGTGCCGCTCTCGCCCGTGATGAGCACGATGGCGTCGGTCGGCGCGATGCGCACGATGCGGCCGAGCACTTCGCGCACGGCGCGCGATCGTCCGATGATGTTCTCGAACTTGTAGCGGTCCTTGAACTCGCTCGCGAGAAACGTCACCTCGCCGGCCAGGCGCCGGTTGTCGAGCGCCTTGGACACCTTGACGAGAAGCTCCTGCTCGGTGAACGGCTTCTGGATGTAGTCGAAGGCGCCGAGGCGCATCGCCTCGACCGCGCTCTCGATCGTGCCGTAGGCCGTCATCACGATGACCTCCGTCAGCGGGTGCGTGTCTTTGGTGGAGCGCAGGACGTCGATCCCGTCCTTGTTGCCCATGCGAAGATCGGTGAGCACGACGTCGTACGCCCCGGTCGCCCCGCGGTCGGCGCCTTGCTCGCCATCGGCCGCCTCGTCGACCTCGTAGCCCGCTCCGCGCAGCATCATCGAGAGCGTCGTGCGCATGTTGCGCTGATCGTCGACGATGAGAATCTTGGCCATTCGCGCTCAGCTGACGGAGAAGCGTTTCGTTCTAATCGTTGGCGGCGCCCTGGTCGATCCAGGCGGCGATGCGGGCGAGGTCGAGCGGCGTGAATTCGTACCCGGTGCCGCCGTCAGCGGAGCTGAGGGGCATCTGCCCGGCGGTAGTCACGCCTACGGGGTGCAGGGCGTTGTAGAGGGTCGTCGTCGTCGGCGACGTGGAGCCGCCCATCGGGACGGGCGCAGGGAACCTGGGAAGCGCCGACGAAGTGATGCCCGCCCAGCACGAATCCTTGGTCGCGCCGCACACGTAGCCGCTGCCGATGGCGCCGAGCTCCGTCACGGACCCGTGGCACTCGCCCGCGATGGCCGTGCACGAGGCTTGCGCGGTCGGCGCGAAGTACGTGTCGTAGAGCTCAGTCCAGGTGACCGTGCCTGCATCGGGCAAATCGTTGGTCGTCGTCGTCGAGCCCGAGCCGGCGTCGGACAGGAGCTCGCCCCCCCGGATCTCGCCGGTCGCGACGGCGCATCCCCCGACCCCCGCGGCGGCGAGGATGGCGATCACGCGCAAGGGCATGCGAGGCAGCATGGACGGCCTCCGTTATAGCGCGCCGCCGTGTGCCACGTCAGAAGACGATGCCGAGGATGAGACGCAGCGCCTCGGCGGAGGCCAGGTTCGAAGCGGGGAGCGTCGTTTCCCCTGGCAGGTAGTCCAGGCCCGCTAGCGGGAAGAAGATGCCGAACTGCAGCGCCGAGTAGAACCCGCCCATCTTGCCCGGGTCGTCGTTCAACGAGCCGTCCTTGGACTGGTAATAGATCTGCAGGTCAGCCTCGATGCCGAGGTCCCGGTGGTGGCCCGGCGTCTGCACGAACTCGCTCGCACGGTCCCAGAGAAACGCAAGCCCGCCGCCGAACTTTTCACCGTTGGCCTTGTGGATGACGTCGTAGTCCACGCTCGGGCGGAAGTAATACGCGCCCTCGACCCGCGAGAGGATGTTGCGGAAGAAGATCAAGTCGACGCGGTAGTCCGGGTGAAACTGGAACGTCGACATGGCCGGCGCGCCCGGGTATTCCGCCAGGCCCCCCGAGCCCGGGTTGATGGCGCCCTGCGGGCTGGAGCCGTTGGCGTTGTTGTACGCCCACGGGTCGCCCGTCGCCCAGCCGAAGCCGAACTGCAGCTTGAGGCGATCCTCGATGGCCTTGAACTCGGTCTGGGTCGCGAGACCGAACTGACGGATGTCGAGGGTGGTCGGGTTCGCCGGGTTCTGCACCTGCCCGGCCTGCGGCAGGTTGCCGATCTCGCCGTAGATGTATGCGGCCTCGGCCTCGAAGCGGAACTTGCCCCAGAGCGTCTGCAGCCACAGGTCGGGGGTGAAGGCCCAGGCCTGCCGGTCGACGAGATCGTTGTTGGCGGCGGTCGTGTCGATCGTGATGGGTGTCTGGCCCGGCGCCACGTCGAGCGTCTGGGAGCGGAACTTGGCGTAGAGGCCCCCGTTGAGGACGATGTCGCCGTGGGCGAGAGAGAGCCGCTGCAGTTCGGGATTCGTGCGGTGGGCGACGAACGCCGCCCACTCGTTGACGTTGCACAGGTTGCAGTTGTTGTACGTCTCGCCGCCGTACACGCTGTAGGCCGTGGCCGTGGACGGGCCCGTGGCGACGTAGTCCCACGCCCCGCCGAAATACAGGTCCATCGGCTTGATGCCGGTGATGAACATGATGCGGTCGAGCGTGGTCTGGTAGTCGCTGTCGATCCCGTCGCCCGCGTTCTCGACCATGCCGAGGCCCCACTGACCGGGCATGCGTCCAAAGCGGAGCTGGCCGACGGGCGTCGTGTACTCGCCCCACACGCGCTGCACGTTGATCGAGTTCTGCAGCGAGTTGATGCCGGCGGTGGGGGGCCCTTGGGTCGTGGAGAAGAAGCTTGCCGGTGCGTAGGGGTTGCCCCCGGCCGACACGTAGCTGGGCCGGTTGACGCCCGTCGTCGTCATCGTGGTCGTCGTCGTCGTGGCCGGCTGCATCGCGTACGAATCGGGCGTTGACCCGAGCAGTACGTTGTCGAGCGCGAAGATCTCGCTGACGATGCGGAGGTTGTCGGAGATGTGGATCTCCGGGTCGAGGCGCAGGCGCATGTTGGCGCTCGACTCGGTCTCGTCGTGGCAGATCTGGTTGCCCGTCGACCCGCACAGCGAAACGGGGTACGCGCTGCCCTTCGTACCGGCGTAACTCTGGTCGAGCGGGAGAGGCGCGAGGTTCTGCGAGTCGTTGCCTTGCAGGCTGCTGTTATGACGTCCAAGGCCGAGGTTTTGATAGAGCTCGCCGCGGACGCGGTAATAGCCGTGCAGCTCGACGACGGGGCGCACGCGTCCCCACCAGTCGTCGGTGAACACGTCTTGGGGGCTGGCCGCGATCTCGCCTGTGTCCGGCGGCCGCTGCGCGCCCTGGGCCGCCAGGGCCTGCTGGTCGCGCGCGGGGTTGATGGCGGCAGGGGAGGCCGGGGCCGGCGGTTGGGCCATCAGCCGTGGCCGGTCGCCTGTGCCGCTGGAAGCGGCCGGCGGGGGCGCACTAGGAGGCGCGGAGCTCGCAGGAGGCGCGGAGGCCGAGGAAGGCGGGGGAGCCGCCTCCTGGGCCCAAGCGAGATGCGGGACGGCGATCGACGCCGCGAACGGCGCGGTCGTCGCCAAGACGGCAGTCCACTGGAAACGGCGGCGCCGAAGCATAGTCGGGCGGGCGTTCTATCACTTCTTGGCTGGATCGTAAGTGATTCTTGGCGAGTCTCAGCGTCGGGGCGAGCCCAGGTCTTCGAGGAACGCCTCGATGTCGCTCCGGATGGCGGTGAGCTCACCCCGCATCTTTCCAAGCTGGCCTACCTCGCGCGGGTCGGGCTCGCGCTCGGCGCGCGGCTCGACGCCGGCGCGCTGCAGCTTTTTCTTGGCGCCGGCGATCGTGAACCCCTCGCGATAGAGGAGCTCGCGCACGCGCATCAGGTTCTCGACGTCGCGCCGCGAATAGACCCGCTGTCCTTTCGCGCTCTTGGTGGGACGGATGGCGCGAAACTCGCGCTCCCAGTAGCGGAGCACGTGCGGCTCCACGCCCACGAGCTCGGATACCTCTCCGATGCGGAAGTAAAGCTTCGGAGGCAGCCCCCCCGCGTCGGCGCCGCTCATACCGCGCCGGTCAATCCTTGGCGGCGACAGTCCCGTCGCCGCGATTCGTGCTCATCCCGACCGCGCTCACGCCACCCACACCGCTCACGCCACCGACGTTGCCACCACCCCCGACGCCGTTCGGCGGGCCGGAGCCCACGCCGCCGCGCTGGTTGAGCGCTTGCTTCAGGATCTGGCTCGACTTGAACGTGAGGACGCGGCGCTCGCTGATGCGAATGGGCTGCCCCGTCTGCGGGTTGCGTCCCGGGCGCTGGCGCTTGTCGCGGAGGACAAAGTTGCCAAAGCCGCTGATCTTGATCTTTTCCCCGCGGCCCAGCGTCTCCTTCATCATCTCGAAGACGAGGTCGACGAGCTCCGCCGACTCTTTGCGCGAGAACCCACCGACCTTGCTGTACAGAGCCTGGACGATCTCGGCCTTGGTCATGATCGTCGTTTCTCCCCCGGAGCTTGACCCGGCAGTCTAGGCCCCTTTTTTCGCGAAGGCTACTGGCGTCACGTCGTCATTGGTTCACGGCATTCACGGCGCTGTCCGGCGCTGTCCGGGGGCGTACGAAGCTTACGCAGCCAGCTCGCTCGACGACTCGGCAGCGAGCGGGATGCCGCCCTCGCTCGCGTTGCCGTTGCCGTTGCCGCTGCCGCTGCCGTCGCCCTCGGGGCTAGGCCCGCCGATGACCGACGGAGCGCGTGCTCCCGCGCGCGCCAGCTGCTCGGAGGCGACGAAGAACGCGACGTACCCGTAGCCGAAGGCGAAGAGCATCGCGAAGGGCGTGGCAAACCAGTGGCCGCTCTCGATCGAAGCGACCGTGGCGACCCCCGAAACCAGGCAGAGCGCCGTCTCGACGAGGGGCAAATCGGCGACTGCGCGATACCGGCCTTCGAGCGAGCCCTTTTTGGGTGTCCGTACGAACTCGCCGGACATCGACCACAGCCCCTCCCACACGGCCTTGGTGAGGTGCGGGGCCAGGCCGGCGCCGAGCGCGAGGAGCGCGGGCAGCTGCCGTAGGGCCCCGCGCGCCGAGCGACCCTGCGCGAGCTCCGCCATCGTGTAGAAGCCGACGAGCGATCCGGTAGTGCCGATGACCAAGGGTAGGTCGATCATGAGCATCGCGCGGACGTTCGTGGCCGGCATCAGCACCAGCGCAGGCAGGAGCAAGACGCTGAGGAGCACCATCAGCGGGTAGGCGAAGTGCGGCGTCAGGTGAAACATCGCTTCGATCCGCTGCATCGGCGTGAGCTTCGCGCGCATCAGGCGGGCGCTCAGCTTGCGCGCCGTCTGCACGGTGCCCTTGGCCCAGCGAAACTGCTGCGCGCGAAACGCGCTGATGTCCTCGGGCAGCTCCGCCGGCGTGACCACGTTCTCCCGGTAGACGAAGCGCCACCCCGCGAGCTGGGCGCGGTAGCTCAGGTCTAGGTCTTCGGTCAGCGTGTCGTGCTGCCACCCGCCGGCCGACGCGATCGCCTCTTTGCGCCAGATGCCGCCGGTGCCGCTGAAATTGAACAGCCACCCGGCCGCGGCGCGCGCGCGGTTCTCGACCAGGTGGTGCCCGTCGAGCATCAAAGCCTGCGTCCGCGTGAGCATCGAGTACTCGCGGTTCAAGTGGCCCCAGCGCGCCTGCACCATGCCCACCCGTGGGTCTTGCATGAAGTGGGGGACGACGGCCCGCAGGAAGTCCGGCTGCGGAAGGAAGTCCGCATCGAAGATGGCGACCAGCTCGCCCTTGGCGACCTTGAGCCCGTGGTCGAGCGCGCCCGCCTTGTAGCCGGTGCGGTCGACGCGATGGATGTACGTGACGTCGAGCCCCCGATCGCGCAGCTCCTCGACCTTGCGCCGCGCGATGGCGCGCGTCTCGTCGGTGGAGTCGTCGAGCACCTGGATCTCCAGGCGCGACGGCGGCCACTCGATCGTGGCCACCTGATCGAGCAGGCGGTCGACGACCGTGGCCTCGTTGTACAGCGGCAGCTGCAGCGTCACGAAGGGGACGTCGTCGCGGGCGCCGATTCCCTCCGAAGGCAACGCGGGCACGCCCTCTTTCAGGTTTTTGAGGGTGCGCCGCTGGCGGAGCACGGTGAGCACCAGGTGCGAGCGGTGCAGCCCGTACATCGCGAGGACCAGGAGCACGGCGAAATAGGCCGTGCAAAGCGCGACATGCATGTCTCGGGCTTAGTCCAACGGCGCGCGGACAACTGTCGCCGATTGTATTTCGTTGCAAGGGATTGCGGAGCCGGGCAGCCAGGCTCTCGGGCCGCGCGGCTGCGACGGCCGCTTCTAGAAGTCGTTCGTGAAGAAGCCGGCGATGCCCACCATCACGAAGACGTGCTGCGCGGACGACGACCCGGAGTCGCTCGACCCCGAGAACGACCCCGCGCTTAGGCTCGCCTTGGGCAGCACGCGGAAGTTGCGACCGGCGGGGATCCAGACACCGGCGCCGAGGCCGAGCTCGCCCGCGGTGAGCGTCGTGCTCTTGGGTCCCGAGGCGTTGGTCTCGCCGATGTGCAGCCAGCGCACCCCCGCCGAGACGTCGATGTAGAAGCTCGGACGGTCCGGGTCGACGATGAAGCCGAGGACGGCGTCGAGTGACGTGGTGTTCGAAGAGATCGCGTCGACGTCGAGGCTGCTCCTGCTGCCGTTGCCCATGCTGGCGTGCTCGAGCGTGAGCCCCGTATAGAGCTGGCGCGCAAAGCGGATGCCGCCGTCGAGCCCGTACGCGAAGCCACCCTGGGCGATGGTGCTGGTCGGTACGGTCTCGCCGAACGCGGCACTCGGGTAGGGGAGCGAGGCGTTGGGGATGGTGCCGCCGGGGAAGAGGCCGCCGAGGTGGGCTCCGAGGAGGACGGCGCGGTTGGAGCGGGGGGCGGGGATGGGCGGGGGGGCGGACGGGGTCGGGGTCGGGGTTGGGGTTGGGGTCGGGGTCGGGGTCGGGGTCGGGGTCGGGGTTGGTGTTGGGGTCGGGGTCGGGGGCGTGACCGCCGGCGCGGGTGGGGGGGGTGGGGGGAGTGGCCTCAGCGTGATCGTGATCGTTTTCGTTTCGTGTTCGGCCAGCGGGGCTTGCTCCTCGACGCTGGCGTAGCCCGGCGCGCGGACGGCGATCTTGTGGGGGCCGGGGTCGAGAGACAGCGGTTCGCCCAGGAGGGCCATGGGGACGGGCTGGCCGTCGACCTGCAACTGCGCGTTCGGGACGTTCGCGGGCTGCACCTGGACGACGACGCGTGGGACGCGCGGTTCGACCTGCGCCAGCTCGGCGCGAGCCTGTTCGACCGCGGCCTGGAACGCCGGGGGCGCGTCGGAGGCGAGCGAGGTGCGGGCGACTTCCCGGTAGGCCTCCGCGGACTCGACGAGGCGCCCGAGCGCGGCGTCGCACTCGGCGATGCGCAGCAGATTGGTCGGCGCCCGGAAGACTTGCTGCGCCCGCTGGAACTTGTCGAGCGCCTCGGTAAAGCGTCCCGCTCGCTGGAGCTCGTCCCCCGCGCGAAACAGCTCCCGCGCCGCCGCGCGCTCGGCATCCGAGACCTGCGCAAACGCGGGCGCGGACGTGCGCGCGGGCGTGGGCGCGGGCGCGGGTAGCTGCGGGGTCGAGGTCGGGGTCGGGGTCGGGGTCGGGGTCGGGGTCGAGGGCGAGGGTTGGACGTTGGGGGCTGCGAGGGCTGGGGGGGGCGGCTTGCCCGTCGCCGCGAGCTTGACGACTGCCGTGACTCCGAGCGTTCCGCCGACGACAGCGGCGGCGGCGAAGGCGGCGAGCGTGCTGCGCGATGGCTTGCGGGCGGTGGTGGAGGCCGTGATCGGGGCCGACGTGACGGCGGCGCCCGGCAGTGTCGGGGCGAGGGAGCGGGCGGCGACGCTCACCGGGGTGCCGTCGCCCATCGGGGTCGACGTGGGGCCGCGCGACGAGGGGAGCCCGGCGGCGGCGGCGAGGGCGACGGCGAGCTCGGTGGCGGTGGCGAAGCGGCGTGGGACGTCGCGCTCGAGGGCGCGCGCGAACCAGATGTCGAAGGCGGGCGGCAGGCCCGGCGCGATCGCGGCGGCGCGCGGGAGCGGCGCGGTGCAGATCTTCACCAACAGATCGCCGACGCTCTCGCCGTCGAACGGCAAGACGCCGGTGACGCACTTGTAGGCGATGACGCCGAGCGACCAGAGGTCGGTGCGGTGGTCGAGATCGCGAAGGCCGCGCGCTTGCTCCGGGGACATGTAGTACGGCGTGCCGAGCACGGCGCCCGTGCGCGTGCTGCTCGTGAGGCCCTCGGATCCGGGCGGCGGCTTGATCTTCGCGATGCCGAAATCGAGCACCTTGGCGATCTCGTCGTCGTCGTCGGGCGACTGGACGAGAAACACGTTCTCCGGCTTGAGATCGCGGTGGATGATCCCCGCGTCGTGCGCGCGCTGCAGGGCGCGGCACACCTGCTGGACGATGCGCGCCGTCTCGGCGAGCGAGATCGCGCCCAGGCGTTCGATGCGCTTGTCGAGCGCCTCGCCGGCGAGCAGCTCCATGACGATGTACGGGCGGCCGTCGCCCGTGAGGCCATGGTCGAAGATCTGGATCGCGTGCTTGCTCTGGATCGTGGCGGCGGCGCGCGCCTCGGTGACGAAGCGGGCGCGCGCTTCGTCGTTGTCGGCGTGTTCGGCGTCGATGAACTTGATGTCGACGCGCGTGCCCAGGCTCTCGTGC
>Ga0302326_10001743_pt1 | contig 54488 bp, 41 predicted proteins | sample Palsa_T0_3_FD_202264 | JGI IMG/M metagenome (GOLD analysis project Ga0302326, IMG submission 202264) | Peat permafrost microbial communities from Stordalen Mire near Abisko, Sweden - Palsa_T0_3 | ecosystem: Environmental > Terrestrial > Soil > Palsa > Peat permafrost | place: Sweden: Abisko...
ACGATGCCCGATCCGGCCGCCCAGGGGGCCGGTCCGGTGGCCGCTCCCACCGTGATCTCGCTGAAGGTCTCCGCTCCGTCCTCGTCGAGCGCTTCCACCAGCACGTACCCGGCCGAACCGGTGCCGGCGACGAAGGCGCCCGTCGACATGTCGAGGGTGGAGCATCGGGAACCGTCCGCGGCGCACGTCGAATCCTGGGCGATGCCCCACAGGGTGGGCGCGACGCCGCCCTGCGACGAGAGCTTCAGCGAGCCGCCCTCCGCCACGCTCGCGGCGCCCGGCGTGACACAGAAGGTGACCGGCGAGAACGTGATGTGCACCTTGGCCGATCGCGAGGCCAGATGGGTCGCGTCCCCGTCGTACGTGGCGAACACGTCGACCGCCTGGTCCGCGGGGTTGACCATGCCCGGCGGGATGGCCACGGAGGGCGCGGAAGCCGACCCGGTCAGCGTCGTTCCGCCGGCGATCGGCGCCGTGGCGATGGTCCAGGAGAGATCCGGGTCGCCGTTGGCGAGGTAAGACTGGAACGCGAACGTCACCGTGCCCCCGAGCACCTGGGGGTTACCCCCGGTCACGTCGACCGTCGCGTCGAGGGCCACGCCGCTCCCTTCGCTCGTCGAGGTGGGGGAGGCCGTCAGCGTCGTGGCCGTCGGCGTCAGGGCGACCCAGGCGCGCACCAGCGCGGCGGTGTCGATGGATCCGAGCCCCGAGCCGCAGTCGTACCCCGTGGCCGCCGCGTAGCCGTACAGGTCTCCCGCCGGGCAACCGGGGTCGACCCCGGCGGTGCAGCGCACTTCGTTGTTGGCGCGCGTGATGTCGTGGAACGCGCTGGGGTTGGTCGATTGTAGCGTGTAGAGGAGCGGGTTGATGTTGCCCAGCCGGCCGCCGCCGGTGGCCTGGGTCAGGAGTGCCACGACGCCGGCAAAGGAGGGGGTGGACGCCGACGTGCCGCCGATCTGCAAGGTGGTGGTGGTCCCGCCGGTGCCCGAGCAATCCCCGGCCGCGTTGTCGAAGGTGCACTGGACGAAGTATCCGTTATTGCTTGCCGCCGCAGCGAAGGCGACATCGGGGACCTCTCTCATGGCGGAGGGCGTGATCCCGGACACCGGGAGCGCTCCGACGATGGGACAGGTGGCGATGGCGCTCTGATACGAGGGGCGGCTATAGACGATGCTGATCCCGCCTCCACCGGCGGCCGCCGACTTTGGCAGGTTCGACTCGTCCCAGATCTGTTCCGCGGCGCTGTAGCCGGTCGCCGTGCCCCCCGTGTAGGTCAGCGTGCCGGTGGGAAACTCCGTGCCGCCCACCGCCGTGACCCCCGGGAACGACGCCGGCATGTTCACGAAGAGACCGGAGATATCCAGGTCGAGGCAAGCGGCCGCGCCGGAGTCCCCCGCCGCCGCCAGGTAGGTGATGCCCAGGAGATTCGCGGCCGAGCCGAAGACCCCCAGTGCATCCGCGTCGCTCGAGGTCGCCCCTTCCTCGCATCCGGCGAAGCTCTCGCTGAGGATGGGGGCGACGTTCTCCTCGATGGCGTAAAAGACCGCGTCGTCGATGTCTCCGTCGTCGCCGCCGTTGAAGACGTAGACGACCTGGGCACCGGGCGCGATTCCACCGGACCATTCGGTGTCGAGAATGGCTTCGACCCCGTTGCCGTTGGCACCCTGCGGGGCGCCGGTGCCGGGCACCAGGGTCATAATCACGGCCGACGCCGGAAGCGCGTAGGTGGTCCGGAAGGCGTCGATGTCGCTCTGGGCGATCTCCGCCAGGCCGACGATGCCGATGCGCACGCCGGCGCCGTTGATGGCGACGCCGCCGATGCCGGGGCTGTAGAGCGGGTCGACGTCGTAGACGCTGGCCCAGTCCGGGGGACCGAGGTCGTCGCCGTCGCAGAGCCGGTCGCCGCCGGGACAGACCGCCTGCGGGGCCGCGCGGACGCGGGTGGGCTTCACGTGGCGTGGATAGAAGTCGTGCGTGCCGTGCAGACCGAGCACCACGTCGGCCAGATCGGCAGGAACCGAAGGGGCCGTGGCCATGGCGTAGTGCGTCTCGCCGGCAACCTGGTAGCGGCGCATCTCGGTGCGGAAGGCCGTCTCCAGGTTCGCCACCGTGCCGGAGAAGGTGACGCGCGCCCCGAGCCGCGAGGCGCCGTGCACCTCGAGCCCCTGCTGCGTGAGCCAGGTGGTGGCGCGGGCGAGGTCGTCGGTCCGGGCCCCGAAACGGGCGGCGTACTCCTCCGGTGTCAACCAGCGGTGGTAGCGGGGGGAGCCCGGGTCCATCACGTCGGCCAGCATCTCGTCACGATCCCGGAGCTGCTGCGGCGACAGCTTGAAGACCAGGGAGACATTCGAGATCCGCCGGCCGGGATCGAGCGGACCGGCGTCGAGCTCGCGGCGAGCGAGCGGGTGCACGCCGCGCTCGAGGCGCACCATAGGGTCCGCGGTGGGTGTCTCGCTGCCCGCTTCACCGGTGCCCGAAGGGGTGGTCCCCTCGCCGGCGCAACCGCCCAGCGCGGCGGCGGCGACCAGCGCACCCAGACCGACGAACGCAGCGCATCGTCCAAGTCGGCCTCGCGAACCGACCTTCGTTCGAGATAGCGCCAACGGGAACCTCCCCCTAGCGGCGGCGAATGCCGTCCGCGTCTTGGAATGTCACGACGGAGTCTGTCGGGGCTTTGACCGACAGTCTCCTAGCCCGGATTATTCACGACCTTGTCGAGCATGGCACGATTCCTCGGCGCTTTCCGGGCATCTCGACGTTGAGCCCGACCGAAGCGCCACCGTCGGTTCACGCCTTGCGATGGATCACGGAACGGCTCTCGCGCGGTGACGTCGGTTCGCGCTGCCCGAGGAGGCGGCGCGCCTCGGCGCGGATGCCCTCGGCGAGGAAGTCCGAGCAGGCGCGGATGCGGGCGGCGTGCCTCATGTCCTGGTGCACGACCAGCCGGATGGGGTTGTTCACGGACCTCGGCGGGGCGACCAGGCGCACCAGCTCCGGCTCGAGATCGCCCGCGTAGCAGGGGAGCATGGCGATGCCGATCCCGGCTACGGCGCTGGTGAGCTGGGCGTGGGTGTTTTCGGTCCGGAGGACGATGCGCCCCGTGGCGGCGCGCTCCTCGATCCACTGCGACTCCGCGAGCCGTATCAGCGGATCGGAGAAGCCGATGAAGTCGTGCCCCGCCCAGTCTCCCTCGCGTGGGCGCCCGCGGCGCGCCAGATAGCTCTTCGACGCATAGCCGGTATTGGCGAGCTCGCCGAGCTTGCGTACTGCCAGGCCGCTCTCCAGCGCTTCGCCGATGCGCACCGCCATGTCCGCCTCTCGCTTGCTCAGGCTGCGCAGGCGGTTGTCGGCGTCGAGCTCCAGATCGATGTCGGGATAGCGCTCGTGAAAACGGACCAGCAGCGGGGCGATGACCCGAGCGCCGAAGAGATCCGCGGAGGTGACGCGCACCGTGCCGGTGAGCGACCCCACCTGTCCGGTGATCTCGCGCGCGATGGCGGTCGCCTCGTCCTCCATGCGCTCGGCGTGCGGCAGCAGGCGCTCGCCGGCAGGAGCGATGCGGTAGCCGTCGCGTGTGCGGATGAAGAGCTTCGTCCCGAGCTGCTCTTCCAGGGCCGCAAGGCGTCTGCCCACAGTCGACTGGTTGACGCCGAGCTGCCGCGCGGCCGCGGACAGCGAGGCCTTGCGATGAATGGCCAGAAAGTGCCTCGCGTCGTCCCACTCGAACATTGGCCGATGGTGCATTCTTGCATCGCAGCTCTGCGAAAGCGATTCGTGACGAGGCACGAACGCGGATGCATCGTGCGTGTCGAGGCGAGCGCCCGGAGGGACGGCCATGAAAGGCCATCCCTGCGCGGCGCCCTCTCCACCACACGGAGGTCCGCCGTGAATGCATCGATCCGTCTTCTGCTCGCCCTGACCGCTCTCGCGCTGGCGGGATGCGCCGCCGAGCCGCACGACGCCTGGTCCGCACGGTGGGGCTTTCGCGAGCCGCTGGCCCAGGAGCGATTCTCGCCACGAGAAACCGAGCAAACGACCAGGGTGCTGCGCGATCACGAACGCGCGCGGTCGGGGCGCGCCCCGGTGTTCACGAAGACGGCGCACTGACGCGAACGGCGCTCCGAGATGGGTGTCCACCGGAGGCGGGAATACGGGCGCGGCGGCAGGCCTATCTCTTCGTGAGAAGATACGCCCTCGCTTTCCTGGCGGGGGCGGCGCTCGCCTTCGGCACCCCGCCGTTCGACCTTTACCCCGCATTCTGGCTGGGGATGGCGGCGCTGGCGTGGCTTCTGGAAGACGACCCCCGAACCGCACGCGCTGCACCCGCCCGTCCCGCGCTCTCCGGCACCGGACGAGGCCTGGCCTTCGGGGTCGGCGCGAACCTTGTCATCCTGCGCTTCATCCCGGCGGTGGTGACTCGCTTCACGCCGCTGCCGTGGACGCTCGGCGCGGTGGGCCTGGCGCTTCTGGCCGTCTTCGAGGGACTGCGCTGGATGGTCGCGGGCGTGGCCTACGAAACGCTGGCGCGCGCCCGCGTGCCTCGCCCCCTGGCTTTCGCGGCGGGCGTGTACGCCGGGACCTTCGTCCCCACCATGCTCCCCTGGACTCCCGCGGGAGGCGTGTCCCCGTGGCCGGCGATGCTGCAGCTCGCCGATGTCGTCGGCGAGCGCGGCGTCGCGGCGGGGATGGCGCTGACCGCCGGGCTGCTGGCCACCGGGCTGCGATCCCTTGCGCGAGCGGAGACGCGAAGGCGTGGCGCGCTGGCGCTGGGGGCGGCCTGGCTCGCTCTTCTGGCGCAGCTCGCCTTCGGTGCGGCGCGGATGGCCGCCGTCGATCGGCTGCGCGCCGGTGCCCCGCAGGTGCGCGTCGCTCTCGTGCAACCGTCCATCGAGGCGACGGCGCGTTGGGAGGAAACGCGCGCGCCGGCGATCCTCGCGACGTTGACCGCCCTCACCGCGGATGCCGAGTCGCGCGGGGCCGATCTCGTGGTGTGGCCCGAGACGGCCTACCCCTTCGCGTTGCGACACGGCTCGCGACGGGAACCCGACAACCGGCCTGCCATTCTCCAGCCGACCGTCCACGGACCGGTGCTCACCGGCGTGCTGATGAACGCAGAGGGCGGTGACGCGACCAACTCCGCCGTCGTGGCCACGAGCGACGGCGCGCTCTCCGACTCCTACGACAAGCGTCACCTCCTCTGGTTCGGCGAGACCGTCCCGCTGGCCGACCGCATTCCCCTCGTCCGCCGCGTCTTCGCGCGCGGGCTGGGGCTCGCCGCCGGAACTCGCACCTTGGCTCTCCCGGCGGGGCGCGTGCGCGCGGGGGTGCTGGTCTGCTACGAGGACACGCTTCCCGAGGCGGGGCGCGAGGCGCTGGAGGCGTCGCCGAACCTACTGGTCAACGTGACCAACGATGCCTGGTTCTCCGAAAGCGCCGAGAGCGAGCTCCACCTGCGCGTCGCCGCGGTGCGGGCCGTGGAGGAGCGACGCGACCTGGTGCGGGCGGTCAACTTCGGCCCGAGCTCCTGGGTGGACGCCGCGGGACGCGTGCGCATGCGCTCTTCGCAGGACCTCCCCGCGGCACTCCTGGCCGAGCCGGCGCTCCTGGACGCGCCGCCCACGCTCTACGCGCGCTTCGGCGACGCTCCTCTCGCCCTCCTGTTTCTCGCCTACTGGATGAGATCCTTGAGGGCCTTGAGGGCCGTGGCGCGGACCTTCTTCTGAGCCGGCTTGGCCTTGATGGTGATGGCTTCCTTGGTGAACGGATTGACGCCGGGGCGGTCCTTGGTCGCCGCTTTCTTGATGGCGCGGAGCTTCAGCAGCCCAGGGATCACGAATTCGCCGTTCGGCTTGCGCAGCTCCTTCTTGATGAGCTCCGTGAGGCCCTCAAAAACACGAGTGACGCTCTTCTTATCGAGCTCTGCGGCCTCCGCGATCTCGGCAATGACCTGCGCCTTCGTCAAACGCTTGGCAGACATTTCGGCTTCCTCCTGTCGACTCCGAACGACCACTTTTCCACGACACGCGACCGCACCAATCCCTCCCGGGCGCCGTCCCGGCGCCACCTGCTGCGGCTTCGACGCATCGACGACTAGCATCCCGATTTCTCCATCTGCAAGGGAAAAACAGCCGCTTTCGCGTATTCCTGGGTCGTCCTTCCTCGCCTCCCGGTCGCCTCGCCGGTGGCGCTTTCGGCGGACGCATCGCCGCCCCTTTATCGAGCGAGGCGCGGCGTCTTCCGTGCCGGCGAATTGCGATTGGCGTTGCGCGGGGTCTCTCCTTTGACCCGCGCCACGCGAGACCGTCGGGGACGCCGGGGCGTGTCAGCGGCGACGCAGAGCCGCTCGGTCTCCCGCCGCATGGCCCGATCCTTCGACGCTGTGTCGTGGTCCCAGCCCAGCAAATGCAGGAGACCGTGGGCCAGGAGCATGGTGAGCTCCGACTCCAGATCACGCCCGGCCGTCTCCGCCTGACGCCGCGTGGTAGGGATGCTGACCACCACGTCTCCCAGCAATCGGCCGGCGCGCTCGCCGTGCTCGCCTTCCCGCTGGGCGAAGGCCAGGACGTCGGTGGAGCGATTCTTCTTGCGATAGATGCGGTTCAAGTTCCGGATTTGATCGTCCCCCGTGAGCAGGATCGACAGCTCCGCGTCGCTCATTTGAAGCGCCCCCAGCATGGCCCGCGCGCGACGGGCGACGTCGACACGTGAGACGCCACGCCACGGCCCGTCCTCGACCACCAGGTGCACCGGCATCGTCAGCCGCCCCGCGACGGGCAGGTGCGTGCGGCGGCGCGAACGGCGATCGTCATGTGGGTGGCAACGGATCGTACGCGCCGGCGCCCGTGCGGTGTAAAGGAAACGTCGTGGAGTCCGCGTGCGCGCTGGTGCCCGCGTTCGACGCCGGCGACACGGTCGGCGCCGTGGTCGACGATCTGCGCGGGGCGCTCGGCCTTCCGGTCCTCGTGGTAGACGACGGCTCGAGCGACGCCACGGCGGAAGTGGCCGGGGCGCGCGGGGCCGAGGTGGTGCGCCACCCGGGCAACCTCGGCAAGGGGGCGGCGCTCGCCACCGGCCTGCTCGAGGCCGGGCGGCGCGGGTTCCGCCTGGCCGTTACCGTCGACGCCGACGGGCAGCACCCCGGCGTCTCGGCGCGACGCGTCCTCGAGGCGACCGCCGATCCCCGCGCGCTCGTGCTCGGCGTGCGCGATCTCCTCCGCGACGGCGCTCCCCGGAGCAACCGCTTCGGTAACGGGGTGTCGAACTTCTTCCTCTCGGCCTTTGCAGGACGTCCCCTCCGCGACACGCAGTGCGGCCTTCGCCGCTATCCCGTCGCCGAGACCCTCGCGCTCGCCAGCCGTGCGCGCGGCTACGCCTTCGAGGCCGAGGTGATCTTGCGGGCGCTCGCGGCAGGGCTGCCGCTGCTGGAGGTCCCGGTCGAGGTCGTCTACCCGCGCGCCGAGGACGCGCGCAGCCATTTCCGCAAGGTGCGCGATCCGGCGCGCATCGTGAGCACCGTCGTTCGCACCGTGCTCGAACTGCGTCTTCGTGGGAAGTGAGGGGGGATGGCGCGCATGCCGACCTATCACCGCCTGGAAAGGAGCAGCCGGTAGGTGATCACGCGACGCGCGCTGCTCGGTGGCTCGATGGCTCTCCTCGCCCCGCGGGTGGCCATGGCGGCCGATCCCCTCGACGATCTGCTGGCCCGGGTGGCACGCGCGCGCGCACCGGTTCGTACGCTGCGCGGCCCCTTCACGCAGACGCGTTCCATCGGCCTGTTGGCCATCGACGTCCGTTCGACGGGCACGCTGGTCCTGGTGCGGCCCGACCGCCTGCGCTGGGATCTGGCCCCGCCGGACGAGGCGACCTTCTTCGTCGGCCCGGAGGGTCTCACGTACCGGGGGGCGCACGCCCAGGCGCGCACCATGCCGCCGGACGCGCGCTTTGCCGGCGCGCTGGACGACCTGCGGACGTTGCTGGGCGGTGACCTCGGCAGGCTGCGCGAGCGGTGGGTTCTGCGACTGGTGCGGGACGACGCCACCGGCGCGGAGATCGAGGCCACGCCGCGCGCTGCGTCTACCTCGTCGCTCCACAGCATGGGCTTTGCCCTGGCTCCCGACCTGGTCCGACCCTCGCGCGCGCTCCTGGTGGAGGGCCCGCGCGACCGGACGGTCATCGAGTTCGGCGCGCTGGTCGTCGACGCACCGGTCGATCCCGCGATCATGCGGCCGTGACCGGACCGCTCAGGGAAAGCGGCCCGTCGCCGCCAGCAGATCCACCCGCGCTTCCCGCGCTCCGTCCTCCGCGATGGCCACCGCCAGCTCCGCGTCGCGCGCAGTGCGCTCGGCGTCGATGACCTCGATGTTCGTGGACGCGCCCGCCCGGTAGGCGACGTTGGCCAGCTCCAGCCCGCTCTCGGCCAGCTTCGCTGCCTCACGTGCTTCTGCGAGGGAAGAGTCGGCACGCCTCAGCTCCTCGAAGGCCGTGCGTACGTCGCTCCGCGCCTGACGCAGCGTCGCATCGAGCTGCACCTGCGCCTCGTCGCGCGCGACCCCGCGCTCCTTCTCCTGGCCGTAGCGGAGTCCCCCGTCGTAGATGGGGATGGCCAAGATGAGCTCGGCCTCCCACCCCGTGGTCGGGTAGGCGACGAGCGGCGGGTTCTCGTAGAAAGGCAAGAAGGTCCCGCTCAAGTAGGGCGAGTAGTCCGTCCAGTCGTCACGGACGGCATGCTTCGCCGCGTGCAGGCGGGCACCGGAGACCTGCACGTCGCTGCGATGCTCGGCGTCGTTCATGGCTTGCTGGGGATCGCGGGGCGCGTCGAGGACCGGCTCGTCGGCGTCGAGCGGCCCGCTCTTGCCCACCAGGACGCCGAGCGCTTCGCGGTCGCGCGCCAGGTTCGAGTACTGCTGCTGCACGTTGGCCTCGTCGCTGGCCAGCTGCTGGTCGGCGCGCACCTCGTCGATGCGATTGCCGACGCCGCCGGCGAATCGTTGATGCGAGTACTCGTAGTGGGCCTTGTCCGTGTCCCGCGCGCGCACTGCCGCGTCGATCACCCGCTTCTGCGCGACGACGCTGAGGTAAGCGCGCGCCACCGAGACCGCCACCAGCCGCCGCGTGTCTCCGGCCGACAGGCGCGCCACGTCGACCTGGTCGGTGGCCTGGGACCACTGCGCCCACGGCTTGGGCACGATGAGCGGCACGGTGAGGAGCGCGTTCGCCTGGAAGGTGTTCGCCGGGTCCTGCACCGTCCCCAGGTAGATTCGTGGCGAGTCCAGGCGCGTGTAAGTCAGGTTCCCGTAGAGCGTGGGGAGCGAAGCCGAGCGCACCTGTTCGACGATGGCCTGCGCGCGGCGGATCTCCGCGTAGGCCACCGCGGCGGTCGGGTTCCGCGAGAGGGCCGTGGCGACGGCGTCGTTCAGCTTGATGGTGGGCGGGGCGTTGCCTTCGAGCTGCACGTGCGGAAGCTCGGGCTGCGACGGCGGCACATCGTCCTGCGCCTGGGCGGACGTCGCCCCGAAGAGGACCACTGCGAAGAGACCGAGTGACCGCATGTGGGGGCGCAACCGATAGACTCCGATGCCGCAGCCGTCCAGGGGTTGCGTTTTCACGCGTCCTTCGCGTCTCCCTTGCGTCGTCCTCCGCCGGTGCGACGCCCCTCGGGGCGCGGCGGGAGCTCGCGGCGGTCCAGAGCGGCTCGGCGATCGGGGCGACGGCGACGTTCTGGGCGAGGGATACGACGCATGCGCGTGACCATGCGACGGCTCGCGCCGGAAGGGCAAGTTCCCGCGGGGCGCACCCTCCTTGCCCCTGCGTTATCATCGCTGCCATGGGGTCGGATCCGCCGAAACAACGCCTCTTGCGCCTGCTCCGCCGTACCACCCGGGGGGGCCGCCTGAAGAGCGAGCGCTCGACCTCCGACGAGAGCGCCCTGTGGAGCGCGCACGAGAGGGCGCTGGCCCGCGCGCGCGACGCCGGGGCGGCGGCTCAGCGCATCGCCTCCAGCGCGGCGCGGCAGCGCATGTCGATCGACACCGTGAGCGATCGCGCGCGGAGTCTGTCGTCGCGGGCAACGGAGCTCCAGGGGGCCTTCGGGCGCGTGGTCGACGCGTTCGAGCGCCTCGCGCTGGTGGCGCTCAACGCCGGGCTGGAAGGCGCGCGGCTGGGCGAGGCCGAGGGCCGGCAGCTCGCGCTGGTGAGCGACGAGGTGCGCTCCCACGCCTCCCGCGGCGCGGAGACGTCGCGCGAGCTCGCGACCGCGCTGATGCAGCTGGCGGCGGATCTGTCGCAGCTGGAGGGGCAGGTGATGCAGGCGCAAACCGTGGTGTCCGAGGTGACGCAGGACTCGGCGCGCGCGGCCGGTGCGGCGAGCGACGCGGAGTCGGCGCTGATGGACATGGGCGAGCGGGTCAAGAAGGCCACCGGGAGCGATCCCGAGACCGTCCGCGCCGTGGCCGAGGCGAGCGAGCGCGCGCGGGCACTGGTGACGTCGATCAGCGCGCTCAGCGGAAAGGTGCCGCGCACGCTCCTGGTGGGGGCGCTCGGCCCGGTCCTGGCCCCGCTTTCCAGACTGCTGGGCGACGAGGAGCCGGAGGAGGACGAGAGGAGCGAGTAGTCGATGACCTCCACGTCGAGCGACCCCGAGCTCCTGCGCCTGCTCATCCTGGAGCTCGAGCGCCATCTGGTGACGCTCGAGGCCGAGCCGCGCGACGTCCCCTCGGTGCAGCGCGCAGTGCACGCCCTGAAAGGCAGCGCCGGGCTGGCCGGAGAGCGCGAGCTGGCGGCGGCGCTGGAGCGTCTGCACCGCCGCGTGAAGGAGGGAGACGAGAGCGCCTTCGCCGAGGCGGGGACGCTGGTGCGCATCGCCGTGCAGCGCCTGTCGGCCGGGGAGAGCGCCATCGCCGCGCACTGGCCCATCCCGCCGGACGACCTGGGCGCGCGGCCCTTCGACCCACTGGTGCGCGCGCAGTACGCGGCGGAGGTGACTGATCGCCTGGCGCGCATCGACGAGGCGCTCTCCAGCGGCGACGACCCGCTGGAGGCGGCGCGCGGCATCTACCGGCACGTGCACACCATGAAGGGGGCGGCGAGCGCGGTCGGCGACGAGCCGATGAGCTGGTTTTGCCACGGCCTCGAGGAGCGCATCAAAGGAGCGGACGGCACCGACACGGCGCGCGCGGCGCTGCAGGAGGTGGCGCGCTGGCGGGTGGTGCTGGGGGCGCTGCTCGACGAGCCGGAGACGGCGCTGGCCACTCTTCGGGCGCGCGGGCGGCCGTCGCAGTTTCCGCGAAGCTCGCACCCCGGCGCCAGCGCGCCGCGCTCGGTGGACTCCGACCTGCCTCGCTCCATGGCCGCCGAGGAGGCCACGGCTACCATTCGCGTGGCCGCGCTCGACGTCGATCGCCTGATCGAGAAGTTCGACGCCATCGATCTCGCGCGCGAGGGGATCGCGGCGCGGGCCGAGCGCGTCCGGGAGACGGCTCTGGCGCTGCGTGAGCTGCGAGGGTCGCTGGTCGAAGCGCTACGCCTCATCGGGCCGCCCCGGCCCTGGGGGGCACCGGCGGCGGCCTTGCGGCGCGTCGACGAGGTGGTGGCGACGCTGGGCGCCATCGGGGAGGACCTCGACGCGGCGTCGGTGCAAGCGCGCGCCACGGAGCACGCGCTGCGCGAGGAGGTGGCGGACGCGAAGAAGCAGCTCTCGACCATGCGGCAGACCTCGGTGGGGCGGCTCTTCGCCCGGTTGACCACGGCCATCGAATCCGAGGCGCGGCGCAGCGGTCGCGCGGTCATCGTGCGCACGCTGGGCGTGGACGAGACCATCGACCGCCGCATCGCCGAGCGGCTCATCGAGCCGTGCCTCCAGCTCGTGCGCAACGCCGTGGCGCACGGGATCGAGCCGCCGGAGGCGCGCGCCCTTCTGGGCAAGCCTCAGAGCGGGACCATCGCGCTGCGGGCGCACAAGGTCGGCAACCGCCTGAGCGTCCACATCGACGACGACGGGGCAGGCGTCGATGTGAGCGACGTGCGCGCGCGTGCGCTCGAGGCCGGGCTCGTCACCCAGGTCATCGCCGAGGCCGCCGACGACGACACGCTCCTGTCGCTCCTGTTCGTCCCGGGCTTCTCCACGCGCGAATCGAGCGATCTGCTGGCGGGGCGAGGCATCGGGCTGGAGATCGCGCGCAGCGTGGTGCATCGCATGGGCGGGGGAATTCGCCTGTCGAGCCGCGCGGGCGAGGGCTTCAGCGCGCGCATCGACGTCCCCATCGAGAGTGGCCTGGTGACGGTGCTGTGGGTCATGGCGGGGCGCGCGGAGCTGGCCATCCCCGCGGTGAACGTGCGCCGCGTGCGGCTGGCCACCGAGGAGGGCGTGGACATGGCCCGCGTTCCGCACCTCCTATCGTGCCTCGACGCAGCGGCCAGCGCGACGTCGGCCTACGTGGTCGAGCTCGAGCTCCAGGGGGATCAAGCACGCGCGCCGGCCGTCGCCGTCGGCGTGGACTCGGTGGGGCGCACCGAGGAGCTGCTCTTGCGACCGCTCGGGCCTCTCGTAGGGGGCCTCGGGCCTTTCGCCGGGGCCATCGTGCGCGGCGACGGTTCGCTCCGTCTGGCCATCGATCCCTGGGGGGTCGCCCCCCGGGCGCGGGCCTTCTCGGCCACCCGCCCGGGAGGCAGCGCCCATCCCCCCGCGAGCAAGCGCTAGCCCTGCGCTAGCCCAGCGCTAGCCCAGCGCTAGCCCGGCCAGCCCTCGGCGAGCCCCAATGCCGCTCCATTAGAAAAGTGAACGGCATTGACGGTTAGCCCAGCGAGCTCGCGGTCTCCGGCGATGCTTGCGTTGCGATGTCGTGATACGGTGTCTGCGTTCGCTATTCTTATTTGGAGCAACGACAAATGGAAACGCGTCAGCGCAGCCGCGACTACAGGCTTTCTCGTAGCGGCGGAACTTTATTGGCCGGTTCTGTGCGCCGTCCAGGAGTCGCGGCGTGGTCCCTGGGGGCCTGTGTCGGTCTTTGTGTCCTGCTGCACGGCAGCGTACGGACGGCCCTCGCCCAGACCACGACGGCAGCGACCATCACCGTCGACGGCACCGCGGCCGGGACCCCGCTGGAGTCGATCTGGGCGTACCACGGATACGACGAGTGCAACTACACCACCACGGCCGATGGCCAGGTGCTGCTCCAGACGCTCGGGGCGATTCCCCCGCCTGCGCCCCACATTCGAACCCACTTCTTGCTGAACACCGGAGACGGGGTGGGCTCGCCCAAGTGGGGCTCGACCAACGTATACACCACGGATGCGGCCGGGAATCCAGTTTACGATTGGACCTTGCTGGACGGAATCATGGATACGATCACCGGGGCCGGTGCGCTTCCGTACGTCGAAATCGGGTTCATGCCGGAAGCCTTGTCGACCAACCCGACGCCGTACCAGAACTCCGCCATTACCGCGCTCAACGGGGGCTGCTTTTACCCCCCCACCAGCTACGTGAAATGGGCGGACCTCATCCAAGAGTGGGCGACCCACTCGAGCGCGCGCTACCCGGCGATCGAGACCACCTGGCAGTGGGAGCTGTGGAACGAGCCGGACAACGAATACTGGCACGGCACTCCCGCCCAGTACGACGAGCTGTATGACTACACGGAATCGGCTCTCCACTCGGTACTTCCCAACGCCCCCCTCGGTGGCCCGGCGACCGCAGGCGTCGGTTCCTTCTTGACGCAGTTTCTCCAGCACTGCGCGACGGGCAAGAACGCGGTCACGGGCGCCACCGGGACACGCCTCGACCTGGTGAGCTTCCACGCCAAGGGAGGCGTCGGGACGGTGGGCGGGAACGTCGAGATGAATCTGGGTCACCAGCTCACGCTTCACAACAACGGATTCCTTGCCGTCGCCGGGTTTCCTCAATTCAAGCAGACCCCCATCGTCATCTCCGAAGCAGATCCCGAAGGTTGCGGCTCGTGCATCGAAGCTCAACCGAGCTACCGCACCTCGACCGCGTACGGAGCGTACGAGGTGGCCATGATGAAGGGCACGATCGAGCTCGAGGCGATGACCGGGGTCAACGTCCGCGGCGTCCTCGCGTGGGCCTTTCTCGTCCCCGATCAGCCCCTCTTTGCCGCTTACCGCGTGCTCTCGTCGAACCAGATCGACCTGCCGGTGCTCAATGCGTTCAGGTTCCTGGGAAGCTTGCAGGGCGTGACCGTTCCGGTGACGAGCACCGGCGCTTTGCCCATTGCTTCCATTCTCGCGAATGGAGTCCACGGGCAGCCCGACATCGATGCCATGGCCACCCGCAACGGGCAGCAGATCCAGGTTCTCGTTTGGAACTACCACGATGTGCTGGAGACCGTGGCGGCGTCGCCGGTGAGTCTGAGCGTAACGGTTCCGGCGACCTTCGGAACGCAGGCCGCCGTCAGGCATCTGCGCGTGGACGAGACCCACGGCGACGCTTACACGGTATGGGTATCGCAGGGCAGCCCAGCGACTCCCTCCCCCGCCCAGCTGCTCGCGCTCCAACAGGCGATGGTGCCCTCGCCGTTGCAACCCGACCAGACCGTCGACGTGACCGCCGGCGCGGTGAGTCTCGATTTCGACTTGCCGCGTTTCGGCCTCTCGCTGATCACGGTGGCCCCGGTCGGCGAGCTCGACGCTTCGACAGGTGACGCCGATGCGGGAGCGGGGGGTACGGACGGCGGCGCCTCCATGGACGCGGCCTCCGCGAGCACCTCGGACGCCGGCTCTGCGAGCACGTCGGACGGCTCCTCGCCCGGGACCTCCGACGCCGCTGGCGCGGATGGCGGCTCGAAGGCCACGGGACCGGAGGCCGACGCGGGAAAGGGCGCACCGGGGACCAGCCCTTCGGGCAGCAGCTCGGGATGCGGTTGCTCGGTCGGACCGAGGGAGCACGGTGCGCGATCACTGCTGGTCTTGCTGGCGGCGATGGCGCTGCTGCGTCGGCGGTTTGCCGGGCGGAAGGCGGCCTCGCAGCGTCGTTAGCCCCGATCCCGGGTCGCATCCGCACGCGGGGGTCCGGCACCGTCGCCGCGCAGGGCCGCGCCTTCACCTGGGATGGCGCTCGTCGTAACTATCGGAAATCAGCTGGGCTACGTTGAGGTAGGACGCACCTGCCGCGCGCGTCAGGGTCACCTGGCCGGGCGAGCTCCGTGTGTGCTAACGTACCGGACCGTGAAGGGGAGCGAGGGGTTGAACGAAGGCGACCTTCTCTTCGGGAAGTACCGAGTCGAGCGCACTATCGGCTCGGGGGGAATGGGCATCGTCGTCGCGGCGCGTCACCAGCAGCTCGATCAACTGGTGGCCATCAAGTTCATCGGCGAGCATGCATTGGGTCACGCGGATGCTGCGCTTCGCTTTCTCCGGGAAGCGCGCGCTGCCGCCAAGCTGAAGAGCGAATACGTGACCCGGGTACTCGACGTCGGCATACTCGAATCGGGTGCGCCTTACATGATCATGGAGTACCTCGAAGGTAGCGACCTCGCGAAGGTCATCGCTCAATTCGGGCCGATGCCGCCGACGTACGCGTTGCGACTGTTCCGCCAGGCGTGTGCGGCCCTGGCCGAGGCCCACGCCGCCGGAATCGTGCATCGTGACCTCAAGCCGCAAAACCTCTTCTTGACTCACACGACGAACGGTTCTCCGAGACTGAAGGTCCTCGACTTCGGCATTTCCAAGAGCTCCGAGACAGGGAGCAGCAAAGCGGGCCACGCCCTCACCAGCGCGTCCGCTGTGCTGGGATCTCCCCTCTACATGGCTCCCGAGCAGATGCAGTCGTCGCGGGACGTCGACGCGCGCGCCGACGTCTGGTCGCTCGGGGTGGTGCTCTTCGAGCTGCTCACCGGTCGCTGCCCGTTCGATGCGGATACCTACGCCGCGCTTTGCGTGAAGATCGCCACCAGCATGCCGTGCCGGTTGTCCGACTTTCGTCAAGACGTGCCGCCGGAGGTCGTCACCATCATCGACCGCTGTCTGGAAAGGGACGTCGCACGGCGCTTCGCCAACGCGGCAGAGGTCGCGGAGGCGCTCGACGCGCTGGCCCCCGACATTCTCCCTCCGAGCGACGCGCACGGGCGGGCCGGACGCTCCGCCTTGTCGTTGAGGGTTCCCGATGCCCTCCGCTCGTCGGAAAGTACCCCTCCTGGGTGGGCCTCTCATGGCAACCGACGGGCGACCAGGAACGGTGCGCTGGCGGTGCGCGCTCTCTTGCTCATCGGGGCGGTACTGGCGGTTGGTCTCGTGATCGCTCGGCGGTGGGGTCCATGGCACTCGAGTTCTGCCGTTCAGGTCACGCCTCCCGTCGCCGCGAACCCGGTCCCAGCGCCGCATTCCGCCCCGTCCGACGACGTCCCGCCGTCGTCCGAGGTCGCGACGCAGCCGATGCCGCCGGCGACGGTCCCCACCAAACCGTCCGAGAGCTCTCTGCCCGGACAGCGCGCGCTGGCGGCACCTCGGGGGCCCACCCCTTGGCTCGCCCCGACCAGCGCCGCCGATAGCGAGGGAATCCCGGGGCGAACCGCTCCGTCCAAACAGAGTGCGCTGCGGTCACCCCCCCGAGCGGCGGCCGCCGTACCCGCGGCGGCGAACGCCCCCGCTGACGACGGCATCCCCTCCCGGCGATAAAGCCATCCAGCGCTGTCCCAGCTCACTCCGTCCCAGCATCTTGGGGCACGCAGAGCTGGGTGGTGGGCCCCGTCATCCCGGTGTGATAGCAGTGTGGCATCGGACCGTAGCCAAAGCCTGGTTCCTGATCCAGCGCGTTTTCCAGGTGCCAGAACCTGCAGTTGAGGGTGTCGTCGCCCGTCGGCTCTTCGTGCGAGACCAGATCGCCGGTCCCGCCGTCCGGCACGACATACCAGCCGTTTCTCGTCGTCCCACAGTAGGACATGCAGGCATCAAAGCTGCTGTATTCGACGATGCCGGCGTCGAGGCAGAGCGGCACTTCGATGGTACAAAACGTCGTGCACGGATCCGTCGCGCTCTGAACGCAGCTCGTTCCGCCCAGCGGGCCCGCGTTTGCGCAAGAATTGCTGGCTGCCGCGTTCAGCCGACACTGGAAGGTGCTGATATCGTCGGGGGTGCTGCTCTGCGTCCAGTTGTTGTAGCTGGCGCTGCAGGTTCTCAAGCAGACGTCGGTGTCCAGATATTCCCCGTTGACATTGTGCGAGCCACCGGGAGCAAAGCCGCAGTGCTGGTTGATCAAGTTGCAATATGTGGTGCAGGGGGCGCACGTATCCCCGGTACATGGTTCCGCGGTGATCGAGCCGCCGCCGATGCCGAGCACCGATGTGCACCTGAGCGTGGCGAGCCCCAGCCCCACGACAGCGGCTGAAACTGCGGAAAGGAGGGACCGCCTCATCACCATGCGCCCCTCACCACCGCGCCACCCAAGGTGGGCGCCGCGAGCCACCCGACGCCGGGGCTCGAACCTTCCTTCGTGCCGCGCGGCGCGGTAAACCAGATCACCGCGCCCGCAATCAAGGCCGCCGCACCCGCTCCCAATGTCCACGTGGCGACGTCCCCGGCGGTCCGCGCATCATTGCGCTCGCCGACCACCTGCGGGACCACCTGCGGTTCGCAGACAGTCGGGTTACCGAGCTCACAGTCGCTTCCCATGGTGCTCTGTGACGCGTGATACTTGCTGATGGCCACCGCCCCGAACGCGGCGCCAACACCGAGCGATGCGAGTCCGGCGCTCCCCACGAGCAAGCCGATGGTGCGCCGGGTGCCCAACGAATGGCGCGGAGGCTCGCCCGAGGGCGGAGCGGAGGCGAGGGCCTCCGCAGCCGTCTTGGGGGCCGTCTCGGTCGAAGGCGGCGCAGCGTACGCAGAGGGCGGCCCAACCAACGCTTCGAGCTGTGGCACGACCACGGAGACTTCGAGGCCGTCCTGGGCAATGTCCACGTTGGACGTCCAAGGCACGTAGCCAGGCGCCGTCGCGATCAAGAGGTGGGGCCCGGCGTCGATTGGAATGGCGTTGCCCCATTCGGAGTGCTCGATCACGGCGTCGTCTCGCTTCACCACCATCCCCACGGGGGCGTGCGGAACGCTCACGGTGAGGCGCGCCAGCTTTGCGAGGAGTGCGTCGGCGTGACGGTCGGCGGTCGCGACGTAGTCGGCGCGCCCGGCGGCACTCGCCGCACTCCCAGCCTGCTTGAACGTGGCCCAGGCCGTTGCCGTTCGACCGATCTTCTCGAGACAGGCGGCCAGGTTGAGGAGCGTGGCAGCCGACGGGTCGAGCTTCTGGCTATCCGCAAATTTCGGGCACGCTTCCGGGTATTGGCCCGCCTCGGCGAGCCGCCGGCCGTCCTCGAAGAGCGCCTCGGCCGCCACTTTGTCGTTTCCCGGCGCGCTTTGGCCGTAAGCCGCCGCCCCGGACAACGTCGCGATGGCGAACGACACCGCCACCATTCCCGGCGCCAACCACCGCCAACGCATGCCGCAGAAGGTAACCGAATGCCTCATCGCTGCCTAGGGGCGGCGAATGCCGTCCCCGTCCTGGAACGTCACGACGGAGGCCGTCGGGCTTTTGCCCCACGGGCTCCTAGCCCGATCCCCAACAGCGAGCATTGCTGCGGGAGCGCCGGCATCTACAATTTATTCGAGCTGGAAAGCGCGAGCTTTACATCCTAAGAGTCATGCGAAAACCAAACTTCCACCTCTGCGCCATGCGCCCCATCGAGGCCGTCGATCGGTCGCTCCGGGGCGAACCCCTCGACCCAAGGTCCGAATGACGATCGCCAAGGTCTTGCCCGCGGACGCGACGATAGGATGGATGGGGACCGGCCTCATGGGCGGCTTCATGGTGGGGCACCTCCTCGACGCCGGCTACCGCGTCCACGTCCATAATCGGACTCGCGCCAAGGCCGAACCTCTCGTCGCGCGCGGCGCCAAGTGGGCGGAAGGCCCCCGTGCGCTCGCCGACGCCGCCGACGTCGTCGTCACCATGGTCGGCCTTCCGAGCGAGGCCGAGGCCACCTTCTCCGGACCCGAGGGCGCGTTGACGCGCGCGCGTCCCGGGCAACTCTTCATCGACATGAGCACGAACCGCCCGTCGCTCTCCCGGCTGTTCGCGGACATGGCGACTTCACGCGGCGCCTTCGCCCTGGACGCGCCTGTCTCGGGCGGCCAGGCGGGTGCGCAGGCCTCGACCCTCTCGATCATGATCGGCGGCGACGAAACCGCGTTCGCGGCGGCGGACCCGATGTTCCGCACCCTGGGCAACACGATCGTGCACCATGGCGGTCCGGGGTCGGGGCAGCACGCCAAGCTCGTGAACCAGACGCTCATCGCGGGCGCCATGGTCGGCGTCTGCGAGGGTTTGCTCTATGCGCGCGCCGCGGGCCTGGACATGAACCGCGTCCTCGCCTCGGTGGAGAAGGGGGCGGCGGGAAGCTGGTCGCTGTCGCAATACGCGCCGCGCATCCAGGCGGGCGACTTCGAGCCGGGCTTCCTCGTCGAGCACTTCCTCAAGGACATGACGATCACGCTGGGCGAGGCGCGGCGTATGGGGCTCGCGCTGCCGGGGCTCGCGCTGGTCGAGCAGCTCTATGTGGCCGCGCGAGCCCAGGGACATGGCGCCAAGGGCGTGCAGGCGCTGTGGCTTGCCCTGGCGCAGCTCTCGAAGCGCTGAACGCGAGGTGGGCCAGTCGCCCGGGAAGGCAACCGAGGCTACCCGGGCGCTCTGTGCCATCAGGCGTGTGCTCGCGGACCGCGACGACGTCGGGTACGTTGGCGCGACCGTGTTCCTGCGAGGGGAGAGCCAGGGTAGGATCGGGACGCTTCGCGGGGCACGACCGGCGCGACGGGTCCCCTGCTTTGTGGGAGAGCGCGATTGGCTGCGCGGGCCCCCCTCGGAGCTCGACGACTCGTGAAGCGCCGCCCCGCCTCGAAGGACAGCTCGCGCGCCGCGCCCGCGGCTGTCGAGGGGAGAGCCTTTGCGCTCCTCCTGGCGCTCTTCTGGGGCAGTGGATGCGCCGCGCTGATCTACGAGGTGGTCTGGCTCCAGATGCTCGAGCTCGTGCTCGGATCCTCGGCGGTATCGATCGGCGTGCTGCTCGGGACGTTCATGGGCGGAATGTGTCTCGGGAGCCTCGCGCTCGCGCGGTTCGTCCCGCGCGAGCGGCAGTCGTTGCGTGTCTACGCGTACCTCGAGCTGGGCATAGGCGCCTCGGGCCTGTTGATGCTCGGGGCAATACCCCTCGTGCGATTTCTCTACGTCGCCCTGGTCGACGTTGGTTTCACGGGCCTCCTGCCCCGTTGTCTGTTCGCGGCGCTCTGTCTCCTGCCACCCACGATGATGATGGGGGCGGCGCTACCGGCCATCTCGCGCTGCATCGACATGACGCCGCGTGGAATCTCACGCCTCGGAATCCTGTATGGCAGCAACACCCTCGGGGCCGTGTTCGGGTGTCTACTCGCGGGCTTTTACCTTCTCCGGCTCTACGACATGCGCACGGCCACCTTCGTCGCCGTGGCCATGAACGCCGTGGTCGCCGCGGGGGCGCTTGCGCTCGCGCGCGCCCGTCCGGGCGGCCTGCTCGAGGGCGGAGACAACCGCGAGGTCGTCGAGAGCTCGACCCCCGCGACGCACACCACGCCCATCTATGTCGCAGTCGGTCTCTCGGGGACGGCCGCTCTTGGCGCAGAGGTGATCTGGACTCGGCTCTTCGGGCTACTCCTGGGCGGTACGACCTATACGTTTTCGATCATCCTTTCCGTCTTCTTGATAGGGATAGGGCTGGGCAGCACCGCCGGCTCCTTGCTGGCGCGCGGATCGCGCGATCCCCGCCGGCTATTCGGCTTCGCGCAGCTCGCCGCGATCGCGGCGGTCGGCTGGACATCGTGGAACATCACGAGCTCCCTGCCGTACTGGCCGGTCAATCCGGCGCTGGCGGCAACCCCCTGGTTCGAGTTCCAGCTCGACTTCGTCCGCTCCCTCTGGGCGATCCTGCCGGCCGCCTTCCTCTGGGGCGCCAGCTTTCCCCTCGCGCTCGCGATCCTGGGCTCGGCGGGGACCGACGCTGCCGTCGTGGTGGGCCGGGTCTATGCGGCAAACACGGTGGGCGCCATCGTCGGTGCGCTCGGCACCAGCGTCGTGCTGATCGCGGCGGTCGGGACGCGGAACTGCGCGCGCGTCCTCATGGCACTCTCGGCGCTGGCCGCTGCCGCGGCACTCTTCCCCGCGCTCTTCCCGGTTCGTGGGGGGTCGCGCTGGACGGCGCGGGATGTAGCCTGGGCGTCCGGCATCTTTCTCGCGGCCTTCCTGGTAGGCGACCAGGTCGCCGAGGTTCCCTCCTTGCTCGTCGCGCATGGCCGGTACTCGGCGTTCGAACGCAATACGCAAGAGACGTTCCTCTATGTCGGAGAAGGGATGAATTCGTCTCCGGCCGTCTCCAGGGACGTCAAAGGGGTCTTGAGCTACTACAACGCGGGAAAGATTCAGGCGTCCAGTCTTCCGCAGGACATGCGGCTCCAGCGGATGCTAGGGCACCTGACGACGCTGGTCCCCGAGCGACCGAGCTCCGTCCTGGTGATCGCCTGCGGCGCGGGCGTGACGGCCGGCGCCGCAAGCATCGATCCCCGTGTCGATCGCCTGACCATCGCGGAGATCGAGCCTCTCGTTCCGCGCGTGGTGGCGCCCTACTTCCGCGAGTACAACTACGACGTCGTCCGCAATCCGAAGGTGCGCGTCGTGGTGGACGACGCCAGGCACTTTCTGACGACGACCAAGGACAAGTTCGACGCCATCACCTCGGACCCGTTCGATCCGTGGGTCAAAGGCGCTGCCAACCTCTACACGGTCGAGTTCTGGGAGCTCGCCAAGCAGCACCTCAATCCGGGGGGCGTCGTGACGGTGTTCGTCCAGCTCTACGCCAGCGGAACGCAGGCGGTGAAGAGCGAGGTCGCGACCTTCTTCGAAGCGTTCCCAAACGGAACCGTCTGGGACAACACCGTCCGAGGAGAGGGCTATGACGTGGTCCTCTTGGGGCAGGCGCAGCAGACTCCCATCGACGTGGACGCGATGGATCGCCGCCTGCGGAGCCCCGAGTATGCCGAGGTGACGCGGTCGCTACGGCAGATCGGTTTGGACTCGGCTCTGGCGCTGCTCTCCACGTACGGCGGTCAGGGCCCTGACTTGCAACCTTGGCTCAGCGACGCCGAGGTCAATCGCGACGACAACCTTCGCTTGCAGTTTCTCGCCGGCTTGGGGCTGAACATCGATCAGCGGGCGGAGACCTACCGGGGCATGCTGGCGTTCCGGCATTACCCGAGCCAGCAATTCATCGGCTCCCCTGCAAGTCTCGGCGAGCTGCGGGCGGCGATCACGGCGCGAGCCCACTGATTCGCGGCGTCGGGGACGGATGCACGGCCGAGGCGCGAAGCAGGTAACCATGCGAAACGATTCACGGCCCCCACCGTGGCAGGGCCTCCATCTCGAGCTCGCCCCTGGTCCCTGGCACCTGGTTGAGCCGTCCACGCTCGCGTAAGCTGCCGCTACCCCTGTTTCGCGAAGGCGCATCTGCGTCCTCCGTCATCCGAAAGGACGAAGTCTCCCATGCGCTCCATGTCCAGCCTTGCGGTCGCCGCGCTCACCTCGACCCTCGTGGCGTGTGGGACGTCGTCCGGCGCGTCGACCGCGGGGCAAGACGCTGGGGAAGACTCCCCGATGGCGACTCCGCCCTCCGAGGGAGGCTCTGTCTCGGATGCGACATCCTCGGATGCGACGTCCTCGGACGCAGCATCCTCGGACGCAACATCCCACGCGGATGGGACCGCGGCGACGGAGGCCGGACCCGACGCGTCGACCGATGTGGGAGCGGGCGACGTCGCCGCCAAGGAAGCCGGCTCGCCCGAGCCGACGGACATCGTCGTCGAGACCGAGATGCAGGTCCGCCGCATCGACGGCTTCGGTGCCTCCGACGCGTGGTCCGGGACGCCCTTCACCACCGAGCAGGCTGACATGTTCTTCGACCCGACCAAAGGAATCGGGCTGTCCCTCCTGCGCGTCGGGATCAGCACGACCGGCGGCTTCATGGGGGCGGGGGAGGGGGCCAACGCCGTGCTGGCGGCCGCGCGAGGCGCCATGGTCTGGGGCACTCCCTGGCAGCCCCCAGTTGCCGATACGACCGGCGCAAACGCCGACGGTTACGCCGGAAACATCAACCCGGCGGACTACGAGGCATGGGCGACCACGCTCGCGAGCTTCGCGACGACGATGAAGGGAATCGGCGTCCCGCTCTACGGCATCTCGGCGCAAAACGAGCCCGACTTTCCGGCGTCCACCTACGCATCCTGCACCTACACGGCCGCGCAGATGGTGGCCTTCATCAAGGTACTCGGCCCCAAGCTGGCTGCGCTCAGCCCGGCTCCGAAGCTGCTGGCCGCGGAGCCGGACGTCTGGCCCGATTTCTGGGGAGGGACCAACAGCTACGCGGCGGCGATTCTCGCCGACACGACCGCGAGCTCGTACGTGGGCGTTCTGGCCACGCACGACTACGATCACCAGCCACTCGCCATTCCGACGATGACGACCGTCGCGCAGCCCATCTGGGAGACCGAAGTGTCCGGTCAATCCGGCACGGGAAACTGCGATTCGGTGTGCGCCGGTCCGAACGTGACGATCGACAATGGAGTCCTGGTCGCCCAGTGGATCTACAACGCGATTGCGGTGGGTGGAGCAAGCGCCTGGCATTACTGGTGGTTCATTTCGGCGGGCGATGACAACGGGGGGATACTCCCCAATTCACTTTCCCTGACCAAGCGTCTCTACACGATAGGCAACTTCAGCAAATTCGTGCGTCCGGGCTACGAGCTGGTGGGTCTCTCGGGGGCCGCTGTCCCGTCCGGCGTACAGGCCGTGGGGTTCGTGGACCCCACCACGGGTGCGATCGCCATCGTCGCCATCAACTCGAACATGACCTCGACCCCCATCTCCTTCTTCGTCTCCGGGAAGTCGCCAAGCCAGGTCACGCCGTGGGTCACTTCGGCCACTCTCGATCTGGCAGCGCAGACGCCGCTGCCGGCGACGGGGGAGCGTTTCTCGACGACGCTCGCCGCCCAGAGCGTCACCACGTTCGTCGGAACCCCCTGACACGACTCCCTGAACTTCTAGCCGGCTAGCGGCGGCGAATGCCGTCCGCGTCCTGGATCGTCACGACGGAGTCTGTCGGTGCTTTGACCGACAGTCTCCTAGCGGCGGCGAATGCCGTCCGCGTCCTGGATCGTCACCTAGGGCCGGCGCGTTTCCGGCGACGCTGGCCGCGACCGCCGCGTCAATGCGTGAGCGAATCGGCGAGCTGGTTCAGGTACACTTCGAGGTTGGTGTAGCCAGTGCAACCCCAATAGAGGATCGCGTCGGCCGGTTCGTTCGGGTTCAGGCCGTTCGCTGTCTCCCACGCGTCGGGAATCCCATCGCGATCGGTGTCCACGGGGGGCGTGCCGCCGGCGAGGGTGCCGTACCCCCCGTTCGGGAGGCCCGTAGCGACTTGGGTCGTCCAGAGATGGCCGGTCGTTCCAAGCGAGGTCACGTCCGCGAGGACGAGGGTGTCGACGTCGTCCCGGGGCAGCGCGCCGGAGTGGGCGACGTCGTAGGCATAGCCTTCCGCCGCGCTCGCGCTATCGAACGAGCTCGTCGTGGGGGCATACGGGGCCGAGAGCGCAGTGATCCCACCCGGGAGCGCCATCACCGACCCGTTCAAGGTTCCACCCTTGGTCGTGTCGAGCATGTTGCCCTCGAAATACATCGACTGGCTGCCGAGCTGAAAGAGAGCATCGGCGGAGTTGGTGGTGGACGGACCCGCGATGAAATAGTTGTTCACGAGGTCCTGCATGAATTTCCCCCCCGTGTCGCCGAGCGTGTAACCGGCCTGGAAGTTGTAGACGACGTTGTTCACGTACTGCGTATCGCCCTTGGCGAGCGGGTTCCGGTTGTGCGCGCTGGCAAAGATGTCCTCGAACCAGGTGATGGGCGTGCTGTCGACGTGCGCGTTGAACTGCTGCCCGATCGGGTCGGCGAGGATGGATCGTTGGAACGTCACGTTCCCGCCACTGTTGATGTCGAGGTTGTCCCAATCGCTGAACTCCACCGAGACGTGGTCGAAGATGAGGTTCATGTCCGAATCGGCGGCGATCCCGCTCTTGCCCGTATCCGGGTCGTCGGTCCCCTGGCGAACGCGGATGTTTCGCACGATCTCGTTGGACGAGTTGCTGAACGAGACCTCTCGCCCCTCGATCGCGATGCCGCCCCCCGGCGCCGTCTGGCCCGCGATGGTCAGGTTGGCTGCGCAGCTCAGAGCCGAGGTCAGGTTGATGATTCCTCCTACGTCGAAGACGATCGTGCGAGGCCCGGCGCTCACGGCATCGCGAAGCGATCCCGCGGCGCCCGTGTCATCGAGTGTGGTCACGTGGTAGGCGGCGCTCCCACGGCCCCCCGTAGCGGACGCGCCGAAGCCGACCGCGCCAGGAAAGGCCACGACGGCAGCACCGGTCGCGCAGGCATCCTTCTCCAGGAGCGGCGCATCCGGCAAGGCCGAATCGAGCACCGGACCCGGCCCACCACCGCTGCTATCGTCCATGCCGGGGGTCGTGGCGTCGCCCCCGCCCCCGGAGTCGTCGGGCGTGCTTACGGACGAGTCACTGCCCTGGTGAGCGCCCGAGTCGCCCCCATGGGTCGCGCCCGAGTCGCTCCCAAGGAACACACTGGAGTCCGGCGAGCCGCCAGACGTCTCCGGCGTTCCCGAATCGGTGGACCCCTGCGTCTGCACGGCGCCGCTGCCGCAGCCGAGCGCCGAGGCAATCACCAGAAGCGACCAACACAAGGCCCGACGCGTCATATTTCAGCCCTCTTGCTCGTACTCGTGACTCTCCGCGGCCGCGCTGCCAGGTCCGCCAGCGCACCCGAGCAACGAATGGCGCCGCGACCCTGACAGACCACTGTGGCAGCCCGGGCAGCCGCCGGGTCATGTTTCGTCAGACATGAAGTGTTGCATGCTGACTGGATCGAAGCGCCCTGAGACCAAGGGAACTCTACCACCGCCCCTTCGTCGCGTCGACCGCGGGTCCACCTGGTTTCCTCGGGCGGCTCCGATCATCGCTCCGTTACTTCCGCGTGAGCGTCCACGCCAAGTCGAGCACGTCCTTGGTGTCGAACGGCTTCTGCAGCAGGCGAAGCCCCGGACGATTCAGGCGCTTTACGACCTCGTGCCACGAATAGTCGGAATATGCGCTGCAAATGACGATCTTGATCGCAGGATCCGCCTCCCAAATGCGGGCGGACGTCTCGATCCCATCCCATCCTGGCGGCATGCGCATGTCGACGAAGGCGAGCGCGTACGGCGTACTCACCTTCACCATGCGGCGGACCGCCTCGAGGCCTTCCGGCCCCTGCGACGCGAAGTCCACGGTGAACTGCGGCGGGCCCCCTCGCGCCCTCGGCAGGCTGGCGGGTGAGGGGGTGGCGCCCGGGTGCGCGGAACGAGGTGGCTCCCCCGCGCGCCGGGGGCTGGAGCCGAAGATCGAAGCCTCGAGGGCCTCCAGGTTTCCGCCGCGCGCGGGGCCGGCCGCGGTCAGGATCTTCCGGAAGTCTGCGTGAATCGATGGGTTGTCGTCGATGACGAGAATCCGCCGGGCTCGCGGCGTGCCTGGCGGAGCGCTCGACTTAAAGTCCATGCTCGTAGGCTCCGGTGGATGGTGAATCGAGCCCCGGATGCGTGGGCAACGTTAGGACGAACGCGGCGCCGTGGCCCGGGCCGTCACTCTCGGCCACCAGAGCTCCTCCGAGCTCCATGGCCGACACGGCGCTGCTGTGCAGGCCGAAGCCGTGACCGTCCTCTCTCGTCGTGAATCCGTGGTTGAAGATCTTGATCAGGTTCTCGCTCGCAATGCCGCTTCCGTTGTCGCCCACCCGCACGCTCACCCCGCCATCGGAAAGAGAGCGCGTCTGCACGACCAACCGACGCCCCGTTGGCCGTTCCTCGAGCGCATGCATCGCGTTGGTGACGAGATTGACGAGAATCTGGACCACCTTGTGGCGGTCGACGCGGATGGTGCGCATCGGAGCGTAGTCGCGCTCCACTTCGACCGCATGCCCTTCGAGCTCAGGGCCTCCGATCCGAAGAGCATCGTCGACGACCTGGTGGAGGAGAACGTCTTCTGCGACGTCCCTTCCCTTGCGCGCGTAGGTCTGCTGCATCTTCACGACCGCCTTGATATGGTTGACATTGGCGATTAGCGCCTCCAGCTCCTCGAGCGCCGCGGCCTGCTCGGCCTCGAGCGTCATCGAGAGCTCCTTCAGATATTCGGCCAACAGCCGTCCCGCGGGGTCGGTCGTGACGAACTCGCCCAGATCCGCAGCGTGCGCCTGCATCAGATCCACGGCCTGGCCAAGCCCGCCCACTTTCGAGCAGCGCGCGGCGTCGGCGAGCAGCGTAGCCGAAACGTTCACGCTGTTGAGCACGTTGCCGACGTTGTGCAAGACCGAGGTGGCGACCTCCGCCATGCCCGCTGCTCGGGAGGCGGAAACCAGCCGACCGTTCATTTCGCGACGCTCCTCCTCGATGCGCCGCCGCTCGCTGATGTCGCGCACGACCGCGGTCAGCAGCCTGCGTGGGCCGACGCGCATCTCGCTCAGCGCGATCTGCAGCGGAAAGGCCTCACCGTCCTTCCGCCGGCAAGTCACCTCGGCGGAGCGGCCCAGCGCGACGGGCTCGCCCGCCGAGCGATCCACAATCTGCCCGTCTGCGTCGATTCCGTAGCCATCTGCGAAAAGGAGACTCACGTTCTTGCCGGTGAGATGACCCTGCTCGTACCCGAAGATTTTCGCTGCCGTGGGGTTGAACACCTCGATGATGCCCGCGTCGCTCATGGTGACGATGCCGTCCGCCGCGTGCTCGACGATCGCCCGCATGCGCGCCTCGTTCTCCTGCAGCGAGGCAGAGGCCTCCTCGACGCGCGCCTTGGCCTTTACGAGCTCGCTCGTGCGCTGCTGCACGCGTACCTCGAGCTCGTCGCGCGATGTCTCGAGCGACCCCAAGTGCTCCTTGATCTCGCGGTCGCGTTCTCGAATGCTCACCGTCATCGCGTGGAATGCAGCGACCAGCTGGCTCATCTCTTCGTTGGAGGTCTTGGGCAGCGATACGTCGAGGTTGCCGCGCTTCAGCTCGTTGGCGGCCATCGTCAGCGACTGGACCGGCCTCACGAGTCTTCGTGCAAGAAGGAACGACGCGCCGACGAGGAGCACCGAAGTCACCGCGGCGACGAGGGTGTTCGTCAAGATGATCCGGCGAATGTGGTGGCGCACCTCGTCGGCTCGAAAGCCGAGGCGGTAGGTCCACGGCCGTGCCACGCTCCCGACCGCGAGAGGCACGATCCACTCTTCGGTGGCCCCGTCCGCACTCATCGTCCAGTAAGGTTCTTTCAGGGTGCGCGCCCCCGCCGCGAAGCCCGGGTCCACGGTGCCATGCGCGAGTACCGTGCGTTGGTCCCCGTCCGAGATCTGCCAGAATACGAATGCAGATTTCTTTTCGATGGCCCACAGCATTTCGAATGGCCATATCTGCTCGTGGTACCCGGACTCAACCTGCGACGCGATCGTCACCGCGAGGAGCCGCTGCTCTTCGCGCAGCTGGGCGTACGAATACTTCGCCTCCCGGTAGCTCAGGACGGCGGTGAGCACCGTGGTCGGCAGAAGAACGCAAGCCAGGCACAGCAGGCAAACCTGCAACACGAGGCGCATCGGGGGTCTCAGTCCCCCGAGTGCCGGGCGGGAGCGGGGAAGAAGAGGGTGCTCGCCATCAGGTTGCCGTGCTGGTTGCCGATCCCGGGGACGCTTGCCTGCTCGCCCCACGTGAACAGCCCGATCCACGGGATGTCCCCCATCGACTGCTGCACGAGCGAGGCCAGATTGCCCCGATGCTCGCGGGGGATGGTCTGCAGCGCACCGGCGCAATAGAAGAAGAGGCCGGCGGCAACCGCAGAGGCGCCTGCGCTCTTTCGCGCCAGCCGGGGGAGAGCGGCGAAGCGGTTCAAGAGGATGTTCTCGCTCCCTTCGCTCGTATAGATGGTTTCGCCCACGTGCACGTTGGCTCCGGTCGTAAGACTTCCGGGCGCATCCGCCCTGTTGCTCGGCCACGCGCGGATGAACTGATTGTGCGAGGCGTCGTTCTTGGTGACCGTTTGCACCAGCGGGTAGAAGGCCAGGACGTTCTGCACGTTCTTGCCGGTCGCCTCGGCGTCCTTCAGCCGGCCGCCCAGCCACTCGTCGTAGACGTCGACCGCGGGCCTGCCGTCGATGGCCCGAATGAGCCGTGCGTCCGCGCTCGTGATCACTCCGCCCTGCCCGGATCCACGCAGGAAGCCGCCTCCGTACGCCCAGGGGAACGGCTCGCTCGCGTAGAAGACGGTCACCGCGACGCCATCCTCGACGACGCGGTCGTCCACGATCATCGACGAGCTTATGTCCTTGGTGTTTCGCTCCATCGAGGAGACGAGGCCGGCCGCCGTCCCGCCGATGAGCGGGACGTCGGAGCCGATCTCTTGGGCGAGCCCTTCGAGCAGCACCTCTTCCGTCAGCATCGTCGCGAAGAGAACGACCATGGTGGGGCGGTCGTCCGTCGTCTTGTTCGCATCCGCAAGGGCGCGCGAGAGCGCGAGCCTAGCTGCTTGCGCGGGGGCCGCTTCGTCGAAGGATGCCACACCGAGGCCCGAGCTGATCCCGGTGAGCCGGGACGAAAGCACCCCGAGGACGCCGGTGTCGGCCCTGTGGTAACCGTCGGCCGTGAGGATGCCGTCGTGCGTCGTCATGCCGACGACGCGTCGACCCGGTGCCGACTCGCTGTGCAAAGCGGCCGCCACGCGACGGGGGTCGTGCTGAGGCGTATAGAACACCATCGTCAGGCCAGCTTCGTCGGTGGCGCCGGCGTTGGCCATGGCTTCGGCGACCGCCAGCTCCGTGACGGGGTTGAGCGACCAGCCTGCGCCAGCGAAGCCGGACTCCGTGCGTCTCGATACACCGCCTGCCGTGGATGGCTCGGGCCCGGCCTTCGGAGCGCCCTGGCGGATCGGAGTTGCCGCGAGCTCGCTATAGGCAAACGTGGTCGCGGCCGCGGCGCCAAGAACGACGCACGCCCCAATGACTACCGCGACAACACTCTTCGACTTGTCCATGTTTCGTATCCGTCGCATCTGGGCTCGCCGCCGCGTTGTGAGGAGAGCCGAGACTCCTTCACCGTTGACAATGACCCATCCTTCCCCCAGGCACAACGCTGCGGCCGGTTTTCCGATGTGGACGTGTGTAGGAAGTCCAGGGCCGATCCCATGGCCCCGCCACGTCCCAGGAAATCCCCCGGCCCGACGCGGTCACGAACCGTTCGGTTCGTTACAACGCGCCGACAGGATTGGAAAAAAGATCGGCGCGTGGCCGGAATATGAGCCGAATTTGCCTCGCCCTGCAACTTCCTCCTGTGGGGTTTGCCAGCCACGACGAGTTGGCGTGGGACGGAGAAGGCGCGCTTCGAAGGGAGAGTCTCTTCATGAAACAAGGTGGTAGAAACTCAGCCCTCGGCCTCTTGTCGGTGCTCGTCCTTGCCACGGGATGTGGGGCGTCGTCATCATCCGCAACGCCGGGAGAAACGGGTGGCACGGACGCCGGGTCGGACGCCGTTGTCGGGCAAGACGCGGGGACCTCCGGCGGCAGTGGCACGGACGGCGCGTCCGGCGCCGGGCAAGATGCGGGGACCGCGGGCGACGGCGACGCGGAGGGCGCGTCCGGCACCGGTAGCGACGGCGGAAGCCTCGATGGGTCGGTGACACCGGTCAGCGTGCACGGCCAGCTGGGGATCGACGGCGACAAGCTGGTCGATCAGAACGGAAAGACCGTCACCCTACACGGAATGTCGATGTACCCCTGGAATCAGAAGGGGCTGCAGTTTTACAACGCGTCCGCCGTTGGCCACCTGGCCAAGGATTGGGAAGCCACCGTTCTCCGAATTCCTATCCTGCCCGCGAGTGTGGCGTCGCAAACGGCGCTGGTCGAGGCCGTCGTCAAGGCGTGCATCGCGAACGGGATCTATGCGATCATCGATTGGCATTGCGAGGGCGCCTGCGAGGCAGGCCCAGCGTCGACCTTCTTCGCGAGCATGGCCACCGAGTTCGGGAACACGCCCAATGTCATCTACGAAACCTGGAACGAGCCAACGACACAGACCTGGGCGACCGTCGAAGCCTATCATGAGACGGTGATCGCGGCCATCCGCGCCATTGATCCCGATAACGTCATTCTCTGCGGTGAGCCGCAATGGGATCAGGTGCCCCAAGAGGCCGCTGCCAGTCCCATCACCACGTCGAAGAACATCGCGTACACGTTTCACTTCTACGCGGCAAGCCACCCGCTCGCCTCGTTCGGCCCGAACGTGACGAAGGCCATGAACCTGGGCGCGGCCATTTTTGTCAGCGAGTACGGTACATGCAAGTCGACCGGGAACGGGACCTTCGATCCCACCGAAACGCAGCTTTGGTGGAACTTCCTCGACGCGAACAATATCAGCTCCGCAAACTGGTCGGTGGAGACGAACGGAGAAACGGCTGCCGCGCTCAACGCCTCTGCAAGCGCCACGGGACCCTGGTCGGCTGCCGATCTCACCGAATCGGGAACCCTCGTAACCCAGTACATTCAGAGCATGTACGCCGCAACCATTGCACCATGAGCTCGACTGTAGCTGTCCTTGCCGTCAGCCGAACCCCGCCACGGGATGCGGCACGTAGCTCCCCTCGAGCGCGCGCACTTCGTCGGGGGTGAGCTTCACCGCGAGAGACGCGACGGCGTCTTCGAGGTGGTGCATCTTGGTCGCGCCGACAATCGGGGAGGTCACGCCGGCCTTCTGGCTCAGCCACGCGAGCGCAACCTGCGCGTGCGGCAGCTTGCGTCCCTTCGCCACCTTATCGAGCGCCTCCTGCACGCGCGCATCGGCGTCTTCCGTCGAGGCATAGAGGCGATTTCCGAAGAGGTCGGTTGCGGTCCGAGCGGTCTTCACGTCCGGTGCCCGCGCCAGTTTGCCTCGGGCGAGCGGGCTCCACGGGATCATCCCGACGCTCTGATCGTTGCAGAGGGGTGCCATCTCACGCTCCTCCTCTCGGTAAAGCAGGTTCCAGTGGTTTTGCATCGAGACGAAGCGCGTCCACCCGTTTTTCTCCGCGACGTGTTGCGCCTTCGCGAACTGCCAGGCCCACATCGAGGAGGCCCCCAGGTAGCGCGCCTTCCCGGACTTCACGACGTCGTGGAGCGCCTCCATCGTCTCTTCGATCGGGGTCGCGTCGTCCCAGCGGTGAATCTGGTAGAGGTCCACATAGTCCGTCCCGAGCCGCCTCAGGCTCGCGTCGATCTCGTGGAGAATCGCCTTGCGCGAGAGTCCGCGGCCGTTCGGGCCGGGCCGCATCACGCTACACACCTTGGTCGCGATCACCATCTCCTCGCGCCGTGCGAACTCCTTGAGCGCGCGCCCGGTGATCTCCTCGCTCGCCCCGAACGAATAGACATTCGCCGTATCGAAGAAGTTCACACCGAGCTCGATCGCCCGCTTGAAAAACGGACGCGACTCCTCCTCCCGGAGCGCCCACTTCCAACCCAGCAGGGTCCCGGCAACCGAAGCGTCGGGATCGCCGTAGCTCATGCAGCCGAGGCAAATGCGGGACACGACGAGTCCCGTCGCACCGAGGCGTTGATAGTCCATGATGCAGCTCCTCCGCGCCCCGTTGTACTACATCCTCGCGGGTCCGATGGGCTCAGGGCGACCGGAAGCGCCGCGTGGCACGTCCAGCGAAGCGCGCGATCCCCCGTTGCTCTTTGCTGGCTGGGAGGCACGGTCGGGGACGCTTGGTCTTGGGTCATGCAGTCTCTCCTGCACCGACGGAATCTGCGGCCGACTCGCTTATCGATCGGCCGCGCGCAACCGTGAACGAGTTCCTGAGCAGGGCTGCGCGCGTCGCATTCCTAACTCACGTAGCCTCGGTTTCAGCACCTGTAAGCCCGGGTCATGCAGGGCGGGGAGTGGATACGAAGGATCCCGTGAAAGGCGGACGCCATGGAAGAGCTCGACCATCGGGCCCATGAGACGGGCGAGGTTCTCCCGCCGGTGCTGCTGCATGGGGCTCAGGACAGTCTGCGTCGCAACGAGCAGCTCTTGCGAGCCATCTTCGATGGCGCACTGGACGCGATGCTCCTGGCAGACGACGAAGGATCGTACGTCGATGCCAACCGTGCCGCGTGTGCGCTCTTCCAGGTCCCGCGCGAAGAGCTCATTGGCCGCAACGCCTCCGAGCTCGCTGCGTGGGAAGGCCAAGGTGCGGCGGCGCGCCTCGCCGTCGAAGGCCGGAGCTTTCTGCTCCAGCGAGGGGACGGAAGCCGCCGAATCCTGGATTGCTGCGCGCGGCGGAACGTGGTGCCCGGGCTGCACCTCTCCGTCCTCCGTGACATCACCGAGCAGGTTGACTCGGAAGATGCCCTCCGGCGAAGCGAAGCGCACTTCCGGGCGGTCATCGAGAAGAGCGCCGAGGTCATCTCCCTCACCACAGCGGACGGCACGACGCGGTACTTGACCCCGTCGGCCTGGCGACTGCTCGGCTGGACGCCCGAGGAGATGGGCGCCCGGACCTTTCGCGAACAACTGGTTCCGGAGGACCGCGCGCGCGTCGCTGCAGAGCTGGAGCGCCTGGTGCGCACCGGGGCCCGGGACATGTCCATCGAGCTCCGGGCGCTGCACCGCGACGGCTCCATCCGGTGGATCGAATCGACAGGGACCAATCTGCTCGACGATCCCGACGTCGCCGCGATCGTCGGCAACTACCGTGACATCACCGTGCGCAAGCGTGCCGAGGAGGCGTTGAAAGCGAGCGAAGAGCGCTACCGGCGCATCGTCGAGAGCACGTCCGATGGCATCTGGATGTACGACGCGAACGGCATCACCACGTTCATGAACCATCGTATGGCGGAAATGCTCGGTTGCGGGGTCGAGGAAGCGGTCGGCCAGTCGGTGTTCTTGTTCGTGGACAAAACGCGTCGAGTCGAGGCCGAGGCGGGAATGGCGAACCGCAAGCGGGGCTTGACCGAGCGGCTGGACTTCGCCTACCGCCGGAAGGACGGGACCGAACTGTGGACCTCGGTCCATGCGAACACGATGTTCGACGCGGAGGGACGCTTCGAAGCGGGGCTCGCGGTCGTGACCGACGTCTCCGCGAGGCGCCGCCACGACGAGATGCGCGCCCGCCTCGCCGCCATCGTCGAGTCGTCGGAGGACGCCATCATCAGCACCAGCAAGGAAGGCGCCGTCACCAGCTGGAACCTGGGCGCGGAGAAGCTCTACCAGTACTCCGGCGACGAGATGATGGGGCGTCCGATCTTCCTGCTGATTCCCACCGCGATCATGGAGGAAGAGCGGCTCATCCTCGAGCGCGCTGCGCAGGGGAACGCTGTCCTTCCCTACGAAACCGAGTGTCGTCGGAAGGACGGTACCAGGGTCGAGGTGGCGGTGACCGTCTCCCCTATCCGTGACACGGCAGGAGGAGTCATCGGAGTCTCGAAGGTCGCGCGCGACCTCACGACGCGCCGACAGGTGGAGGCCACGCTGCGCCGCACCGAAGAGCAATTCCGCCAGGCGCAGAAGATGGAGGCCGTCGGGCGCTTGGCGGGTGGCGTGGCGCACGATTTCAACAACCTGTTGTCGGTGATTCTCAGCTACGCGGACCTCATCCTCCAGGATCTCAAGCTGGGCGACCCCATGCGCGACGACGTGGAGGAGGTTCGGGCAGCCGGGGGTCGCGCCTCCGAGCTGACGAAACAGCTTCTCGCGATGAGCCGGCAGCAGGTCCTGCAGCCCCGGGTCCTCGACATCAACGTCGTCCTTGCCGGCATGCAGCGGATGCTGGGACGCCTCCTCGGCGAAGACCTCGAGCTGACCGTTCTGCCCGAGCACGCGATCGGGCGCGTCCTGGCCGATCCGGGGCAGATCGAACAGGTCGTGATGAACCTCGCGGTCAACGCCCGCGACGCCATGAAGGATGGCGGCAAACTCACCATCGAGACCTCCAACGTCGAGTTCGATGCCGCGTACGTCGGCGCGCACTTCGGCGTGGCCGCGGGCCAATACGTCTTGCTCGCGCTCAGCGACACCGGCAGCGGGATGGACGCGGCGACGCAGGCGCGCATCTTCGAGCCGTTCTTCACCACGAAGGACGTAGGCAAAGGCACCGGATTGGGCCTCGCGACCGTGTTCGGTATCGTGAAACAGAGCGGGGGTCAGATCGCCGTCTACAGCGAACCGGGCCGAGGCACCACGTTCAAGATTTATTTGCCGCGCACCGACCGCGAGGACGTCGCCGAAACGGCGGCTGTCTCCGCGGGCAAGACCACGCCAGTGCGGGGATGGGAGACCATTCTGCTGGTCGAGGACGAGGAGAAGGTGCGCGCCGTGGCATGCCAGATCCTGCGCCGGAATGGCTACGAAGTGCTGGAGACTTCGAACGGCGGCGAGGCGTTTCTGGTCTCCAAGGAGTTCCCTGCCAAGATTCACCTTTTGCTGACCGACGTGGTGATGCCGCGAATGAGCGGCCGAAGGCTGGCCGAGGAGCTTGCACCGCAGCGGCCGGGGATGAAGGTGCTCTTCGCCTCGGGATACACGGACGACACCATCATCCACCATGGCGTGCTCGATGCAGGTGTCTCGTTCCTCCAGAAGCCGTTCACTCCTGCCACGCTCCTGCGCAAAGTCCGCGCGGTGCTCGATGCGCACGGGCCGGACGAATAGGGAGCGAATCAGGTTTCGAAGTAGTGCCCTTGCTCGAGATCTTCGATCGTGAATAATCCTGGCTAGATGCCCGTCCGCGTCGACACCATGAGAGCCGGCGACCTCGGCGCCGTCGCGGCCATCGGCGGTCCCACGCAGATGGACGAGACGCAGCTGAAGGACGAGCTGGCGCGGCCCTGGTCGCGTCTCTGGGTGGCGCGAGAAGACGAGCACGCGGTGGTTGCCTTCGTGGTGTCGTGGCACGTCGCCGACGAGCTGCACGTCCTCAACGTGGCGACGCGCGAGGACCGCAGGCGGCGGGGCATCGCGCGCGCGCTGATGGGCGGTGTGGTGGAGTACGCGCGCCGCCAGCGCATGCGGCACGTACTCCTCGAGGTGCGCCGTTCCAATCGCGCCGCCCTGGGGCTCTACCGGAGCCTGGGATTTTTCGCCATGGGCGTTCGCGCGCGCTACTACGCCGACGACGAGGACGCCGTGGAGATGGTGCTCATGCTCGATCCCGAGACCGGCGCCGTCCTCGCTCACGACGACGAGGTGAGGCTCGAGGGCCTGTGAATCACAGGCCACGTCCTCCCGAAGGTCGGCCAGGGCCTCCCGAAGGTCGACCAGGGTCGAGCTGGCGAGCTCGCCGGAAGAAACTGGGCGGAGGTGGGTTTCCGCCGGGGTCCATCTGCGCTAACCAATACGGCTGCGATGCCAGGGAGCGCTGGACGGTTCGTGGTCCTCGAGGGAATCGACGGCGCTGGAACGACGACGCAGGTCGCACGGCTGGCGGAGCGGCTGCGCGCGGCGCGCGTTCCCGTTCGTGCGACGCGGGAGCCGAGCGACGGCCCCATCGGGACGCTGGTGCGCCAGGTGCTCACCGGTCGCCTGGTCGTGCCCGGGGGTCGCGCGCCCGGGTGGGCGACCATGGCGTTGCTTTTCGCCGCCGACCGCATGGATCACGTGGAGAGCGAGATCGAGCCCTTCGTCTCCGGCGGCGGGGTCGTTCTCTCCGATCGCTACGACGCCTCCAGTCTGGCTTACCAGAGCGTGTCGAGCGGCGCCGACGCACGGGAGGCCCTCGAGTGGATCCGCTCGCTCAACCGCTACGTGAGGCGGCCGGATCTCACCATCGTCCTCGACGTCTTGCCCGACGTCGCCGCGGATCGGCGCGCGCAGCGGGGCGAGGCGGCGCAGCTCTACGAACAGAACGAGGTGCAGCGCGCGCTGGCAGTCTTCTACCGGGATCTTGCGCGCTACCTGCCGGACGATCGCATCGTGTCCGTCGACGCGTCCGGCGCCGTCGACGAGGTCCACTCGCGCGTGTGGGCCGCCTACGAGAAGGCGTGTCCCCAGTAGACGACGGTCTCGTAGTCCATGGTGACGTGCCCGTCGCGCGCGTGCGCGGCGAAGATGGCGTCCAGGCGCGCGCTCATGGCCGGGTGGGACGGGGCCCCCTCCTTGGGGGCGTACGACGAGGACATCAGCCGTCCACGCAAGCCGGCGGCGTCGAGGCGCTGGTGGTTGTGAAAGCGCTCGACGTGGGCTGCGCCCGGAGCGAGAAGCCCGCGCACGGACTGCTCGGAAACCCGATCGCGAGCCTGGACGGCGGGGTACTCCGGCGCGAAACGCAGCAGCAGCTCCTCGTAGTCGTCGTTGAAGGGGGTGCGCCGGCGGACGTTCCAGACCAGCGCGACGCCGCCTCTCCCGCGGAGGATGCGCTGGAGCTCGACCCTCGTCCGCGTCGGGTCGAACCAGTGAAAAGCCTGACCGGCGGTGGCCAGGTCCACGCTGGCGGGCGCGAGGCCGCTCGACTCGGCCGTCCCGTTCACGCTCACGAAGCGCTCCCGCCCTCCCAGCTCGCGCTCCGCCGCCGCGCGCATGGCCGCGTTGGGCTCCACCCCGAGCACACGCGCCCCCGACTGCAGGAGAAGCCGCGAGAGGATGCCCGTCCCCGATCCCAGGTCGGCCACCACGCTTTCCGCGTTCAACCCGAGCTCTCGCTCCAGCAGCTCGCGCACACCGTCGGGATAGCCGGGACGGTGGCGCACGTAGTCGTCGACGCGATCGGCGAAGCGCTCCCGCGAGTCCCGCATGACCCCGATCTCATAGCGCAGAGCCACGCCCGCCGCCGTCCCGGGATCGCCGTCAGGGTCGAGGCTCGGCCGAAAACTTGCGCACTCGGCCCCCGGCGAGGAAAGCTCCTTCCATGCGACCCGTCGTTGTTCTCGCCCTCGCCGTCGCGCTCGGTGGCTGCGCGGGCGCCCCTTCCTCCGTCCCGTTGACCGTCGCGGCGACGAAGCCCGTCCCCCCGGCCGTCCCGGCGCCGCTCCTCCTGGACCACACGCTTCCCCGCTCGGCCGTTCACGACGTGGTCGCTCAGGGCCTGGGCTCGTTCCTCCAGCACGTCGAGGTCTCCGACCAACCCGTGATGGTGGGCGGCAAGTTCCACGGTTTCCGCGTGGCCGCGCTGCATGACACGCCCTTCTGGCAGGGCGTCGATCTCAAGCCCGGCGACGTGGTCACCGGCGTGAACGGGTTCCCCATCGAGCACCCCGAGCAGGCCCAGACGGCCTTCGATTCGCTCGAGGTCTCCAGCGAGCTGCGCGTGGACTACGAGCGCGACGGGCAGCCGCGCGAGCTCGTCTACGCCATCGTCGACGGTCGCTGACGGCGGGCGAGCGCTCAGAGATCGCGCGCGACCTGGCCCGGCGTGCGGATGCCGCTAGCGATAGGCAACGATGACGAGGCTCTGGCAGAAGGCCTGGTCGTACCGCGATGAAATCGTCCCCCACGAGTACGACCACGGAGATGGTCCGAGCTGCGCCTGGAGCCAGGCCTCGTGCCGCGCTTTCCGAGCGAGCTCGTTCGCCCGTACGAGGGCGGCGAGCGCCACGTCGTTCGCCCATTCGCGCCGGTAGTCTGCGGCCGGCGGTTCGTGCGGGCCAATCATCGACAGGGTGACCTGCCGGAGGGCGTCGCCATCGAAGTAGAGCGTCAAGCTGAATGCTTGCCCTCCTGGCAGCCAGAGGTGAACGGCGAATGCCGACCAGGGGGTGCCACCCGGGTGCGCGGGCTGCGCTGCTCCGCCCGCGAGCGGCGACGCGAGGAATGCGGTCAGCGTCAGCTGCGGCCCAATCCGTTCGCCGGTGTCGAGCGCGATCTCGCCGGTGGCTGCGCCGATCGTGACGGCCAGGGCGGGATCCCCGCTGTGGGTCAGGCGCGGGCCGGCGGCGGTCGTCCCAGCGTCCCGTGCTCGCACATCATAGGTGATCTGGATGCTGCTCGAGCCGCTACGCGGATCGTAGACCGACGTGACCTCTCCCCAGGAGCGCCACCAGGGAAGTGCCCCGAGGTGCCCCTCGAGCCACGCGTCGTGTCGCGCCTTGCGGGCTAGCTCCGTGTCCTCTGACCAGTCGTCCCAGGACGACGAGGCGGTCGACTGCACCAACGACAGCTGGACCGTGCGAAGCGCGTCGCCATCGAACCGGAGAGTCGCCGCGAACGTCTGCCCGCCGATCGCGCGACGGCCGAGGTCGAAGATCGACCAAGGGGTACCACCGCCCAGCGCGGGGGGAGAAGCCCCGCCCGCGAGAGGCGACGCAAGGAACGCCTTCAGCGTGAGTGAGGGCCCGATGCTCTCGCCACTGTCCAGCCCGATCTGCCCCGTGGCGCTGTCCATCATGGTCCGAGGGGGATACTACCTACACGCTTGGTCTTCGACTGCCAGTCCGGAATGTAATACTGAGGAAGACCCCCCGCCGAGGGCGGATTCGTGACTTGCGGGTTGGCAAGCGCGGTCGCCGCTGCGACGGGAGTGTCCTCGGTGAGCTCGTAGAGCCCCTCTGTCGGCCGGTAGCCGTGCACTGGGTGAGGCGCGACCTGCAGCCCCTGAAAAATCGCGCTCCTGCTGTTGTTGCAGGCCTTCACGGCTTGCGGCGTCGTCGCGAAGCCGGTGACCCCGGGCTCGCCCATGGCGACGATGGTCCCCTTGGGCAGAACCGTGTCGTGCCAGGCGTCGATCCCCGTATAGGGCGCATTCGACGGACCCTGTTGACCGCGCGCCAGGTCGGACGGGGAGACGAGGCCCAGCGGATCCGTGTGGCGGACAGGGCTACGTGGGTAGCGGTACTCGTTCGTGCCGCCGCGCAGGCCAATCGGATCCGGGCTGATGAACCGCGCCAGCTCCGGCGAGTAGTACCGCGCCCGGTTGTAGCTCAGCCCGACGTCTGTATCCTCGTACTGCCCCGGGAGCCTCAGCGGCGTACTCGTGCGCGACCCCGGCGCGATCTCGCCCCGTCCCCACGGGCTGCGCTCCAGCCTGCACGCGACATCGCCGCGCTCATCGACGAGCTCGTCGGGCGTGCCTGCCGGATCGTTGACGTAGTGAAACCATTCGCCACCGGCACGGTGCGCAACCGGGGTGAATGTCCCGTCGTCGAACCAGTACGTCTTCTCCTCGACGACCGGATCGCCCGCTGCCTCGGTCTCGTGCCGGATTTCGTGCGCAAACACGTTGCCGTCGAGCACGAAGCGGGTCCGCCGTGCCGTCGTCCACTGAACCCCTTGGCGCTCCTTGACGCGCTTCTCGACCCGACGCGCGAAAGGATCGTACGCAAACTCCACCCGACGGCCCTCGGGCGTCTCCACGGCGGCGAGCATTCCTGCGCCGTTCCAGGTGTACTTCTCGACGCGCGTGCCGTTCGCGGTCAGCTCCCGGCGCTCGACGAGGCGACCGTCGACGTCCCAGAGGAACTCGGTGCTCCCCTTGCGCTCGAGGCGATTCCCGCGGCCGTACACTCGTGCTGCTCCGGAGCCGGCCGCCTCTTCGATGTTGCCGCGAGACTCGTAGCGAAAGAGCTCCGCGTGCGCATGGTCCGGTACAGCGGCGAGCAGCTGGCCGATGGGATCGTATTCGTACCGTGTGCCCCCGCTCGTTCGGTCGACTTTGGAGATCAGCTCACCGTCGGCGTCGTACCCATACGATGCCGATGCAGTGACTCCGTCGGCGCGCCGCCCCATCCACTCGGGCTCCCCGGGCGCGACCTGGCGCGTTCCGTGCGGAGCGCGGGCGCTGCGCTGGATCAGCCGACCCACCGGATCGAACACATTCTGGAGAATGCCGCCGCCGGGCAGTCGTCGCTCGGACTCTCGCGACAGGATGTCGCTGGTGTGGTCCACGCGGTTGTCGCCGTCGAGCCAGGTGTGCACGCGAGCGCCCATGACGTCCCGCTCGATGCGTTGCGTGTGGCCGACCGAAGTCTGCAAGGACGCGCGATTGCCCGCGCCGTCGTACGTCACAGCGACCCAGTGCTCCACGCCTCCCAGCTTCTGCGTCTCGCGTACGATCCGCCCCAGTGCATCGCGCTCGAAGCGGACCTCGACGGCCGCATTCGTTGCACGAACAATCTCGCCACGAGCATTGTATTCGAAGGTCTCGGTGTCGCCGTCCGGGAGCGTTCGCTCGACGAGCTGCCCGGCCGGATCCCATACGAGTTTGGTGATCTCGCCGGCCGCGCTCTCGACGCTCACACCCCGTCCGGCCGCGTCGTTCCGGTAGCGCATGCGGCGGCCATCGAACGTCTCCTCTCCGACGAGGCGGCCCGCGCTATTGTAGAAATATCGGTGAGCTTCGTCGCGCTCGTTGAAGACCGCGACCAGCATCCCCTCGCGGTCGTAGGCAAGGCGCACGACGTTGCCGTTGGCGTCCCGGCGGGCGCAGAGCTTGTTGAAGCCGCCCCACACCAGTTGCGTGACATGCCCCTTCGGACTGGTGTGCTGCGTGAGGCGCCCCTCGCCGTCGAACGCGTAACGGGTGATGCCGCCGGCAGCGTCGTAGATGGCGACAGGGTCGCCGCGATCGGTGTACACGTAGCGCGTCTCGGCACCCGTCGGGTCCTTCTCCGCGATCCGGCGCCCGAATGCGTCGTACGCATGTCTCCAGGTCCCGCCGTTGGGCTGCACGACCTCGACGATGTTGCCATGCGCGTCGCGTACGTAGGTCGTACGAGCACCGTTCGGCTCCGTGATCGACAGGACCAGACCCCGCTCGTCGTGGTCATACAGCGTCCTTCCGCCCGTGGCGTCCTCGACGCTCTGCGTGTTGCCGCGCTGGTCGCGGGTGGCGCGTGTGACGCCCCCGGCCGCATCCACGAACTCGATGGGCAGCCCGAAGGCGTCGCGTGCGTAGGTCTTTCGCCGCCCTATCGGGTCGATCACTTCGAGCACCCGTCCGCGCTCGTCGCGGACCCACTGGGTGGTCGCCCCCATCGGGTCCGTCCACTCGACCTGAAACCCGCGCTCGTCGTACCTCGAGCTGGTGACGGCCCCACCCGTCGCCGCCTTGTCGAGCGTCCCCTTCTTGTTGCCGAAATAGCGCCTCGTCTCGGTGGTGTCGGTGACCTCGGTGTAGCCGCGTGGGTGGTAATCGAACTTGCGGTGGTAGATGCCCTTCGCGCGGGTCCGCCCGTCCTCGAGGAACTTGGGCAGGTCGTCCGCGAGGCTCGGGTCCCTCTTCCCGGTGTACTCGCCCCACGCCTCGATGCCCCGGTCCTTCTCGTCGTAGCGGAAGCAGAAGCTCAGCCCCGCGCGGTCGGTGTCGCGCACGAGGCGGTTGAACTCGTCATAGGCGTACGTCCACGAGTAGCCGTCGGCGTCCGTGACGCGGACGAGGCGACCCCCGTCGTCGTACTGATACTGCGCGAAGGCGATCCACTGCCCCTGGTGCTCGGCGTTCTTCACCTCGACCGACGCGATGCGGCCCTGCTTCGTCGACGTCATCTTGATGATGCGCCCCGCGCTGTCCTTGACCTCGACGAGGTTGCCGCCGTCGTAGGTGAGGGCGATGCGGTTCTTATTGCGGTCGTCGATGGCCGTCAGGCGAAACGTCTTGCCCTCGTCGAACGACGTCGAAAAGACTCGCCAGACGTCGTCCTTCGCGTCGACGGCGAATCCCCAGACCTCCCGCCGCAGCATCCAGCCCCAGTCCCCCACCACGGCATGGCCGATCTGCGGCAGGTGAAAGCTCACCGAGACGCCCTTCTCGTTCCACACTCGAACCGTCTTCCGGCTCACCTCGACGAACCAGCCGAGCGAGTGCGCCCAACCGTAGCCCAGGCCCTGGTCCTGCTTGCAGGCCGCGGAGCTGTAGGAGCGCTCGAACGAGAACGGTAGCGGGCCGGGGAGCTTGAGGTCGACGATGGGGTGCGTGAAGACACGCCCCGTGACGACGTCGACCGGGTGCGACTCGGTGCCGCAGGTCGGGTTCTTCTCGTAGTCGGGGGCGTTCCTGTTGTCGCTCGAGGCGTCGTCTCCGCCCGATCCCCCGCTTGCGTTTTCGCTGTCGCTCCCGTCCCCCGCACTGCCGTCGCCGTCCCCGCTCCCGCCATCGCCCGCGCCGACGACCATGCCCTGGTTCATGCCCGGGATGGGCAGCAGATCCGGAGCCGGTGCCGAGCGCATGTCGTCGTCGTTCTCCCCGCGGACTCGAAGATCGAGATGCTAACGCATCCTCGTCCTGCCGTTGGCCAGGCTCGGTCGCATGAACGGGTGACACGACGCAGGTGATGGTGCGCCTGCCGTACCAAGGGCGCTCTTTCGCTCCTGCCGCGCGATGTCATGATGACCGCACCCGTGGGCCTCGTTCGCACCTCCAGGAAACACCTCGTCGCCCTGGCCTTCGCCGTGGTCTGCGTCGTATGGGGCTCGACATACCTCGGCATCCGCGTCGCGCTCACCGGCTTCCCACCGTTCTTCCTCGGCGCGGCGCGCTTCGTCGTCGCCGGCGGCGCCCTCTGGGGGTTCGCGCGCTGGAGGGGCGAGCCGTCGCCGAGCGCGCGCGAGTGGGGGTCCGCGCTGCTCAGCGGGTCCCTCTTCTTCGTCGTCGGCAATGGGCTGGTGAACGTGGCCGAGAAGTCCGTGTCGTCGGGGTTGGTCTCCGTGCTGGTGGCCACCATGCCCCTCTGGGTGGCGATTTTCGGGCGCCTTTCCGGCGCGCGCGTGTCGCGGGTCGAGTTGGGCGGGGTGCTCCTCGGCTTGCTGGGGGTGGTCGTGCTCAACCTGGGTGGCGAGCTTCGCGCCAGCCCGGGCGGGGCGGTGTGCGGGCTGCTGGCCCCCATGGGGTGGGCGCTGGGCGCGGTGACGAGCGGGCGGTTGCCCTTGCCGCGAGGGCTGATGCGCACCGCCGCGCAGATGATCGGCGGGGGGGTGGCCACCTGGGCGGTGAGCCTGGCCGCCGGGGAGCACCTCACCACCATGCCTTCGGGTCGAGCGTGGCTGGCGCTCTTCTACCTGTTCAGCGTGGGCTCGCTCCTCGGCTTCAGCGCCTACACGTATCTCCTGGAGCACGCGCGGCCGGCGGTGGCGGCCAGCTACGCCTACGTGAACCCGGTCATCGCCGTCTTCCTCGGTGTGGTGCTGGCCGGCGAGCGCGTTGGCGGCACCAGCCTCGCCGGTGCGGCCATCATACTGGCCGCGGTGGTCCTGGTCGGACGTGCACGCAGCGCCGCTCACAGCCGCGAGAGCGCGAGCCTGTCGCGGTCGACGGTGGCCGTCGAGTCCTCCTCGGCCTCGAAGCGCAGCACCACCCCGGAGTCGTCGACCCTCACGTGAGCCGCGTCGACGCGGCCGTGGACGCCGCCGACCGCGTGCAAGGCGTCGAGCGCCCCTTCGAGCTGTACGCGCTCGGCGCGGCTGAGCGCGCGGCCGAGCGGCTGACCGCGCGCGGCCTCGAGCCAGAGCACGCCGTCGTCCGGATCGAGGCGAAGGACGTCCTGAAGGGCGGCATGATCGGCCCTGGCGAAGGCGCGCGCCCGCGAGAGCGTGCGGTCGGACAGGGGGACGTGCTCGATGAATCGTCCCGTCCAGGTGTCCAGCCATGTACCGTCGAGGGATGGCTGGAGACGGCCCGCACCTGGCCGCGCGCTGGGCTCGCGCTCGATGCGCTCGTGCGTGACCAGGGTGCTCGAGGTCGCCGGCCAGGACAGCGCCAGAAGGAGCGAGCGCGCCTCGAACGCGTCGGCGGGGCGCTCCCCCGGATCGGGCGCCGTCAGACGCGCCACCGCGGCGTCGTGACGTGCGTCGAGCTCGCCGTGCACATCGCTCGGCCGCAGGCGCACTGGCTCGCCCGGGAGAGGTCGCTCCCCGGTCAGCATCTCGCGGAGGATGGTCCCCGCCGCGAACACGTCGCTTCGCGCGGTGGCCGGCCGGCCCTGACGCTGCTCCGGGCTCATGTACGACAGCGTTCCGAAGAGGCCCGCCGTCGCGGTGGCGGAGAGGTCCCCCAGGTGCGCCACGCCGAAGTCGCTGAGGCGCGCGCCGCCCGCCTCGTCGAAGAGGACGTTGGCTGGTTTCACGTCGCGGTGGAGGATGCCCAGACGATGCGCCTCCCCGAGCGCGGCGAGCATGGCCATGGCGATCTCCACGGCGCGCGCGGGGGCGAGCGCGCCGGTGGTGGCCAGCATCCGCTCCAGCGTGCCGCCCGCCATCCATGCCAGGACGATGGCCGGACCCTCGGGGACGTAGTCGCGCAAGGGGACGATGTTGGGGTGATCGAGCACGCGCATGGTCCGGACCTCGCGCTCGAAGCGCGCCAGCGCGTCGCGGCCGCTTCCATGCGTGTCCCAGGCGGCGAACACCTTGACGGCGACGCGCTCGCCGCGCACCACGTCGGTGCACTCCAAGACGCGCGCGCTGGGAGACGACGCCGCCTCGCGCAGCACGTCGTAGCGCCCGAAGACCCGCGGGTGCAGCGGCGCTTCCTGCTCCGGCTCGCGGCGAGATGGCCCTCCGCCCTGCGCGACCAGCTCCGCCGCGGCCTCCGCCGCCGCCCGCGCCAGGCCCAGACGTTCCAGCGCCCCGACGAGGTGCAGCAGCGCTTCGCGTCGCTCCGGCGCGGTGGCCGGAACGCGTTGCAGGGTGCGAACGGCGGCCTCGTGCTTGCCGAAGCGGGCGAGGAGCGCACCCAGCGCCGTCGCCACGGCCCACGCTGTCGGATCACGTCGCAGCGCGCCCTCCAGCACCCGCGCCGCCCCCACGGGGTCGCCGGTCTGCTCGAGCAGCTCCGCCGCGCGCCTCGGTTGTCCCGCGCGCTCCCAGGACCGCGCCGCCTCGACGGCGTGGCCGCCCGCCTCCAGCAGCGTGGCGGCGTAGCGCTCGTGGCCTCGACGAGCGAGCCTCGCGGCCGTCGCCTCCGCTGCATCGCGCGGCACCAGGGCTGCGGCGCGCTCGGCCAGCGCTTCGTCTCCCGCCTCCGCCGCGAGCTCCAGCGCCCGCGGCGCGTCGCCGTGCGCCATCGCCTGTGTGGCCGCGTTCGCCCAGTCGCATGCGCGCTCGTAGAGCTGGCTCGCCAGGGACGCGTCCCCCCGCTCGCCGGCCAGGGCCGCGGCTTCGAGCAGCCGCTCCTCGCGAACGAGCTGCGCCACCTCGGGGTCCATCGGGCCTCTACTCGGCGCCTGGGCTTTCTGCACCCGCTGTTGCTTCTCCGTGGGCGCCGCGCCCCGCTGGCTCGCCTTGGCCGTCGTACCTGGCGCGCGCACGCTGCATGGCCACGCCGTTTCCACGCGCCCACTCCGCGAGCGCGGTGATGGGCTCCAGCAGCGTTTTGCCGAGGTCGGTCAGCGCGTACTCCACCTTGGGTGGGATGGTGGGGTACACCGTGCGCGTCACCAGCCCATCGCGCTCCAGCGCCTTCAGCGTGTGCGTCAGCATGCGTTGCGAGATGCCGTCGACCGAGCGCCGCAGGTCGTTGAAACGACGCGGACCGTCGGTGAGCAGTACCACGAGGAGGACGCTCCACTTGTCGCCCACGCGGTCGAGCACCTCGCGGACGGCCAGGCAGGAGGCAGGGGAATGCGCAACCGCGCTGTTCCTCGGTGACATGAATGTGCCTCCTTGCGGGCCAGCCGACAGTGATAAATATAGCCCTGGTCACGAAAAGTAACCACCCCCGAAAGAGGAGAAGGACCATGGCAGCCACGGCTGGAACGCTCGAAAGCACACCCCCTCCGCGACGCTGGATGCTCTGGACCGGACGGGCGCTCAGCGCTCTCCCGGTCCTCGGCTTGTTGCTCAGCGCCTCGATGAAGCTGTCGCACGCGCCGCAGCTCGTCGCGCAGTGGACCGGGAAGCTGGGGTACGCGGAGAGCTCGCTGACGGCCATCGGGCTGCTGGAGCTGGCGTGCCTGCTGGTCTATCTCGTGCCGCGAACCGCGGTCCTCGGGGCCGTGCTGCTCACCGGGTATCTCGGTGGAGCCGTCGCCACGCACGTGCGCATCGCCGACCCAGCCGCCATCACGCCGCTCGTTGTCGGCATCCTGGTGTGGGCGGGGCTCTATCTCCGCGACGCGCGTCTCCGCGCGCTCCTGCCGTTGCGCGCGCCGGTGGACCCGACCCCGCCGGCATGAAACGCCACGCCCTGGCCGACCATCGCGAGGCCCTCAGTTCTCGTCGTCCTCGTCGTCGTCCGGCTGGGGGGCGCCCAGGGTGAGCCCACGTGCTTTCAGCGCGGCGTCGACGTCGGTCAGTACGGCGTACGGCTCGATGGCCGCCTGGCCGCGCGCCGCCGCCGCCGCGTCGCTCTTCGCCGCGAGATCGCCGAGGATGCCGCGCTCCCTGTTTTTCATTCGCGGCCCGCTGAAGTCGACCCAGAAGTAGCTCCGCGGCCGGATGTCGACGTGCACGAACTGGCTGGTCGGGTAAACGCCCACGCCCACGAAGCCCGTCTCGCGGACGAAGCGCGCAACCTCTTCGTCGGGCACTCCCGGGACGACCATGTCGACCGCGCGCCCCTTGCCGTGGTTGGACCGCGACCCGGGCTTGGGCACGCGATAGCCGGAGACCACGCGGATCTCCGGAACGGCGAAGTGCGTCTGGATCCGGTAGACGAGCCCCATCGTTCGCGGGTCGAGTGGATGCTCGTCGCCCGCCGCCGCGCGCAGGAGGTGCGCCGCCCGATCGAGATCCACCGAGGAGAAGCCACCGTCGTCGCCGCTCGCCGCGAGGGACAGGGTCTCGCCGTGGTTGAGAGTCGACAGGGTGAGCATGGGACGGCCGCTTGGATCACGCGCCACCGGCCGGGACGACGGGGCGTGCCAGCCCACCAGCGGCTGCTCGCCCGAGAGATAAGCCGCCGCCGCAGCGCTTCCCGGCCGCGTGGTGGCCATCGGAGGCGGTCCGCGCTTCGCCGCGTGCGATGGCGGCTGGCCGAGGGCGTTCACCGTCGACCCGATGGCGAGCAGCCCGACCACGCAGGCGAAAAGTCGTGAGAGGCGGATCGCGCGCATCGCGTCGCTCGCGGCCGGTGCGTCAGTGACGCAGGTAGGTCACGGTGCGGGCGAAGTCGAAGCGGACCTCGCCGGAGTCGATCCCCCGCGCAGAGAGCGCCGAGCGTCGCAGGCGGTGCACCACCAGCGTCCCGGCGTCGTCGAGGAACACGGTGGAGACGCTGCCGCGACCGGTGCTCTGATCGAGCACGCAGCGCACCCCGTTGGGACGGACATCGACGTAGATGACGTCGTCCGAGAGCTCTGCCGGCGGCGACGCAGAGACGGCCCACGAGAGGTCGACGCTGGCGCCGGTGGCCATCAAGGTGCCCGGCACGTCCTCCCCGGCGATGTGCACGTCCCCTGGATCCCCCGGCGCGGCGGCGGCCACTTCGAGCGGGTCGAGCCCGTGTCCGCCGGCGATACGAACCACGTAAGTCGTGGCGGCCGGCAGCAACGAGGGCTCCGTCGCGCGCGCGTAGACCATGCCGCTCACGACGTCGGTAACGTCGGGAAGCTGGCGGGCGGCGAGGCGCGTCTCCACGCCATCGGCCAGCAGGGTGACCTCCCCCACGTCGAGCAGCTCGACCACCGGCGCTTGCGCGACGGGCGCGCTGGCGAGGGAGGCGATGCTGGCGCAGCTTGCCACGGCGGGGAGATCGAGGGCGGCACCGATGGCACGCAGCCCGTCGCCCGCCGACGACGGGGCCGTGACGCGGATGAAGCGCGCGCTCGCCTCGGCGCGCGATCCCTCCGTGGAGTCTGCGCTGCGCTCCACCGCCACGACGGCGCTGGTCGTGGTGCTGGCCTCGGCGTCGACTCCCTCCGCGCTGCCGGACACCGCCCCCGCGCAGCCCAGGGCTGCGCAGAAGAGAGGAACGACGGCCAGCGAAAAGGGACGCATGCGGTAGGCGAAGGGTAATAGGGCGCACTCGACGTGGCAAGCGAGGCTGGTCCTTCTCCCGTCGGCGAGCGACGCGCCGGGCACAGCGCGCTCTCCCGCGTGGGTTACACTTTGCGCGAACATGGGCTGCGACATCCTCCTTCTGGCGGCGTTTCATCCCGAGCTCGCGCCGCTCGAGCCTGCGCTGGGCAGCGCCATGCGCGCGCGTGTCGGCGAGCGCGACGTTGCGGCGCGTGTCGTCGGCATCGGCCTTCCCATGGCGGCGGCCGGTACGGCGACGCAGCTCATGGAGATGCAGCCGCGCGCGGTGGTGCTCCTGGGAACGTGCGGCGCCTACGCCGGCACCGGCATCGCCCCGGGGGAGGTGGTCAGCGCGCGTCGGGTCCGCCTCGTGTCGCACTCCGTAGCCCGCGGCGTCGCGCAGTTCCCCGATCCCATGTCGCTGGTCACCGACGCCCATGCCAGCACCTTCGAAGCGCTCCTTCGCACGGGCGCCCGCACCGCCGACGTGGCTACGACGCTCGCCATCACCGTCGACGACGCGGCCGCCGCCCTGGTGGCGCGAGCGAGCGGCTCGCACGTCGAGCACCTGGAGGCCTACGGGGTCGCCGCGGCATGCGCCGCTCGAGGCGTGCCCTTCGCCGCCGTGCTCGGGGTGGCGAACGTCGTCGGCGCCCGAGCCCGCGACGAATGGCGCGCCAATCACCGGGCGTCGGCGGCCGCCGCGGTGAGCGCGGTTCTCGGATACCTCGGGTCCGGAGCGGCGCCTTAGTTCGGCGGAGCTCAAAGCTGCGTGATCGCAAGAAGCCCGGTTCCGATGCGGAGCTGCCGGGTGCGGGGGCGCCGCTCGATGATGTTGGCGGCATCGACCACGCCGGCGCCGGCGAACTGCTTCCGGATCCGGAAGACGTCGATGTTGAGCTGCGGCGGCGCCATGGTGGGATCGTGAGCGAGGTCCTCCTGGTACAGCCAGCCGCAGGTGGTCTCCGGCAGGCCTGCTCCGGCGTCGCCGAGGCGACGGCGCGCCAGGGTGAGGAGAAGATAGTTGAAGTTGCGCGAGCCCATGTCGAAGGTGCTCCCTCCGCAGCTCATCTGCACCTGCACGAACTCCTCGTCACGGGAGACGGAGAACGCCAGCTGGACGTGTCGCACCTCGAGTCCGATGGCCGAGAAGTCGGCCAGCGACGTGTTGCAAATGTTGTCGGTGCAGCAAAATCGCCAGATGCGCCCTCCGACGTCGAAGGTTTGCAGGTTGGTGATAGGCGTGATCGATTCGTCCGACCGCTCGAGAACCCAGGAGCTGTCGATGCGGTAAATGGTCACACGAGGATCGTCGCTCGAAGGCAGCGCGAGGAGCTCCCCCTGGAACAGCACCGGCTCGGGCTCCCGGGTGTCGAGCGGGACGACCATGACACTGGGGGGCCCTTCGTCGACGAGCTCCCACTCTTGCTCGGGCTTCCCGAAGGCCACGCGCTCACCGCGGCGAACGTCGTGCTCGTCGCCTGGCTTGATGCGGCTGCCGTTGAGGAAGGTCCCGTTGCGGCTTCCGAGGTCCTTGAGCTCCCAACGGTCGCCGGTCCAGCGAAGAACCGCGTGCTGCGCCGAGATGTAGCGCTCGTCGATGACGAGGGCGCAGGTGGGCGCACGTCCTATGAAGTGCTCGGGCTCGAGCAAACGTGTCCGACCGGTGGAGAGGGCCCGGATGGATGCCATAGCGTCAGGTGGAAGCGGGCGATTCGGAAAGGCGGCGCGCGATCATCGGCGAGACGGCCTCTTGTCCGAGACGCGGGAGCGTCACGTGGGTGACGTGGGGCAACCGGGCGATGCCGGCCACCGCCTCGGTCGACTCCTCGCTGCGGTAGGTGCACACGACGAAGAGGGGAGTCGTCTCCAGATATTCGCTGGTCAGGGAGTGGAGGAAAGCCAGCGAGAGCTCGTCGGCCCAGCTAAGATCGTCGATAACCCACAAGAGCGGACGGTCCTCCGCGAAGTAGCGGAGCACCTCGGAGAGGTATTTGAACAGGCGCTGGCGAGAGGCCTCGACCGAGAGAGGCATCGGAGGCGATAGACCGTAGTCGGCAGGCACGTGTGCCAGCAGTGGCTCGTAGACGGCGAGCACCGAGCGCCGGTGGCCGAGGAGGCGCTCGGTCGTCGAGGCCCCCCCCTCCTGGCAGCAGTCGGCGACCGCCTGGAGGAGCGGCCGGAGGGCGTGGAGCGGAGATGAACCGACCGCGCCGGCGCTCTCCGTCGACAGCGAGGATGCCTCGCCGGTCACGATGTGCATTCGCGAACTCGGCAAGACGCGAGTGACCTCCATCGCCACACGTGTCTTGCCGACGCCGCTTTCGCCGGCCAGAAGGACGAGCGCGCCGCATCCCTCGACGGCGCGATCGCGAAGCGCGGCCAGCTGCGAGACGAGCGCGTCCCTGCCCACGAAACGCGGGCGGTACAGATACGACCGCGGCGGCGGAAACTCCCGCAGACGAGGCACGTCGTTGCTCATCGCGGCCAGCAACGCCGCGACCTCGTCGGCGTAGCCGAAGCGCCTGTCGAGATCCTTTTCGAGCAGCTTGAGGATGACCCGCTCGAGCTCCGGCGGTACGTCCGAGACCAGCTCGGACGGCGGAACTGGAGCGGCCGAAAGATGGGACGTCTTGACGGAGAGCGGAGCTCCACCGAAAGGCACATGCCCGACCACGAGCTCGTAGAGCATGCATCCCACCGCATAGAGATCGCTTCGCGCGTCGAGGAACTCTCCGCGGATCTGCTCCGGGGACATGTACGGCAGAGTCCCCGACATGGCACGTTGCGTTTCGAGCGCCTCCCGTCCGGATCCTCCCGGGTGATGCGCGGTCAGGCCGAAGTCGATGATGACGGGCTGTCCTTGGACCAGCAGAACGTTCTCTGGTTTCAGATCGCAGTTCACCAATCCCTCGCCGTGGAGAAAGGCGAGGCTCGCGCAGATGCGGCGCATGATCTGCAATACCGTCGCCAGTTCCCCCGCGGCGGCGCGGGCGATGGGCGGGACGCGCGGGGTGGACGGCCTGCGGTAGGGGCTCCATATGCGCTCACCGAAGTGGGCCAGGCTCTCGCCCTCCAGCAGGTCCATCGCGTACCAGGGGCGGCCTCGATGGACGCCGTGATCCACGATGCGCACCACACCGGGATGCCGGATGCGTGTCAGCGCCTGAATCTCGCGACGTATGCTTTCGAGCCAGCGCGTCGCGGGGACCTGGACCGTCTTGAGGGCCACCGCGCGCTCCGAAGCCGCGTGCCGCGCGCGGTAAACGACTCCCATGCCTCCTCGTCCAAGAGGCTCCAGAAGGCGATACGGGCCGATCGCGGCGGAATCTTCCATCCCCCCTCGCTGGACGCACGTCTCGACGTGCGTGTGAACGCCGGAGAGGTTTGGCTCGGCCCAACAGGCCGTCAAGCCACAAGAGCCCGCGGGGATACAGCGATGCGATCCTGTTTCGCTGTCGTTTCTCGACAGCCGCTCCGCAGGTGCATCGCACTCACGTAGAATTGAACGAACCTGGCGCAATGGCTTCTCCGTCGCGTCGTCACATTCCGTTTCGCGTCACTCGGCGATGGTCGGTACTGCGCCAATCTGGAGTCAGTCCGTGGCCTTGTCGATTGCACCCCATTTCATCCATGGGCACACACCCCTCAGGCGCCTCTGGCGTCCCGTCCTCGTGACCGCCGCGCTGCTGGCGATGGCGTGCTCACGCGGATCGAGCGGCGCGGGGCCCGCCTCGTCGTCGAGCGCGGGCACGGGGTCGCATGCCGAAGGGAAATTCGCCCACCCATGCTCCATCCTCCGGCGCTCCGACGCCGAGGCGGCGCTCGGCTCCCACGACCTCCAGGAGAACGAGCAGCCCGGCCCCCCTGGCGACGCGCGCTGCGCCTGGTCCACCGACAACGGCCGCGGCATGGTGGAGCTTCGCGTCCACTTCCCGTCGCGCACCGACGGCTTCGACCGCGACGTCCGAGATCGCATGCCGGTACCGGGCGTCGGCGACAGGGCTTACGTGGAGAAGCGACTGACCTGGGGCCACGTCGATGTCATGAAGGGCGGTCAGACCTTCTTCGTCCAGATCGAGCGCAGCCGGGTCACCGCCAGTGGAGTGGCCGACGATCCCGACAAGGTGCGCGCCGACACCATCGCCCTGGCGCGGACCGTCGCATCGCGCATCTGAGCGGCGCGCTGGCCGACGGAAGCATCGTCCGCACCTCCGTGCTTTCAGGCGTAGTACAAAAGGGGCGTGCGCGCGCCGTGGTGGCTCGTCCTGGCGGCCCTGACCTCGTGCCAGGGATCGTCGGGACAGACGCCGCCGAGCACGACGTCGGCCTCTGCGATTCCGTCCGCGCCGGCGCCGCCGCCCGTTTCCGCCTCCGCCTCCGCCCCCACGCCGGCGCTCCCGACTGCGTCTGCGTCTGCGCCGGAGCCTCCGCCCGCGTCGCTTCCGGATGGCGGGGTCTCCACCTGCCGCGTCGTCCGCGGCCCCGTCGAGCTCCCGGTGCGCTCTCCGGCGGCGCTCGTGGTGCGCGGGGACGCGCTCGACGTGGTGATGAACGACGGCGGAAAGCCGCGGACCTCGTCGTTTGCCACGACGGCCCCGCCGGCGAGCACGACGCCGCCTCTGGCGCGCGAGGCCGCCGACGGGGGAACGGCCGCGGGTTATCCGGTCGCCTGCGCAGCCTCTGCCGAGCAGCTCTTCTGTTCCGATCGCACGGGGGCCGTGCATCGGACGATGCGCGACGGGAGCGGCGGTACCCTCGCCGCCAGCAGCCGAAGCGGCTCGCGCATTGCAGCGGCGACCCTCGCCGGCAACCACACCGCGCTGGGCTACCTGGCCAGCCGACAGACCAGCGAGGGCTGGGTCAGCGAGGCGTGGCTCGCGGTCGATGACGAACCTCCGGTGCGGCTCTCGGACGACGGAAGCGGGGCCACGTCGCTCGCGCTCGCGCCGCGCAAGGCCTCCGTCCTGGCGCTGATGGTCGACGCGCGCGCAGCGCTTACGGCGCTCCACGTCCGCACGGTGACCTTCGAAGGCCACGCGCAGCTCGGCGAGGACGTGGTCGTCTTCGTGGGGGGTCCGGGAGACCGGCGCAGCGCCGCCGCCATCGCGCTCCCTCCCAGCGGGCCGGCGTGGGCGCTGCTGCCCATCGCCAGGGACATCGGGTCCTTCGGCATGGCCGTGGTGCGGGTGGAGGAGCCGGCGCGCGTGGACGAGTCGACGCTCTGGTCGATGTACCCCAATGGCCTCGACCCGGCGCCGGTGGCCTCGGTGGTGGACGGCGCGAAGACCTGGGTCGCTCGCGTGCGCCCGCAGTCGCCCGAGCCGGGCGCGACGCGCGTCCTCGAGCTGGGAACCATCGGCTCCGGCGGAGCGTTCGCGCCGCGCGACATCCTGACCGCTGCCTCCAAGCTCACCGACGTGGCCCTCGCTGCCGACCGGCACGGCGCGCTGTGGGTGGCCTGGCTCGATGGGGCTGGAAGCTGGCTCGAGCGTGTCGTCTGCCGGTGATCGGCGGCCGGGC
>Ga0302326_10001744_pt1 | contig 54471 bp, 38 predicted proteins | sample Palsa_T0_3_FD_202264 | JGI IMG/M metagenome (GOLD analysis project Ga0302326, IMG submission 202264) | Peat permafrost microbial communities from Stordalen Mire near Abisko, Sweden - Palsa_T0_3 | ecosystem: Environmental > Terrestrial > Soil > Palsa > Peat permafrost | place: Sweden: Abisko...
GGGCAGCAAGCAACCGTCGGCATCACCGACCATGCGCAGGAGTCGCTGGGCGACATCGTGTTCGTCGAATTGCCCAAGATAGGCGCGGAACTCGCGGCTGGCAAGTCATTTGGAACGGTAGAATCGGTGAAGGCGGTGTCGGATTTATTTGCGCCGATGTCCGGCGCTGTGACCGAAGTCAATGGCGATCTGACCACGTCGCCCGAAAAAGTCAACAAAGATCCGCATGGCTCATGGATGTTGAAGATGACGATGAAGAATCCGGCCGATCTGCAGGATCTGCTCTCCGCCGCGGATTACGAGAAGTTCGTGGCAGAGGAGGGCGGGGGCTGAAGAAGTGCCGCTTGCTGATTTCCAGTTGCCGAATGCGAATGGATCAAGCTCTGGTTCTAAGCGGAAGAGGCAATTGGCAATCGAAAATCATGAGGTTCTGAATACGGCGTGGGCCAGCGGACGGCCGTCGCAATCGAACTGACCCCGAGCTACATCTAAGTACTCCCTATGCGCTATTTACCGAAGTCTCCTGCCGACCGCGAAGCCATGCTGAAAGCTATCGGCTTGCGCTCGGTTGACGAATTATTCGCGCCGATTCCAGCGGAATACCGGTTGAGCCGCGACCTCAAAGTCCCGCGCCAGATGGCGGAGTCGGAAATCGTGGATTTTTTCCGGCAGCGCTCGCGGGAAAACGGCGAGGGCTACACCAGTTTTCTCGGCGCGGGCGCTTACTCTCATTACCGGCCGGTCATTATTGATTCGCTGATCTCGCGAGGCGAGTTTCTCACTGCATATACTCCCTACCAGGCGGAGATTTCACAAGGCACTCTGCAATCGATTTTTGAGTTTCAGACCATGATCTGCGAGCTGACAGGCATGGAAGTGGCCAACGCTTCCATGTACGACGGCTCGACCGCCGCGGCTGAGGCCGTGATGATGGCGGTGCGGCTCACGGGCCGGCGCTCGGTGGTGGGGGCGCGAAGTTTGCATCCGGAATACGGCGAAGTGCTCGCGACCTATGCGACGCACCAGGGAATGCCGCTGTCGGTGGCGGGTTTCGGCGGCGATGGGCGGTTGAATCTGACGGAGCTCGAGAAATCGATCACTCCGGAGACGGCCTGTGTGCTCATTCAGTCGCCAAACTTCTTTGGCACGATTGAAGATTTACCGGCGATCGCAGAGATCGCGCACAGGCACGGAGCAATGCTGGTGGTTTCAATTGCCGAAGCCGTATCCCTGGGAATCGTAGAGCCCCCGCGGGAAGCGGATGTCATCGCGATGGAAGCGCAATCGTTTGGCGTACCTTTGGGATTTGGCGGTCCGTACTGCGGCGTGATCGCCACGCGGGAAAAATTCGTGCGGCAGATGCCGGGGCGCCTGGTGGGCCAGACCGTCGACAAGCAGGGCAAGCGCGGATTCGTGCTCACCCTGGCCACCCGCGAGCAGCACATCCGGCGCGAAAAGGCCACCTCGAATATCTGCACCAACCAGGCATTGGTTGCGTTAATGGTCAACATTTTCATGACGGTCTACGGCAAGGTCGGGCTGAAGGAGTTGGCCAAACAGAACCTGGCGAAGACGGCATACGCGGTCGAACAATTCTCAAAGCACGGCAAGATCCTGTTTGCCGGCGCGCCCCGGTTCAACGAGTTTGTGGTGGAAACCAGCGAAGATCCCTATGCCATCAACAGCCGGCTGCTGGGACACAAGATGGTCGGCGGATTGCCGCTAAAGAAGTTTTATCCCGAACTGGGGAATGCAGCGCTGTGGTGCTGCACGGAATTGACCACGCGGAGCGCAATCGACACGGCAGTGGGACTGATCGCTGAACGACAGCGCTCGGCCCGATCCGCCCAGGAAAAACCTGGAGTTGAGGAGGTGGCGCGATGAAGCACATGACTCGCAAGGCCACGCGCCACGTCAATCAGAACGAAGGCTTAATCTTTGAGAAGTCTTCCCCAGGCAAAGCGGCCTGGAGGTTGCCGCCACTCGATGTTCCCGAAATCGACACTGCGAAGCTTCTCGGCGCCGCTGAAAGAAAAGACCTCGGCAACATGCCGGAAGTGAGCGAGATCGAAATCATTCGCCACTTTACCCGGCTTTCGACCTGGAACTACGCGATCGATCTCGGAATGTATCCGCTGGGCTCGTGCACCATGAAGTACAACCCGCGAGTGAACGAAGCTGTGGCGCGGGTGGAGGGACTTGCCAACGGTCATCCCTACCAGCCGGAAAGGATTTCTCAGGGCGCGCTGCAGATTATGAAAACGCTGAGCGAGTGCCTGATCGATATCACGGGCATGGATGCAATTACGCTGCAGCCCGCGGCGGGCGCGCATGGCGAGATGACCGGACTGCTGATGGTGCGCGCCTATCACCAATCGCAGGGCAACGCGCGGAAGAAAATCCTGATTCCGGATTCGGCACACGGGACCAATCCGGCTACGGCGGCGATGGTTAACTATGCCGTCGAGAATTTAAAGTCAGACTCGCGAGGCATGGTGGATATCGCCGCGCTGCAAGCGCAGATGAGCGAAGACGTCGCTGCGCTCATGCTCACCAATCCCAACACGCTGGGAGTGTTCGAGCAGCAGATTCACAAGATTGCCGACATTCTGCACGCCAAGGGTGGCCTGCTCTACATGGACGGCGCGAACATGAACGCCCTGGTCGGCAAAGTTCGGCCCGGCGATTTTGGCGTCGACGTGATGCACTTGAACTTGCACAAAACGTTTTCCACGCCGCATGGCGGCGGCGGCCCAGGCTCGGGTCCGGTCGCCATCAAGCAGAAACTCGAACCGTTCTTGCCGACGCCTGTTCTCGTAACAAAGCCCGATGGCGCTCTCGGTTTTGAATACAACCGTTCGCAGTCGGTGGGACGGGTGCGCGCCTTCTACGGCAACTTTGGGATGTTTGTCCGCGCCCTGGCTTACATTCAGGCGAATGGGCCCGATGGTTTGCGGCAAACCACAGAAGACGCAGTGCTGAACGCCAACTACATTCGCAAGGGCCTCGAGGGCGCCTACGATCTGCCGTATTCCACGCCGACCATGCACGAGGTCGTATTCAGCGACAGGCTACAAGCAAAAAAAGGCGTCCGCACCATGGACATCGCCAAGCGTCTGATTGACTACGGCTTCCATCCCTATACCACTGCGTTTCCGCTGATCGTGCCGGGCGCGCTGATGATCGAGCCCACCGAAAGCGAGTCAAAAGAAGAGATGGATTTATTCATCGAGGCGATGAAGTCGATCGCGGAAGAAGTGGAAGAAGATCCGCAGACGGTACTCGATGCGCCGCACTCCACGCGAGTTTCGCGGCTCGATGAAACGGCTGCGGCCCGGAAGCCGGTCTTGCGCTGGAAGCCGTCAGTGTAATCGGTGATTATTGATTCCTGATTGCAGATTGGGATCCAGCCCGTTCGGAGTTTTCAATCGGCAATCATAAGATCAATAAAATTAGTAATCCGGGTGGTGTTCGGCGCGGCGCGTCACTTCGCCGAGATGTCCACCGAAGCGCGCGTCGTCTCCCAATCGATCCGCAGCGTGCAGCCGCTCCCGGACTTGTCGTAACCGATGGTGAAGTTCTCGACGGGCGCCGGAAGCTTGGAGACATTCATATCGACCCGGGCTAATTCGTCTCTCTCATACTTGTAAGGGATGCCCCATTCGCCCGTCTTCTTGTTGACGATCAGCGTCCACTTGCCGGAATTAGGCACGGTAAAGATCGTGTAGTTGCCCGCGGGCACCGTCTTGCCGCCGACTGCCACATCGGCGCCAGCGACGAAAGTTGTGGCTTCATTGGCGCCGGTGCGCCAGACTTCGCCGAAGGGCACGAGGTCGCCATAGATCTTGCGGCCTTTCATGCGCGGGCTCGAGTAATCGGTCTTGATGGTTTTGCCGCCGCCCAGATCGCACGAAGCTGAGGCGGCCGGACTGGGCTTGCCGCCCATCTGGGCGAATGCGGCGGTGGTAAACAGTATGGCAAGCAGCGTGGGAAGGGCGATTCGTTTTTGCATAGTCTCTCCTTGAATTGCAGCAATGGCTAAGAACGTTGGACGCACGGGAAAGTGATATGTCAGCAGACGGTAGTGGCTCAATTTTGACTTCTTCACGACTGCGCCCTCTCTGGAGTCATCCCGAAGTCCCGCGTTTTCACCAGCGGGACGAGGGATCGCGCTTGCGCACACAAGCGTCCTGAATCATACTGAGCCACTACCCAGCAGACTCACGATTATGCTCCATCGACTGCGGCAGTTACAATCGTGCGATGCCGGTATTCGATGAAAAGCGGGAAGAACTGGAGCACTACGAGACCATGATGGGCATTCCGCGCGGGCGCTTGGCCGTCACCATGGATACCATTACCGATGCCATGGCGCTCGTCGGCCAGCACGGCGTATATTGCCAAAGCCAGCGCTGGCCGGGCAAGCCGGTGATGGATATCCAGATCATCATGAAGAGTCTGACCGACGCGAAGGAATTGATCCAGAGCGTGATGGAAGAGCTGAAAAGGAATTCTTGACCGTTGATTTAGAATTACTCCGCTGCAATCCTCGGGAGGCATGCCATGAAGAAGAAGGCACACATGAAGTCGGCCGCTGCGACTTTAGTTCTGTTCTTGCTGTCTAGCTTGACGGTCGTGTCCGGTTGGGCGCAGGCATCGGCCCCGGCCACCCTCACGCCGGCGGAACGTGAGTTGGCGCTGAAGAGCTTTCAAGCCACGCGCGATAACTTTCTGAAGTCCATCGCAGGACTCTCGCCGAAGCAGTGGGCCTTCAAACCCGCCCCAGACCGCTGGTCAGTGGCGGAGGTTGCCGAGCACATCGCGGTCTCGGAATCCTCGCTTTTCGAGCTAGTGCAAACCCGGGTCATGCAGTCGCCCGCCGCGCCCGAGAAGCGCGAGCAGGTGAAGGGCAAAGATGAAATGGTTCTGGAGAGAATTCCGGACCGCACTCACAAGGCGCAGGCTCCGGAATTTCTGCGTCCGACCGGGCGATGGGCCACAGAGGCGGATCTGACGAAAGCCTTCGAAGCAAGCCGCAAGGCCACGATGGACTACATCCGCACTACCTCCGACGATTTGCGCGACCACTTTTTCGACCATCCGGTGCTCGGGACCTTGGATGGCTATCAGTGGCTGCTGTTGATCTCGGCTCACAGTGCGCGCCATACGGCCCAGATCGAGGAAGTGAAGGCCGATCCCAACTTCCCGAAGGAATAGGGGCATTCACGGGGACGCAGAGACACGGGGAAAACAAATACGATTATGGTGCTTTAGGGCTCTACCGTCACCATCACAACGTCGTGCGAAGCCACTTGCGCTGAAAACTTCCCGGAGAACCTTCCCACGTCTTTGTGCTGCCATAAGTCGCGCACCGCAGCGCTCAAGTGCACGGGATAGCCGAGATCGTCCCAGTTCACGCTGATTTCCTGCTCCGCGCTCCCGCGATTTAGCAGCACTACGGCGCGGGTTCCATCTCTTAGCCGCTTCGCCCAGATTTCCAAATCGCCGCTCTTCCAAACCCGTTCGCCCTCGCGCCCAAGCGCGTCCTGATCCACCGCGATGACTTCTCTGTTGGTCAGGATGTCGCGGATCTCCGGCCGCATGTCGCGCAGGTCGTTGCCCGCGATCAGCGGCGCGGCAAGAATCGCCCACAGGCTGAAATGCGAACGATATTCCGTGTCCGTCATGCCGCCGTTGCCTACCTCCAGCATGTCGGGGTCATTCCAGTGGCCGGGCCCGGCATAGGATGCCAAACCAACCTGCTGATCGAGAATAGCCAGCATCCCATTCGAGCAGCAACTTCCATCTGGCCATTTGTTTTGTCCTGCCCACTTATCGCTGATGTCGCCGGTCGTGCGCCACAGGTTGCCGCCAACTTCTTTTCCCCACAGCCAGGGCTTCGCCGTACCCCACTCGCAGATGCTCAGCACGATGGCGCGGCCGGAAGCGTCGAGAGCTGCGCGAATATTCGCGTAAGAAGCTTTCGCATCCTGGGTGCTCGTGTTACACCAATCGTACTTCAGGTAATCGACGCCCCATGCCGCGTACTGGATCGCGTCCTGGTACTCATGGCCGAGGCCGCCGGGCCGTCCGGCACAGGTCTTCGATCCGGCGTCGGAGTACACGCCGAACTTCAGCCCGAGCGAATGAATATAGTCCCCGACGGCCTTCATGCCGTGCGGAAAGCGCTGCGGATCGGCGACGATGTTGCCACTCACGTCGCGGCTGACCTGCCAGCAGTCGTCGATGTTGACGTATTGGTAGCCGGCGTCCTTCATGCCTGCCTTGACCAAGGCGTCAGCATGTTCTTGATCATGTCTTCGCTGACGTTGCAGGCAAACTTGTTCCACGAGTTCCAGCCCATGGGTGGCGTCACCGCAAGATGATTGGATGGGCTATCGCTATCTTGCGCAAGCAGGCCTGTGCCGAGGAGCAGAACACCAGTGATTGCAACCAGGACGTGCCGCTTGATCTGCATGGAAGCCTTTTACCAGAAATGCGTCGATATTTACACTAGTCCGTTTCACCGTTGAATCGAAATTAGCGTCCAACCTTTTCGTCGAAGAACTTCGCCATCAGTTTGAGCGCTTCAGTGGTTTCGGGCAAGTGGAAGTGATACCAGAAAGCGTGCGGCAACGCCTCGAAGACGACAAGTTGTGCGTCGTTCCCGGCGCCCAGCAGAGCCCGATGGAAAATCGTAGTTTCACTCAGCAAAATATCGCGCGTGCTGGTCACCAGCAACGTGGGCGGCATGCCGTGCAGATCGGCGAACAGCGGCGACAGCACCGGGTCCTTACGATCGGTCTTGCTCACGTAGGCATCGTCGGGAAGGTGGCTCGCATCGATCGGCTCCATTTCGCCCGGGAATCCATCGAGAGTGAAGATTTGCCGGGAGTCGCCCGGACGGCTGAAGTCCGCCAGCCCGGAAAAAATACCGAGCGCCGCCGGAAGCGGTATTCCCAATTGCTTCAGGCGGACGGCAACCTCTGCGGTCAGGATGGCTCCTGCCGACGTGCCGAAAATTCCAATATTCTGCGGCTTGTAGGTTTTCAGAAGCTCCTTGTATACGGCGACAACATCATCGACCGCGGCCGGGAAAGGATTCTCCGGAGCCAGCCGGTAATAGACCGAGACGACCTTGGTCTTGGCCAAATTCGCAATCGGAACTCCTTCGATGAGCGAGCCAGAGTCCGAATTAAATCCTCCGCCATGTAGATTGATCAGCACGCGGCTGCGGTTCGCTTCCGGAGTCGCGAGCGGCGTAATAATGTCGGTGCGCACGCCCGCGATGCTTGTCTCTTCCACGTTGACGGGATAAATCTTGCGGGCCTCGGCGGAATCCTGAGCCCGCCAAATATCCGTACGCGCTCGCCGTTCAGCCAGCGTCTCCGGCCCGAACTTCTTTTGCGTCAGTGATGCCAGCCACTTTTGCGCCTCGGGGCTGATCGTCGACGGCATCGGAACCACGCGCGTGATGTGTGCGGTTCCGTCAGCGTCAAAAGTGGCGGAGTCTTGTTGCACCGCGGGATTCGACTGGGCGGTCAACGGCAAGGCCAGCGCGAGGGCGGCAAAGAGGTGCGAAACTTGGGTTTTCATCGGGACATTTGTAGCAGATGGATCAGGCCAGAGGAAAACGATTTAACAGGTTCTGACGCTAGAGCTTATCGATGAACTCTTCTGTCATGACAGCGGCCTGCTTCAGGATTCCGCGCAGCGTTCCGGTCGCCAACTCAGCATGCAGGAACAACGCAACCTGTAACATCTGCGGCCCGATGCGTTTCAGAACAACATGGCTCCCGCGCTGCCGAACTTGAGTGAAGCCCAGCCGCTCGAGAGCACGAATTGCTTCTTGCCCCTGACACTCGGGGCAGCTTAGGCATAGCGCGCCTCGAAAACGGTTACCAGCGGTCGGCTGGAGCTTTCAGGCTGGAACTCCTCCATGTAGAGCTCCGTCGCTTCTTTAAGGTTGGCAATAGCCTCTTCGAGGTTGCTTCCCTGACTGACCGTGCCTACTTCGGGGCACTCGGCCACGTACAGATCGCGCTCTTTGTGCAAGACAGCAGTGAAGGTACCGGTAGGCATCAGTGGCAACTCCTAACCCTTAATTCTATGCTAGCGAGTACTTCCCCCGCTCAATCACCTTCTGCGCGATCTGCCGACGCAGTTCGATCGTGTTGAACGGCTCATACTTCGCGAGCCGGCGAAGAATCGCAAGCTGCGTCCGCAGCATGTCGCCGTCGGCGACCGCGGCGATCACCTTCCTGGCCGCGGATTCCACCCTCTCCATCGCCTGCGATAAATAGACGCGGGTCATCGCAATCGGAATAGCGGCGGCGGTCTCGCCGTTCGTCTCGGCGATTTTTTGCGCGCGCAGCACCGCCGACTCCATGGCATAGCTTTCAATCGTCATGTCGGCAATCGCGCCCATGATTTCCTGCTGGTCCTGAATCCCCTGCATATATTTCTGGGTGGCGGCTCCGGCGGCGAACAGCCCAAGCTTCTTCGCTTGCCCCACCAACTTGCGTTCTTCCGCGAGCGCGCCCTCCAGATCCTCGCTCATCGAGGGTCCCGACAGAACTTCATCCATCAGTTTCTTGATCGCGGCCATCAGCGGCAACTGCCCGCTCATGGCGCGTTTCAGCAGAAAGCCCGTGATGATGAGCCGGTTGATCTCGTTGGTGCCCTCGAAGATGCGGTTGATGCGCGCATCGCGATAAGCCCGCTCGGCCGGATACTCCTCCACAAAGCCGTACCCGGCGTAAATCTGCAGAGTCTCATCGACGATGTAGTCGATCATCTCCGAACCCCAGACCTTGATGATCGAACATTCGACCGCGTATTCCTCGATCGCCTTGCGCGCTTCTTTCATCGCCTCAGCGCCCGACTTGTCTACTTCGTTGAGCGCTACGTCCATCATCCCCACGGTTCGATAAACCAGCGATTCGCCGACGTAGAGCAGCGTCGCCATGTTGGCGATTTTTTCGCGCACCAGTCCGAAGTCGGCGATGACCTTGCCGAACGCCTTGCGCTGCTTGGCGTAAGAGATCGCGTTTTCCAGTGACAGCCGGCCGCCGCCCACGCACATCGCGCCCAACTTGAAGCGTCCGATATTCAGAATGTTGAACGCAATCACGTGCCCCTTGCCGATGTCGCCCAGCAGATTCTCTGCCGGCACTTTGCAATCGTTCAAGAGGATCGGGCAGGTCGACGATCCGCGAATCCCCATCTTGTGCTCTTCGGCGCCTACCGAGAAGCCCGGGAAAGTCCTTTCCACCAGAAACGCGCTGAACTTTTCCCCGTCAACCTTGGCGAACACCGTGAACAGGTCGGCAAAGCCGGCGTTGGTGATCCACATTTTTTCGCCGTTGAGAATGTAATGCGTGCCGTCGGCCGTAAGCTCGGCCCGCGTGCGGCAGTTCATGGCGTCGGATCCAGATGTCGATTCCGACAACGCGTAGGCCCCAACGGCCTCACCCGAAGCCAGGCGCGGCAGATACTTGTTCTTCTGCTCTTCCGTGCCGAAATACACAATGGGCAGCAAGCCAATGCCGCTGTGCGCACCCCAGGTGGTCGCGAAACCGGCGTATTTCGCAATGTGGTCCGCGATGACGGCTGCCGTCACTTTATCCATTTCGAGGCCGCCGTAGGCCTCGGGAATTTCGACGCCGCTCAGGCCAAGTTCGCCCGCCTTCTTCAGAAGCTCGCGCGAAATCGAGAAATCTTTATGCTCAATCTTCTCCGCGTTGGGTAGAATCTCGTTGACGCAGAATTCTTCCGCGGTCTGCCCGATGAGCTGATGTTGCTCGGTGAAGTCCTCGGGCGTGAAGACTTCGTCAGTACGGCGTTCTTCCAGCAGAAAGCTGCCGCCTGAGATTCTGGTCTTTGGCACTGCCGCGGTCGTGGCCATATCTTAAACCCTCTAAATGAAGGCCCCGCAATTACGCGAGGACGCGAAGAAAGGTACAACTCATTCTAATTCGGGTGGAGTTGGAATGATAGGGGCTGAAACCACCGTGTCATCGGTGGCGCCGCCTCAATTCTGTGGAGGAATTTCTCTCTCGATGCTGTGCGTGTGAAAACGCGCCGCAGGCTGGCAGGTCGAATACCCGGCCGCGTGCGTGGAATCCGACTGCGGTTCGTCGCGAGCGACCTTGTAGCTCCGCATCGTATAGCACAGATTATCGTTCTGCGCCTGCCAGTCCGGGTCAATACGCACGATACGCGGCGTACCGAACTGGCTCAACTGCGGACTGTACTCCCCAATGCGAATGCGGTCGAGCGCGGTTAACAGGTTCAGTCCGGTCTCCGGATTCGGAGAATGCTTGTCTGTACTCGCGGATGAGTTCGACGGTCCCGCCTTCGCCGACGGAGCCCCGGCGGGATTCTTCTCCGGCGAAGACTGCGCTGCCAACGTCGAGGTCACTGCGATCAATATCGTTAAAGACAAAAGGCGGAAGATCGGCATGGGACTTCCTCCTGCGACAGATTATAGCCCCGTCCGGCGAATTTGTGGAGTAGCAAAGCAGACAAGTAAACGAAGCGCCCCTTTATTTAGAGGGTATTTATGCGCTTCCAAACTCGCGCGACTAATTCAGGTTTTCGAAAATCCCCGCCGCACCCATCCCCCCGCCTACGCACATCGTCACCATCCCGTAGCGCCCGTTGCGGCGCTTGAGTTCGCGGATAATCGTTGCCGTCAGCTTTGCCCCGGTGCAGCCCAACGGATGTCCCAAAGCGATCGCCCCGCCGTTTGGATTCACCTTCTCCGGGTCGAGCCCGGCTTCTTTGATCACCGCGAGAGATTGGGCTGCGAAAGCTTCATTCAACTCGATCACGTCGATATCGGAAAGCTTCAGCCCGGCCATCTTCAAAGCTTTCGGAATCGCGAACACCGGGCCAAGTCCCATTTCTTCCGGCTTATATCCCGCCGTCGCAAACGAAACGTAGCGAGCCAGCGGCTTGATGCCCAGCGCCTTCGCGCGCTCCGCGGACATCACCACCGCCGCCGCCGCGCCGTCCGACATCTGCGAAGAATTTCCCGCGGTTACCGTGCCCTTCATGTGAAACGCCGGCTTCAGCGAGAGCAGCGCTTCGAGCGAAGTGTCGGCACGCGGGCCTTCGTCCATTTTGAAAACAATTTCCTGTCGCTTCGGCTTCGATCCATTCGGAGTCGTAAAGCTCACCGGAACCGCCACAACTTCTTCATCAAACCTTCCTGCCTGAATCGCCGCCAACGCCTTCTGGTGGCTGCGCAGCGAGAACTCGTCCGCCGCCTCGCGCGTGATGCCGAAACGCTGGCCCACGCGCTCGGCCGTGAGGCCCATGTTGAGGTAAGCGTCCGGGTAGTGGTCGACGAGCCAGGGGTTGGGTGAAATTTTATGCCCGCCCATCGGGATCATCGACATCGATTCGGTGCCGCCGGCGACGATCGCTTCCGCCCCGCCGCTCATAATGCGCTCCGCCGCCATCGCAATCGCCTGCAGCCCCGACGAGCAGAAGCGGTTGATGGTGAGCGCCGAAAGCTCCACCGGCAGCCCCGCCCGCAGCGACGCGATGCGCGCCACGTTCATTCCCTGCTCCGCCTCGGGCATGGCGCAGCCCAGGACGACGTCTTCAATTTCTTTGGGATCAAGCTGCGGCACGCGCTCCAGCGCGCCCTTGATGGCGACCGCAGCCAGTTCATCGGGACGCGTGGCGCGTAGCGCGCCTTTGAACGCGCGCCCGACGGGTGTGCGGACAGACGAGGCAATAATGACTTCTCGCATGGGTTATACCGTAATGTATTCCGTTGTGGCTGTGGGCGCGGGTATCGCATCGCCGTGCTGGCGCATGCCTTCGACGTGAAACTCCATCGCTTCGCGGATGAGTTCCTTCACCTCCGCCAGCGTCGCACCCGCCACACCCAGCCCAGGCAGGTCTGGAGCGTACGCACCCCAACCTGTGGCTGACTTCTCGTAGATAACGAGATATTTCATTTCAGTCCTGCCTGCTTCAGAATATTGTTCAACGTTCCGGGCGGAATGTCTACTGACGGATGTCCCGCGACGGTAACCGTTCCTGGCTTCGACAGATGATGGTACTGCCGGTGGCTGCCTTTCGTTCGCGCCAAGCGCCAGCCGTCCCCTCCCAGACGCTTGATTACTTCGCGAACCTTCATTGAGTTGTCATCGACCAGCTCGCTTCACTTGGCCGGAGCGTAAAAGTAATAATCCGCCGTATAACTGCTCTTGGTCTCGTCGCCCTTGTGAGACGCATCGCAGCCCTCGGCTGGCGGCTTGCCGCCGTGCGTACGCACTCGCTGAATCGTGGTCACGTCGGTGAGTGTGCCTTTCCCAGTGTGACCCACGGCGTTCACCAGCAGCCAGGGAATCGAATCGGCATCAAGCGAGTCCACGTGGGCGACGGCCTTGCCTGTAACTTCGCTGCCATCCTTCAGCTTCCACGAAGGCCCGGCGGAATGCTGCCCGATCACCTTATCGTTTCGATCATGCAACTCCGCTTCCGGCGCTTTCAAAGTCCAACTGAATTTGCCATCCGCGCCCGCCTGGCAAGCATAGATCTGCGATCCAGTTGCATGTGTATACAGAACAACTTCCTCGCCCGCGGGCGCTTGAATACTCTCCGGCACGTCCGGCGCAGACTCTTTCTGCGGAGGGTCTTTTTTTTCGTTGGCCTGCGCGTACGCGAGTGGGTTTCCAAGAACGAGAACGCCCATCGCGATGACCGCGGCCGAAGCTAGCACAAGTCTTCGCATGAGGGCGATTGTAACAGGCCGGAATCCGTGAAGGCAGATGGGAAATGGCCTCAAGAGGGTCTCCCTTACGGCTTCGCCCAGTCTTGCCAAGAGAGTCCTTTGACACGCGAGAATTCGGAGACGTTGGCTGTCACCAGCGTGAGTTGACGCGCCAAGGCCTGACCGGCGATCAGTAGATCGTAGGGCCCAATAATCCTTCCGGAGATTTCCAGAGTAGCTCGGATCGAGCCGGCCACGAGCGCATCGTTGTTATCGAAGGGAAGAACAGTGACTAGACCCGACAAGAATGTTTCGAGCCGTTCTGTATTGAACGCGATCCGTGTGCTGTTAGCGACTCCGTACCACAATTCGAAGGTAACGACAGAGGGAACACAGACCCGCCCGCCGGCGCGAGAAGCCTTCTGAAAGCGGCTGCGAACCAAAGAGTCTGTGTTCTTGATGAGAGCGATGCACACGTTGGTATCGAGGAGGTAATCCACGATCTACTCGAATATGCGCCGCTTGGGAGTCTTCGGCTGTTTGCGTCCTTCGGGCATAAATGGTTCGGAATTAAATTCATCGAGCTTACGAAACCATTCCTTCGTGTCTTGGATGATCGGCTCGAGCAGCACTCCCTGGCCCACGCGCCGGATGCGCACTCGGTCGCCCTCAAACCGAAACTCCCGCGGCAGCCGCACCGCCTGGCTGCGGCCATTCTGGAACAGCTTGGCTATATCGGTCTTCGGCATCTCGGATCCCTGACCCCACACCATAGTATATACCGGAAATATATATCAGCCAAGTCGGATAAGCGCCCTCAATTCCTCAGCGTCTTCCCCGTCTTCAGCGTGTATTGAATCCTCTCCTGCGTTTTCTTCTCGCCGCACAGAGACTTAAACCCCTCGCGCTCTAGGTCGAGAACGTATTGCTCGCTCACCGGCGTACCCGGAGTGACATTTCCGCCGCACAAGACCTCGGCGATCTTTCCCCCCAGCTTCACTTCGTAGTCCGTGACGTAGTCGCCCTGGCGCATCATGTGAACGCCCATCTTGAGTGCAGCCAGAAGATTCTCTCCGGGGGCGGGAATGTCCGTTCGCGGCACCGGCGGCTCGTATCCCGCGCGCGCCAGTTCAAGCGCCCGTGCCTTGGCGTCGGAAAGAACGCGTTCGCGGTTCATCGTGATGCGGTCGCTGTCCGACAAAAATGCCATTCCCCGCGCCTCGTGCGCCGACGTGGCCACCTTGGCGGTGGCAATCGTTTCAAACGCCCGCTTCATCGCCTCCATCATTTCAACCGAGCCAGCCAGAGCCTCGCCCGAAGTTTTGCCCCGCGCCGCAGCCGCGCCGTCCACGGCCCGCAACAACATCTCTTTGCAGCCTCCCCCGCCGGGAAGCAGGCCGACGCCGACTTCCACCAGTCCCGTATAAAGCTCCGCGTGAGGTTGGCGGGCCGCGGCATGCAGCGAAATCTCCGTGCCCCCGCCCAGGCACAATCCGAACGCCGAAACCACCACCGGTTTGGGCGAGAACTTAATGGCCTGCGTCATCCCCTGAAACTGCCGGATGGCCAGGTCCACATCGTCCCACTCTTCTTCCTGCACGCTCATGAGCAGCAGCATCAGATTCGCCCCGACGGAAAAATTCGTCGCGTCATTGGTGATGACGAAGGCGTCGAAGTTGTCGCCGGCACCGCCAGGCTTAAGGGTTTGCAGAATCAGGCTGATGATGTCCGCGCCCAGCGAGTTCATCTTCGAGTGAAATTCGATGCAGCCCACGCCATCGCCCAAATCCACCAACGATGCGCCAGAGTTTTTCTTCACCACCCCGTTGGATTTCTTTGCTACAGTCACCGACCACACCCCGGACGAAACTTGCACCGGCTGCGAGTTGCCAGTTGCCAAGTCGAAGTAAACTCGTCCTGAGGCGGTATTGGCATCATCGCCGTACCAGCTTTTCTTACCCGCCGCGAGCAGCTTCTCGACATTCGCCGCCACCGGCCTTCCTTCTTTCTTCATGCGCGCGACCGTAGCCTCCACGCCAGCCGCATCCCACAACTCGAACGGCCCCAGCTCCCAGTTGAACCCCAGGCGCATGGCGCGGTCGATTTCCACGATCGAATCGGAAATCTCGGGCACGCGGTTCGCCGAGTAAGTCCATAAATCGCACAAGGCCGACCACAGGAACGTTCCCGGCTTGTCTCCCTTTGGCGGATTGCCCTCGATGCCGATCAGCGTGCGTACCCGCGTTCCCGTGTCTTCAATATTCTTAGCCATATCCAGCGCGGCAAACTTCGGCTTCTGCCGCGGATGGTATTCCACCGTCTTCCAGTCGAGCGCGAGACGTTCATCTTCTTTGCCTTCGCCGCCTTTTGCCCTCTTGTAGAACCCGCCCTTGGTCTTATCCCCCAGCCATTTGCGTTCGATCATCTGCGTGAAGAAGCCGGGCAGGCGCAGATCGCTCCGCTCGTCCCGGACATTCGCCGTCATATTGCCAACCACATGTCCGAGAATGTCCAGCCCAACCAAATCAATTGTGCGGAAGGTCGCCGACTTCGGCCAGCCCACCGCCTGTCCTGTCAGCGCATCGATGTCCTCAATACTCAACTCCATCTCCTGCATCAGGCGCATCACATTCAACACTGAAAACGTCCCGATGCGGTTGCCAATAAAGTTTGGCGTGTCCTTGGCCAGCACCACGCCTTTTCCCAGGCGCACATCGCAGAAGTGAGAAACCGCATCGATTGCCGCCCGATCGGCTTCCGCAGTAGGAATGAGTTCGAGCAGCCGCATGTAACGCGGCGGATTAAAAAAGTGCGTGCCAAACCACGCCCGCCGAAACTCGTCGGAAAAACCCTCGGCAATTGTTCCCACCGGCAGCCCGCTCGTGTTGGTCGTAACGATCGTGCCCGGCTTGCGAATGGCCTCGACTTTGCGCAGCAGCGCCCGCTTGATGTCGAGATTCTCCACCACGGCCTCGATAATCCAATCGACCTCCGCCAGCTTCTTCAGGTCGTCGTCGAAGTTGCCCACGGTAACCAAGCGGGAGAGCGAAGAATCCATGAAAGCCGCGGGCTTGGATTTCTTCGCCGCATCAAGCCCCGCGGCGGCGATCTTGTTCCGCGCCGCAGCCGCGGCTCCCGGCGGAACATCTTGCGGAACGATGTCCAACAAATAGCTGGAAACCCCGGCGTTGGCAAAATGCGCGGCGATACGGGCGCCCATGGTTCCGGCGCCTAGAACGGCGACTTTATTAATGCGTTTCATGATCGAGCCTCAATTGGGCATCCGGCGGTTCCAACGCCCTGCGTGGTTATGATTTTGTCGTGAGATATTGGACCGTCAATCTGCCTACGGCAGTTTATCCAACGCCCAGTCGTTGTTGCCAGTATTCACAACGACAATGCTGGAGAATCGCCGGCGGACGCGCATATTCTTCGCAGCCCCGCTCACCAGGACCACCGGGAACTCGTAGCGGCCTCTCTTCAGCATCTTGCCGTGATCGATTTCGTAAGCGAGAGGCCCGCGGGCGGAGAAAAATTCCTCGAGCGCGTCCGCCGTAACCTTCTCCTTGGCATGGCCGGTCAACAGCGACAGGCCATTCTCCACGTCGCCCGCCTGCCACGCTTGCAGAAAGTGATCGGCGGCCCCGAGCGCCGCTACGTACCCAGGCTCCAGAATCGCAGCCGGCCGCGTCGTGGACGCTGCCGCCGGCAGCAACGGGGCTACGCAAAGAACCAGGAACGCTACACGAAGAGCGAATCGAAGAGGGAATTTAAGATGTCTTTCCGGCATTCGGCGAGACACCGGCGCAAACGTAGGCGGTTGAAGATGCATGGAGTCATTATGCGGGATAAAGCAGGAACTCGGGATCCCGTCCTTACTCTACGGTTCGGCCTGCGCCCTCACGTACTCCAGCGCACGCTGCGCCATTTGTTTCTCTCCGTTATAGGCGAGCAGCTTCAGTGCCTCCTCCAAACGAATCCATCTTGCTCGCGCCACTTCAATTCGCATTTCCGGCGCAATCTGATTGATTCGCCCGGCTCGATAACCCATCAGGTAAAAGCTGACAATCTTGAAAACCCGCTGTCCGTCGCCCCAGCTACGCGTATACACATACTTGCTGTCGCCCAGCTTGGTGATGAGGTCGGCAGTCACGCCGGTTTCCTCCCGAACTTCCCTGAGCGCGGCCTCGAGCGGCTTTTCGCCGGCATCCACCAGACCCTTGGGCAAGGCCAGCACCGGCTTTGCTCTGGCCGCGCCCCCGCTTCGATTCACTCCGCCTCGAGCATGTTCCCGAGGCAGTTCGATCGCGGCCATCCACCAGTCTCCGTCCCGCTTTCGGATCACCACACCGCCCGCCGAGAATTCCCGCAACATGGCTTGTAAGTTACCAAAATCATGGGAGTTAGTCACGGTTCGCGCAACCGGAGGACCCGCCCGGATGCCCGGCAAGAGGCTCCCAGCCAGCCGATCCCACGTAATCGGTTACTTCGGGAATCTCCCTACGTAATACCAATATGGCACGGTCGTGCCCTGCAGCGGAGACGCGAACTATGACATCCTTCGCAATAGAATCGGAGTCTAGGTGGCTGCCCGCTTAGCCGGGCATGTGGGGTATAGTAAGCAGTGAAGAGCCTTGACAAGATTATCCGGTCAGTTCAGGCCTTAGGGCGAGAACTGTCCCGGAAGCCGGGAACGGCCGAGACCCGCCAGCTCCCTTCCATTGGGATCGCTCTCGGCGGCGGCTTTGCCCGCGGCATGGCCCACATCGGAGTCCTGAAAGTCCTCGAACAAGAAGGAATCCCCGTTCGCGTCGTTACCGGCACCAGCGTGGGCGCGCTGATCGGCGCAGCCTATTGCAGCGGCCTCTCCATCGAAGAACTCGAAAAAGTCGCCCGCTCCTGTCGCTTCACCACTTTCGCCCGCTGGACTGTTTCGCGTTACGGCTTCGCCTCCAACGACCGCATGGTCTCGTTCCTCACCCGCACCTTGAAGGCGAAGACTTTCGAAGAGCTGCGCATCCCTCTCGGCATTACCGCAACCGATTTCAACAGCGGTGAAGGCGTGGTCTTTCATTCCGGTTCGATCATCGATCCCGTCCGCGCCAGTTGTGCCTATCCCGGAATGTTTCTTCCGGTAAACATTCGCGGACGCTTCCTGATCGATGGCATGCTCTCCCATCCCGTACCCACAGGGCCGCTGCGTGAAATGGGTGCCGATCGGGTTCTGGCGGTTCATCTGAAAGGGCAGTGGTCGCGAGATGCCGCCCCACGCCATCTTTTTGACGTGATCGGCCAATCCTTCGCCATCGCTCAGGACAGGATGAGTCATCTCTGGCGAGGCGCCGCCGACGTAGTCGTCGAACCCGACGTAGCCGGCTTCGCCTACGACGATTTCAAGCGCGCCGCCGACCTGATCCGCGCCGGAGAAGTCGCCATGCGCCACGCCCTGCCCGAAGTCCGCAAGTGGCTGGAGACTCCAGTGGAAGCTCCATCCCCCGCGAAAGTACGCCCCGCAGTAGCCCGCCCCGCACCCATGCCGGCCGACTAGATTGCCGGCTCAAACACAGCCACATTTCCAATCGACCTTCCCTCGACCCATGTCCCCGAAGTGCCTTCTTTAAGTCTTTCCCGGAGTTAACCATTCTTCCGCACGTCCCGTCTTCCGATTCTCCTTGACTTCCCCTCGTTTCTGTCTCATTCTGTTCTTTACGCATTAGCTCTTTGACAATCTAAATCGCTATCTGGATAACTCTTTGAGAATCAAGATTTTACCCGCAAGTTATTTACCCTCAATATTTTAGGAGGGTCATTGTGGGGTCTACCAGTCGATTCTAAAGGACTTACATCCCTCCATCCATCGCTAAGTCCTTTCGATGGAATATTTTAGCCATAAGTCTTTTAGATCCAATATTTTAGCACCAGCTGAAATGCTAAGTTGCTGATTCCAAGGATTTTAGGTCGGACTGATCTGATTTTTCTCTCGCTCCAGATCAAGCCACTCCGCAGACCTTCAGAGGACCGCGCGCGGTCGGCTGCAGTCAACATCTCCGCTTGACTGGATTCCGCTCGTTGGCGCAAAATTATGTCTAGTCAGACTAGTCATAATCGGAGGTCCTGATGAAGCCCAATCGCGCAGCAGCCATGCGTGAACCAGCCGCCCCTGCAGCCACCGCCAACTCGTGGCAAATCCAAAGCGCGAAAGCTCGCTTCAGCGAAGTCTTCCGCCGCGCGCGCACCGAGGGCCCGCAGCGCATCACGCGTCAGGGCAAAGAAGGCGTGATCATGCTCTCCGAGGAGCAATACGACCGGCTGGTGGGCAAGTCGCGTCAGCCGAAGAGCCTGGTAGATTTTTTGCGAGACTCCCCTCTGAGGGGTGTGAACCTGGAACGCGACCCTGACCCGGGCCGGGACATAGAACTGTGAGCTACCTTTTAGACACGAATTGCATTTCTGAGCCGGCCCGAGACAAACCCGAACCTCGCGTGCTCGCGTGGCTGAATGCGGTGGATGAGAGCCAACTTTACCTGAGCGTCTTGACTCTGGGAGAAATCCGGAAAGGCGCAAGCGCATTGCCCGAGAGCCGCCGACGCTCGCGTTTGGAAGTCTGGTTAGAAAGGCATGTGAAGGTTCGCTTCTCCGGGCGCATTCTGCCCATCAGTGAGGATATTGCAGAGCGCTGGGGATGGCTCGCGGCCGAAGCTAAAGTAAGGGGAAGATCCCTTCCCGTGATCGATGGATTACTGGCCGCGACCGCACTTCAGCACAACCTCGTATTGGTGTCGCGGAACGTCACGGACTTCCTTACCACAACCGTACCCATTCTGAATCCATGGCAGGAATGAGTCCTTAGTTCACGAAATGGTTCGCGAAATCTGGGCCTCGTCCGCCTCCTCGCAAATCCTCTTCCAAGCCCGCTCCACGTGCCGCGTCTGCGTGTTGGTCTGGCCCACGCACAGCCGCAGCGTGAGCTTCCCGTTCAGCTTGGTATGCGTGAGAAAGAGATCGCCGCTGCGGTTCAGCCGGTCCATGATGGTCTGATTCGCCGCGTCCCCGCCTTTGTGGCGAAAGCAAACCAGGTTCAGCGGCGCAGGCGCGGCCAGTTCAAAGCGGGCGTCATTCCGTACCCATTCGGCGAACTGCCGCGCCAAATGCACGTGCTCGCGAATGTGGTGCTGCAAACCTTCCACGCCGTAGTGCCGGATCACGAACCACAGTTTGAGCGAACGAAATCGCCGCCCGAGCTGAATGTGCCAGTCGCGGTAGTCGATCACCGCGCCCGATTCCGTAGCCTGATTGCGCAAGTATTCCGGCAGGATGCTCAGAGTCTGAATCAGCGCTCTGCGGTCAGCGACCCAGAAGCAGTTGCAGTCGAAGCTCGTGAACATCCACTTGTGGGGATTGAAGTTGTAGCTGTCGGCGAGTTCGACTCCGTTTTGCAAATGACGGAACTCGGGGCAAAGCGCCGCAGTGCCCGACATGGCCGCATCCACGTGCAGCCAGAGATTGTGCTGGCGGCAAACGCGAGCGATCTCGACAATGGGATCCATCGCATTCGAAGAAGTCGTTCCCACCGTCGCGCACACGAAGCAGGGAAGCAACCCAGCCCGTTGGTCGGCTTCAATCTGATGAGCGAGAGCGTCGGGACGCATGGCGAAGTTTTCGTCTACCGCGATGGAGCGCAGATTGTCGGCGCCGATTCCAGCGATCATTGCGGCTTTCTGCAACGACGAATGTGTCTGCGTGGATACGTATGCCACGATGCGCCCATCGCATCCTCGTTGGTTGCTGGTGTAGTCAGTCGCGCGCTCGCGCGCCGCCAACAGCGCGCACAGCGCGGCGCTCGACGCTGTGTCTTGAATTACGCCGCCGCCCGTGCTCGACGAAAGGAACTTCTCCGGCAGCCCGAGCATCGGCACGAGCCAGTCGAGCACATGCGTTTCCAGTTCCGTACATGCTGGACTGGTCGACCACAGCATCCCCTGCACACCCAGTCCGGAAGAAAGAAGATCCCCAAGAATTCCGGGACCGGAAGCGTTGCAAGGGAAATAGGCGAAGAAGTTTGGGGACTGCCAATGCGTGATGCCAGGCAGAATCAGCCCCTCAACGTCTTTGAGAAGCGCCTCAAAAGGCTCGCCCTGCGCCGGAGGATTTGCTGGCAGTGACGCGCGAATCTCTCCCGGCTTCGCCTGCGACAGCACAGGGAACGACTCGATGCGGGATTGATAGTCGGCGATCCAGTCGATCACGGCATGGCCGTGGCGGCGGAACTCGTCGGGCGTCATATGAAACGACTTTTCTTCGGGCACGGTGCTTGACCTCGCAAGACGCAACCAGAGCAGATCGTATCAAAGGCTATTCTTTTCAGGTAAGGCGGCCAAAGTACACGCGCGTCTTGTACTCGAACGCGGCTCGCCCACCCACCGCATGCGCCTCGAAGATGCGCCGCAGCTCCCGCAGCATGGGCGCGTGTTGCGGATGCTCCGGCCCCGGCGCGTACGATGACGACAGCAAACGGCCTTCTATTCCGCCGTAGTCGAACTCCTGACGCATCTCGAACGCTCGCTCCTGAAACGGCGTGGGATCGAAGAACTCATTGACCGCGTCGGTCGTGTGTTCGTGGCGAATATCCTGGTAGTCGGTACCGTAAGTCAACAGCAACTGCTCATAATCGCGCAAGAACGGCGTCGATTCCGTCAGCCGTTCGTTCCACAGCAGCACCAGCCAGCCGCCGGGTTTCAGGATGCGAACGAACTCGCGCCTCGCCCGCGCACGGTCGAACCAATGCGCAGCCTGCGCCGCCGTGACGAGGTCCACGCTGTGATCCGCCAGCGTGGTCGCTTCGGCGGTTCCTGCAATGCTCATAAACTTCGGGAATCCAGCCAGTAATCGCTTACCCGCCTCGCGCATCTCGGCGTTCGGTTCAACGCCGAAGACAAGGTTGCCATTCTCCAGCAACATGCGAGTCCAAATCCCAGTGCCGGAGGCGATATCAGTGACCACATGACTGGGCGCAAGGCCGCACTCGGCCTGCAACTCCCGTATCACCATAGACGGATATCCGGGCCGGTAACGAACGTAATTGTCTACGCGATCCGAGAAGCGGCTGGTGGCGTTGGAAGCGGGCATAATGGTCCAGGGTGGCAAGTTTTTTCATCTTGCCAGAACTCCATTTTAATTGCAGGATAGTGATATTGTCCTTTCCCGCCGGGATCCCTGTTCCGCAAAGCCCGTGCGATTTCTATTGAGAATCGAACGAAGAGAATTGAGAGAAGAAAGGGAAATCCTTATCCCGCTTTAAGTGCGATACCATTCCAACTAAGTTAGGAAAGTCCACTGCATGAGAGTTGTCATCAAAGTCGGCACCAGCCTGATTGCGCCAGGCGGCCAGATTGACGCGAACCTGCTGCGCGCCATGGTCGATCAGTTCGATCTCAGCAAGCACGAGTACCTGATCGTCACTTCGGGCGCCATCGCGGCGGGCATCGCCGGTTTGGGACTGAGCACGCCACCCAGCGACGTACCCGGCATGCAGGCCTGCGCGGCGGTTGGGCAGAGCAAGCTGATGCACACTTATGAACGGCTTTTTTTCGGCAAGAAGGTGGTAGCCCAACTTCTGCTTTCGAGCGACGACTTCACTTCGCCCGTCCGTTACCGCAACCTGCAGAACGCGCTGGCCGAACTGCTCTCGCTTGGTGTTGTGCCCATCGTGAATGAAAACGACAGCGTCTCGGTGCGCGAGTTGGAGGGCGCGTTCGGCGACAACGACGAGTTGAGCTCATTGCTGGCCACGGCCGTTAAAGCGGATTGGCTGTTGTTGTTGACCAATGTGGATGGGTTCCTGGTTCCGAACGGAAAGAAAAAGCCCCGCCTGCAGCGTGTGGTGCGAAAGCTCACTCCCGCGCTCGAAGCGCAATGCAACGGCAAGAGCGCGCAGGGACGCGGGGGCATGATTTCGAAATTGCGAGCCGCCAAGCTGGCCAGCGAAGGGGGCGTGCACGTGGCCATCATCAATGGCCGCCATCCGCAAGGGATCACGCTTGGCATGGAGCGTAAAATCGGAACGTATTTCCCTCCGCCGCAAAGGAAGAACTGATGGTGACAAGTCTTACCGACTCGTCTACGCAGGAAAAGCTGGTGCGCGCGCGCGATGCTTCCGCCAAGCTGGCGCTGCTCTCCACCGGCGAGAAGAACGCGTTGCTTCTGGCGATCGCCGATGCGATTGCAGCACAGGCGCAATCGATTCTGGCGGCGAACCAGGAGGATCTCGAAAGCTCCGGTCTCGAAGGCGCCATGCGCGACCGCTTGCTGCTGAACACGGCGCGCATCAAGGATATGGCGCAGGGCGTGCGCGACGTCATGGCGCTCGCCGATCCAATTGGCGAAACTCTGGCGGAGTGGACACGGCCGAACGGCCTGCACATCCGTAAAGTGCGCGTGCCGCTGGGAGTGGTGGGAATCATCTACGAGTCGCGGCCGAACGTGACTGTCGATACAGCCGTGCTCGCGCTGAAGGCCGGCAACGCCATTGTGCTGCGCGGCGGCAAGGAAGCGGCGTGCAGCAATCGCTGTTTGGTGGAAATTATGGCAGCCGCGCCGGGAGTGCCGGAAGGCGCAATTGAGCTGCTGGATTCGAGCACCCGGCGGTCGGTGACCGAACTCATCAAAGCGCGCGGGCTCGTCGACGTGATCATTCCACGAGGTGGTGCGGGCTTGATCGCATTCGTCACCGAGAATTCCGCAGTACCTGTGATTGAAACTGGGGCAGGGAACTGCCACGTTTTTGTCGATGAATCCGCAGATCTCGATATGGCCGACCGGATTGTGATCAACGCCAAGACGCAGCGGCCGTCAGTGTGCAATTCCGCGGAGAAGCTGCTGGTGCATGAACGGATCGCGGCGGAATACGTCACCCGCATTGTGAAGAAGCTGATCGAGGCGGGAGTGGAAGTTCGCGCAGATGCGAAGTCTCGGGGCCTGGCGGCTGGATTGAACGTTGTGCCGGCAACGGAACAAGACTGGCACGAAGAGTATCTGCGTCTCTGCATCGCGGTTCACGTGGTCGCGAGCGTGGACGAAGCGATTGCCCACATCAACCGCTATTCCACGAAGAACTCAGAGTCGATCGTGACGCGCGATGAAGCGAATGCCCGCAAGTTTCTGCGCGGCGTGGATTCCGCAGCGGTGTACTGGAACGCGTCGACTCGCTTCACCGATGGCGGAGAGTTCGGCTTCGGCGCTGAAATGGGCATCAGCACGCAGAAGTTGCACTGCCGAGGTCCCTTCGCGCTGGCGGAGCTTACTTCTTCGAAGTACGAGATTGTGGGAACGGGGCAGGTGCGGTAAGCTTGCCTAAGCTCGTTTCTCTCGTCGCACGGGATAAATACGGCCCGCATTAGCGGGGCATCCAGAGCTTCGACCAGCCACTCAAGGGCAGCTTTGGTCCCGAGGCGATACAAAACCAATCGATGAGCCTCTAGCGGTACCGGATACGGAACCAGTACGCTTACTCCCAGCCGGTCCAGTTCCTGCCATTGACGAAGCGCCTGCTGGTGGTGTTGGTCGCCCTCGTCCGCGACTGCGTACAACGGGCCGCTGTCCGCCAACACCGCGCGAATCATTTCTTTGTGCCGGCCAAATATGCGTCGTGGTTTTCGCTCACGTCGCGGCGCCCGCTATTTCCTTTGGGGGTGATTCTAAAGCGGCGGCGCTCCAGCAGAAATCCTCGGTCCCGAAGATATGCTCGCAGGGCGGCTTGCACGACAGCTGTCAGTGAAGGGGGCGCTTCCTGGGCCTGCCGGTAGTTGTCCACAGCCTCGGCTAGGTCGTCAGGAAGACTCATAGTCGCTCGTTTCATGTACCCGTTATAGCACCAAATGATGAAAGCAGTGAAAGTGGTGAAGATGGTGAAATGGCGCACCGGCACCACTCGAGCTGCCGCAAAACGCAATTCTATTTGCTGTGATAACTTACTTACTTTCACTTGCGGGAGCCTCATGAGATTGTTCTCATCAGTTCTTCTTTCGTCGGTTGTCCTATTTTCGTTTCTGTCTTCTGCCGTCAGCGGCCACGCACCGGAGCCTTCCGCCGCGTCTCCGTCCATCTTCGGTTTTCGCGACCCCGCCGCCGAAAACTCTACGGAAGCCCATTTTCTTGCAGTCCCCGACCCCAAGCTGGCCGAAGAACACCTGCGCACTCTCACGCAAGCGCCTCACATGGCCGGCACGCCAGAAGACAAAGCCACGGCGGACTACGTGGCGCAGAAGTTTCGCGATGCCGGACTCGACACCGAGATCGTCGAATACAAAGTTTGGATGAACTATCCCCTGGAAATCAGCGTGGACATCACCGCCCCGGCCGGAGTGGAAATGCACGGGCCTACTCGCGAGCACGTCGATGGTGATCCTTACGACGAAGATCCGCGCGTGGTGATGCCATTCAGCGGCATGTCGCCCTCGGGCGATGCCGAGGCGGAGGTGGTTTATGCCAACTACGGCACGCCCGAAGATTTCGACAAGCTGGAGAAATTGAAGATCGACGTTCGCGGCAAGATCGTGCTGGTGCGCTATGGGCAGAACTTCCGTGGGGTGAAGGAGTTCATCGCGCAGGAACACGGCGCGTCGGGAGTGATCATTTATTCGGATCCGTTCGACGATGGTTGGCGGCGCGGCGATAAATATCCCGACGGGCCGTGGCGGCCGGATACAGGTGTGCAGCGCGGGTCGGTGGGATACATGTTCGAGTTTCCCGGCGACCCCACAACACCCGGATTTGCATCGCTGCCATCATTGCCAGACAGCAAGCGCGTTTCTCCGGAGCAGTCGGCGCAGATACCGAAGATTCCGGTCACGCCGCTTTCCTACCACGACGCCTCGCCCATTCTTCAACATCTCGGCGGGCCCGACTCGCCACGCGAGTGGCAGGGTTCGCTGCCTTTTACCTACCATGTGGGACCGGGACCGGTGCGGGTGAAGATGCATCTCAAGCAGGATTATCGGTTCCGCACTCTCTGGGATGTGATCGGCCGCGTGCGCGGCAGCCAGTTGCCGGAAGAGTGGGTGGTTGCGGGTAACCATCGCGATGCGTGGGTCTATGGCGCGGTCGACCCGAATAGCGGCACGGCGGCGATGCTCGAAGCGGTGCATGGCGTCGGCGAGTTGCTGAAGTCGGGTTGGAAGCCGAAGCGCACCATGGTATTTGGCAGTTGGGACGGCGAAGAAGAAGGCCTGATCGGTTCCACCGAGTGGGCCGAACAGCACGAATCCGAACTGGCGGCTGCTCCGGCATACTTCAACATGGACGTGGCGGTTTCGGGGCCGAAGTTTGGCGCGTCGGCAGTGCCGAGCTTGAAGCAGTTCTTGCGCGACGTCGCGAAGGCCGTTCCTAGTCCCAAGGGCGGGACTGTTTACGAGGCGTGGCAGAAGACGGATCAACCGGGCGCTCCATCGACGCAGTCGCCCGCGGAATCCGTTGGCGAAAACCGGCGCCTGCCCGCCGCGAATGTCAAGGGGGATGTACCGGTGGGCGACTTGGGCAGTGGATCCGATTACAGCGCTTTTCAGCAGCACCTGGGCGTGCCTTCGACCGATATTAGTTCGACCGGCCCGTACGGCGTGTACCACTCCGTGTTCGACAATTTCGCCTGGTTCAAGAAGTTCGGCGATCCGGATTTTGTTTACGAACAGGAAATGGCGAGAGTCTTTGGCCTGGAGGCATTGCGCATGGCCGACGCCGACGTGCTGCCTTACGACTACGAAGACTATGGCCAGGAAGTCGCGGCGTATCTGGATGCGGCAGGGAAGCGCGCGGAGAGCAAGTTTGGCGAGCACGCGGTCGATCTGAATGCCGTGACTACCGCCGCGAAGCATTTTCAGGAAGCGGGGACGAAGATTTTAGCCAAGCAGAAGAATCCGCCGCGGGATGCCGCGCGCTTGAACCAGGCGCTGCTCAATGCCGAGCGCGCTCTGCTGATGCCCGAGGGACTGCCCCACCGTCCCTGGTTTCGCCATGCGATCTACGCTCCCGGCGAATACACCGGGTACGCCGCGGTGGTCATTCCGGGGGTGAACGAGGCTCTCGACAAGGGCGACGCCGACCGGCTGCGCCAGCAACTGGCGGTTCTAACGGCTGCGCTCGAGCGCGCCGCGAAAGCGCTGGAGGGGGGCCGGTAGCTAATTGACTAGTCACCTGACTAGTCATATAATTGCCCGAAGAGGAAAGCCATGGGATCCTGGCAACTGCAAGACGCGAAGTCCCGCTTCAGCGAGTTTCTCGATGCCGCCCTTACGAAAGGTCCGCAGGTCGTGACGCGCCGGGGCGTGGAGGCGGCCGTGCTGGTACCCATCGAGCAATGGCGGCGGCTGCAGCAATCCAGCCGCCCCAACATTAAAGAACTGCTCCTCGGCCCCGGGCCGCGCTTTGACATGGTTCTCCCCAAGCGAACCCGATGGAAGCGCCGGCCTCCGATTGACTTTACTCACCCGGATTTTAAGTGACCCGCTACCTGCTCGACACCAACGTCGTTTCCGAACTGCGGAAGATCAGGCCTCACGGGGCGGTGGTGGCATGGCTGGAAACGCTTCGCGTGGAGCAGATTCTTCTTTCGGCCGTAACCATGGGAGAATTGCAGACTGGCGTGGAACTGACACGCAGGCAGGACGCGGCCAAAGCCCACGAGATCGAGGCTTGGTTGATTTCTGTGGAACTGTCATTCGCCTTTGTGCCGATGGATGCGGCTTGTTTCCGGGAGTGGTCGCGTCTCATGGCCGGAAAGCCCGACGCCCTGCGAGAGGATGCAATGATTGCGGCGACGGCAAGAGTCCACGGGTTCACCGTGGCAACCAGAGATGAGAAAGACTTCAAGTATCTTGGGGTAGCGATCATCAACCCGTTCAAGTTCCACTGAAACCATGAATCCCACCCACGCACTCGGGCAATTCCTGCGCACGCTGCCACATTCGGCGGCGGCCACGTTTCTCGCGCTGTTTCCCATCGTCGATCCCTTCGGGGGCATCCCGATCTTCTTCAGCATGACCTCTTCCTGGACCCCCCAGGATCGCCGGAACACCGCCGTGAAGACCGGCATCTGGGTTTTTGTCATTTTGGTCACTTTTCTGTTCTTCGGCCGCTTCGTGCTGTATTTCTTCGGCATTTCGCTGCCCGTCCTGAAGATTGCCGGCGGACTCATCGTGGCCAATACGGCCTGGGGCATGGTCACATCGCACGCGCGCATCACGCCCGAAGAAAGCCACGAGGCGCGGGAGAAGGAAGATATTTCCCTCACTCCGCTGGCCATGCCTCTCATGTCCGGCCCGGGCGCTATCGGCGTGGTCATGGCGCTCGCGGCGCATGTGGATAGCGCCGCTTCCTATTTCGGCATGGTCATCGGCATCGCTGCGGTGGCGCTTTCCGTGTTGCTGTTCTTCTGGCTGGGAGGGCCGCTGGTCCGCCGCCTGGGGCCCAGCGCAGTCGGCGCTATCAACAAGATTTTTGGCTTTCTGATTCTGGCCATCGCCGTCCAACTGGTGTGGGATGGCGTTGCCGACTTCAAGAACTGACGTTCGCGGGCCACGCTGAAAGTTCCTGGAACTCCTGCGGAGCCCGATGCGTATCAAGACTCAGGTACAACCTTGCCCGGAGGTGTTCCATGCCCGGAAGATCTTTCGTCCGTTTGGCTAAGTTTCACAAAACGATCCTGGTTTGTCTTTTGTTGGTGCCGTTCTGCGCGGCTTCGGACGGCTGGAAAGACTCGGACTACGAAGAAACCCACAGCCAGGCCCGCGACTTCGTGACGGGCGGAATGTTGCACGTGCGGCTGAGCGTGGGCGACGTGCATATCCGGCGCGGCGATTCCGGCCAGATCCGCCTGCGCTATATCGTCAAATCGCGCAGCGAAAACCGCGCGAAAAATGCGCGCGTGGACTTCGAAGTTCGCGGCAACGACGCCAATATCGAATTCCACGCTTCAACCAACAGCAACACGCAGTTCGACGTGGAACTCGAGGTGCCGCAGAACACCAACCTCGACCTTCACGACAAAGTCGGCGATCTTACCATCAAGGATGTCGACGGCGATAAGGACTTGGAGTTAGGCGTAGGCGACATCCGGGTCGCCGTCGGGCGTTCTGCCTATCATCTCGTCCGCGCCAGCACCAGCATTGGCGACGTAAACGGCGACGGTTACGGCGAAACCAGCGGATGGCTGGGCAAGACTTTGCAATATCACGGCGATGGCAAGTACGAACTGCGCGCGCACGTCTCGGTGGGCGACATCACGCTGAAAGAGAAATAGGAAACAGATCCACTCAGGCGGCCCCGCTCTTTTCCGCACGGGTTACATCCTCGACGGCAAGAAGGATGAATGGGTGGCCCTTCTGCACTTCCACCCGGGTGGCGTTGAGCAGCATGTCTCGTCGCCCAAGGGCCGGAAAATCATGGCTCATGGCGAAATCGTCCACGCGCGAATTTCGCGGGACAACTTCCTCCAGCAGTTGACGTAGCCGCGAGATGTTCCACTGCCCATTACCCAACTCGTAGATCAGCCGTTTTTCGGTTTCCTGCTGAGACACGCCGAAAGCCCGGTAGAAAGCTGGATTGGCGACGGTGACGCGCAAATCGCCGTCCAATACCAGCGTCGGTATTCTGGCATTCTCAATCACCGCGTCGGCATACCCGCGGGTCTGGATCACCAGCCGTTTCATGGCGTCAATGTCTTGCATGCTGATCACCGCGCCTTCAATTTTGTGGTCCCAGGTTTCGTAGGGCCGTACGTGCAGCACGTGCCACACTCCTTCCTTGGTGCGAACTTCGCGCTGCTGCGCGGTCTCGCGTTCGATGACTTCGCGGACCAGCGGCTCCAGGTCGAGCAAGTCGAGATTCGGCCGGATCTGGCCCAGGCGCCGGCCCACATCGCTGGGCAGCAGGTTCAGTATCTTTTGCGCGGGCGGCGAGAAACGGCGAATGCACAAGTCGCGGCTGACCATCACCACCGGACAGTCGACCTGGCTTAGCAGGTTGAGCAGATCGTTATTAGCCGAACTCAATTCCGCGTTGCGGTTCTGCACCTCCTCGTTCAGAGTCGTGAGCTCTTCGTTCGTGGATTGCAGCTCCTCCTTGGCGGTCTCCAGCTCTTCATTGGTGCTCTGCAATTCTTCGTTGGCCGACAAGACTTCCTCGTTGACCGACTTGAACTCTTCCAGAGTGGTCTCATGGTCTTCGATCAGCGACCCCAACTGCGACCGCAATTGCGCCGTTTCACGCTTCAGGTTCTCGTTCTCCCGCATCGTGGGGTGGTCCGGCTTCTTCGTCTTGTCGCTTTTGCCTTTGGCTGACCGGGCGGGCGCCTGGATCTTGTCCCGGAACACGACCACGTAATAGCGTTCCTGGGAACTTTGCCGGCGCAGGGGAAGCACTTCCAGATCCACCTCCCGCAACCTCCCCTCCGATTGAATTTGCACGCCTTCCTTCTTTACGCCTTCATTGGTTTTCTTGGCCGCGCTCAAAGCCGTGCGCAAGTCCACCATCAGGCCTTCGCGAGCCATTCTGGACAAGTTAAAGGTGGGATGTCCGGCAGCCGGCTCCAGGTAGGGTCCGGTTTTCCCCTGGAACTGCACAATATCCATCTGATCGTTGACCACGATGCTGGCCGGGACAAACCGGTTGATGAGCAGCTGCTCCACCTCGTTCTCCACGGTAAAGGGAGCGGGCAACTGCCTGCCGGTCCGGGCGTCTTCGATTCTGCGCGGGGAATAATCCGTGCTCGCGAAATACGTGGTTAGCCGCGCCGTCGTCTTCCGCTTTTGATAGAGCTTGTCCTTTTTATCCACCAGGGCGAAGTGGTCGGCGAATCCTCCCAGGCTTTCCGCTTCTCCCAGCATCAGGTAGCCGCTGGGCTTCAGGGAGTAGTGCAGCGTGGGGATGACCCTCCTCTGCAAAACCGGGCCCAGATAGATGAGCAGGTTGCGGCAACTTACCAGGTCAAGGTTCGAGAAAGGCGGATCTTTCACCAGGTTCTGCTTGGCGAAGATGCACATGTCGCGCACCGACTTGTTGACCTGGTATCCACCCTCCTGGCGCACAAAGAACCGCTTCAAGCGCTCCGCGGAAATCTCCGACACCGCCGCTTCCGGGTACAAGCCGGCGCGGGCGCGGTCCAAAGCCATGTCGCTGATATCCGTGGCGAAAATCTGGATGGCCGTGGCCGCCTGCGAAATGTTCCGGGTGTGGGCCCAAAGGTATTCCAGCAGAGTGATGGCGATCGAGTAGGCCTCCTCGCCAGTGGAGCAACCCGCAACCCAAACCCGGATGGGATTATCCGGCTTGCGGCCTTCAAACAGGGCGGGGTAAACATGCTTGCGCAGGGCCAGGAACGCTTCCGGCTCGCGGAAAAATCCCGTCACGTGAATCAACAAGTCTTGGTAAAGTTCGTCAAGCTCTGTGGGCTTTCTCCCAATCAGGCGAAGGTAGTCTTTCAGCTTTTCGACTTTATGCACCACCATGCGCCGCCGGATGCGCCGCTGCAACGTGGTGTGCTTGTAGTTGGTGAAATCCACACCGCTCGAATCCCGTAGCAGCCCGAACAGCGCGTCCAGGTCTGGGCCGACCATCCCGCGGAGTTCATCCCTTCCCTCCGTCAGAACCCGGGACACGTAGGGGTGCTGGCTGATGCCGCCCAACTCGCGCGCGATTTCTTTCGGAGTGAGGATGAAGTCGATGCACCCGGCGTTGATGGCGCTGCGCGGCATGCTGTCGTACTTGGCCGTTTCCTCATCCTGGGCAAACGTAAGTCCTCCGGCCGCCTTGATGGCGCGGCATCCTTCGGTTCCGTCCGAAGCCGTGCCCGATAAGACGACCCCAATGGCCCGTTGACCGGCTCTCCCGGCCAGGGAGCGGAAGAAATTGTCGATGGGCATGTGCTGCCCGTGGACCAAAACCCGCGGCCCCAACTGCAGATGCCCGTCCTTGAGCAGCAGGTTGGTGTTCGCTGGAATCACGTAGACATGGTCTGGCCCCACCATGCAGTCGTTCGTGACTTCCTGGACAGGGAGTCTGGTGGTCCGCGCCAGAATCTCCGGCAGCCCGCTTTCATGTTTGGGATCGAGGTGCTGCACCAGCACGAAGGCCATGCCGGTTTTTTCCGGCAGGTTGCGCAACAGTTCCGAGAAAGCCTCCAAGCCTCCAGCCGAGGCTCCAATGCCAACGATGGGGAAGGACTCGGGGAGTGCCGCTTTCGGCGAGGAGAAAACACGAGTCTGCGATTTTGCTTTGGAACCGGAGCCCTTCATGGCAACCAGCCTGGGCGGGTAGATTCTAGGGCCCGTTGGGCACGGTACTATCCAGGCGAGCAAAACTCGCTGATCTGCAAGCGGACCGTGCACTACGGATAGTCCGCGTAGCGAATCATAGTTCGTCGGCGCGCTCGGGTCAATCAAGAACCGCAGGCGATGCGGGCGGGCTTCCCGATTTGGGAAACGCCGGGGCGGTCTTGCGATCCAAGTACGGACTCCGCAGGCATCCACGATGTGCTGAACCGTGAAATCAACCGTCTCTATCGGCCGATTCCGCGACTCCACGGATTCGCTGGCGATGATCCTTTTGTCGTCGGTCACGGACGGGAGCGTTGTGGGTTGCTAGCCTTCAGGCGACACTTCGATAGCATTGATGAGCGGATAGTTCTTGACCGGCGTGAAGTATAGCTCCAGCATGCCATGCGCCGTCGGCTGAACGCCATGCGAGGTGATCACCACGGAACCGCCCCTTTGCTGTTTTAAGATGTCGAAATCCTTCAATAGCGTTGCACCGTTGCAGTAAACGTCGAAGACGCGACTGCCAATGCCACCTGGACCGCCATTGCCGGTACCAAACCATCCCTCAGAAAAGTACAACCGGACTCTGTATTTTCTGCCTGGGATAACCGGAAGGTAGTAGTGAAAGTGCCCATATCGCTCCCATGCGAAGAGCCTGGAGTTTGCTTCCCTGGGCAAGTTATCCAGATGAACTGTTCTTCTTCCACCCCGAAAGAAACGTTCTGGAAGCCAGCTATTTCCTCCATCATCGAGAAAGACCTCTGGTCCGGCAAGCATTCGTATGGGTTGTCCGCCTTCTGACTTGGACGGTGCTATTTCGATTGCGTTGACGAAGGATCCATCGGAAACAAAGTCCAGGTGAATGGCGCCATCGGCCATGGGGCGAATTCCGGCATATACCTTGCCGATGGCAATATCGTTTCCTCCGGCTTCATCCACAACGTCGAGGGCGTCAGCCGGTTGATTGTTGATGGTAAAGACGACCTGGCGGGCAGCCTCCTTATCGCCTGCCGTATCGGCGAAAAGAAGTTGGAGCTGATAAATGCCTGGACGAACCGGAATTCTGCATTGGAATTTACCTTCGCGGCCTTCCTGAAAAATCTCCTGATCGTCGGTCCCCTGTATTTCATGGCCAGCGTGAACAAAGAGTGTCCCCCCATAACAATATTGTTCGGCGATCCATGGTTGTCCGGCGGCGTCCAGGTAGAGGCGTTTGCTCGCTCCAAAGCGGAGGCGCATGATCGTGTCTTGCCCAACGCGGTGTGTCAGTGCAACGCTTTCGATTTTCGCCACGTGCGCTTGCTGCCGATATTTGGCCAAGTACATTCCAAGCAGCGTCAGAATCAATACAGCCGCGATTCCCAGCCCTACCCACAGGCGCCGCCTCGGCGGGGTTGCGCTAGGAATTGGGGGCAGAGGGATCTCCAAGTTTGATGGCGGATTTGGAACTTCCAACGCGGGTCCTGAATACTGCTGCTTGCAAACGAACAGCAGCACGTATTTTCCCGCTGGCAAGAGTATGTGTATTGCGTGATTAATCCCCTCCGTCGCGTAGTACTGTTCCAGTTTCTTCCTCAGGCCGTGCGCGGTCACCCGAACGATTGTGTCGGATTCAGGGTCGAATGATTCCGGTCGATGCAGCGCGCGGACGGCAATGTTGTATTCCTTAACCCCGTCCGCTCTTCCTGCGAAGTGCTCTTCGGCCACAAATTCCAGGAAACCTTGAAGGTTCGGAGCCTTCTTCAGAACCCCTGACTGCAAGATCGTCTGAAGTTCCTGTCTCTCTTCGGCCTCACTTACACGAGTTTCCGGATACGTCTGAGACATATGCCCTACCCCATAAAGCCAAGTCGCAAACATTATAGCGAATCAGGCGCATCAAAATAACCGATTGTTCGTCCGGAATTGGGAAGCAATAACTCCGTTAACAGCCTACTTATCCGTTAACGTACGCCTAAGGCATAGGGCGCGGCCCGCGATACCAATTCGGGGAGGTACCGGCGCTGAACTCCATTGCCGGCGGTCTAATAGCTGGCATAGATCGATTCAGAAACGCGACTTGTGCTCCCGAAGCTCGCTTAGAATTAGGTTATTTGTTCCGTCTCAATCCATGTTATCCGTGAATGAACTCCCATTAACTTGGCAGCGGCCTGCGTTTCTGTAAGAGTGCCGCAAAGGATTTCGCCAGTCTCAGCGAACACCCCGAATTCTTGGTCCGACACAGGAGCGCCGTATGGATCTCCGCAATGCCCCCTCCCCCAACACTCAACTGTTCAGGCGGGAACGTAACTGCCTAAGACTCGAGCAGCCATCGATGCAACACAATTTCTTCCTGGGGAGCGAGCAAAACAAAGGCAAGACTCGAGCCGCCATAGCGAGGTTGTTCATTGGCCTGACACTAGTGGCGCTTCTCTTAAGTGCCTCAACGGTGTTGGCACAGAACAGCACGATTTTCGGCCCCAACGTATACGTTTTTACTCCTTCCGATTCGGTGTCTTCGATCAATACGACACTCAACACACTAAACGCGAACACCCAGTTCAGCACCAATCGCTACGCGGTGCTTTTCGAGCCGGGTACATACACCGGGGTTGAATCCGAGGTGGGGTACTACGAGTCGGTTGCAGGCTTGGGTGAAACCCCCACAGCCACGACCATCAGCGACGGCTACCTGACCTCAAACCAGACGGACTCGAATGGCAATTTGACAACCAATTTTTGGCGCTCCATTGAGAACATGTCCATTAACGCCATCCCAGCGGGGGACACATATCTGCAATGGGGCGTTTCCCAGGGAGCTGCCTTCCGGCGCATGTATGTGAATGGAGCGGTGGAGCTGACGAATACTGACTGCGGGGAGGCAAGCGGCGGATTTATTGCCGACAGCCAGGTTACCGGAACGATTCAGTCGTGCTCTCAACAGCAGTGGTATACGCGCAATAGCTCCATAGGAAGCTGGTCGGGGAACCTGTGGAACATGGTTTTCTCTGGCGTCTCCGGTGCCCCAGCGCAAAGCAACCCATTTGGCGCAACCGATTCGTATACCGTGCTAGCCACCACTCCGGTAAGCCGGGAAAAACCCTTCCTTTACATGGACAGCAGCGGCAACTACTGGGTCTTCTCGCCGGCCTTGAGGACAAATTCGTCGGGGACGAGTTGGTCCGGCGGCGGTTTGGGTACCGGCACCTCTCTAGCCATCAGCACCTTCTACATCGCCACGCCGTCGAGCACGCTGGCCCAGATCAACGCCGCGCTGGCTTCAGGCCAAAACCTCATTCTGACCCCTGGCATCTATACCTATAGTGGGTCCATCAACGTAACCAACGCAAACGCAATTGTGCTTGGACTTGGCTACGCAAACCTTAATCCGCAGACGGGAACAGCTGCGATCACCGTGGCTGACGTGGGCGGAGTGCAGATCGCCGGACTGCTCATCGACGCGGGTCCGGTCAACTCGCCGGTACTTTTTCAGGTAGGAGTAGCAGGCGCATCGCGCATTAGCCACGCAAGCAACCCGACGTCGATTAGCGATACGTTCTTCCGCATCGGCGGAGCTGTTGCTGGAACCGCCACCGAGAGCATGGAAATCGACAGCGACAACGTGATTCTCGACAATATCTGGGCTTGGCGCGCCGACCACGGGACTGACGCCTCCTGGACAGGCAACGTCGCCATGAACGGATTGGTCGTGAACGGGGACAACGTCACGGCGTTGGGACTCGCCGTGGAGCACTACGAGGCGGCCCAGGTGCAGTGGAACGGCGAAGGCGGCGAAACCATCTTCTATCAGAGTGAGATGCCCTACGACGTCCCCAGCCAGAGCGCGTGGATGGACGGCAGCATCGATGGCTACGCGTCCTATAATGTCTCGCCGTTGGTTACAACTCACCTGGCCTATGGCCTTGGCGTTTACTCCTTCTTCAATCAAGGAGTAAATATCATCGCCAACAGCGGAATTCTTGCTCCCGTCGCCAAGGGGGTTACGTTCACGGATTCGGTATCTGTATTTCTCGCGGGAAGCGGGCAAATCAATTACAACATCGCCTCAGACAGCCCCACGGTCGATAATGCGGGCACTACGGCGGATTCGGCATCCTACATCAGCTATATAACTTCCTGGGGAGGAACGAGCGGCAATTGCACCGCAGTTCCAAGCGTCCCTGGAACTCCCTCTGCGACGGCTGTGTCATCCAGTACTATCGACCTTACCTGGGGCGCCAGCACTGCCGGATCAGCCTGCACCGTAAGTTACAGCGTCTTCCGCAGCACGACATCTGGGTTCACGCCCTCATCCAGCAATATGATTGCCTCAAGCCTGAGCGCCGCCTCGTATGCCGATACCGGCTTGAGTGCTACGACGACCTATTACTACATCGTGGAAGCATCGGACGGGGACGGCACCGCCGCCGCTTCTGGGCAAGCTTCCGCTACCACGGAAAGCGGCAGTGGTGGCAGTTGCACCACGGTTCCTTCGGCGCCCGTCGGGCTGACCGCGACGGCGTCTTCTTCCAGCGTTATTGGTTTAAGCTGGACGGCGGTTACTCCTCCAGCGAATTGCACCGTCACCTACAACGTCTACGAGAGCACCACCAGCGGGTTCACTCCGTCCTCGAGCAACCTGATCGCGACTGGGCTGACCACTACCAGTTACTCCAGCACCGGCCTCTCGGCCTCGACCACTTATTACTATGTAGTCGAAGCGGTCGATACCGACGGCTCCTCGACGGCCTCGGCGCAAGCCAGCGCGACCACGCAGGCTGCATCATCCGGAACGTCGATCATATCCATCAACGCCGGCGGTCCGGCGGAAAGCAACTCGGGCGGCGGCGACAATTCCTTTGTTGCGGACGAAGACTACACCGGCGGGACTACCTACTCCGTCACCAACACGATCACCATACCCGCCAGTGTCGCTACTATCGCGGCCCCCGCGGCGGTCTACCAGTCGGCGCGGCAAGGGACCGTGACTTATACGATTCCCGGCCTGACCGCAGGAACCAGTTACACCGTGCGCCTCCACTTTGCCGAGCTCTATTTCTCGGCAGCGGGTGATCGTGTGTTTGATGTGGCCATTAACGGAACTTCGGTGCTGACCAATTTCGACATCTACGCGACGGCCAAAGCGAACTACACGGCAGTGGTGGAGCAGTTCACCGCAACCGCCAACGGCAGCGGCGACATCGTGATCGCCTTCACCAACGGCACCGTCAATCAACCCATGTTCAATGGCATCGAAATACTGGGCTCCTCCACGAGCTGCACCACGGTGCCTTCGGCGCCGACGGGGCTGACGGCAACCGCATCTTCCTCAAGCGCCATCGCTTTGAGCTGGACGGCAGTCACTCCTCCGGCCAACTGCACGATAAGCTCCTATAGCGTCTACGGCAGCACCACCAGCGGATTTACACCGTCGTCGAGCAACCTGATTGCCAGCGGAGTAACCGGAACCACTTACACCAACACCGGCCTTGCTGCATCCACCACTTACTACTACAAGGTCGAAGCGGTTGATGCGGACGGCAGTTCCGCGGCCTCAGCGCAAGCCAGCGCGGAAACTCAGGCTGCGTCCTGCACCACGGTTCCCTCGGCGCCCACCGGGCTAACGGCGACGGCGTCCTCGTCGAGCGTAATCGGCTTGAGCTGGACGGCAGTGACTCCTCCGGCAAACTGCACTATCAGCTCCTACAGCATCTACCGGAGCGCTACCAGCGGGTTTACTGCATCCTCGAGTAATCTGATCGCCAGCGGTGTAACCGGCACCACTTATTCCAATACTGGGCTCACGGCCTCCACGACTTATTACTATGTAGTCGAAGCAGTCGATGCGGACGGCTCGTCGGCAGCCTCGGCGCAGGCTAGCGCAACCACGCAAGCGGCCGGCAGCAGCTCGGAGGTCGTGGCCATCGCCTGCGGCGGCCCGGCGGAGAGCAACTCCGGCGGCGGTGATTACTCCTTCGTGGCGGATGAGGACTTCAGCGGCGGCGGGGATAACAGTCCGGTCACGGCCACCATCAATCTGACCCAACCCGGCGCCAATGCCGCACCGATGGGGGTTTATCAGCACGGTAGAGCCGGAGTCTTCACTTACACCATTCCGGGGTTCACCGCCGGCAGTACTTACACTGTGCTGCTGCACTTTGCCGAAACCTACTTCACGGCCGCGGGCGACCGTAAGTTCAATGTAGCCATCAACGGCACGACGGTGCTCACCAACCTGGATATCTACGCCACGGTGGGCAAAGATGCGGCTCTGCTCGAAACCTTCAATACTACCGCCAACAGCAGCGGCCAAATCGTCATCGCGTTCACCGACGGCACCGCCAACCAACCTGTAGCCATGGGGATTGAGGTCCGCACCAATTAGAAACCGCTCTGAACAATGCCATTCAGCTTCGGGCTGGCGGCAAATGACCGCCAGCGCCTTGATGAGGAAGATTACCGGAGAGAAGATCTTGACACGCGATGCCCCACGCTTCACGCCCAAGGAGTCAGTTATGAACCGGTATATATCCCAGAGTCGCTCCGCATCCCGCTCCGATTGTGCAGCAAGCCGGTTGGTCAAGGATTCCAGGGTGGTGACCTCATCCACGCGCACACTGTTGCTCCTTGCCGCTATTTCCCTGCTGTGTACATCTTCACTGCATGCACAATGGACTCAGGTTTGGGGTGGCGATTTCACCGGCGCCGCCGGCACCACCTACAACCATGCCGATTGGTGGAATAACGTCCAAGCCACGGCAGTATGGGGTGACGGCACGATACAAAACACAAGCGACAGTTTGTCAAACGTGTATCTGGATGGGAATGGCGACCTCGTGATCGCCATGACCTATAACCCGAATAATGCAGTGCCGTACACTTCGGCAAGGTTGACCAGTACATATGTCGCCGGACCCTACGGGCGATGGGACGCCCGCATCCAGAACCCCTCCGCTGTGGGCATGGGAGCAGCCTTCTGGGCGTTAGGCGCCAATGCTTACCCCGCGGCTACGGCCCCCGGTACAGCCAACCCAAGCACCAGCGGCGGTGTGCCCTGGCCCTGGTGCGGCGAGTTGGACATGATGGAAATTCAGGCCGTTACCAACCAGCACAACGGATCGACTATCCACGGCGGGGAGACAGATTCGCAGACTAGCTATGAGTACGGCGGACTTAGCTCTACCGTCAACCTGACCGGCAGTGCGACTTTCGACAATGGGTTCCATATTTTCAGCACGGAGTGGGGACCGTACGAGATGGTATACCTTCTTGACGGCGTCCAGTATGGCGCGATCAACCTGGCTTATCTGGGGGCAACCGACCAATGGGAGATGAATCAGCCGATCAACGTTATACTGAGTTCCGGAGTCGGCGGAAACGGCGGAACACCGAACGGCACGGGGTTCCCGTCTAACCTCACCATTAATTACGTTGACTACTCTCAGTGGACTGCGGGCGCGCCAAGCCCTGTTACTGCACTTACGGCCACTGCGACTAACAGCAATGCTGTTGCTCTTAGTTGGAATGCAAGCGCGACTACGGGTGTCACTTATGACATCTATGCGAGCACGACTTCGGGCACCGCGCCAACCCAGGCCACGCTCGTCGCGCAGCAGGTGACGGGCACATCGTACGTGAATACCGGCTTGCAGCCGAACACGACCTACTACTACTCCGTAATGGCGGCGGATTTTGGCGGCGAATCCAGCGCAGCGAATGCAACCGTAACCACTCAAGCTCCGGGAAACAGCACCGGCATGCAATTGAGCGCGGGCGGTTATTCCGTTGGCACCTATATGAACTCCAACCCGCCGGGTCCGGCAGTCGCAGGGGCCGCAGGGCCAGCGCCATTTGTCCTTGGCGGCAATACGAACTACCACTACAACGTTGGACCGCCGTCGGCCCTTTCGGCCGTCAATACTTCGCAGGTCACAAATCCCGCGCCGCTAGCCGTATACAACACAGAGCGCTGGGGACCCGCGGCATGGACCATCAGCGGCTTGAATCCTCTGGCTGGCTATGACGTTCGTTTGCACTTTGTGGAGTGGGCCCACACCGCCGCTGGGCAACGGAATTTCAACGTCTCCATAAATAGCGACCAAGTCCTTACTAATTTTGACATCTTTGCCACCGCCGGCGCTGCCGCAACGGCCATCACCGAGGAGTTCTATACCACCGCCGATGAGAATGGCATCATCGAGATTGAAACCGCACTCGGAACCACGGGGGTCGAGGATCTGAACCCGACCATCAACGCGATTGAAATCATTCCAGCTACCAGCAGCAATCCCGTTGGAGCTGCCCCCGGAACAACCACCGATCTGGCGATCAACTCGGGTGGCCTTGCAGTTGGCAACTTTGTTGCCGATGAAGACTACAACGGCGGGGATGTTGCTACGACGACTAACACTGTCACTCTGAATGCCAACTCGGCTCCGGAAGCTGTCTACGAAGATCAACGCTACGTGCCTTTCACCTATATTCTGACTGGCCTGATTGCAGATGCGCCCTATACGGTAAAAACGCATTTCGCCGAAACCTACTGGACAGGGGCCGGAGAGCGCGTATTCAGTGTTGCGCTCAATGGGAAGTATGTCGTGAACGACCTCGATGTGTTCAAGACTGCTGGCGGACAAAACGTCGCGTACGATCCGCAGTTTACAGCGAATGCCGACAAGTACGGACAGATCATCGCGCAGTTCATTTACGGCGGCGCAGATCAGCCCTTCATCAATGGAATCGAGGTTGTGAAGAGCGGGAATCCGAGCTGCACTACCATTCCCTCGGCTCCCGCTGGGCTCACTGCCTCAGCGTCTTCATCCAGCGCTATCAGCCTGAGCTGGACGGCAGTTACGCCTCCAGCGAACTGCACTATCAGCTCCTATAGCATCTATCGAAGCGCGACCAGCGGCTTCACTCCCTCTTCTAGTAACCTGATTGCGAGCGGGGTAACTGGCACAACTTACTCCAACACCGGCCTCGCCGCTTCCACAACTTACTACTACGTGGTAGAAGCGGCTGATGGGGACGGTACATCGGGACCCTCGGCACAAGCCAGCGCGACCACGCAAAGCGGTGGCGCCAGTTGCACCACGGTTCCGTCGGCGCCGACCGGGTTGACGGCGTCGGCATCGTCCTCCAGTGCCATCGCTCTGAGTTGGGCGGCAGTTTCCCCTCCCGCCAACTGCACCATCACTTCTTACAGCGTCTATAGCAGCACTACCAATGGGTTTACGCCGTCGTCGAGTAATCTGATCGCCAGCGTGACCGGCACTACCTACACCAACACCGGCCTGACGGCCTCGACCACCTACTACTACAAGATCGAAGCGCTGGACACCGACGGCGCCTCGGCGGCTTCGGCTCAAGCATCGGCCACAACGCAAGCCTCGGGATCCGGAACCTCAATCGTATCCATCAACGCCGGCGGTCCGGCGGAAAGCAACTCGGGCGGCGGCGACAATTCCTTTGTCACGGACGAAGACTACAGCACCGGCGGGACCACGTACTCGGTCACCAACACAATCACCATACCCGCCAGTGTTGCAACCATCGCGGCTCCCGCGGCAGTCTACCAGTCGGCGCGGCAAGGAACCGTCACGTACACGATTCCCGGTCTGACCGCTGGAACCAGTTACACCGTACGCCTGCACTTTGCCGAGCTTTATTTCTCGGCGGCTGGGGATCGTGTGTTTAATGTGGCCATCAACGGCACCACGGTGTTGACCAATTTCGACATCTACGCGACGGCCAAAGCGAACTACACGGCTGTGGTGGAGCAGTTCACGGCAACCGCCAACAGCAGTGGCGACATCGTGATCGCCTTCACCAACGGCACCATCGATCAACCCATGATCAACGGCGTCGAGGTACTTGGCTCATCCACGAGTTGCAGCACGGTTCCGGCGGCGCCCAGCGGGCTGACGGCGACGGCGTCTTCCTCTAGCGTCATTGCTCTGAGCTGGACGGCGGTTACTCCACCGGCGAACTGCAGCATCAGCGGCTACTCGGTCTACGGCAGCACCACCAGCGGGTTCACACCATCGTCGAGCAACTTGATCGCCAGCGGAGTGACCGGCACCACTTACAGCAACACCGGCCTGGCGGCCTCGACCACTTACTACTACAAGGTCGAAGCGGTAGACACGGACGGCAATTCGGCAGCCTCAGCGCAAGCCAGTGCGGAAACTCAGGCTGCGTCCTGCACCTCGGTTCCCTCGGCGCCGACGGGGCTGACGGCGACGGCGTCATCGTCCAGCGCCATCGGCCTGAGCTGGACGGCAGTTACTCCTCCGGCGAACTGCACCATTAGCTCTTACAGTGTCTACGGCAGCACCACCAGCGGGTTCACTCCATCCTCGAGTAATCTGATCGCCGGTGGAGTGACAGGAACCACTTACACCAACACCGGGCTGGCTGCTTCCACCACTTACTACTACAAGGTCGAAGCGGTGGACGCGGACGGATCGTCGGCAGCTTCGACCCAGGCCAGCGCTACCACGCAAGCTGGCAGCGGCAGCTCGGAGGTCGTGGCCATCGCCTGCGGCGGTCCGGCTGAGAGTAACTCCGGCGGTGGCGATGACTCCTTCGTTGCCGATGAGGACTTCAGCGGCGGCGGGGACAACAGCCCGGTCACGGCCACCATCAATCTGACCCAACCCGGGGCCAACGCCGCGCCCATAGGGGTCTATCAACACGGACGCGCTGGAGTCACCACTTACACCATTCCAGGGCTGACGGCGGGCAGCACCAACACGGTCCTGCTGCACTTTGCTGAGACCTATTTCACAGCGACCGGAGATCGTGAATTCAACGTAGCCATCAACGGCACCACGGTGCTCACCAACCTGGACATCTATGGCACGGTGGGTAAAGATGCGGCACTGCTGGAGACCTTCAATACTACCGCCAACAGCAGCGGCCAAATCGTGATCGCCTTCACTCTCGGCGCCGCCAACCAACCCGTAGTCATGGGAATTGAGGTGCGCACCAACTAGAAATCGCCCTTAAACTGTTCCAATCAGCTAACGACTTCAACACGTTTAGGCCGACGACGCAGAGTGCAGTCGGCCTAGAACGTCACTCTGTCGACAATCGATTCTTTCAGAAGAGCGATGGGGTCGTTGTTTTCAAGTTTTCGACGACCCGCGGAATCTTTATCGTCGAATTAACAGCGAATTACTTGCTAGGTGAGCTTCTGCCGGTCAAAAAGGAGTGTTCATGTATCCCTCATATATTTCTGTTGGAAGTCTTACCTATCTCGGCATTCGGAAGCCCCCTAGTTTAAAAGCTGATTGTTTACCTCGTGAAGGCCGGGCTATCTGCGGCAACTTGCGAAGAGTGGGTAGATCATGGCCAGTCTTGGTAATGCTCCTGCTCCTGATTGCGGCAAGTGGTTCGACCAGAGCGAACGCACAGTCGGCGCCGCCAGCATCTGATCGGATCACGATCAATCTATCGGAGGGAGTACCCAATTTTGTTGGGAATGCGGCTTTGACGGATCCGACTGCCGCTTTGCCACAAAGCAATTGGTGGTACGAGAACAATCAGGATTCCACGACTTTCGCGGCCTCCAACTATGTCGAGGTCGCTACTCCACCTGCCGACTCCGGTCCCGCTTGTGGCAGCACCCTTTCCACGCCCAACTGGACACAAGTGGGCATTCCCACCGATGCGAATATATGGCGCACGTTTATCAATCAGGCATCGGGCGGCGGCCAAGGCTCGCTCTGTGGACAAAACAACTGGTACCGCGTGCACTTTAAGGTTGACCCAACCTATGCCAACAGCAAGATCATGGTCGAGTTCGAGGGTGCGCATACCGCCATTCAGATTTACATCAATGGCACGCTCCTGCCCGGCATCAGCGCCGTCACGGCCGACGCAGAGGCGTCGCACGTGGTTGGTTTCATCCCTGTTATCGCCGACCTCACGCCCTACATTACGGCCGATGGCGCTACGGAAAATGTGCTCGCGGTGAGCGTTTCCAGGGGCAATAGCTGGTTCGAAGATCCCGCATTCTCCGAGGTCTTCCGCTTCGGTCAGGCCATGGCCGGATTGTTTCGGCCGGTGAAGATGTTCATCACAAATAAGGTGCATATTCCAGTCAACGTGTATTCCAATCAGAAAACCTGGGGCGCTTACGTCGCTACGGTATCCGAGGTCCCTTCTACAACCAGCACAGCACAAGCCGCCTCGGCTGTTATTCAAGTTGAAACCAACGTTCTCAACGAGAACACGACTTCCCAGACCGTAACCTTGGCGACGCAGATTGTAGACGCGAATGGAAATGTAGTAGCTACAGGAGCGCCGCTTACTCAGACGGTGGCTCCGATGACTCCGGGCAATTTCCCGTCCACTGCGACTCCAATGTTCAATCAACAGATAACGGTAACCAATCCGACATTATGGTATCCAAACAATTCCATATACGGTACGCCGTATATGTACACAGTCAACCACATCGTCAGCGTCAATGGCGTAGTGGTCGATGTCGCGCAGAGTCCGCTCGGTATCCGCACGATCACCTGGAATACGAATTACCCGATCTTCAACGGCTATCCGATGAATTTGTGGGGCGGCTCCGGGCGCTACGATTATCCGGGGTTGGGATCGTCCGTTCCGGAAGAACAGCAATGGCGCGACCTTTCGCTGTTGGCTGCGGAGGGTGGAAATATTTACCGTCCGGGCCACTCCACCTCCAGCGAAGAGTTTGTGAACGCGGCCGATGCCTACGGCATCATGATCGACCAGCCGAGCGGAGACAACGAAGAAGCTTTTTCCGCCCCAACGGCCGATATGGTGACGCTGAAGGAAGAGCTGCATCGCGACATGATCGTTCGCGATCGCAGCCACCCGTCGATTCTCGACTGGGAGTCGAATAACGGCACCATGGAAGAATCTGTCGGCGAGGCTCTGCTAACCATCAATTCGACGTGGGATCCCATCAATACCCGCGTCGCCGCCGACCGTACGCCTGACCCTGTAAACGGCTATCTGCTGGGTTGCACCCTCGAAGGTTGCGAGGTCGGTGTCAAAACCGACTTCCCGAATAATCCGGCCTGGGGAGCGGAGTATTGGGGCACTGGCACGGCTCGAGGCCTGGCTTGGAATTTCGAGCTCGCCTTTGTTGCGCCCTTTTTGGACAACTGGCGCCAGGGCAAGGCGGCGGATGCGATGGGAATGGCGCAGTGGTACCTTGCGGACACTCCCGGCGAAACAGGCCAATATATAGAAGCCGGCAACAGCACTACTGCTCCCGGGAACTCGAATGACGTTCGCTCGCTGGGCGCTTCCTCGATGGATCAGAACCGCTTTCCTAAGTTGTTGTATTACGTCTATGAGGCCGCCTGGACGCCTTTTTCGATCAAGCCGGTCGTTCGTTTAGCGGGGCACTGGAACCTTTCCTCCGGGAATGTGCAGGTGAATGCCTTCAGCAACTGCCCATCGGTCGAACTGCTGGTCAATGGCGTACAACAGGGTGCGATTGAGACTCCAAACCCATGGAACTCGAACGACGAAGCGAATCAGACGGAAACCGCCACCCAGATACCCTTCCAGACATCCTGGATTGTGCCGTGGGTTTCCGGCACGGTGACGGCGGAATGCCTGAACGCATCCGGAGCCGTGGTAGCGACGGACAGCAGGACCACGTCTGGAGCCGAAAACAAGATCGCGCTCACTGTTGTTCCTGAGCTGACCAAGCCCAATGGCACGACCTTCCAAGTTACGGCAAATGGTTCCGACGCGGCTTTTGTTACGGCCACGATAGAAGACGCGAATGGAAATTGGGAACCCCTTGCCTCTGACCTCGTCACGTTTTCGGTGACCGGTCCGGCCACATACCAGGGCGGAACCGAGCAATATTTGTCCACGAATACAAACGCATACTCCAACGCCAACTCTACCTATATAGGGGGCGTCCCTGACGCTTTCTATCATTCGCCCGGTGACCCCGAGTTGCAGGTTGAGGGCGGCTTGACCAGAATCGCCCTCCGCAGCCAGTTCACCGCTGGAACCGTAACCGTGACTGCTACGGCTCCAGGGCTGGCGAGCGGTTCCGTGTCGTTTCCGATTGTTGCGGTGCCGGATCCTCGCACAGCGGTCAACAATTGCACCACTCTTCCTTCCGCGCCAACCGGGTTGGCGGCGACGGCCTCTTCCTCCAGCGTCATCAGCTTGACTTGGACGGTGGTGACCCCTCCGGCTAACTGCACCATCGGTTTCTACAACGTCTACAGCGGCACCACCAGCGGGTTCACGCCGTCCTCGAGCAACGAGATAGCGAGCGGAGTCACGAGCGCCAGCTACTCCGACACCGGCCTCTCGGATTTGACGACTTACTACTTCGTGGTTGAAGCGGTTGACGCGGACGGTACATCTGCGGCCTCAGCGCAAGTCAGCGCCACCACGCCGGTCGCCCCCCCCTGCAGCGCGGTTCCCTCGGCGCCAACGGGTCTGATGGCGACGGCCTCTTCCTCCAGCGTCATCAGCTTGACCTGGACTGCGGTGACCCCTCCGGCCAACTGCACCATCAGCTCCTACAGCGTCTACCGCAGCACTGCCAGCGGGTTCACCCCGGGCTCGGGCAACCTGGTTGCGAGCGGCGTGACCACCGCCAGTTACTCCAGCACCGGCCTTGCGTCTGAGACCACTTATTACTTCGTCGTCGAAGCGCTTGACGCGGACGGCACTTCGGCGGCCTCGGCGCAGGCAACCGCCACCACCCCACCAGCAGATATCCTATCCATCAACGCCGGCGGTCCTGCGGTAAGCAACTCGGGCGGCGGCGACAATTCCTTTGTCGCTGACGAAGACTACGGCACTGGCGGGACCACCTATGCGGTCACCAACCCAATCACCATACCCGCCAATATCGCTACCATCGCTGCTCCTGCGGCAGTCTACCAGTCGGCACGGCAAGGAGTCGTGACTTATACGATTCCCGGCTTGAGCGCTGGAACCAGTTACACCGTGCGCCTGCACTTTGCCGAGCTTTATTTCTCGGCAGCCGGTGCCCGTGAATTCGATGTGGCCATCAACGGCACAGCGGTGCTGACCAACTTCGACATCTACGCAACAGCCGGTGCGAACTACACGGCTGTGGTTGAGCAGTACATCGCAACCGCCAACAGCAGCGGCGATATCGTGATCGCCTTCACCGGCGGCGCCGCCAATCAACCAATGTTCAATGGCATCGAAATACTCGGCAATTCCGCTATTTGCGCCGCGGTTCCCTCTGCGCCAACTGGGTTGACCGCGACAGCCTCTTCCTCAAGCATGATCGGGTTGACCTGGAACGCGGTGACCCCTCCGGCCAACTGCAGCAGCATCTCCTACAGCGTGTACAGCAGCACCACCAGCGGGTTCACTCCGTCTTCGACCAACCTGATCGTAAGCGGGGTGACTGGCACCAGCTACTCCAACACCGGCCTCGCGGCTTCGACCACGTACTACTACAAAGTAGAGGCAGTCGACTTGTACGGCACATCGGCGTCTTCGGCGCAAGCGCAGGCTACGACTCCGGCTGGCTCGGGCTGCGACTCAGTTCCTCCCACAGGGCCGACCAACCTGACAGCGACCGCGTCTTCTTCCAGCGTCATCGGTTTGAGCTGGACAGCGGCTCCCGCGAACCCTCCCTGCACTATCACCTCCTATAGCGTCTACCGCAGCACCACCAACGGATTTACTGCGGGCTCAGGTAACCTGATCGCCAGCGGAGTGACTGGGACCAGTTACTCCAACACTGGCCTCGCGGCTTCGACAACTTACTATTATGTTGTTGAGGCGCTTGACTCGTTTGGCGCATCGGCCGCTTCGGCACAGGCCAGCGCCACGACGCAAAGCGGCGGTGCCAGTTGCACTACGGTTCCTTCGGCACCCACAGGGTTGACGGCGACGGCGTCTTCTTCCAGCGCAATCGGTTTAAGTTGGACGGCAGTGACTCCTCCGGCGAACTGCACCATTAGTTCCTACAGCGTCTACGAGAGCACCACCAGCGGGTTCACTCCGTCGGCGAGCAACCTGATCGCAAGCGGGCTAACCACTACCAGTTACTCCAGCACCGGCCTCTCGGCTTCGACAACTTACTACTATGTAGTCGAAGCAGTCGATGCCGACGGCTCCTCACCGGCCTCGGCGCAGGCCAGCGCGGAAACATCGGCGGCATCGTCTGGAACGTCAATCGTATCCATCAACGCCGGCGGTCCGGCGGAGAGTAACTCGAGCGGCGGCGACAATTCCTTTGTTGCGGACGAAGACTACAACACCGGCACAACTACCTACTCGGTCACCAACACAATCACCATACCCGCCAGTGTTGCCAGCACCGCCGCTCCCGCGGCAGTCTACCAGTCGGCGCGGCAAGGAACCGTGACGTATACGATTCCCGGCTTGACCGCTGGAACCAGTTACACCGTACGCCTGCATTTTGCCGAGCTTTATTTCTCGGCAGCGGGTGATCGTGTGTTTAATGTGGCCATCAACGGCACAACGGTGCTGACCAATTTCGACATCTACGCGACGGCCGGTGCGAACTACACGGCTGTGGTGGAGCAGTTCACCGCCACCGCCAACAGCAGCGGTGACATCGTGATCGCCTTCACCAACGGCACCATCGATCAACCCATGATCAACGGCGTCGAGGTACTTGGCTCATCCACGAGCTGCAGCACGGTGCCGTCGGCGCCGACGGGGCTGACGGCGACGGCGACTTCCTCAAGCGCCATCAGCTTGAGCTGGACGGCGGTAACTCCTCCGGCGAACTGCAGCATCAGCTCTTACAATGTCTACCGGAGCACTACCAGCGGGTTTACTGCGTCTTCGAGCAACCTGATTGCCAGCGGAGTCACTGGCACGACTTACTCCAACACCGGGCTGGCGGCGTCGACGACCTACTACTACTTGGTAGAAGCGGTGGATGCGGACGGCACCTCGACGTCCTCATCGCAAGCCAGCGCGGAGACGTCGCCAGCGTCATGCACTACCGTTCCCTCGGCGCCCACCGGGCTAACGGCGACGGCGTCCTCGTCGAGCGTAATCAGCTTGGGCTGGACAGCAGTTACTCCGCCGGCGAACTGCACCATTAGCTCCTACAGTGTCTACCGCAGCACCACCAGCGGGTTCACCCCGGGTGCGAGCAACCTAATCGCCAGCGGCGTGACCACCGCCAGTTACTCCAACACCGGCCTCGCGGCTTCGACCACTTACTACTACGTGGTTGAGGCGCTTGACGCGGACGGCACGTCGGCTGCTTCGGCGCAGGCAGCTGCCACCACGCAAGCCGCGTCCGGCGCGGAAATTGTGGCTATTGCGTGCGGCGGTCCGGCGGAGAGCAACTCCGGCGGCGGAGATTACTCCTTCGTTGCGGATGAGGACTTCAGCGGCGGCGGGGATAACAGCCCGGTGACGGCCACCATCAATCTGACCCAGCCCGGCGCCAATGCCGCACCGATGGGGGTTTATCAGCACGGTAGAGCCGGAGTCTTCACTTACACCATTCCGGGGCTGACGGCGGGCAGTACCTACACCGTCCTGCTGCATTTTGCCGAGACTTATTTCACGGCCGCCGGAGATCGTGAATTCAATGTGGCCATCAATGGCACCACCGTACTCACCAACCTGGACATCTACGGCACGGTGGGCAAAGACGCGGCATTGCTGGAGACGTTTACGGCCACGGCGAACAGCAGCGGCGACATCGTGATCGCGTTCACCGACGGCGCCGCCAACCAACCCGTAGTCATGGGAATTGAGATCCGGTAAACGCATCTGAGGCAAATGGCAAGCGTACCACCATTGCGACACAACCCGTGGAACAGACAGGAGCATTGTATGGCGAACGATCATTCGATTCCTTGGAGCCAAATAATTCTTAAAGCTTTCCTTGGGCTGGTCATGGCTTGCGCTCTTGGCCTTACTGCCACGGTTCCCGCGTTTGCCCAGGAGCTCGTGGCCATCGCCGCCGGCGGGCCGGCGCAGAGTAACTCCAGCGGCGGAGACTACTCTTTTGTGGCGGACGAAGACTTCAGCGGCGGTGGGGATAACAGCCCGGTCACGGCCAGCATCAATCTGACCCAGCCCGGCGCCAACGCTGCACCCATGGGGGTGTATCAGCACGGTCGAGCGGGTGTCTTTACTTACACCATTCCGGGGTTAACGGCCGGAAGTCAATACAGTGTTCTGCTGCACTTTGCCGAGACCTATTTCACGACGGCGGGGGACCGGGAATTTGACGTGGCCATCAACGGCACCTCGGTGCTCACCAACCTTGATATTTATGCCACGGTGGGCAAAGACGCGGCACTGCTGGAGACCTTCACGGCGACCGCCAACAGCAGCGGCCAAATCGTGATCGCCTTCACCCTCGGCGCGGCCAACCAACCCTTAGTCATGGGAATCGAGATTCGGAGCACCTCCACCAGTTGTACCACGGTTCCATCGGCGCCGACGGGACTGACGGCGACGGCGTCTTCGTCCAGCGTCATCGGCCTGAGCTGGACGGCAGTTACGCCTCCGGCGAACTGCATCATTAGCTCCTATAGTGTCTACCGCAGCACCACCAGTGGCTTCACTCCATCGTCGAGCAATCTGATCGCCAGCGGGGTGACTGGCACCAGTTACTCCAGCACCGGGCTGTCGGCTTCGACGACCTACTACTACGTCGTTGAGGCGCTTGACGCGGATGGCAGTTCCGCGGCCTCGGCGCAAGCCAGCGCGGAGACTTCGTCGGCATCATGCAGCACGGTTCCCTCGGCGCCAACGGGTTTGGTGGCGACGGCCTCCTCTTCGAGCACCATCGCCTTGAGCTGGACGGCAGTTACACCCCCGGCGAACTGTACCATTAGCTCCTACAGCGTCTACGGCAGCACCACCAGCGGGTTCACTCCGGGAGCGAGCAACCTGATCACCAGCGGGTTGACGAGCACGAGTTATTCCAACACCGGCCTCACGGCGTCAACGACTTACTACTACGTTGTCGAGGCGGTTGATGCGGAGGGATCGTCGGCGGCTTCGGCGCAAGCCAGCGCAGAGACTTCGGCGGCGTCCTCCGGAACGTCAATCGTATCCATCAACGCCGGCGGTCCGGCGGAAAGTAACTCGGGCGGCGGCGACAATTCCTTTGTTGCGGACGAAGACTACACCGGCGGGACTACCTACTCCGTCACCAACACGATCACCATACCCGCCAGTGTCGCTACTATCGCGGCCCCCGCGGCGGTCTACCAGTCGGCGCGGCAAGGGACCGTGACTTATACGATTCCCGGCCTGGCCGCAGGAACCAGTTACACCGTGCGCCTCCACTTTGCCGAGCTTTATTTCTCGGCTGCTGCCGATCGTGAATTCGATGTGGCCATCAACGGCACAACCGTGCTGACTAATTTCGACATCTACGCGACGGCCAAAGCGAACTACACGGCTGTGGTGGAGCAGTTCACCGCAACCGCCAACAGCAGCGGCGAAATCGTGATCGCCTTCACCAATGGCGCCGTCAATCAACCAATGTTCAATGGCATCGAGGTACTAGGCTCCTCCACGAGTTGCACCACGGTTCCCTCGGCCCCGACTGGGTTGACGGCGACGGCGACTTCCTCAAGCGCCATTGCTCTGAGCTGGACGGCAGTTACTCCTCCGGCGAACTGCACCATTGGCTCTTACAGCGTCTACGGCAGCACCACCAGCGGGTTCACTCCATCCTCGAGTAATCTGATCGCCGGCGAAGTGACAGGAACCACTTACACCAACACCGGCCTTACCGCATCGACCACCTACTACTACAAGGTCGAAGCGGTGGACGCCGACGGCACCTCGGCAGCTTCCACTCAGGCAAGCGCTACCACGCAAGCGGCAGCCAGCACGGGTTACGTATCCATCAACGCCGGCGGTCCAGCGGAAAGCAACGCGAGCGGCGGCGACAATTCCTTTGTCGCGGACGAAGACTACAGTGCCGGCGGAACCACCTACGCGGTCACGAACACAATCACCATACCCGCCAGTGTTGCTACCACCGCTGCTCCCGCGGCAGTCTACCAGTCGGCGCGGCAAGGAGTCGTGACTTATACGATTCCAGGCCTGACCGCAGGAACCAGTTACATAGTGCGTCTGCACTTTGCCGAGCTTTATTTCTCGGCAGCTGGCGACCGTGAATTCGATGTGGCCATCAACGGCACAGCGGTGCTGACCAACTTCGACATCTACGCAACAGCCGGTGCGAACTACACGGCTGTGGTTGAGCAGTACATCGCAACCGCCAACAGCAGCGGCGATATCGTGATCGCCTTCAGCGACGGCGCCGTCAATCAACCCATGTTCAATGGCATCGAGGTGCTTGACGCCACTCCTTGCACCACGCTTCCCTCGGCTCCGACCGGTCTGTCGGCGACGGCGTCTTACCCCAGCGTCATCGGTTTGACCTGGACGGCGGTTACCCCTCCGGCCAACTGCAGCATCAGCTCCTACAGCGTCTACGGTGGAACGACTGCGAACCCGACCACGTTGATTGCGAGCGGGCTGACGGGCACGACGTACTCCAACACCGGTCTCACAGCTTCGACGACGTACTACTACGTCGTAAAGGCGGTTGATGCGGACGGCACATCGGCGGCCTCGGCGCAGGCTACCGCTACCACGCCCGCCCCCAGCGTAATCGCTCCTCCAACCAGTCTGACGGCGGTGGGCTCTTCCTACCAACAAATCGATCTGCGCTGGGTTGCGAGCACAACCCCTGCTCCAAACACTGCCCCAGTAAACTACTCGGTATACCGGAGCACAACCACTCCCTTCACACCGTCGGCTGCCAATCTGATGGGCACCACGGTCGGGATCACCAACTACCTGGACAGCAACTATCCCGCCACGCTTACCGCAGGCGAGTCCTCCATCCCCCCAGGTCCTGGAATTCAGCCTTCGACTACGTATTACTACCAAGTCGTGGCTTCTACCCTGTCAGGAGCTTCCCCATCTGCGACGGCCTCAGCCACATCACTTTCGGCAACGCCGTCAACCGCCGCTCCGGCCGCTCTAACCGGATTGACCGCGATGGCAGAGAACGCCAACGAGATCGATCTGATCTGGAACTCGACTAACTCCGGCGTGGGGACGGTGGTGACGACGTATTACATCTACCGGAGCACAACGCCAATCTTCACGCCCGCGGCCAGCAACCAGATTGGCACCACAAAGAGCAACTGGTTCCAGGATGACGTCCTTACGGCGTCGACTCAGTATTACTACCAAATCCTGGCCAACAACTCGATAGGAGTTTCGCCGTCGAGCACGACGGTCACCGCGACAACGCCCGCACTCAACCCTAACCTCTGGGGAGGCGCGCCCTTCTGGGATGCCAGCAATATGCCTGCCTTGCCCCCCGGGGACACCGTGATGATGAAGTTCCTGAACCGGACGAACGGGGTGTATGCGAACAATCAGATAACCTGGACCGCGACCCTCAACGGAGTCGCAACCACCTACACGTTTGCGCAAGAGCCGACCTTCGCTATGCCGCCCAACTCGTCGGGCCGTATGTACTTCTTCCTGAATGACCCGACTTTGAACGAGGATAACACCGACTACTGGGACTATATCGAGTTCACCGCCGGCCCCACCTCCATCAACATGGACACAACGCGCGTCGACGCACTCGGCGTCAAGATTGCATTTAATCTGGTTTGCGGCGACGGAACCAATGTAGCGCTCGGAGAAAATCAGGAGACCTTTACGGAAGACCGGTCTGTTACACTCCAACGCTATCTAGCCGCGGCTCCATACAACACTACCGCCGCCGCTCCATATGACTTCCAGACAGACGAGACAACGTATAGCCCGTATCGGATCATTGAGCCGGGCGCGGCTGGCTTTAACGCCGGTGGACCATACCAGAATTACTACGCCAACTACATCTCTAACATCTGGTCTTTCAACGGAATTACCATTCCGCTCGCTGGGCCAAATGGTTCCGGCTTAGGCAACAATCCGGACCTTTCCGGCGCGATCTTTAGGCATACCGCGCCTATCTCGGGTACGGCTGAGTTTAACGCGGCCGGGGATCTAACCAACCAGGGAATGTGGGGAAATCCTGCAAGCTTCTATCAGCAAGAGCCCTACGACCACTACGCTCAGTGGATTGAAGCCCAGGCCATCAATATGCAGCAGTATGCCTTCCCGTACAACGATGCGGGTGGATACTCGAGCGACATCGGCTGCTCAAACCCGCTGACGCTGCTCGTAGCAGTTGGCTGGTAACAGGCAGGAAGGGCAGCAGGGCAAGTTCTTCATCAAGACGGGGACTTACTCAAGGCTCTCTAAACGGCGTTCACGGTCAAGTTCAAAACGCAGCAAAACAAACCAACTGAAGGAAGAGGGACCACAAATGAAACCAAGAGCAGACGTGAACTTCTCCACCATCTTGGCCGCCTTGTGCTTATTCATGGCGCCGTTGATCCTGACGTTAACCCCACGGCC
>Ga0302326_10001745_pt1 | contig 54453 bp, 47 predicted proteins | sample Palsa_T0_3_FD_202264 | JGI IMG/M metagenome (GOLD analysis project Ga0302326, IMG submission 202264) | Peat permafrost microbial communities from Stordalen Mire near Abisko, Sweden - Palsa_T0_3 | ecosystem: Environmental > Terrestrial > Soil > Palsa > Peat permafrost | place: Sweden: Abisko...
CCACCGCTGGTGTGCAGCGTGGCATTTCCGGCTACCGAGCCGATGGTGATGTGGCCGCCGCCGGTCTCCGCGGTCAGTTCTCCGCCGGCGGACTGGGCGACAATGTTGCCGCCGCCAGTTTCAAGGTGAGCGGCGCCGCCAATATTTTCCGCGGTGATGTTGCCGCCGGCGGTGGAAAGATTCACACGGCCTTCAATTTCGCTGGCGTCGATGTTGCCGCCGCCGGTCGTGACATCAAGGCTCGAATCCTTGGGAATGTTGAGCTCAAGGGTGACCCAGAGGCGGCCGGTCGAGCGTCGTCCCGCGGCTCGCGCGCTCAGAACCACACCGTCGGCAGAGGGACGCGAGGAGATGGTGAAGCTTTTGAGGAGCTCGGTCGCGTCCTTTTGCGTGGCGTCGGCTTCGAGATGGACGCGGTAGTCAACTTTTCCCGAGTTTTGATTGTGGACGACGATGCTGCCGAGGTCGGTCGAGAGATGGACTCGGTCGCCTTGGCGCATGGCCACTGAGCCGGTAAGCTCCGAGGTCAGACGCGGGCCGGAAGGCTGCGCATTCGCGGCTGTGAAGTGGTGGCGCGCTTCCGCGGCGCCGCCGGCAAGAAAGACGACGGCGAGAAGAGACGCTCCCAAGAACTTGACCGGAGATTTTTCGCGGGCAGACGAAAGGATGGCCATGGCGTTTAGAATTTCTCGCGCGGGCCCAGATCGCGAATGACCTCAGCGCTCTGCAAGCGAATGTAGGCGTTGGGATCCTTATGCATGCGCTCGCGCAAAACCGAAAGCGTGTGGTCGTCCGAACCGAGCTGGCCGCGGTCGGTCATGTCGCGCAAGCTGTTCATGGCCTCGACACGCACGCCGGGATTGCTGTCGTCGACCAGGGCATCGAGCAGCGTCTGGCGAACGATGCCCTGAGGTTCAGCGCCATCGAGCGCTTCGAGGGCCTTCAGGCGGACGGCGGGGTTGCGATCGGTGCGCACCGCGTGGCAGAGAGCAGCGCGAACGTCCGGATCATTTTTGCGGGCGCGCAGGCAATCGACGGCGCTCAGCCGCACGTCGGGGCAAAAGCGTTCGCCGCCGCCGAGCACACCGAGCAGAAGACGCTTTACGTTGTCGTCATCGACGGCACCCTTCACGGTTACCGGCCGCTGCGAGCGCATCTGCAACTCGACGCTGGGATCACCGCTGCCGCCTGAATCCACCAAGTTGATTCCCGCCACGTCGGCCGAGCGCCAATCGAGGGCCGGGAGCGGCGAACTGGCCGCACTCGAATCGGAAATGTTTACGGCGGAGGCGCCGGCGGAGGAAGTGCCCGAAGGAGCGTCGGTGGACGAAGCGTTCGATGCGGAAGTATCGGAATTAGGCGCGAGCGATGGCGACTGCGGATGGCGCAAGAAGCGCGGGCCGAGAACGCCCACGCTGAAACCGATCAACAAAAGCACGGCGGCGCTCCAGGCCGGGCGCGGCGTGAGCCAACTCGCGGGGAACAATTCACCGAGCAGGCGGCTCAACCACCCGCGCTCTTCGCCACGATCGAGGGCGTCCTGAAGTCCGGCGCGGCAGCCGGCCAGCAAAGCGGCATCAGGCTCGGCGTGCTCGGCGGCTACGAGTGAGATCAGTTGCTCTTCGCGATCGAGGGCGGCGGCGCATGTGGAACACTGCGCGAGGTGCGCAGAGACGCTGGCATATTCAGCAGGATCGAGTTCATCGCCCGCCGCAAAGAGAACCAGGAAAGGTTCCCAGGCGGCGCACGGTTCGGACGTCATGTTGTTGACGAGATTTCGATCGTTGAGGTTTGCGTCCATGTTGTCGTTCAGCGAACGGAACCGAGGCTGGCGCGCAACTTGCGCGTCGCCCGGAACAGCGAATTCTTCACCGTATCTTCGGAAGTGCCCAAAAGGTCGCCAATGGCCCGCAGCCGCAATCCCTGATGGTGCTTCAATTCGAAAACCATGCGCTCGCGCGGCGAAAGGCGCTTCATCGCTTCCTCGATGTGGCGGCCAAGTTCCTGTCCGAGAAGCTGTTTTTCCGGATTGGCGCGCGCGCTCAATTCCGGCTGGCGATCGAAGAAATCGGGCGGCACTCCCCCGTCCTGTTCCGGCAGAGCGGGCGCCTGTTCTTCGCGGCGAGTGGTGCGGCGGCGCAAGTGATCGAGGGCCACGTTGGTCACAATCCGATAGAGCCAGGTATAGAAACTGCACTCGAACCGGAAGCGATGCAAATTGCGATAGGCGCGCAGGAAGCCTTCTTGATAAATGTCGCGCGCATCTTCCGGACGATGCACCAAATTCAACGCCAGGCGGAGAACATCGCGGTCGTAACGGCGGACGAGTTCCTCAAACGCCAGGCGATCGCCGGCTTGAGCTTTACGGACGAGGCCCTGCTCCTCCGCAAGCCGCGCCGCCGCTGCTTGGCGCGCATCTCCGTCGAGTGCGACGCTTATCCCCATAGGTTCCGCTGTCGAATGAGATCCTTGCTCGCCGTGCCCGGCGCGATCTCCCGCTTTCGGAGGGTTAGACGGCCATATTGGCCGGTCGTTAGCAGCCCCCGGAGAACCGATATTCGCATCGCTTTCGGGTTCAGCCAAGCGCTTTTCCTTTTAATAAGATGCGGGAACCGGCGGCAACGTTTCCGCCGCCCTTTCGAGGCAATGTTCCGTCCGCTGCCCGCCCTTCTACAACTGAATTACGCGCGGGGCTATCCGATTGTTCCGGTCAAATTGGATGGGTGAAGCGGCGCAGGCCAAATTGTCCCGCGCGCTCGGCCCTCAGGCGGTGGGGCGCGCTTCCCGCAGCTGACTGCTGCCGCTAGAATTGCAGCAGAGGAAACTCACAACATGGCGCCAGACTATCGCCCCGAGTTTGCCGATTTCGAAGGCTTCGCGTATCTGAACACTTCTTATCAGTGCCCGCTGCCGCTGGCCGCGGTGCGGGCCGCCGAGGAAGCGCTGCAATGGAAGGCTCATCCCTACCGGCTGACGCGCGAGGACCATTTCGATCTGCCCGACCGCGCGCGCGACAAGATTGGCCGGCTCATCGGAGCCGATGCCGATGAAATCGCCATCACTACCGGCACCAGCGCCGGCCTCGCAGCCATTGCGGCGGGCATCGACTGGCATCCGGGGGATGAAGTGCTAATCGCGCGCGGCGAATTCCCGGCGCACTTCTCGACCTGGCTTTCCTTCGAACGCGCCGAAAAACTGAAGATGCGCATCTTCGCGCCGCGCGGCCGCTTCGTGACTGCTGCGGACTACATTGAAAACATCGGGCCGCGCACGCGCGTGGTTTCCGCGAGTTTCGTGCGCTTCGATGACGGCGCACGCCTGGACGCGGCACCTGTGGCCGCCGCGTGCCGCAAGGTGGGCGCAGCGCTGGCACTCGACCTGAGCCAGGCCGCGCCCGCTATTCCTATTTCCGTTCGCGAGCTTGGCGCGGACTTCGCCGTTTGCAGCGGATACAAGTGGCTGCTCGGCCCCTATGGAACGGGGTTCTTTTGGGTGCGCCGCGAATCCACAGAGATGCTAAAGACCGGGCCGATTTATTTCATGGCTCTCGAAGGCGCGCGGGATTTCCATGCACTGCCGCTAGAAAATCTGCGACCGGTGCCGGGGGCACGCCGCTGGGATTCGGCGGAGACGGCCAGCTTCACGAATCTTGCGGCGCTCGATGCGTCGCTCGATCTGCTACTGCGCACCGGCGTGCCTGCGCTCGAGCGCCACAACCATGAGTTGATCGCGCAGCTGATCGCCGAGCTGCCAAAGGATAAGTACTCGCTCGCTTCGCCCGCCGAAGCCGAGCGGCGCGGGCCCTACGTCTGCATTGCCGCATGCACGCCGGAAGAGACGACCCAGTGCTATGAGAAATTGCAGGCGGCAAAGGTGATGGTCAGTTTGCGCGAAAATGCATTGCGGATTTCGCCGTATATTTTTAATACTTCGGCGGACATGGACCGCTTGCTTGAAGTGCTGGCGTCTTAACGCCGGCAGTTGAAGCCGCGAAAGGCCTCAGGTCTGAAGACCTGAGCTACATTTTCTGCTACTGGGTCGGGCTCTGGTAATCGAGGGGGCTTCGGTAGTTGAAGGGAATGTAGATTACGGCTTCGAGGTCGACGGGCGTACCGAGGCGCTTGCCGGGGCGGAATTTCCATTGCGCCAGCGCTTGCATGGCGTTGCGATCGAGCTGCGGATCGAGCCCCTGCACCAGTTGAATGCTATCGACAGAGCCGTCCTTGCGGATGATGGCGTAAAGGATCACCTGACCGCGCACGTGCTCGTCGATCAGCGTCTGCGGATATTTTGGATCGACGGTGTTCAGCACCTCGGGACCAGAAAGCTCCTCACGCGGGTGAAATGGCGCCCCACCCTCCTCGTCGAGCTGCGCGAAATTCAGGATCCAGCTTCCACTGGCGCTGGTCAGGTTCGGCAAATTCGCGTGCAGCGTGTAAACCTCTTTGCCGGAGAGAATTTTCTCCGGCGGCGTATTGGGATCGATGGTGCGGGGGGCCGCAGTTTCGAGACGGGCGCTGTTTGCGGGTTGCGCGGCGCGGCCGACCACTCCCGGCGCGTGACGCGCGGCGGGTTCACTCCCGCTGAGTCCACTTCCCAGCTTGGCGCCGGAGCCGCCGCCTAGGCCCGCGTTCAAACCGCCGTTCAGACCGTTGCGACCAGTGCCACTGCCCGAGCCGAAGCCGTTCGATGCGGTTCCGCCGCTATTTCCCACGGGCGCTCGCGGGGGACTCACCACGATGGCCACGGGCGAACTTCCGCTTGCTCCCGCCGCTGAACTGTTCGCGCCGTTGGCCGCGGCGCCAGCGGTCGATCCGCCAGTCGATGCACCAGTTGATCCACTGGCTGCGCCGGATTTTCCCGCCTCGGGCGAAGCGGAAATGCGCGCGGCAAGATTTCCCTGCGGCACGCTTACGTTGGGGGAAGGCGGAGCCGGCGAGGCGGAAAGAGCGATGATCCGTTGCAAGTTTGGATCGCCTTCGCCGGGCGAAGCCACTTCCGGAGCCGGCGCTTCGGCGGGAGCGGGCTGCCGGGTGGTGGCCCGCGCGGACATGGCATTGATGGGCATCTGCGGCGCGAGCTTGACGGCTGCCGGCGCCGCTATATTGATGGGACCGGCGTTTTTCTCCGCGTTGGCAACGTCCGGCGCAGCAACGTCCTGCATCGCGCGTTGCTTCACGCGCGCCGCCGATGCGGACGTCGCATATTGCAATTTCGGCTTGGCCAGCTCCTGCGCCGGCCACTGCACGATGTTCGGAAGAGGCGGAGCAATTTTCGGCGGCTCGGCCGGCGCGCTCGGCTGAATCAATGTTTGCCGCGGGTGAGTGATATGCAAGGGCTGCGAGAGGATGGTCTGCCGCGGATGAAAGTCGTCGGCGGGCGGCTGTGGGTCGGGCGCTGGTTGTTCGAGTGCCTTTGGAGTTTCCGCCTTCCTGGCCGCAGGCCGCGCCTTTGCCGCGCCGCCCGGCAAGGAAATGGCCGGCAGATCTTTCGCTTCGCCGTACCACGTCAATTCGATTTGGACGGGCGCGAGCGTGGGCTTTATGTCCGGCAGGAATCCCCAGATCGGAAGGATGAGAATCCAGATAATCGCAACGTGCCACAGGACGGAGGCGAGCATCGATCGTCCGGGAACCGGAGCGCGAACCCATTCGACGCGCAGAGGCCGGCGAGGCGGCCCACTTTCCTTCTGAGGGCGCGGCCCGGAGAAAAACGCCGCGAGGCTCGAACCGAACTCCCGCCACGACGACTTCCAGTGCACAGCAAAATCGACGGGCGCGTCGTCGCGCAACCGCAAGGCGCCTGCCCAAACGGAGGCCGGAGTTTCTTCGCGCTGCAGGAGGAGAGGTTGCATCGCCTCAGCAATTATACCCGATGGATCGGACCACTGAATCGCACCAGCCCGGTGAGATGCGCCAAACCTAGGCTGCGGCTGCCAGAGAATAGAAACTCACCATGGTTTCGCCCTGCTCCACGAGGCGCGCGCGCTCGAGGCGATTGAAGCGCTCGGGCAGCGATGCTTTCCAGTGATGCTCGACGAGCACAAGCCCGCGAGGGGCGACGAGGTGTGATGCGTCGAGGAATCCCAGGATTCGCTGATGCTGCTCGACATTCTCGTAGGGAGGATCGACGTAGAGGAAATCGGCCATGACGCGACGCGCCGAAAGTTTTTTCAACCCGTCCACGGCATCGGATTCAAGCAACATGGCGCCGGCGCGAATGCCAAGCGCCTCGACGTTCCGCCGAACCAAATTCGCGCCTCGCGGATCGGACTCGATAAATACGGCTTCGCGGGCGCCGCGGCTGAGCGCTTCGATGCCCATGGCCCCAGTGCCGGCGCACACATCGACAAAAAGCGAGTCTTCGATTTCCGGGCCGAGAATATTGAACAGCGTTTCGCGCAGGCGGTCGCCGGTGGGGCGCAGCCACATCGCCAGCGGACCTGGACCTTGCAATTTGCGCCCGCGGAATTTTCCGGCAATCACGCGCACGGTTTTGCTTCACCTGTTATGGACATTACTTACCCTACCGAAGCCAACTGATAGCGTTTCTGCCAAGCGGGACTCGCCGCTTCCAGCAACTTCACGATTTCCGCTGCGCGCTCAGGATGTTCCGCCAGCGCGAAGGCTTCGCGCCGGGCGGCTTCCAGCAGTTCGTGATCGCGTAGCGGCTGGGCCGCGGAGAATGCCGCGTCTCCGTGCTGGCGCGTACCGAAGAATTCACCTGGCCCGCGCAGCTTGAGGTCGCGCTCGGCGATTTCGAATCCGTTGGAGGTGGCGACCATGGTTTCGATGCGCTCGCGCCCCTCGCCGGTGATCGACTTCGGCGCTACGAGGACGCAGTAGGATTTTTCCTTGCCGCGACCAATACGGCCTCGCAGTTGATGGAGTTGCGCGAAGCCGAAGCGTTCGGCGTGTTCGATGACCATCATCGTGGCGTTGGGCACGTCCACGCCAACTTCGATGACCGTGGTGGTTACGAGAATGTCGATCTCGCCGCGGCGGAAGCGCTCCATCACCGCGTCTTTCTCTTCATTCTTAAGGCGGCCGTGCAGCAGACCCACGCGCAGCTTCGGGAAGACGTTTTTCGAGAGGCGCTCGTATTCTGCGGTGGCCGCCTTCAACTCCTGTTTCGATTCTTCGATGACCGGATACAGAACATAGGCCTGACGCCCGCGCGCGACCTCGCGGCGCACGAATTCCCAAACGCCGGCGAGTTGCTCCTCGGCGATCCAGCGCGTTTCGATCGGAGTGCGGCCGGGCGGCATCTGGTCGATGGTCGAAAGATCGAGATCGCCGTAGAGGGTCAGCGCGAGCGTGCGTGGAATCGGCGTGGCGGTCATGACCAAGACGTGCGGCGCGACGCCTTTCTCGATGAGGCGCTTACGTTGCAAGACGCCGAAGCGGTGCTGCTCATCGATGATAGCCAGGCCGAGCTTGTGAAACTTTACGAATCCTTCCAGCAGCGCGTGCGTGCCCACCGCCAACTGCGTTTCGCCGCTGGCCACGCGAGAGAGAGCGTCTTCGCGCACCGCTCCCTTGCGCCCGCCGACGATCAGATCGACGCCGTAGCCCGCGGCCTTGAAAATGCGCCGGGCCGAGAGATAGTGCTGGGCGGCCAGAATTTCCGTGGGCGCCATGAGAGCTACCTGGTATCCGTTTTCGATGGCGATGGTGGCCGCCTCGAAAGCTACGATGGTCTTGCCGCTGCCCACGTCGCCCTCAAGCAAACGATGCATGGGGATGGGGCGTTCGAGGTCCGCGGCGATTTCAGCGAGCACGCGCTTTTGTGCCACAGTGGGCTTGAACGGCAGAATGCGCTTCAACGCCTCGCGCACTTTTTCCTCGCGCACTTTCATAGCGATGCCGCGCTCGTCCGGCTCGCGCTTGCGGCGCAGCGCCAGCGCCAATTGGTAATAGAAAAACTCGTCGAAGATCAGACGCGCCTGCGCGGGGCTGCGGAAACTGTTCAGCAGGTCGATCTTTTCCTCTTTCGGCGGAAAGTGCGCGTAGAGCAAAGCCTCGCGCCGTGTCGGAAAACCGTAACGGCGGCGAAGTTCGCCGGGCAGCGGATCGGGCACGTCGCCGTCAAAATCCACGAGGACGGCATAGACGATCCGGCGCAGCAATCGCGAACTGATCTCACCGATGGCTTCGTAAACAGGCACGATGCGGCCCACTTCCGTTGAATCGGCGCTTGGCTGGTCGCCGTTGCCGATCAGCTCGATGCTGGGGTTTACCATTTCCCGGCGCCCGGGATGGTAGGCGTCCGGCTCAACCTTTCCGTGCAGCACCAGCCGCTGACCTGGCTTCAGCCTTCCCTCCAGGTATGCGCCGTGAAAAAAACGCGCGTGGAGCATGCCGGAGGCGTCGCGCAACGCAACGTGAAACACAGGGCCGCCCCGGGAGAACCGGGCACGCGCGTAGCGCACCGTGCCGCCTCCGGGCACTACTTCAGCGAGAATCGTGTACACATCTCCCGGCGTTGCTTCGGCGATGGGGGTGAAGCGGATGCGATCTTCGTAGCGGAAAGGAAGATAGCCGAGCAGGTCGCTTACGGTGGCGATGCCGCGCTCTTCCAGAAGCGCGGCGCGGCGCGGGCCGACTCCGCGAAGGAATTTCACCGGATTGCTGAGGGCGTAGGTCATCAGTCGCCTGGCGCAGATTGTTTCATCACTCTTATACCATTGCATTACCGCGGGGCCTTACTGCGGGGCTTACAAAGGGTGTGAAGGGCGAGAGGCCTGGGAAATCTAGGGGCGAGATGCGTGCCGCGCGCGACCCAGAAATTCGTCGCGCGCGGCAGCGGCGTTAGTCGGCTTCGGCCTGACGCAGATGGAATTGCACGGTGACGTTCATGGCGATGGAAACCGGCACGCCGTTCAAATATGTCGGCGCATATTTCCACTGCTGGACGGCCGAGAGAGCTGCGGGCAGCAGCAATCCGGGGCCGCTCACCGCGTGAGCCTTCACCACGTTGCCATGCTCGTCGATGATCGCGTCGACAATCACGTCGCCCTCAACCTTCGCTGTGCGGGCGATCGCCGGATACACCGGCTGCACTCGAGAGAGCAATTGCGGCGGTTTCACATCTCCACCTACGCGCACCACCTGTTGCTTTGGAGCAGCAGCCGGAGGCGGCGGTGCCGGAGCAGCATTACCCAGCACTCCCCCGAGCACTCCTCCTACTTCTCCGCCCGGGATACCGCCAACGGTTCCCCCTGCAGCTTCCAGAGACGGGGGAGCGGCATCGGCCACGACCGCTACGGTCTTAGGGATGGCGCGTGGCGCTACCAGCGGCGTCGGCTGAAACGCTTTCGTCACATGCACTACTTTTTGAATTACCGCCGCAGGTGGCGGAGGTGGTGCTGGCGGCCTGGGCGCCACGAGAAATGTGGTGGTCATGGCTTTCAAATCAATGGAATTATCCGCAAAATAGATCGGCGCAAGGATAACGGCGCCAATTAACAACGCATGCACCAGGACGGAGATAACCAAGCGACCCGGGCTGCGGCGCTTGTTCTCGGTCGGCGACATGTCCAGCATGGCGGCAACGAACCGGTCGGTTCCAGCCCCATGCGCGCTAAGCGCATTAGTTTGTTGGGTGGCCATCGAATGCCTCCCTTCGAAGCCTCATCACGTTCAATCAATTAGATGCGCTTGCGGATCGGTACGACCAAGATTCGCACAACAACCTTTCTTTCAGCGAGATACACCGTAAAACAAACTGGATTTGATGGGCCGACCCACGTACCTAGGGGGCGACCGTTTACACCGCCGATAGCTTGGCCTATATTTGCATTCCGCTCTTGCCGCATCGGCTCCCTTCCATCGGGAGACGCGTCCGGCGCCGGCCGGGGCGATTCCGCATATGGCGCGACAATACTTAGGCGCGACTCCCCGGCGGTGGATCGAGTACCTGATCGCTATTCTGATCGGCAATGCCATCTATTACTTTTCGCTTTTCCCCCACCTTCCCGGCACGCTGCGTCACCAGGGTTTCGGGACGGACTGGGGCGCGGGCGTAGATTTTCTGGTGTGCGTGGGCGTGTATGGACTCATTCGGGTGGGATCCCGCATCCAGGCGCGCCGCTGATTTTGGGCGGCTTTGACAAGGCAAATCCTTAGGGATATCGTGCGCGTATTGCCCTATCGTCACTATCGATAGAGCAGCAGTGGAGGTACAGAACGTGAAACTCCGACTTTTATTTTGCTCGATACTGATTGCTTTCGCGGCGGTGCCGGCGTTTGCCCACCACTCGTTCGCAGCGGAATTCGATGAATCGAAGCCGGTGAAGGTGACCGGCGTGGTAACCAAAGTCGAGTGGATGAATCCGCACATCTGGTTTTACGTGGATGAGAAGCAGCCCGATGGGAGCGTGACGAACTGGGGCTTTTCAGGCGGCGCACCGGGCCAGCTGCTGCGGCGCGGGGTCAGTAGGGATTCGATCAAAGTTGGGATGGTGGTTTCGGTCGAGGGATTTCGCGCCAAGGACGGCTCGCATAACGCGTCGGGCGGGACAGTAACATTTACGGACGGCCGCAGCGTGTTTACGTCCGGCAACGGAGACCGAACGCCCGGTGCTGCAACGGCAAAGTGATTCCCCGTGATGGATGCCAGCCATGAAACGACTTCTTGCGATTTTCCTTTTTAGCGCAACGTTGATTGCGGCCCTGGGAGTCGCAGGCCTCGGCCTGCGGGCCGCAAGCGCGCGCGCACAGGCGCCCGGGGCGAAAGGGCCTCCTCGCACAGCGGACGGCAAACCGGATTTCAACGGCATTTACGAGTGGCCAAAATCGCCTCCAGGCGAAGAAATATGCCACTGCTCGGCTACCATCTTTGACCGAAAGCACTTCGCGGCGCTGAAGCCAGGCGGCGAAGCCTTTCTCGAACCGCGCACCGGAGACCCTCGTCACGACGAGCCTCGCGACTTCTGCATGCCGGCAGGATTTCCGTCGGGAATGCTTTCGGCCTATCCGGTGCAATTCACGCAGACGAAAGGCTATCTGGTGATGGTGCACGAATTCCAGCGGATGTCGCGAGTGATTCCGCTCGATGGGCGTCCGCACCGCGAGGGGCTGGATCCCTCGTATTACGGCGACCCCGTGGGACATTGGGAAGGCGATACGCTGGTGATCGAGACGACGAACTTCAAGCGCTGGTCGCTCGACGATTATTTTTACTCCGATGCCAAAGAATACCGGATGCACAGCGACGCGCTGCGCACTATCGAGCGTATCCGCTGGAAAGATACGAACACGCTCTCCTATCAGCTGACTATCGATGATCCGAAGATTTTTGTCGCGGCGTGGAGTCAGGGTTTCGAGATGAAGGCGCGCCCGGACTGGGACGCGACGGGACTCTACGAGTACGTCTGCGAGGAGAACAACCGCTGCGCTGGCGGAAAGTGCAAATAGCCAAAAGCTGCCGCGCTAAAGACCGCGGCGCTACGGCCACACCTCGAACCAAACCTAGAACCGGAGGCTGGTTTAAAAATGGGCGCGGAGTTCGCGAAAGGTGGAAAGCACCAAGAGCTTTCCTGTGCCGCTTTCGAGCCCGCATTTTTCAAGCTCCCAAGTGGCGGCGTGGGGGATGAAGACGGCGTTCAGGCCACTCTGTAGTGCAGGGTTGATATCGCTGCGCGGACTATTGCCCACCATCCAACCGTGCGACTTGACGATGCGAAACTGCTCGATCATGCGGTTATAGGTCGCGGAGTCCTTTTCCAAGACAATTTCGATGTGCTCGAAGTAGGGCTGCAGGCCGGAGCGTTCGACTTTGGCGGCCTGCTCGGCCGGCTCGCCCTTGGTGAGCAGAATCAGCCGATGATGCTTGGCGAGGTAGGCCAGGGTTTCCGGGACACCGTCGAGGATGTGCGGCGGCGTGTTTTCGAGCTCGCGCGCCATATCCTCGATCTCCTTGACGATCTCACGCCGCGCTGCATTGCCTGCCAATTTGAGGTACGTATCTTCCAGGGAGCGCGCGAAGCTGCGAACGCCGTAGCCGTGCTGGCGGATATTGCGGCGCTCCGTCTCATTCAGAATGTGGCGGATGTACTCGCGCGTGTAGCCGAGATGCTCGAGATTGGTGATGAAATCCTGGATAGTCTTCTCGAAGAAGATATTGTTTTCCCAGAGAGTGTCATCGGCGTCGACGAGCAGAGTATGGCGTGCCATCCGTGGAATTTCCCCAGAGGTTTATCTTGCTTGAGCGAGGGGAATCTTAGAAGCGGATTTTTTCGGCGGGCTCGCGATTTGGGCAGGACGCGTTTTAGGCGCGGCGGATTAACGCGTTCCGCGAGCAGCGTCCTAGGCGCGGTGACAAAAACGCCCGCCTACAACACGAGGCGGCCGCTACGAAATCAAGAACCTGGACGCAGCAGAAAAGCTAGGACACAAGTTGTGTCAGCAGTAGTTGGCCTTCGAGTTCACTGAGGATTTTCTTCTGAACCAGGAGAAGAATGAGATACGTCAGCGAGCTCGATTGCTCTCGCTTATTGGCGGACTTCTCGAGAGTCCGCTCGGACTCGTACGAGATTATTGCCCGCTCGGATGCTTGCGGCAGTATCGATTTTGAAATGTCAGGTGCGGCCGGACCATCAAACCCTCCCACCCATTGGTCGAGAGTTTGCAACTGCTCCGCTTCAGCGGCAATAAATGCCAGGCCCATTCCGATGCCGGTTTGTGCGTAAACGACCTCGGCATTGGATTTGAATAACTCGTTTTCCCTCCTTACCCGCAACAGCACGGTCGTGCCTGCGGGCAGAGGATTGAGTGTATCGATATAACAGCCACCGCGATCAATGTCGGCGGTACGGGCCGCCAGCCGTGAATTCGAATTAAGGTCGACCAACTGCGCACTGGCAATGAAGGAACAACGCCTGTTGTTTCGCCGCTCCCCAAAATTTGAAGCTGCCGTCTCGCTCGTATCCTTACTGCGTTCCTCAGCCATCGGATGCTCTTCTCCCCATGCGTTCAACTGTAAGGCGACACAATTCCACTAGTTCCCGGGAGCAATCCGCATACCAGAGCCACAATCTTATGGTGCGTCGCATGCGTTTCATTTTCTGTCAGTTATTCGAAGGCATACTCCCGAATAACGATGGTGGAACGAAATACTTGCGCTGAAGTCCCAAATCAGTTCCGCGTTCACCCGCGCGGCGCGGCGGAGTACTAGGGAGCCTTAGCCGTAACGTAACGATCACAAAATGGCGGTGATAGCGACCGCAGAGGCCGGCGCTGTCGCGATGCCGCATCGGCATGGAATTTTTGGAAATGAAAAATCCGGGAGCCCAGGACAGGGATAAACTGAAGCAGAAATGGCGAGCAAGGCGGACGTAACCGGCGCACATTGGCGGGGCATGGCCGCGCTGCGGTGGCTCGACACGCTGCGGCAGCGGGAAGATCGCATCCTGCTTGTCCTTTCGCTCGTGGTGGGAGTCCTCACGGGCCTCGCGGTTGTGGCTTTTATTCTGCTGACCGAACGGCTGGGTCTGCGGCTGTATCCCATGGGGAGCGCGGGATGGCGGCGGGTGCTGATTCCCATGGCCGGGTCGCTGGCCATGGGGTTTCTCCTGTGGCGGTATTTCCCGGACGCGCGCGGCAGCGGCGTGCCGCAAACCAAGGCGGCGCTATTTGCACGCGACGGCGTAATCACACTCAGGACGCTGCTCGGAAAGTTTTTCTGCACAGCGACCACGCTCGCGAGCGGAATCCCGCTGGGACGCGAAGGACCCTCGGTGCAAGTGGGCGCGGGAATCGCTTCGGTGCTGGGGCGCCGTTTGGGGCTGCGGCCGGCGAGCGTGAAGGCGCTGATTCCCATCGGCGCCGCGGCGGCGATTGCGGCGGCGTTCAATACACCCCTCGCCGCCGTGCTCTTCTCGCTTGAAGAAATCATGGGTGACCTGAACGCGCCGGTGCTGGGATCGGTCGTGCTGGCTTCGGCCACTTCCTGGCTGGTGCTGCGCCTACTGCTCGGCAATAACCCTCTATTTCAGGTTCCGCAATACCAACTGGTTCATCCCGCGGAGTTCGGGCTGTACGCAGTGCTGGCTGTGGCGGGCGGGTTTGTGTCGGTTGCGTTCACCAAACTCCTGCTGGCGACCCGGAAATACTTTTTGCAACTCCCTCGGCGGACGATGTGGGTTCAGCCGCTCGCAGGCGGCGTGGTGACCGGATTGATGGCCTGGAAAGTGCCTCAGGTGCTGGGAGTGGGCTACGGTTATGTGGGCGACGCGCTAAACAACCACATGGCGTGGAAGCTGATGGCCATCCTGCTGCTGCTCAAGCTGGTGTCGGTGGCGACAAGCTATGGATCGGGGAACGCCGGCGGCATCTTCGGGCCAAGCCTGTTCATGGGGGCGATGCTTGGCGGAGCGCTGGGAAGCATCGTGCACCATTTGTGGCCGGCGCACACGGCGCAACCCGGAGCCTATGCGCTGGTGGGAATGGGAGCGCTTTTCGCCGGTGTGGTGCGCGCGCCGATGACTTCGGTGGTGATGATCTTTGAGACCACCCGGGATTATGCGGTGATCGTCCCACTGATGATTGCGAACCTGGTGAGCTTCTTTCTTTCATCGCGCCTGCAAAAGGAGCCGATCTACGAAGCGTTGGCAATTCAGGACGGCATCCATTTGCCCGGAGGAATCGCGCAGCGGCGGCAGGGGCTGAGGCAGGTAGCGCAGGTGATGCGCCCGGCGACGAATTGGCTGGCGGCGGAGATGCCGATCGCAAGCGCGGTTCATGCGACACCGGCGGGGAGATATCGGACTTTTTTGGTGGGCGACGGGCGCAGGCTCATGGGGATCGTAAGCCAGAAACAGATCGAGGAAGAGATGGCCAAGGGCCAAGACACGTGCGTGGGAGATCTCATTCGCGGCCTGGGGCAAGTCGATTTTCCGCACGCGCATCCGGATCATGCGCTCCACGTTGCGCTGGAACGAATGGGCGCGGATGAACTGGATCTTTTGCCGGTAGTCAGCCGTGCCGACATTCACATTCCGTTGGGAGTTGTCGCGCTCGAAGACGTGCTTGCGTCGTTTGGCCTGCCGCGCATTGCCAGTTCTGACAAATGAAATACAGGAAATGCGCCGCGGGCGGAAATCCCGCAGCGCATTCTCGACATGTAACCGCTTACACGGAGCCGGCGGGAGAAAAGCGCCAAGACGGAGATTGGCGCTCCCAAGGAAAGGCACGGCCTGCTGGCAATGCTCGTGAACGGGCTCGGGATGATGATCTTGGAGAGGGGCACGCACCCCGGGTTCGGTTACGAGTGTTCCAGGCGCGGTGATCAAGGCGCCCGCCTACAAAGCGAGGCGGCCGCTACGAAATCGAGAATCTCAGGCGGAGGCGGGGAGGAATTCGTAGCGCTCGATGCGGGCGGCCACGCCGCGGCGTCCGTTGTGGGGCTCGACGCGAAGAACGCGCGCGTAGCAGCGAATGTGGACGTCTCCGGCCAGGGTGATTTGTTGCGGAAGGGTCAGAACAAACTCGATGGAACTGCCGGCTTCGAGGGTCGCTTCGATGTTGAAATAAAGCCCGCGAAAACTGACGTCGCGGGTTTCGCCGGCCTTCTCGGTGATGGCGTCCCCCGAGGTAAAGCGAACCTTCAACGGAAGCATCATCGAGAAACGCCTAGCCGCGCGGCGCTCCACACCGTCTTCCATGACTCCTCCGACCCCCATCCAGACGCCAAGCTATCACCCCTGCATGGGCGGCGCAATCGGTTTCGGCAGAGGAACAGGCTCGCGGGATGGCGTTTGACCTCGACGTTCGCCGCCGTTAGGATGATTGCGCTCAATCCTGCGCGGAGACAGTTATCGAACTGAGGAAGAATCCACGAGCACAACTGCGGCTGCCGGTGCGAATCCGGTGGCAAGGATCTTTGGGCATGCGCCTCGAGATTACCGAGACGATTGACGTATCCCGCGAGGGCTTGCTGTTGCGCCGAGCGGATCCGCGTCCCATGCCGTCGCGGGTGTGGGTGGCTTTCCCGTTCGATCCGGCCGCCGCGGGCGCGGTGCAACCCGAAACGCCGGCGCGCATCATGCGGTGCGAACCCGATCCGGCGGGAGGCCTTCGGGTGGCTCTGCGCATGGAGCTACCGCAGCGGGCGACGCGCCCGGCCGAAACCGAACGCCGAAGGACTCCGCGAATCCCATTTGCGCTTCCGATCTTTGTGCGCGCGCAAGGCTCGCCCTGGCCGGAAGAATCCATGACCCGGGACATATCGCGAGGCGGCGCGCAGTTTGAGACTTCGCACGTCTATACCAACCAAGAAATGGTGATGGCAAAAATCCCCTGGGGAGAATGGGCGAAAACCGGCGAGATTCTGGGCCGCGTGGTGCGCATTGAGCCGGCGGCCGGCTGCTCCGATGAGGGATCGCGCACGAATGGGCAAGACAGCAGCGCTGTGCTGAGTTGCGTGGGTGTTGAGTGGGTGAGGACGTCCAAACCCTGAGCTGTAGTTCGATTTCGAAAGCTGCCGGGCGAAACATTCACAGCGTCGCAACTTCTTCTCTCCGGAGTTTCCCGAGGCAGTTCAATGGCTGAAGTCTTTCACCGCAGCTTTTTTCTCGAAGGACCCGTGGGCCGCCTGGAAGCGCTCCTATGGACGGTGCCGCCCGCTGTTTCACCCGGCGACCCGAGCTTCGTCGCCCTGGTCTGCCACCCGCATCCGCTTTTCGGCGGCACTATGCACAACAAGGTTGTCTATCAAGCCGCCAAGGCGCTACACCAATCGGGCGCGCCGGTGCTGCGGTTCAATTTTCGCGGAGCGGGACTAAGCGAAGGCAAGCACGACAAAGGAAACGGGGAGCAAGGCGACGTTCGCGCGGCCCTCGATTATCTGGCCAGGGAATTTCCGGGACGCGCGATCGTGCTGGCGGGTTTCAGCTTCGGGGCTTTCGCCGGGCTGCGAGTGGGCTGCGGGGATGCGCGCGTGACGCAGGTGATTGGGCTGGGTTTACCGGCTAATAATAAAAGCATGGACTTGAACTTCCTGCCGGCCTGCGCGAAACCGAAACTGGTCCTGCAGGGTGGGAACGATCAATTTGGGTCTCAGGCGAATGTCGAAGCGCTGTTTGCCACACTCACGGAACCGAAGCGGCTCGTGATCGTAGAAGGCGCGGACCATTTTTTCACCGGGCATCTGGATCAGGTTGGCGCGGCTATGCGCGATTGGCTAGTTGATATGCCGCCGGGACGCTAGGCGCGCGGCTCGAAAAGTTTTAGGAATTGGTCGCGCGGTGCGGGCTCGATTGCGATCATTTCGAGATTGGCGCGCACGTGCTCGGGACGGCTCATGCCAACGAGCGCTGTGGTGACCGCCGGGACCGACCTCGCAAACTGCAACGCGCTCGCCGAATCGCTCTTCGTCCCCAGGATTTCCCTTACGTAAGGCGGCAGGTTGCGCGAGAGTTGCCCTTGCAACAGCGCGGCGCTGGTGACGAGCGTGATACCCAAAGCGCGCGCCGCCTGCACCATAGCCATCGTCTTCCGCTGCACGATCTGATTGGCCTTCAGCAACCCCTCAGGCATGGCCAGGTTCAGCGGCAATTGGACGAAGCGGAAGTGGTGGTTTGCACCAGCAGCTTCGCGTGCGACCTCTTCCATTTCGGCCAGCGAAAGATATCCCTGCGAAGCAGGTTCCTCGCGAAACGCATTCCAGGTGGCCATGCCATAGCCGCCGACTTTCCCGGAGGTCGCCGCCGATTCGAGGAAAGTGAATGCTTCGCTGATGCGGCGCCGAAATTCATCACGCGACATTTCGCTGAGCTGCGTTTCCGGATTGTGGAGATAGAAAACGTCCACGGAGGCGACGCCCATGTTGCGCAGGCTGCGGTCGAGCTGATCGGCCAGATAGCGCGGAGCCATGGAATGGCAGCCGGCGGCGATATCTTCCGGACGCAGGATTCCCCGATCGATATATTCGTGAGCGAAATAATCCGCGGCATCGTCGGGCATCTCGCCGTCGGGCGTGAGGAATCCTGCTTTGGTGCAGAGCACGATTTCGTCACGCGAAAAACCCTTGGCGACAAGATCGCGAAGCGCGGCGCCGATGGAACGCTCGCTGCGCTGGAAACGATAGTTGATTGCCGTATCGATGACGTTGATGCCGCCTTCGACGGCGGCGGCCACAGCGCTGCGGTACCCGCGATCGGCCGCTTCATCCGGTTCGCCCAGATAGGTGCCGATGCCGATCGAGGAAAAAAATACTCCTCCGGGAACCTCGCGAAAATGTCCGGCGGCTGAATGCTGGCGGAATCGCGCGGCGTAGCGCATCGTGCCCTGGGCTGTTGCGCGACCGGCGAGCGGAGCGGCGCTGTTTGAAGCAGAAGAAGACATTGATTCCCTCTAGATACGAGACGGTGTGATGCGCCAACGCGGCGCGAAGTATAGCAGACCGGCAAACGCAGTTCGGTCGTGGATGGCACCCTCGAACGGAAGATCGACTACGACAGGCGCGAGGTCATTTCCTGCGCGGGTTCTCCTCCGGCGATGCCTTGAGCAACGAGCAACTCGCGAGCTTCGACACGGATTTTGGGCAGGTATCGCCAAAACGCTATGGCGCCCGCAATAGCGCAGCTCCCGCCAAAAGTCAGCGTCCACGGCGCGCCGATGCGGGCGGCCATTGCTCCGGCAAGCAGGGAACCGATGGGGGCCATGCCCATGAACATCATCGAGTAGATAGCCATGGTGCGGCCGCGGAGCCGGTCGGGAACCATGGCCTGGATAAGGGTGTTCGACGAAGCCATCTGGGTCATCATCGCAAACCCCACCGGAGCCATGAGGAGTATGGATAGGTAGGTCCATCGCGATTGGGAAAAGAGAACCAGACATACGCCAAATGAGCCACAGGCGATGGCGATGATCCGGCCTAGACCTTGCACCTTGGTGCGCGATGCCAGCACGAGAGCACCCGTGAGCGCGCCTACACCAGTGGCGCCCATCAGGAGGCCGAGTGTGCGCGCATTGCCGTGAAGGACGCGAGCCGCGAACACGGGCATGAGCACGGAGTACGGCAGGGCCACCAGGCTGATGCCTCCGAGCAGCAGGAGAACCGCGCGGATGGGCGCCGTGTGACGGACATAGCGAAAGCCTTCGATTAAGTGCTCAAGCGGCGGGGCGTGATGTTCCTTCTTCCGGTGCGGGACGCGCATGAGCAGCAATCCGGCGATGACGGCAATGTAGCTGACGGCATTCGCAAAGAAGCACCAGCCCTCGCCGATGCTGGCCACGAGAATCCCGGCGATTGCCGGGCCGATGATGCGCGCGCCGTTGAACATGGACGAATTCAGCGCGATGGCGTTCATAAGGTCTTCGCGACCCACCATTTCCACCAGAAACGACTGGCGAGTGGGAATATCCACGGCGTTGACGATGCCCGTCAATATCGCCAGGACGATCACTTCATTGACTGTGATGCGCTTGCTCAGAGTCAGAAAGGCGAGTGCGGACGCCAGAATCATCGAAGCGATCTGCGTGACAATGATGATCTTGCGGCGGTTCCAACGATCGGCGATCAACCCGCCGAACGGCCCGCACAGGAACACGGGAAATTGACCGGCAAAGGCGACCGTGCCGAGAAGCAATGAAGAACCGGTCAGACGATAGACCAGCCAGGCCTCGGCGATGTTGTCCATCCAGGTGCCGATCAGCGAAATCAGTTGGCCGCTGAAGAAAAGCTGAAAATTACGATGGCGAAGTGACCGAGTAACGTCCTGAAATCGCGAACGGGCTGGCGGCGCGGGAGTGGCGGAAGGTTTCAGTGTGCCGGTTTCGGCCATCAATCTATTGTACGACGCCCGCCAAGGACGCGAGCCGCGATGAAGCGGTGCGTTTCAGGAATTCTGGGGCGCGACGGCAGGCGGAGCGGGGGGCGCAAGGAGACGGCCGATTGCGCGCACGATCCGGCGGTAGGGCCAATCTTTGTCACGGAAAAGGATCTCGCCCTCGCGAGGCTTGGAGTAGAACCAGCGGGCGACGAGCGAAAGATGCTCAGTCAACTCCGGCGGCGCGGCGCGCAGGCCGTAAATCTCGCGCGAATCTGCGGGCGGCGTAGCGCCTGCCGCGGCTGTCGGAGGATCGGCGGAGTGCTCTGGCGCCGAAGCGTGTGGCTGCAAGGTCTGGCGCAACGTCGCGTCGATCGATTGCGGCTGGCTGGAAAGTTCGCCGAAGCGCAGGAACACGGGCTCGTCGAGCAATCCGCCGCGAACGGCGAAGAGCGCGATGGTTTTTTCTTCGGCGGCGCGCTGGAGAATCACGGCATCGAGGTTTTCGATCCGGCGCACGAGTTCGGGCAGGCCGCGCAGGGCGGCGGAGGCTTTTTCGAGGCGCTTGTGCAGGAGCGCGGCGCGCTCAAACTGCAGAGCCTCGCTGGCGGCGGCGCGTTCGCGTTCCAGTACCACGGTGAGGGCGGTGCCAGTGGTGTTCAGCGTTTCAAGAACGCGCGTGACTTCCGCGTCGTATTCCTCTTTTGTGCAGCCGGCAAAGCACGGGGCGAGGCACATCTTCATTTCCGAGTAAATACAGCCGGGATAGGAGGGATCGCGGCGGATTTTAATCTGGCAGCGGCGAATCTTAAAGAGGTCGAGAAAACCTTCGGAGAAGGCGTCCGCGGCGTGGCGGGAGGCGAACGGGCCGAAATAGAATCCGTCGGGACGGATACGCTGCGTGACGTAGCAGCGCGGATATTCGTTGCGCAGATTCACTTTGAGTAGGGCAGGCCGGCGAAGCCGCAGTAGGTCGCGGTAACGGTGCGGCAGGTGGTGTTTCGCCTGATGGTAAAGAGCGAGGGTCTGCTCGAATTTTGAGCCGGTGACGCGGTAACGAATCGCGGCCGCGACTTCGCGAAGGTTCAGGCGCTTCGAGAGCGGATCGGGCGGGCGAAGCAAACGTTCGGCGGCGCGGCGCAGGTCAGCGCTGCGCACTAGATGCGGCTGCGCGCCGGCCATGCGCGGCTCGACCAGCAAGACTCCGGCGCGCGGCGGAACCGTGGCGAAGAATTGCTCTTCATGCGCGGGATCGAATTCCCGCCATATGTCGAGTCCCAGCATGGTGCAGAGTATACCCAGTAGAAAGTGCTGGGTAACATTGCTAGAGTCTAGCTCCACTGGAGGACGTGTGGGTCACCTTCTCGCGATCAAGGCCGATTTGCTTTGGGCTACGTTGGTCTCCGTGATCGTCTCGGCCGCAGTGTCGTATTACTTTCGAAAGCGAGAAGCTCGTCACAAGCTTGCAGTTGAATATGAATATGAGCAAAGGAAGAAACTGCGCGATATTATCGGGCGCTATCACGGGCGTTTGCTTCAAGCCTGCAACAGCCTTAACTATCGCTTTTGGAATTTGTATGCGAATGCGGATGCCAAATGGCTCGGAGCTGAAGGCGGTCACGCAAACCCCGGGTATTATTTGTTGAGCTTCGTTCATCGGTTTCTTGCGGTCTTCTCGTTTATTCGACAGTTCGAGAACGAGGCCACCTATATCGATACCCGGATAGCAGAGAAAAAAGATTTCATCTTTCTAAACTATTTGGAAGCAATTCGGTAGGTTATGACAGATGTCGCACTGTTCGACGGCGTTCCCTATGACAACGCGTATCAAACAGATCACTTCTTTTCGGATAGCTTCAGGCAATACTGCGATGGGTGCGTTAAGGAAGGTGAATTCATCTCGTACGATCAACTGCGCCAACTGGTCGCTGATCGTATGCTCGACCCGATAGTTGAGTTCTTCGTGTCGCTGCGCCCATCGGAGGATCGTTTGCGGTGGGATAGACTGGTTTCCTTGCATCTCCTGCTCATGGCTTTTGTTAACTCTTTTGGTTACAAGCCGCAATACAGCTCTCAGGAGCAGTCCGACGAGGTAACGGGTCAGGCCCGTCGGTCAAATATCCTCCAAAACCTAACCGACTGGCTGCCGCGTCACGGTCTGGGCGACGACAAGGAATCGCAACGCATAATTAAGGCGTGTCGACACCTGAATTCTCGCGGTCAATCGCGACGTCCCCCCGAAGCTGCCACTCTTAGGAAGACTTGAGGACCCAGCTGGCGATCACGAGGCGCTGGATTTCGCTGGTGCCTTCGTAGATTTCGGTGATGCGCGCGTCGCGATAGGCGCGCTCAACGGGATATTCGCGGCTGTAGCCGTTGCCGCCGTGAACCTGAATGGCTTTGTGCGTTACGCGCGTGGCCATCTCGCTCGAAAACAGTTTGGCGATGGCGGCTTCGAGAGAGAAGCGAGCGCCGGTATCCTGCTTCCACGCGGCGCGGCGGGCAAGCAATCGCGCGGCGTCAATCTCCGTGGCCATATCCGCCAGCATGAACTGGATGGCCTCGAAATCGGAGATGGGATGGCCGAAGGCCTGGCGTTCCTGCGCGTAGGCTAGCGAGGCTTCGAAGGCGCCGCGCGCGATGCCGATGGCCTGGCAGGCGATGCCGATGCGGCCTCCGTCGAGTGTGGCGAGCGCGATCTTGTATCCGTCTCCTTCGTTGCCGAGGCGATTGTCCGCCGGCACTTCACAATCGGTAAAGGAGAGCGGGCAACAGGCGGTGGCGTGAATGCCGAGCTTTTTTTCTTCTTTGCCAACGGAAAATCCGGGCGTGCCCTTCTCCACCACAAGGCCGGTGATTCCCTTTTCACCTTTTTCCGGCTGCGTGTTCACGTAGACGACCGCGGCATCGGCCGCACCCCCGCTGGTGATCCAGGCTTTCGCGCCGTTGATGATGTAGCGGTCGCCTTGGCGCACCGCTTTGGTGACCAAGGCCGCTGCGTTCGATCCGGCTTGCGGCTCGGTGAGCGCGTAGCAGCCGATTTTTTCGCCACGCGCAAAAGGCGTGAGGAATTTTTTCTTCTGGTCTTCGGTACCGAACTTTTCGATCGATGCACAGTAGAGGGAATTCTGCACCGAGAGGATGACGGCCGTGGAGGCGCAGACGCGGGCAATCTCCTCCATCACGATGGTGTAGGCGATGTGGTCCATGCCCGCGCCGCCGTATTCTTCGGCGACGGAGATGCCCAGGAGGCCGATTGCGGCGGCCTTGCGCAGCGTCTCGCGCGGAAAGCGGCCGGTTTCATCGATCTCTTTGGCAATGGGTTTCACTTCGGATTCGGCAAACTCCCGCACGCTGCGTTCGAGTAGTTTGTGTTCTTCGGTCAGTTCAAGATTCATGTCGGCTCGATCTTCATATCGGATCGGTGGCTTGCGGCTGCAATTGTACAGCGGAATGCGCGGATAGTGACGGTCGCGCCACGAGGATATAATTTAAGTGCCGGCCCGCAAAGGAGAATGGAAATGGAAGCTCGAATGAAACTCGATGCTGCACCGAAAGTGTATCAACTGCTCGCCACCGCGCAGGCTTACGTCGATCACTGCGGACTGGAACGTCCCCTGCTGGAACTGGTGAAAATGCGCGCCTCGCAGATCAATGGATGCGCCTTTTGTATCGACATGCATAGCAAAGACGCCCGCGCCTTGGGCGAAACCGAACAGCGGCTCTATGAATTAAACGCCTGGCGAGAGACTCCTTTTTACACCGAGCGCGAGCGCGCGGCGCTCGAGTGGACTGAAGCGATCACGCTGATCGCCGAAACCCACGCGCCGGATGAGGTCTACGAGCGGGTGAAACAGCATTTCACGCCGGAAGAACTGGCGAATCTGACGTTGGCCATTACCACGATCAATTCCTGGAATCGGTTGGCGATCGCATTCCGAGCTGTCCCCGGTGACTACTCACCAAATGTCGCGGAACTGAAGGCTTCCAGTCACGCCTCAGCAGGCGCGTGAGACCCGGCTAAGGGTACCGCTGACCGCAACGGGCGCATGTGGATCAGGTCCGCTGCGTTCAGCGGGCCGCATACTTTGTGCCGGCGACGCGTTTCCCCAAAGACCCGTACGGACGGACAATTGCGCTATTCCCCCGCTGTGATAGGATGCCGCTCCTCCAGCCTGTAAGTCGGACACAACTTTTCTAGCCAAGCCGGGTTAGTAGGGCAATTCGGGGGTGGTCTATGCCTAAGTGCTCGCGTGTGGGCCTTATAGCTGTCCTGGCGTGCTTGGTTGCCACGTTCGGATGTGGGGCTGGTTCCTCGACCGCGCCCGCTCAATCTGTCCTGGTGACCTCGCCAGCGACGGACACGGTGCGGCTGGGCGATCCAGCCGTCCAATTTTCGGCGACGCTGAATGGCGCAGCTACCACCTCCGTCACATGGAGCGCCGGGGGCGTCATTGGCGGAAACGCGACGGTGGGTACGATCAGCGCCGCGGGACTTTACACTCCGCCGGCGAGCCTGCCAAATCCGAACACGGTGACCGTTCAGGCCGTCAGTACGACTGACGCCTCAGCGACGGGGCAGAGCACGGTCACGATGGATAACCCGATCCCCGTGGTCACTTCGGTCGACCCTCCAACAATTGGCGTCGGTACGATCGACATCACAATATCCGGTAGCGGGTTTGTAAGCGGGGCAATGGTTTTGTTTGGCGGCACCGCGATCACGCCTACATCTACCTCGTCCACGAGTTTGACGGCGTCTGTAACCACGACTGCCGCACAGGTCGGAACCGTGGTCGTGACGGTGCAAAATCCGAACCCGGGCCAGATTGTTTCGACGACATCGGCGGACGTCCAAGTCACTGCCGGACAGGTGATCAGTCTCGCAGCCGCCGCGCGTTTCCTCGAACAATCCACCTTTGGTCCAACTCCTACGCTAATCACACAAGTACAGCAGCTTGGCTTCGCCGCGTTCCTGGCGAACCAATTTAGCGCTCCCGCGTCCACTTATCCGGATCCAGCCGCTGGCGTCACTTCTTTGCTGCCGACGCAGCAGGTGCTGTTCACAAATGCGCTCAACAACCCGGATCAATTACGTCAGCGCGTGGCCCTTGCGCTCAGCGAAATCTGGGTCACCTCGGGATTTACGGTTCCTCCGCAAGGGATGGCGCCCTACATGCGACTGCTGTTGCAAGACGCATTCGGCAACTACCGCACGAACGTTATGAATGACATTACGTTAAGTCCCGCAATGGGGCGTTATTTGGACATGGTAAATAACGACAAACCCGGCACCAACCCCGTCACGCATGCCAATGAAAATTATGCCCGGGAACTGATGCAGCTTTTCACTCTGGGCTTGGATCAACTCAACGAAGACGGAACGCTGAAACTCGACAGCGGCAGCAATCCAATCCCCACGTATAACCAGAATAGCGTCCAGGCCTTTGCTCGCGCCTTCACCGGCTGGACGTATCCCACGCAACCGGGCGGCACTTTGACAAAGCACAATCCGGCTTACTGGCTGGGCCCGATGGAAGCGTCCGACGCCAACCACGACATGGCGGCGAAAACGCTGCTCCCGGTGAACGGCACCGCCGCCACACTCCCGGCAGGACAGAACTCCGTTACGGATCTGAATGGCGCGCTCGACAATATTTTCGCTCAAACGAGCATGGCGCCATTCGTTTCCAAGCAGCTCATCCAACATCTTGTGACCAGCAATCCCAGCGCGGCATATGTCAGGCGTGTCGCCACCGTTTTCGACGACGGCACGTTTAGCGGCGCCGGGGCCACGTTTGGATCGGGAGAGCGCGGTGATTTGCAACCGGTGATCGCCGCTATTTTGCTCGACCCTGAGGCCCGGCGCGGCGACGATCCCACGACCGCGAACGCCGTCGACGGCCACTTGAAGGAGCCGATTCTTCTCATCACCAACGTCCTGCGCGCGTTCGGTGCGGCTTCCGATGGCGTGGCTCCAGCCGGCTCCGCCACAAACATGAGCGAGGCGCCACTCGATTCCCCGAGCGTTTTCAATTTCTTCCCTCCGAGTTACACCGTTCCGGGGACGAATCTGCTCGGCCCGGAATTTGATTTGGAGACGGCTGCGACCACGTTGGTGCGCGCTAATTTCGTCAACTCATTCGTGTACGGCTCAATCGGCTCGGGAACCACGGTTGACTTCACGACCTATGCGAATCTGGCGACCAGCCCGAACGCCACAGGTCAACTGCTCGATTCGCTGAACGTACTGCTGCTGCACAGCAGCCTGTCGTCTTCGGCGCGCGCCAGCATCGTTACAGCTGTCAACGCCGTCCCGGCCGGTACCACGCAGAATCTGTTGCGCGCCAAAGCTGCGATTTACCTGATTTTGTCGTCGTCGCAATACCAGGTGGAGCACTAGTCGTTCGCTCGAAGGAGGAATAGCCATGGGTCCGACGCGAAGGGACTTCATACGCGCTTCGTGCTGCACCGCCGCCGCGCTCGGCGTGGCCAGTAATTTCAGCCGCTTCGGGCTGGTCAACGCGCTGGCTCAGAGTACGACGGGCTTTCAAGCATTGGTCTGCGTTTTTCTGTTCGGCGGCAATGACTCCAATAATCTGTTGATCCCCATGGACACCGCGGGCTACGCGAACTATCTAGCGCTGCGCGGCGCGGTCGCGAACGGCGGCCTCGGGCTGGACCAGACCACGCTGTTGCCGATCACGTCGAAAACCCAGCAAAACGGCGCCAACGCCTTCGGGTTGCACCCAAACGTTCCGGAATTGCAGAGTCTGTTCACCTCCGGGAAGCTGGCCTTCCTTGCCAATGTAGGCACGCTTTCGCAACCCGTTACCCGCACGCAGTATCTCGCCCCCACTCCTCCGGTGCCTGCGAACCTCTTCTCCCATGCCGACCAGCAGCAGCAGTGGCAATCGCTTGAAATGGACGGCTTCTACAAGACCGGGTGGGCCGGCAGGATGGCCGACAACATTGAGTCTATCTACAACACGAACGCCATGTTTCCGCCGATCACGTCCGTCGCAGGTTCGGCGATTTTTGGAACCGGCGTGCAGACGAGCCCCTACGCAATCATTCCCGGTACGACGCCCGGCCTTTCGGGTTTCGATAACTCCGCATCGGGACAGGCGCGGCTGCAAGCGCTCCAGCAATTGCTCACGTTCGATACCGGCGTATCGTTGATCCAAGCGACGAGCTCGATCACGTCGAATTCTCTGGCGGACAGCAAGATTCTCTCAGGCGCTCTGGCCTCGGCGAGTCCGTTGGCGACTGTGTTCCCGGCGACGGGATTGGGAAATCAACTGAAGCAGGTGGCGCAGATTCTTTCGGTGCGGTCGGCGCTGGGACTCGGCCGCCAGATATTCTTCTGCTCACTGGGTGGCTTCGATACCCACAGCAACCAAATTTCGATTCAACAGTCGCTTTTCTCGCAGTTGAGTCCAGCGATGAACGCCTTCTACAATGCCACGATCGAATTGAATCTCGCTCAGCAGGTCACTACGTTTACCATGTCCGATTTCAGCCGCACGTTTCAACCGGCCTCGGATGGCGGCACGGACCATGCCTGGGGCAGCGTGCAAATGGTCCTGGGCGGCGCAGTCAGTGGCGGGGACATCTACGGCACGCTGCCCGTTTTTTCCCTGGCTGGTCCAAACGACGCAGGCAGCAATGGCCGTTGGATTCCGACCACGTCGATCGATCAGTATGGCGCGACGCTGGGAACGTGGTTTGGCGTGCCACCCGCCGACCTTGCGGCAATCTTTCCGAATCTGGCCAATTTCACAACGCAGAAGCTCGGCTTTCTCGGCTGAACCGGCCCCGTCGAGATCTCAGCAGCTCAGGCGGTTACTGCGGTGAAAGCTAAATGAGAGGCTGCCGCTTCCGATTCCCAACGCTATTTGCCGCAGTGCGCGTAAATCCACTATACTTTGGGGGTAGCGGCCGAATCCCGCGGGGTTCGGAATCTGCTCTCGCGTCTGGCCGTACCTAAATGATCGATCTAACCGAAAAAATCAAGAAGAAGCTCAAGGACGAGATCGCGGTACTGGAGCACGAGCTCCACAGCGAGCTTCCCAAGGAAATCAAGGTCGCCCGGGCGCACGGAGACCTCTCCGAGAACGCCGAGTACAAGTACGCCAAGGAACGGCAGTCGTACGTGGCGGCGCGGCTAGGCCAGCTCCACCAGCGTATGGCTAACCTTTCCATGCTCAATCTGAGCAATCTGCCCAAGGATCGCGCCGCCTATGGCTCGCGGCTGGTAGTCAAGGACATTGCCAAGTCCACCAAAATCGAGTACAAACTTGTGACCGTCGAAGAGGCCGATGCAACGCAAGGCTTGATTTCGACCACCTCTCCGATTGGCCGAGCTCTCCTGGGAAAAAAGGTGGGTGACGAGGTGCAGGTGACCACTCCCGCGGGCATAAGGGAATACGAGGTTGTGAAGTTGACGACCATTTACGATGAGGTTGAAGAATAACGGAGTGAATGCAACTAGATGTTGACGCGGACCATTGGCCGCTATCTTTCCTGGCCTATTGACCGTATCGCAGCCCTTCTGGCTCCCACAGGAATTCCTCCTAACGTCATCACCTGGGCCGCTCTGGTTTCCAATTTATGGGCCGCCATGTTGTTTGCGGTGGGGCGCTTCGCCGCCGCTGGCGCCGTCATGGTGCTTGCCGCGCTGTGCGATCTCCTGGACGGGCCAGTGGCCCGGCGGCAGGGCCGTGTGTCTCTCTTCGGCGGATTCCTCGATTCCATTCTCGATCGCTACGCGGACCTCGCGCTGTTTCTCGGTTTGTTGGTCTACTACGCCGGGGTGAACCGTTTTCGTTATGCGGTGCTGGCCGGCGCAGCGATGGCCGGAGCGGTGATGGTGAGCTACGCAAAAGCCCGGGCGGTGTCGCTGGTTCCCGCGGAGGAAATCGGATTCTGGGAGCGGCCCGAACGGCTGGTGCTGGTAATGCTGGGTGCGCTCACCAATCGCATGGAGATCGCGCTGTGGATCCTGGCGATCGGCCCGAACGTTACCGTGATTCACCGCATTCTGCATACCTGGAAGCAGACTCGCGGCACGGACCTGGGTGTTGAACTGACGGCGTCGCCAGCGACGGCGGGCAAGTCCGCTCATCGGCAGGACGGCGGGCGAAATGTGGAAGCGACACGCCCGGCGCTGACGCGCAGCGCGGGCAGCGGTCGAAGGTAATCCCATGGCCAGGCGCCTTGCCATTATTGCTGCGATTGGCACTTGGTTCGTCGCCCCGGGTTTAGCCTCGGCGCAACTCAGGACCCAAGGCAGCACAGCGGGAACCTTCACCGAATCCTGCGCGATCTGCCACGGCAATCCGTCCGTTGAGCGCGCTCCCGCCGTGGCCACGCTCCGGCAGATGACGCCGGAATCGATCTATGCCGCGCTGACTACCGGGTCGATGCGCGCGCAGGCTGCAAGTCTTTCCGATGACGTCAAGCACGCGCTGACCGTGTACCTCGCCGGCCGGCCGCCCGGCATCGCGGAACTGGCGGACGCCAAGACGATGCCGAATCACTGCTCGAGCAACCCGCCGATCGACCTTTCCAGTTCGCCGGCATGGAATGGCTGGGGAGCAGACACGATGAACTCCCGCTCCCAACCGGCCGCGACAGCCGGCATCTCCGCGAGTCAAGTTCCGCAGTTGAAATTGAAGTGGGCCTTCGGCTTTCCCGCGGCCACGGTGGTCTATAGTCCGCCCAGTGTGGCCGGCGGACGTGTCTTTGTGGGCATTGATACGGGCTACATCTATTCGATCGACGCGGCCAGCGGATGTGTCTATTGGTCGTTCGCGGCTCAGGCCGGAGTACGCAGCGCTATCAGCGTGGGCCCCATCCAATCGCAAGGTTCCGCGAAATACGCCGCATACTTTGGCGACATCCGCGGCAATGTCTACGCCGTGAACGCGGAGACCGGGACGCTGCTTTGGAAGGTCAGCGCCGACCCGCACCCCGTCGCGCGGATTACCGGCTCGCCGAAGCTGTATAAGGATCGACTCTACGTTCCGGTCGCTTCGTTGGAAGAAGGCGCGGGAGGAAGCCTCGCCTATCAGTGCTGCACGTTCCGCGGGAGCGTGGTGGCGCTCGACGTAAATACGGGGCAGCAAGTGTGGAAGACATACACGATTACCGGCCCGCTCGTGCCAACAGGGAAGAACTCCAAAGGCACGCAGCTCTGGGGTCCTTCGGGCGGCGGCGTTTGGGATTCGCCGACCGTCGATCCCGAGCACCACGCAATCTATATAGGCACGGGTGATGCCTACACTCGGCCCGTGGGGCCGCACACCGACTCGATCATGGCTCTGGACATGAAAAGCGGCAACATACTGTGGAGCGTTCAGGACACGCCGGACGATGCGTGGATCGCCGCTTGCCACCCGCCGAACGTTTCCGAGAACTGCCCGAGCCCGCTGGGCCCTGATTCTGATTTCGGCACTCCGCCGATTCTGCGAACGCTGCCCGATGGACACAGGCTGCTGCTCGCGGGACAGAAGAGCGGTACCGTCTGGGCGCACGATCCTGACAAGCACGGAGCGTTGAAGTGGAAAATCGCTCTGGCCCCGAAGCCCGCGGGCGATCAGGGCGAAATCGCATGGGGCGGCGCGGCGGACGAGCAAGCTGCATACTATGGCCTGAATAGTGGCGGCGTAGTGGCGCTGGCGCTCACCGACGGAACCAAGAAATGGTTCGTGCCACTCGATCCTGCTGCGGGCCTGGAGCAACACCACTCAGAGGACGGACCACTTGCAGTTATTCCGGGCGTGGTGTTTTCCGACGGGTGGGACGGCGTGATCCGCGCGCTCTCGACCGACGATGGCCACGTCATTTGGCAGTACGACACAGTTAAGAGTTTCGAGACCGTAAACGGCGTCGCGGCCAAGGGCGGCTCCATGGGCGCTGCGGGGCCGATTATTGCGGGAGGAACGCTCTTCGTGCCCTCCGGATACGTCGGCGTGCAAAATGGAATGCCCGGAAACGTGCTGCTAGCCTTTTCGCCGCAGTAGCTCGAAAGATCTGCGCACCATCGGTCTTTCGCCTTTATTCTTCTCCCGAGGCTTGTACCGGACTTTGAAACCCTCTCTCATCGTCCATGGCGGCGCCGGAAATATTCCCCCGGAAAATTTCGACGCCTGCCGCGCCGGCATCCGCCGCGCGCTGGCGGCCGGCAGGAAACTCCTTGCAGACGGCGGCGCCGCGATAGATGCCGCCGAAACCGCCATCGTGCTGCTCGAAGACGATCCTGTTTTCGACGCCGGCGTCGGTTCGCATCTCAATCTCGATGGTCACGTGCAGCTCGATGCGATCTTGATGAACGGCAACACACTGAAGGCGGGCGCCGTCGCGGCCGTCGAGCACATTCGCAATCCCATTCACCTGGCGCGATCCATTCTCGAAAAAAGCGAACACATGATGCTGGTGGCCGCAGGCGCTGAGAAGTTCGCTGTCGAACACGGGCTTGCGCTGTGCACGGCCGAGGAATTGATTACCCCGTCGGCGCGCGCGGCGTGGTTGCGCTGCAAGGAAGACGGACATTCACCGCAGCATCACTTGGGCCACTTGGGCGGCGACCAGCACGGCACCGTTGGGGCCGTGGCGCTGGATTCCGAGGGGCGGCTGGTTGCCGGAACATCCACAGGCGGCACATGCTGCAAGCTTCCGGGACGCGTGGGCGATTCTCCACTCATTGGCTGCGGCTGCTACGCGGACGTGGACTCAGGCGGCGTCTCGTGCACCGGCAATGGTGAGGGAATTATGAGGATCGTGATGGCCAAGATGGCCGTCGATCTCTTGCGCGACGAGCGCGTGCTCGTGCCGCAACGTAAGAAGGGCGGTCCTCCGGCGGTTGCACAGGCCGTCGCCGAGGCTTGCGTGCGCAAGCTGGCGCAGCGCGGCAAGGCCACCGGCGGGCTCATCCTGCTGGACCGCGAAGGCAATGCGGCAGCCGCGTTCAATACTCCTCGAATGGCCTACGGCTACGTGGAAGCCGACGGCGCGCTTCGCGTGTTTCCGTAGTTCCCACAAGCCCGACTACCCCGAATGCAAAAGCGAAAGGCAAATGCGCCCGACGTAAAGGCGGCCGCTACAAAACCAAGAACGAACCAAGAGTTGCTACACGGACTTTTTGTTCCGCATAAACCGCGATTCTGCGGCAGCCTCGGCCAAATGCTGGCATCCAAACCCCTGCCGGGCGTACCATAGCGGCGACGCCGCGTATAACAGATTAGGCGAATGACGGAGGATCCACATGGCAATCCGCGATGCACTGCTACCCGAGTTCGATAACGAAATGGCAACTACGAGGAGGACACTGGAGCGTGTTCCGGAAGGGAAACCGGACTGGAAGCCCCACGAGAAATCCATGTCCCTTGGCCGCTTGGCGGGCCACTGCGCCGAACTTCCCGCTTTCGTCAACATGGCTCTCGGCGGAGATTCTTTTGACCTTCGCCCGGCCGGCGCGGCCCCGCGTCAACCGCTGGTGATGAGCTCGCGAGCGCAGTTGCTCGAAACTTTCGATAAGAATGTGGCCGCCGCGCGAGAGGCGCTTTCCAAAGCCAGCGATGAAGACCTGATGAAAACCTGGACGCTGCTGGCCGGGGGACAAAAGCTTATGAGCATGCCTCGCATCGGCGTGGTGCGCGGCTTTGCTCTCAATCACCTCATCCATCACCGCGGGCAGCTTTCCGTCTATCTGCGGCTGAACAATGCTCCAGTGCCTTCGATCTACGGCCCCTCGGCGGACGAAAACCCGTTCGCCTAGTTTTCGGGCGAGCGCGCGGCCAGCACGCGGCTCGCTCGCCTGCTCCGGCCGTGGTTAGGTTTCCGGTTGAGCGGCACGACTAATCGCGAATTAAGAGGTCATCTCGGCCAAAGAGGTTTGAGCTACCGCTGTCTGTTTATCCAAATCGGTTACGCCTCGTCCGATAACAGTCAGACGATGGAATAGAAAGCCCATGGCGACCTTGCTTAATTCCGGTCTTCGAACATTGTGGAAAACAATGGTCGCTAGCTCATGAGGATGAACCAGTCCGAAGTACAAACAGTCGCCTCCCCAATATTCTCCCTTGTCTCCCATGAATAGATAGGAGACCCGTATAGCCCGTCCACTTAACGAACGCGAAAAGGAATAAGACCGCGCGCTGCACGCCTCAGCATCTCTCATTGCTCTCCTCTCGCCAACCCAGGCGGAAAGCAAAATAAGAACAAGCAGGGGCGGGTATTGCATGGCAAAAACGACGACATATCCATATCGGGATAAAGAAATCCAATTCAGATAACTGAACTTCGCTGGGCCACCAGCTGCGAAAAACACCAGGAAAGCTACCGCCAGAGATGTCGGCACGAACAACAACCATAGCCTTACTAGTTCGACCTTCACCGCCAGGAAGTCGCGCTCTAAGGCTCGATTTCGGTCGAGGTCAGTCAGTTGTACGGAAGTCCTTACGTAGAACACTTCCCGGCGAGGATGCATCAAGAAACCAGCCACGGCGGCCGCGACCATGATAATCGCTATAGCGCCTTCGAGCCAAGGCTCGTATGGACTGAGTAGCAATACCCCGGCCAAGATAAAGAGACCGACAAGAGCGATTCTGGAGATTAGTTCCAATGTCGATTCTGCCAGGTCGAAAATAATAGCAACAACCGCCGGTTTTTTGCGGGAGCGTATTGGTGGAATTGCCGGGTTTTTGTCAGCGCGCGATTAGTTGAATCCGCGCGGCGGCGTGTGCTAGCATCCCGGCTTTCCCGCTCTGCCATCCAAGATATTGGGCAGGGCATCGGGGTCATCGCGTGCAACCGCCGGAGGGCGGGTTCGTGATGCGAATCCCATCGCACGGCGCGAAAAGTTGTTCCGCAGTAATCCCACGCGAAATGCCTGCCCCGGGCCGAGGTTTGTCCGCTCGACGGGCGCGCCCTGCACCGCTTTCCTCCCGCATCAAATCGCCCGCCTCAAAAGCGAGGCGGCCGCTACGAAAACAAGTTCCCAACAGACTCAACCGAGGTGAATTATGAAATCCTACACAACCCAATGGATACGCAACGTGGGCATTGTCGGCCACGGCGATACGGGGAAGACCCAGCTCGTGTCGTCGTTGCTGTTTACGGCGGGGATGACGCCGCGGCTGGGTAAAGCGGCCGACGGCTCAGCGGTCACCGACTGGGACGAAGAGGAAATCGCGCGAAAGATCACCATCCACACGGGCCTCGCCTATGCGGAATGGCAGGCGCCCGGCCAGCCCGAGAAGACCAAGATCAATCTGCTGGACACGCCGGGCTATCCGACATTCGTCAACGAGACCAAATCCTCGCTGATCGCGGCCGATGCCGTGCTCATCGTCGTCGACGCCGCGGCCGGCGCGCAGGTGATTACCGAAAAAGTCTGGGACTACGCGACGGAATACGATCAGCCGCGCGCCTTCGTGCTGAATTGGATGGATCGCGAACGGGCCAGCTTCGAGCGCGGACTGGCATCGCTCGAGCAGGCCTTCGGCCGGGGCGTGGTGCCCATTCAATTGCCCATCGGAGCCGAAAAGTCATTTCGCGGGGTCGTGGACCTGATCACCATGAAGGCGCTGATTTATACGCCTGATGGCGATGGCAAGGCTCGCGTCGAGGGAATTCCTGGCGCTCTCGCAGCAGAAGCGAAGGAGGCGCACGAGAGGCTAGTCGAAATGGTGGCCGAGGGCGACGACGAATTGATGCAGGAGTTTTTCGACAAGGGCACGCTCCCGGTCGAAGATTTGCGGAAGGGATTGCGCGACGAGCTGCGCGACAAGAAGATCTTTCCCGTGCTGCTGAGCTCCGCGCTGCATAATATCGGCAGCGACGCAATTTTGAACTTCTGCGCCGAGATTCTTCCCTCGCCCGCGGTGCGCGGCAAAGCCACCGGCCACAAGACCCTGGCCAATGGACACCCGGCCGAGATGATCGAGCGAAGCATCGCCGACTCCGAACCGCTTTCGATTTCCGTTTTCAAGACGATTGCCGATCCCTTCGCAGGGCGCATCAACTATTTCAAGGTGCTTTCAGGAGTGCTGAAAAACGACGCCACGGTGCTGAATTTCAACCGCAATTCTCCGGAGCGGCTGCAGCACGTCCAGGTGATGCAAGGAAAGGCCGCCACCGACGTCGCCGAGCTTCATGCGGGCGACATTGGCGCGGTCGCCAAGCTGAAGGACACCGTCACAGGCAACACGCTCGGCGACAAGAATGCGCCAATCTACTATCCACCGGCGCGCTTGCCCGAACCCTCCATTACTTTTGCCGTCGAGCCCAAGACGCGCGCCGACGAAGACCGCATCGGCACGGCCATCCACAGAATTCTCGAAGAGGATCTCGCCCTGCGATTCAGCCGCGACCCGCAGACGAAGGAATTTCTGCTCGCCGGCTCCGGCCAGCAGCACATCGAAGTGGTGGTGGCCAAGCTGCGCAAGCGCTATCACGTGGAGATGACCTTGAAGCCGCCCAAGGTTCCCTACCGCGAAACCATCCGCGGCAAGGCAGATGCCGAAGGCAAGCACAAGAAACAGACCGGCGGGCACGGGCAGTTCGGCCTCTGCCGCATCAAGCTGGAACCGCTGCCGCGCGGCGAGGGCGTCGAATTCGTGGATGACGTTTTCGGCGGGGCCATTCCCAAGAACTGGATTCCCTCGGTCGAAAAGGGGGTGCGCGATTCAGCCGAGCGCGGCTTCCTGGCGGGATTCCCGGTTACCGATTTCCGCATCAGCCTGTACGACGGGAAGTATCACGACGTGGACTCGTCGGATATGGCTTTCAAGATCGCGGGCTCGCTCGCGTTTAAAGAAGCGATGAAGCAGGCGCGCCCGGCGCTGCTCGAACCGATCATGCACATCGAAGTCTCGGCGCCGGAGCAATATTCGGGCGACCTCATGGGCCACCTCAGCGGTCATCGTGGAAAAATCAGCGGCAGCGAATCGCGCGCGGGAGGCGTGGTCATTAAGGCGCTGGTCCCGCTGTCGGAAATGCTCGGATACGCAAATGAGCTGACTTCCATGACCCAGGGGCGGGGGAGCTATTCGATGGACCCCTCGCACTACGATTTTCTTCCGCAGGAGCTGGCCGAAAAGGTGATCGCGGCGCACAAGCCGCACCATGAGAGAGAAGAAAATCAAACCGCTTCGGCGCACGCCAACGGTCGTTAGAAAAAGCGCGGCAGAAGGAATCCGGTTTGGCGGCGGTGCTCCTCGAACGCGGGGCCAAATTCCCCCGCGAGGAGCGCCTCCTCCTTGCGGGCTTTCACCCAGAACCCGACTACGTAAATCGCGACGGCCAGCAGGCCGCCATAGGTGTCGCTGGCAATCGCAGTTCCGGCAATGGCCAGGACGACGCCGGTATAGATCGGGTGCCGGATGCGAGCGTATGGGCCGCTGCGTATCAATTGGTGAGCGGCCTTCAACGCCACCGTTGCGCTCCAATACCTGCCGATATGAATGCGTGCCCAGATGGCGAAGGCCACCCCCGCGCAGGTCATCACCGCGCCGAGCCACGCCTGTAACAGACTTTCCGGCACGATTCTTGCGGCGAAGATGCTGAGATGTCCATGACGGGCAGGCAGCAGAAGAAAATATGCGAGAAGGCCGAGCAGGATTCTTCCTACGATAGGCGTTCCGCGCTCCCTTTTTGCGATGCGCTTGGCCCAAAAGCTGGAGACCAGCCAAAAAAGCAGGAAGGTCAGCCAGGCGATGCCAATGACAGTTCCGGGGCCGAAGTTCATCTCACCTCATCTACCAACTACACCCACGCTTCTTCGAAAACAGCCCTACGGTAGCAAGCAGGCAAACCTGTCTGCGAATTTATCGCCGCCCCAAATTGGCTCTTGCGACGGCGGCGGCAAGTGCGTCAATCTGCTGGCGTCATGAAAGCCAACAAGAAAAAGAAACGCTGGGGCGATGCGACCCTGGCCATTCACGCCGGCCAGGAAAAGTTCCGCCTGGGCGAATCGGTCGGCACGACTATCGAGCGAACCGCCAATTTCACATTCAAGAATACCGAAGAAATGAAGCGCTGGGCGGAGGGCAAGAGCTCCGCCTACATATACACGCGCTACGGCAACCCAACCCTGACGGTCGCCGAACAGAAGATTGCGGCCCTTGAAGGCGCCGAAGCCGCCGTGGTGACCGCCTCCGGCTCAGCCGCTATTTCCGCGGCGTTGCTTTCGCAGCTGAGCGCAGGCGACGAGGTGATTGCCACCCGCCAACTCTACGGCGGAAGCTACAAATTGCTGCGCGATATTTTCCCGCGCTACGGCATCGTCGTGCGCTACGTCGACACCGGCCTGGAGGGCATCGAGCGCATGGTGGGTCCGCGCACCAAGACGCTCTACGTCGAGACGCCCACGAATCCTACGTTGCGGTTAGTGGATCTGCGTCGCGCCGGGGCCTTCGTCCGGGAGTGGGGGATCCTCGGTCTGATCGATAACACATTTGCCACTCCGGTGCTGCAGAAGCCGCTCGAGATGGGTTTCCATATCGTGCTGCACAGCGCTTCGAAATATCTAGCGGGGCATTCCGACGTAATCGCCGGAGCCGCGGCGGGCAGCGCCGGGCTGATGCGCCAGGTGCGCGCCAATATGATTCAGATCGGCGGTTCCATGGATCCCGAGGCGGCTTTTCTGCTGATTCGCGGAATAAAGACGCTCGAGGTACGCGTCGAACGGCAGTGCCGGTCGGCGATGACCGTAGCCCGGTTTCTCGAAAAGCATCCCAAGGTTGCTCGCGTGCACTATCCGGGCCTGCCTTCGCATCCGGACCACCGCCTGGCCAAACGCCAGATGCGCGCCTTCGGCGCCATGCTGGCCTTCGATCTCAAGGGCGGCCCGAAAGCAGGGCTGGCGGCTGCGCGGCGCTTCTGCGATCGCGTTCGCATCTTTCTGCTGGCAGCAAGCCTCGGCGGAGTGGAGTCTCTGGTCATCTTGCCGGCCTACACTTCTCACTACAATATGTCGCTCGCCGAGCTGGCAGCGGCAGGCGTGGCGCCCGGCACGGTGCGCATGTCCGTAGGACTAGAAGATCCGCAAGACCTGATCGAAGATCTGCGGCAAGCGCTGGCTTGACCGCTGCCCTCGTCCAGATCGCGGGACTTCCTCGCCAGGCAAAATCTGTGGTATAAGCCTCTTCCTAAAGAGATTACAGCGCTTGATCCGGCAGTACTCGATGTCCTGATTCGGTCAACGATGGTACTTGGGAGCCATTGACCCGCGCGATGGGTACTTCGTAAGATTTTGGTTACGCCCGCCGAGTAAGGCCTAGGATGGGGAAGCCACTTATTGGCCTTCGCAGGACATCGAACGTACTGCGGATCGGGCTACAGAGAACCGAATGAGAGTGCGCGGCGCTAAAATCGGCATTTTCCTGGCGGCGGCAACGATGTTGCTGGCGGGGTGCGACGAAACCGTCACCAACCATGTGAAGGCGCGCCCCCCGGCTGCTGCTCCAGTTCCGGCAGCTCTCGACGCTGCCAACCTCTCCTCCACGCTGCGTCAGGCACTGCCGTTTCCCGAGAAGCCTCGACCGTTCGCCTCGGTTCAGGCGTACCCTCGGCCGGCGATTGACGTGCTAGTCGAAAAAGTTCAGGCCGGCTACAACACCGGGCAATCCGAATTCAAGGCCGGAAGCCTGGACAAAGCGCAAGCCGATTTCGACCACGCGCTGGGCTTGGTCGTGGCCAGCGGACTGCCTCCCGATTCCGATCCACGCCTTTCCAAGTTGGTCGACCAGTTGGGCGAGTTCGTCCACGGCGACGAACTCCTGGCCGCGGAGGGTGGCCAACAGGGCGATACCGAGACGCCCTCGCAGCCGGCGCCCATCGATGAAATCGCCGACCTGACTCTGCCGGCCGGCGATCCACGCCTGGCGGCCAAGGCACAAAGAGAATTGATCGCCGTGCACCATGACTTGCCGCTGACGGTGAACGAATCGGTTCTGCAATATCTCAGCTTTTTCACCAGCACCCGCGGACGCGCGATTGTCGAGCATGGCCTCGAGCGCGCCGGCCGGTATGACGCCATGATCCGCCGCGTTCTCCAGGAACAGGGTGTTCCGCAGGATCTTATTTATCTCGCGCAGGCCGAAAGCGCCTTCCAACCGCAGGCGGTTTCCCGCTCCGGCGCGCGCGGCATCTGGCAATTCATGCCCTATCGCGGCGGCGAATACGATCTGCAACGCACGTATTGGATCGACGAGCGCAGCGATCCGGAGAAAGCTACGCGCGCCGCAGCCCAGCATCTGCGCGATCTCTACGGCATCTTCGGCGACTGGTACCTGGTGATGGCCGCCTACAATTCGGGGCCTCTAAACGTGGCCCGCGCCATCCAGCACACCGGTTATGCCGATTTCTGGGAGTTGCAGAAGCGCAAGGCCCTGCCCAAGGAGACTCAGAATTACGTGCCGATTATCATCGCGCTGGCCCTGGTCGCCAAAGACCCCGCCGGATACGGCGTGCACGTCGATCCACAAAAGCCACAGCCCGTTGAAACCATCAAGCTCGAACACCCCATCGATCTACATTTGGTAGCGGACGCTTCGGGCGCCGATCTCGACGATCTGCACGCGCTCAATCCGCAACTGCTGCGCAGCGTCACTCCGAATCAATTCGGCTTCGAACTAAAGCTCCCGCTAGGCACGGCCAAGAACTTCGAAGAAAACGTGCAGCAGATACCCGAAGACAAGTGGACGATCTGGCGGCTGCACACCATCGGAGAGGGAGAAAATCTGGCGTCCGTGGCACACCAGTTCCGCGTGAGCGTGCCGGCCATTGAAACCGCGAACCATCTCGAGGCGCGCGCCATTTTACCGGCAGGTTTCCTGCTCACCGTGCCAACCGCTCCTTCGACCGTGCGGCTGCTTCACTACCGCGTGCAAAAGGGAGACACGCTGGATGGAATCGCCGACCGCTTTAGCGTGACCGCCGAACAGCTGAAACACTGGAACCATATCGCAGGGGATCACGCGCCGCGCGGCGCCGTGTTACGCATCTACACGGGTGGCCCGGCAGGTGGCGCGGCGGATCAGACTTCCTCGTCGCATCCAGCAACCAAGCCAACACGCGCCGCCGACCCGGCCGTAAAGGGTGTTTCCCAAAAAAGTTCCGCGTCCGTGAGCCATGTCGTGAAGCCTGGGGAAACCCTTTATTCGATCGCCCGGGAATATGGAATCAGTGTTGCGGCGTTGCGGCAATCGAATCCCTTTTTGGCCGACCGCTCACTCGAAGCCGGCGACACGCTGGCCGTCGACCGCTAGTCCGTACCGCTAGTCCTACCGTACGCTTTGCTAACTGTCTTTCTAACCGTTATTTAGGGCCTTCCCGCCGATAAGAGACCGCCAAGTCCGGGCGGCTAGCCACTTGTTGCAGCGTTTCTTCATCTGGACACCATCTGGACACCGCGCTGTGGATTGGCCCGTGGAATGGGGCGCTTCGTGGTCTAGTTGCGCCTTGACAAAGTTCCAATACTCCGTTTATAAGCGCGAAGGGGAAAAGCAGCTCACCAAGCCCCGAACCTCCCGGAGGATCGAAATGTTTCAGGCAAAAACGCACGATGAGGATGACGACGAATTGCCAGGCTTCGATGGAGAAGAAGAAGGCCAGGAGCAAACGCCGGAGATCATTGAAGAGATTGAAGAAGTCGTAATCGAGGAAGAACCGGGAGAAGAAGAGGAAGGCGAAGAGTCCGCGGCCCCCGCTCCTCGAAAACGCGCGCCCGCCAAGAAAGCGAAAAAGGCCAAGGCGCGTCCGAAAAAGATAGCTAAGAAAGCCAAGAAGAAACCCGCGAAGAAGGCAAAAGCTAAGGCCAAATCGGGCGGCAAGCGCAAAAAGAAGAGGTAATCCGCCGGGCATTTGAGCGCGGGATCGCGGGCCGTTTCGGGCCTGCCATCCCGCGTTTTCTTTGCGCTCGAGATCATGCGCATGGTTCTGTTCCGTGGTTCATTGTGTTCCGTTACGATATGTTTCGCTTGCGGTCGTCCGCTTCGGTAGCTAGCATACGCGCCCATGCCGCTCGCTTTGGAACAGATCCGCCGAATGAGAGGCGGAGCGCAGGCACAACTGATGCGCTGCGACGATGAATCATTCTACGTGGTCAAGTTTCAAAACAACCCACAAGGGACGCGCATCCTGGCCAATGAATTGCTTGGTACACGACTGGCTGCGCGGCTGGGTCTTCCGGTTCCGGCAGCGGCAGTCGTGGAGGTGCGAGAAAATCTCATCGGCCAAACGGAAGATCTGGTCATTCAGTTGCCGCGCGGTGCTCACCCGGCCAGCAATTCGGTTCGCGCTTTCCCGTGGCTCCCGCCGACACCGTGGTCTTTGACTTTTTGCCTGACGAGCAGCTGCGCTCGACGGTCAACCTCATCGATTTCTGCGGCATGCTGGTCTTCGACAAGTGGACGTGCAACACCAACGGGCGCCAGGCCATCTTCTTTTGTCCGCGCGGCCAGACGCGATATCAGGCGCTTATGATCGACCAGGGCTTTTGCTTCAACGCCGGCGAATGGAATTTTCCGGACGCCCCGCTTCGCGGCCTCTACGCCCGCCACTGCGTCTACGAATCGGTGCGCGGCATCGATTCCTTCGAGCCCTGGCTCGGCCGCCTGGAATCGAAGATCGGCGAAGCGCTGCTCGAGGAGGCGGCCAGCGAGATTCCGCCCGAGTGGTACAATGCCGAATTAAGCGCGCTCGAACAGCTGATCGAGCAGCTCTTGCGCCGCCAGCGGGTGCGCGAGCTGGTTATTTCGGCCTGGAAGTCGACGGCACAACCCTTTCCCAACTGGAAGTGAACCATGCCCGAAGAACCGCAAAGTCTGCTGCGCTATCGCATTCTGCGTTACACGCCGAATCTGCTTCGCGATGAGTGGGTGAACGTCGGGGTGCTGCTCGAAGAAGCGGCGACTGGCGCAACGGGCGCTCTTGGCAATCGTCGCGCGCTGCGCCTCATCGAAGAACCTATGGAACTCGCGCGGGTGCGCCGCCTGCATCCGGCCGCCGATGAAGGGCTGCTGCGCGCCCTGCCCGCGGAATTCGAGGCGCGACTCAGCGCTCCCGAATCCGAGGTGGCGACGTACATCGAGAAACTGGACCAGACGCTGTCGAACGTGCTGCAGTTCAGCCCGCAGAAGGGCGTGCTGACTGGCGATTTCGACGCCGAGCTCGACCGCCTGTTCCGCGATCACGTGGCTGCGCCGCCTAGCGGCCGCACCGGAATCCTGGAGAATACCCGCGCCTGGATTCGCGCGCGGCTGAACGACGTCTTCCGCCGCCACCGCATCCTGGGAAAACTCGAACGCGGCGTGCGCGTCGAGGAGTTCACCCAGCCTGGCGATCCGCTGCGCCTCGACTACGCCTACCGGTACAACGGCACGCGGGGTTACCTGCACGCCGTTGCGCTCGGCCGCGATCCGGCCCAAGCCAAGGTGCTAGCCTATACTGCCGAGCAGATTCGCACCCACGTGGCGCACTCGGAGTTTACGGCGATAACCGAGGTTGAACCCTCGAGTGAAAATCCACGCCAGCAATTCGTCGCGCGTCTTTTCGCCGAGCAGCACATAGCCGTCGTGCCGCTCAACCGCGTCGAGATGTTCGCCGAATCCTTGCGACCTCGGTTGCAGTAGTTAAATCTTGGCGCCTTTTGAGGAGGCTTCATCATGAACATGAAAGGGTTCACCCGGCGGCACGCCATCCGTTTGTTAGGGCTCGGCGCTGCGAGCGCAGTAGTAGGAAAAGCGACGAACCTTCCTCTCTGGGCCGCAAGCGCCGCCCAGCGAGCACAGGAAACCATCCCTGCCGGGGCTATCGTTCGGACCGTTCTGGAGGACATCCGCCCCGAATCCCTTGGGACTGGCGCCGTGCTGCTGCATGAGCACTTATCCTGGCTCGGCAAAGCCCGTACCACCGAGAAGGACGACGTCAAGGAGCTCGTTGAATTGATGAACCGAGCTGCGAGTGCGGGAGTGAGCTGCATCGCCGACGCCGGGGGCGATGATACGGGCCGCGATATAGAGACGCTTCGGCAGGCCGCACGCCAGTCTCACGTTCACATCGTCGCCAGCGTTGGCCTGTATATGGAACGCACCTACCCGGCAGGTCTCGCTACGCAGAGCGAGGATCAGATCGCCGATGCGCTCATCCAGAAAGCAAGCGCGTACAGATGTGGCGCCCTGGGGGAGATCGGCGAAAGCCCGGATCAACCGCTGGATGCCCTGGAGCGCAAAGTGTTGCGCGCCTTCGGCAAGGCGCACGTCCAGACAGGACTTCCCATCCGGACTCACACCGCCTACGGCACCGGTCCTCACGTGCCTCAGGACGCGGGTCTCGTGCAGCTCGACGTGCTCGAATCGACCGGCGTAGCGCCCCAACATGTCTTGATCGGGCACGTGTGCTGCGATGACGATCCCAAAGTCGAGGCCGCCAAGGCGATCGCGAAACGGGGCGCGTTCGTTGGATTCGATCGAGTCACCTTCATGAATTACATTTCCGATGATAAGAGGGTCCGGATGGTTCTGGCGATGCTCGATGCGGGGTATGGGGACAAGTTGATTCTTTCATCGGATTTCGCATCGCAAATTAAAGGATCGCAGATGTGGGCGCCATCCATCGAACAGGGTGTGGGATACGAGCGAACGCTGACGGTTTTCGTGCCAATGCTGCGCAAGGCAGGAGTCAGCGAGGGTGTCGTCAAGGATCTCACGTCTAACAACCCGCGGCGGTTGATCGCGTTCGTACCCAAACGGGCTTAGATCGAGTGAATAGCCAGATCAGTCCCCACGCCAGTACTCCACTTACCCAGTAGTGCGTCAATCAGGAGTTAGACTTCGGGGCCTGCGCTGGTGGGAAATTCGTTGTGTCCAGGTCAGGAGGAGCATACGATGCGCGAAACCGAGGTTTGCAGATCGCGAATTCCGGGCTGACCGGCTACGTCGATGCACGCACTCAATTCGTAAGGAGATCGGCAGATGAGCACTACAACACTAAAGGTGAACGGCAAGACTCATACTTTGGAAGTCGACCCGTCGACTCCCTTGCTCTATATCCTGCGCAATGATCTCGACTTGCAAGGTCCGAGGTTTGGTTGCGGCCTTGGCCAGTGCGGAGCGTGCACGGTACTCGTAAATGGCATGGCCATCCGGTCATGCATCATGCCGGCTTCCTCCGTGAAAGGCGAAATTGTCACACTCGAGGGACTGGCCACGGAAGGAAGGTTGCATCCGCTGCAGCAAGCCTGGATCGACGAGCAGGTCCCGCAGTGCGGCTTTTGTCAGAACGGGCAGATCATGACCGCCAAGGCCCTCCTTGATAAAAACCCCACTCCGACGGACGCGCAAATCCGTGAGGGAATGAGTGGAGTCCTTTGCCGCTGCATGACCTATTACCGGATTCAGGCTGCCATCAAACGCGTAGCGAAGGTGAACGCGGAAGCGCGGCCGACGCGGGAAAAGGAGGCGGTCGCATGAGAGCCTTCACAAACGTTCCAAGAGAAATTGAAGAAGCGCTGGAAAAGTGGAGCGTGGCGCCCCGCAGGAGCTTCCTTAAGAGCGCAGGCCTGTTGGCTGTCAGTATTGGCGCAGCGCGCACAGGACTGTTCGTTGCGGCGGCCAGAGGCAAGGCCGGAGGAACGGCACAGACTGCGGGACCCTATCCTGACATTGACTTCAGACAACTCGATTCGTGGATCGTCATTCACCAGGACAACACCGCGACGTTCTACGTCGGGAAAACGGATTGCGGCCAAGGTACCGGGACAGCCTTCCGGCAGCTGATGTCCGATGAACTCGACATCGCTTACGAGAAAACCGCCTGCATTATGGGCCAAACGGATAAGACCGTGGATCAGGGCGGGTCCGGCGGTTCGACGGCAATGGAAAGGGATGCGTGGCCCATGAGGCGCGCGGCAGCCGAAGCTCGCCGGGTGCTGCTGGAAATGGGATCTGCGCAGCTGGGCGTGCCTGTCGAGCAGCTCACCGTGAGCGACTGTGTGATCACCGTGAACGGCGATCCACAGAGGAGCGTCACCTATGGACAACTGATCGGGGGAAAAAGGTTCAATGTCACTTTGACCGGAGCCAACATCGGCGCGATAACCGGCGTGGCCAAGGTGAAGCCGGTGCAGCAACTCAAGATTGTCGGCCAGTCCCCGCAGCGCTACGACATTCCCGCCAAAGTGGACGGTTCCTTGAAATGGGCGGTAGACGTCAAGCTGCCGGGAATGGTTCATGCGCGAAATGTGAAGCCGCCATTCGCCTGCGCGACGTTAGTCAGCGTCGACGAGTCGTCCGTGGCAAACATGCCGGGTTTCATCAAAGTGGTGAGTAAGGGAAACTACGTCGCGGTTGTCTGCGAACGGGAGGAGCAGGCGATCAACGCATCCAGACGGCTCAAGACAACCTGGGAAAAACCAGCCACAGCACCATTCCCGGCATCCGAGGACCTTTTCAAATACATACGCAGCGCCACGCCTACGAATACTCCCGACCCCGTTGTGGTGGGCGACCCGGAGGCAGCGTTCGCTGGGGCTGCGAAGATCATCGAGGCCGATTACGAGATACCGTACCAGGGGCACACCGCGATCGCTCCGGCCCATGCGACGGCGGATCCGTCGAACGGCCAGATGACAATGTATTCCAACGACATGAAGGCGTACGGCATGCGAACCGGCGTGGCAGCCTTTCTGGGCATGCCACGGGAGAAAGTACGTGTGGTTTGGATGGAAGGCCCGCAAGGGTACGGCCGCACTGCTGCCGAAGATGCCGGATGCGAAGCCGCCTACCTGGCTCGGGAGCTGGGACGTCCGGTTCGCGTCCAGTGGATGCGCAGCGAAGAAACGGCCTGGGATGCCAAGGGTCCAGCATTCGCGGTCAAGCTCCGCGGAGGACTCGACGCCGAGGGGCGCCTGGTCGCATACGAGTACGATGCCCGCTCCATCGATAACAATCACATCGTCTATAACGACCCCGAGACCGTACTGATCGCTCAGTTCATGGGGATGAGGAAAGCGACGATCAACAAAGGAAGCGCGGCTATCCCTTCGGAAATGTATGCAATCCCAAACCGCCGGATGACCATGACGGTGGTAAGCCTGCCCACGGTGTGGGAGACGCCACTGCGAACTGCGAATCTCAGGGCTCCGAATGGACCGCAGTCAACATTCCCTGCTGAATCGTTCATCGACGAACTGGCGGTAGCGGCGAAAGCCGACCCGTTCGAATTTCGCCTCAAGCTTCTTACGGCCAGCACCGATGATGACGCCTCGTCCAGGCGCGCGCGGTCCATCGCGGTTATGAAAGCGGCGGCGGAAGCTTATGGCTGGGATACCCGTCCTTCGCCGAAACCACTCGGCGCCGGGGACGTGCTGACCGGACGTGGCATCGCATACGCGTACCTGGGACAGACGGTTGTCGCGGAAATCGCCGAGGTCGAGGTGAATCGCAAAACGGGTCACGTCTGGGTGAAGCGGCTGGTGTGCGCTCACGATTGCGGGCTGATTGTGAACCCTCAGGGCTTGCGTCACTCGATCGAGGGCGGCATGCTCTACGCGCTGAGCCGCGCGCTTCACGAGGAAGTGCACTTCGATACGGAAAAGGTCACCAGCGTGGATTGGATCTCTCATCCCACGCTCACCCATCTCGATACGCCGGCGAAGATCGACATTGTGCTGGTGAACGGAGATCCCCATCCGAATCGCCCGGATCTCGCCCCTTATGGGGCCGGTGAGGCGTCATGCAAACCCATGATGGCGGCGGTCGCTAACGCAATCCACGATGCGACTGGCGTTCGTATCCGTCGCGCTCCCTTCCGGGACGCACGGGTGCTCGCTAAACTCAGGGCTGCAGGCGTGCAATCCGTGTAATCCAAAGACCACGGGTTAATGGCAGCTTGGAATAAATGAATTTGGCTCAAACAGAGTCAAATTAGCTTGCTCAGATCCCTCCAGCACCCACTCTAGCCGTCTCGCTACACCCACACGAGATCGGACATCCAGCGCAAAGATTCCGGGGATTCCGGGCCTCAGGCCCGCTGGGTCAATCGTACTGGTAAGGTGTTACCGAGGCACTATTGGTACGGTCCCCTCCTTCCCCCACTATTGTGTCTGGGGGAAGAATCCACGATGATCACGACCATGACTGAAGAGACAGGGACAAAACAAGTCACTCCTAATCAATGGCTTAGCCCGTCTTCCGTAAAGGACACCGTTGTCCTGAATGCTTCTGAAGCCGACTGGCCCAATCCTTCAGCGGGTATCCCAGCCAGGTATCAGATCCTGGGTCAAATCGGTACCGGCGGCATGGGGATCGTTTACAAGGTTCGGGATTCAGAGACCGGCGAAGTGGTCGCTCTAAAGGTGTTAAAGCCAGGAATAGCATCCGATCCGGAGATGCAGCAAAACCTGCGAAAAGAAGTATGTCTCGCCCGGAAAGTTACCCATAAGAACGTCTGCCGAATTCATGAATTCAATCGTTCCAACGGCACGGCGTGTCTCTCAATGGAATTCGTCGAAGGCGAGAACTTGCTGTCTAAGCTGCGCCGCGTCGGCCCACTTTCCCTGGAGGAATCGCTCAACATCGGGCGGCAGATATGCGCCGGACTCGCTGAGGCCCATGCGCAAGGAATCGTTCACCGCGACCTGAAGCCGGCAAACATCATGCTGGACGGAAGCGGCGTCGTAAAGATCATGGATTTTGGAATCGCCCGGGTGTCGCAGGGAAATACCCAAATGACCGGGACGATCTCCGGCACGCCAGCGTACATGGCCCCCGAACAAGTCCAGTTCAAGTCCACAGGGCCCCGCGCGGATATCTATGCGCTGGGTCTGCTGCTCTATGAAATGGTTACCGGTGTGCCCGCGTTCGACGGCGAGACACCGATTGCCATCGCGCTGAAACAGATTCAGGAGTCCCCGAAGAAGCCGAGCGAAATTGCCCGGAGCCTGCCGGCCAACATCGAATCGGCAATTTTGAAATGCCTGCGAAAGGATCCTGCCAAAAGGTTCCAGTCGGTCGATGAGCTTTGCGCGGCGCTGGAGGAAAAGACACGCGCCACAGTCGACAGCCATCGAATGGTTTCAGTCCAATTTCAACTGCCGGATCTGAAGATGCAACGCGCCGTGGATTACGGCGTGGGGAAAGCGCGGGCTGCGGTTCCCGTGTTGGCAACTCTGGCGGCAGATCTGGAACACGAGAGCCTGAAAGCCGCTAGATTTGCCCGGCATGAGGTTGAAAAAGCCTGGGCGTTCGTGCGCGCCCAAGACTTGCGCCAAGTCAAAATCGACCGCAGGGGCTCGAGCGCAGCAGCCCTCGCCGTCGTGCTTCTGGTTGCTGCGTTCGGGTACGGCAGCCACCCCCGGCAAAAGAAACACGCCGCTGATGTGGCAGCTCAATCTTCCGCAGCGGAAAACATCCAGAGCTCGCATCCATCTGATTCGAAAACCACAGCCGATGGAAACAGTCTTACGACTCGAAGCTCCAGTTCGCTATTAGCGGCAATCCCGCCGGGAGGCGACGATCAGACCGTCAGCACCGCCGAGGTCGATCTCAGTGAGAGTTCCAACTCAGTGCCTGGAGCGGAATCCCGAGCGTCGAGCGCTGTACCGCTGGGAAGTGTTACGTCTTCTCGACCAACTTCCACGGCAGCGGTCGAAGAGCCGAAAGCAAAACTAAACTCCGCGAGGCCGATACCGCCTCCCGTACGAACAAATGCTGCGCAGAGCAAGATTCCGACCGCGCGATTGACCGGCGCCCATGTCCCGAAGCCCGCGCTGGCTGCGGTTTCGGAAATGCAGGCGGCCGACAGCTCAATGAACGGACTGACGGCAGTAGGCGCCAGACCAGATCTATCGGCCGCTCTTCTTCCGGCCGCCACGCCGGAACCGGCCAAACCGGCCGGTATCGATAAGCAGAAGGCGGCAGGAAGCCAGCCAGACGTGACCGAAAACTATCTGGAAGTAGCTTCTTTTAACGACTCAACGTGGTCGGATAAGGCAGTCGATCAACTTACCCAGCTAGGATTTCACGCTGTCACCATCCATAAATCGCACCTATGGATGCAGTCTTTCCATGTTCGAGTAGGTCCCTACGCGAATATCCCGGACATGGAAGCAGCCGAGAAGAGTCTGGCTAAGCTTGGCTTTAAGTCACACCCCGCCAGGTGATTCATCGGAGGGAGAATACGGTTTCTCGTCTGTCTTCGGAAGAACAACGATCTGCAGAAGCGAGGAACCAATGCGAAATTTGGATGTTTCCTCCAGGCGAGTCGCGACAACACGAGAGTCATTGAGGTAGGTCCCGTTTCGCGAATGCAAGTCATGCAGGAAAATAGCGTCGCGCCTCACTTCGATGGCGCAATGCAATCCCGATACCGCGGGATCATCGATTTTTATATCAGCTGTTCCTCCCGATCGCCCTATCGTTACCAGCGGCCGGGGCAATTCGAACTCCGTTCCCTGCGCCGGGCCATCAATTATCGATAACTTGATGACTTTGTCTTGCGGGAGGGCGAGCGTTGTCGTTTGCGACTTCAGGGCAACCATGATCGAGGCCCTGGATTTTTTGGGAGGCGCCACGGTAATGGTCGGCGGGCCCGAATCGGCAGCCGGAAAATCGAGGCTTACCAACGAGGTGCACATCCAGCATCGGACCTGTACCGAACGCTGGTTCGCGAAGTCCTCTTCGTGCGAATGGAGCTTTGCGCCACACTTGGGACAAATGGCTCGCATCGTCCGTAATCTCCACTCGAAGTTACACGGAATCAGATGTTCTCAACATACAGGGAATAACGGTCGCCGCTGGGGAATTCGCAAACCAGATAAGCTCCACGACTGGAATGCTCTCTTCGAGCATCGCCATTGAAGTCAGCCCCGTGCAGGTCGAATTGAAACGGCTCGAGATCTGAACTTAGTCGAACCACCGTTCCCTCTACCTCTCGGATCGTCGCCTTAACCGGTTGCGTCTGACCCGGCATGTGAACCCGCAAAGAGACGCGGCCTTCCCTCCAACTTTCGAGCAGCGAAAAAGCTTCTTCAGGTGAAATGTGCATCGAAGGCCAGCGCCTCTCAGGGTATTAAACAGCCTATGAAGGCAATCTGAGCTTTATTCCCTTCACTGTCTGTAGGGTGTCTTACCTACACGCTATCATGGACCGGGGGGCCCGGGCCGGCTCCTCAGGATTTTGAGACCACAGTCATGCGGGCACTGCTGGGAGAGCTGACCAATTTCCTCGCCCGGCCAGCGCATTGACGCTTTGCCTCGATTTTGCTATGTTTTGCGGGGTCGAGCGCGGAACGTCGCGCCTTCCAGAGTTCGGAGTTTCCGCGGGAGCCACAAGCCATTGCCAAAGAAGGGTTTAGCAATAAAATCAAAGGCCAGGTCCGTTCCTCCTGACCCGGACGCTCCCGCCAAGCAGCAGCAGCTTAAGATGTATGAAGAGGCTCTGCACTTTTTCCAGCAGCAAAAGTACGCTCGCGCCAAGCAGTCGCTCGAGCGCGTCCTGGAGGGACCCAACAAGGAATTACAAGACCGCGCAAAGATGCACGTGCGCATTTGCGATCAACGCATCTCCCGTTCGCCCGCAGCCGCCCCTAAATCCGCCGAAGATCACTATACCCAGGGTGTGGCGCTGATGAATCTTGGGCGCTGGGACGAAGCCCGCGAGCATCTCGACCGCGCCCGCAAGGCCGCGCCCAAAGCAGACCACGTGGTCTACGCCATGGCCGCTCTCGATTGCCTAACCGGCGAAGCCGATTCCGCCATGCAGAACCTCAAGGCCGCTATCCAAATGCGTCCGGAAAATCGCTACCACGCCCGCAACGATCAGGACTTCGCCTTTCTGCAGGAAGACCCGCGCTTTACCGAGCTGCTCTACCCAGAACGAGACGGCTCCGCGTGCTAGCCTGTTTCCACTTCATTTATGAAAAAAACGCCGGCACATCCTCGGCGCTCCGCGCGCATCGTCGCGGTGGGCGGCGGCACCGGGCTTTCAGCCGTCTTGCGTGGCTTGAAAGGATACGTGGCCGAGCCCGGAGGCGGCGGCCCTTCGAAACCCATCTCCGACCTGACGGCCGTCGTCACCGTCACCGATGACGGAGGCAGTTCGGGACGCTTGCGCCGCGAATACCGAGTTCTTCCGCCCGGCGATATCCGCAACTGCATGGTGGCTCTTTCCCAGGACGAGCATCTGCTGGGGAAACTTTTCCAGTATCGCTTTCCCGCCGGGCGCGGGCTCGCCGGTCACAGCTTCGGAAATCTTTTCCTCACCGCGCTCACCAACATCACCGGAGATTTCCCGGCCGCCGTGCAGGTCTCCGCGCGGATCCTTGCCATTCGCGGGCGCATCTTTCCGCCCACCGCGCAGAACGTCACGCTCGAAGCCGAACTCGAGGACGGCAGCATGGTCGCGGGCGAAACTAAAATTTCGCGTTCGAGTAAGCGCATTCGAAGGGTGAGCCTGGTGCCGCGCCGCGTGCGTCCGCTGCCGGAAGTCCTCGCCGCTATTCGCGCAGCGGACTTGATTCTGGTGGGTCCCGGATCGCTTTACACCAGCATCATTCCCAACCTGCTGGTCGACCAGATTGTCGAAACCATTGTCCACTCCCGCGCAACGCGCGTTTATATCGCCAACCTGATGACCCAGCCCGGCGAAACCGATCGCTTCACGGTAGCCGATCACGTGCGGGTCATCTATGAGCATACCGGGCATTCGCTATTTGATTTTGCGGTCGTCAATCGCGCGAGCATTTCGCCGCCCTTACTGCGCCGCTACGCCGCCGAAGGCTCCGCACCTGTCGATCCTTCGCTCGACGAGCTCCGGCGTCTGAAGCTCCCCTGCATCACTGGCGATTTTCTCGAGCAAAAGACCGTCGTGCGCCACGATGAAACGCGCCTCGCTCGCCTTCTGCTCGATCGTTTCATCCGCCCCCGCGCCAGCTGAAACGCCCGCAGCACCGAGAGCGGGTCATCCGCGGTGTGATTTTCTTGAAGCCTTCCTTGCCTGCTCATTCGCCCGCTCGTATACTTTTTTCAGAGCGATCTTGGGGAGAGCAACTGTGCCTGGCCGCTGGCTCGGAAGCTCTGACGGGGAACGGCCAGGGAGGCCAATATGCTTGTGGCTGTCGAAAACGAATTGAATGTCTACGAATCCGCCGAAGCCAGATTCGAAATTGCCGCCAAGAAGCTGAACCTCGAACAGGGCGTCTACCGCTACATGAAGTATCCGGAAAGAGAAATCACCGTCTACATTCCCGTGGCTTTCGATAACGGCCACATCGAGATCTTTACGGGCTATCGCGTTCTGCACTCCTCGGTGCGCGGCCCTGGTAAAGGCGGCATACGCTTCGCGCCCAACGTTTCTATCGACGAGGTGCGCGCCCTGGCCGCTTGGATGACCTGGAAGTGCGCGGTAGTGAACATTCCTTTTGGGGGAGCCAAGGGCGGCGTAATCTGCGATCCCGAAAAGCTCTCCAAGTCTGAACTCGAGCGCGTCACACGCCGCTACACAGCGGGGCTCGCAGACTGGTTTGGCCCGGAGCGCGATATTCCCGCTCCGGACATCGGCACCAACGAGCAGATCATGGCCTGGGTGATGGATACCTACGCCATGCACGTCCGCCAGGCCACCACCGCCGTCGTTACCGGCAAACCTCTCGAGCTCGGCGGCTCGCAGGGACGCAAAGAAGCCACCGGACGCGGCGTGATGATCTGCTGCGACCAGGCAGTCGCCAAGCTGAAAATGAAACGCGAAGGCTCCCGCGTGATCGTTCAAGGATTCGGCAACGTTGGTTCGCAAGCCTCCTTGCTCATGCATCAGGCAGGCTACAAAATCATCGGCGCCTCCGATATTCACGGCGGCATCTATGATGAGAAGGGCCTCGACATCCCAAAGGTTTACGACTGGGTGTACGCACAGAGGCGCCCGCTTGCGGAATTTCCGGGCGGTGAAAAGACCTCGTCCCGGGAAATTCTCTTCCGGCCCTGCGACATCCTGATTCCCGCGGCCACGGAAAACCAGATCACATCCGAGAACGCCGCGCGCGTCGATTGCCGGATTCTTTGCGAGGGAGCGAACGGCCCCACCACGTGGCATGCCGATGCCATCATTGACGGCAAAGGCATATTCGTCATTCCCGATATTCTGGCAAACGCGGGAGGGGTTACCGTCAGCTACTTCGAGTGGGTACAAGATCGCCAGGGATTTTTCTGGCGCGAGAGCGAAGTGAATGAACGCCTGCAGGACGTCATGGAACAGAGTTTCGAACAGGTGGTGCGCTATGCTGCAGAGCACTCCGTCAGCAATCGCATCGCCGCCTACATCCTGGCCATCGACCGTGTGGCTCGGGCCTTGAAATTGCGCGGCTTTTACGCGTAAACTGCGCGGCACCAGTCCAGAGGTTCCGGGGGAATGTTATGCAGCGCGATGCTATTTCGCACGGCTCGGTAAAATCAGAAGCGGAGCACCGGCAGGACCTGTGTGCTGTGGGGCGGTGGCTGCACGAGCACGGACATGTGGCCGCCACCGATGGCAACGTCTCGGTGCGGCTCTCGTCGGATACCATCCTTACGTCACCCACCTGCGTGAGCAAAGGCATGATGGCGCCCGAGGACATGGTGATCACCGATCTTCGGGGGGAAAAACTCGGCGGCCGCCGCAATCCATCCTCAGAGCTGGCCATGCATCTGCTGATCTACCGTCTTCGCCCGGACGTCAACGCCGTATGCCACGCACATCCGACCGTAGCCACTGGCTACGCCGCAGCCGGTATTCCGCTCGACAAACCTATCCTGTGCGAATTGGTGATGGGACTTGGCAGCGTGCCGGTGGCGCGCTACGGGACTCCCGGAACACAGGAGCTGACGGAATCGATCGAGCCGCTGGTTCGCGATCACGACGCGATCCTGATGGCCAATCACGGAGTGGTCACTTACGGTCCGGATCTCCTTACAGCGTTTCTCCGCATGGAAACGACCGAACATTTCGCGCGTGTGGCGCTGGTGACCGAGCTACTGGGTAAGCAAAATCTGCTTTCCCAGCGCGATGTCGAAAAGCTCGTAACCGCGCGTACCCACTACGTCGCGGGTGCCCAGGCTGGCGCCGAAGAACATGCCGACGGAACCGAGGACGCTTCGCGTGCGACCGAGCGAATTTCCCTTTCCCGGCGGGAACTCCAGGCCCTCATAGACGAAGCCATCCAGCAGGAACGCTCAAGAAGCTAGGCGGCAAAAAACCTTTCGCTCGCGGAACAAAGCCGCGAGCCGATACGATCGATACGAAGGCCCGCAGCTTCTTCCATTGTCGCGTTCACTCCATGACCAGCGCGTAGCGGGTCTTGCCGTGGAAGTGGATCTCTCTGATTCGATCGCCCTCCGCCACCACGTTGTTGCTGGTCGATTTTGTGGGTGCATCCTTCCATTCAATGGCAGCCTGGGCCACCATTTTCCCGCCGGACTTGAACGTCACCTGGGTATCATCCGCAGTCACCTCGTATTGACCCGGCTTCAGAGTCTTACCGCCAAGCGACAGGGCATTCAGAAGTCCCAGGGATGCGTTCACCAAATCCCCGTTGTTGGTGGAAGCTGCGCGCGCCACGTTGGGAACGACAAGAACCAGTGAGAGAAAAGCAGGCAATACTAATGCCACTCCACGACGAAACATTTTGTCCTCCTTGATTGGAA
>Ga0302326_10001747_pt1 | contig 54424 bp, 30 predicted proteins | sample Palsa_T0_3_FD_202264 | JGI IMG/M metagenome (GOLD analysis project Ga0302326, IMG submission 202264) | Peat permafrost microbial communities from Stordalen Mire near Abisko, Sweden - Palsa_T0_3 | ecosystem: Environmental > Terrestrial > Soil > Palsa > Peat permafrost | place: Sweden: Abisko...
TCTCGGCGAATGCGACTGTCACGCACAGCGAGAGCGTCACTGTGTCGGGATGGAGCCTCCAATATACGCTTTACAACGGATTAAACCTGGTGCTGAACGCAGACTGCGATCCCAGCAGCCCCACCACCCCGGGAAGCCTCGCGACGACCGGCTTGTATGGCGTGACGGGCGTTGTGAACAATGGCGTTGCCACCCTTTACGTGACCACTTACCCAAACAACGATCTCGTCCAGACTTACCTTTATGGAATCACAGACACCCTGTCGACGACGACGATGACAACTCCGGGCACAGCGTTTACGCTACTGGATACCGCCCCGGCCGGCTCCATCTTAAGGGGAGTGTCGTTTGTGCCGCAAATCCAAAATGGCGCCGTCATGGTCACCACTGTCCCCTCCGGCCTTACCGTAACGAGCGCCAACACCGGTTGCGCACCCTCCACTTTTACCACGCCTTTGACGCTAACCTGGATACCGACAAGCACATGCCAATCGAGCGTGGCTACGCCGCAGGCCGGCCCCACGGGCATTCAGTACGCGTTCGTTCAATGGCAAGACGGCACAACCAGCACGACTGATAATGTTACCGCTCCCGCATCCACAGCCACTAATACCTACACTTATACCGCCACCTTCGCTACTCAGTACCAGCTCACGACTTCGGCGACCACGGGAGGCACGGTGAGCCCAAGCGGGTTTTATACTTCCGGCACAAATGCCATTATCACCGCGACGCCCTCCGCCGGCTACTATTTCGTCAACTTCACCGGAACAATCCCGACTTCTACGACCAATCCGCTCACTGTCGACATGACCGCGCCTGAATCGGTCACGGCGAACTTCGTAGCCCAAACCAGCCAGGCTATTACATTCACTCCCAATCCGCCGCAGAGCGCAGCCTACGGCAGTCAATTCACGGTGGCGGCCGCGGGTGGGGCCAGCGGGAACCCGGTGACCTTTACCAGTTCCGGTGCCTGCAACAACGTGGGAGCGACGTACACCATGATCAGCGGCACGGGCACCTGCTCGGTGATCGCCAACCAGGCGGGCAACACTCAGTATTCGGCAGCGCCGCAGGTGATCGAGTCGGTGACTGCGACGATGGCCAGCGGTTCCGGATCCATATCGGTGACGGCTGCCTCGGTCGCCAGCAGCGTCTATCCCAATCAGGGTGACACGTTGAGCGCGACCGTAACCGTAGTCGGCGGTGGTGCGCCTGCCGGGGCTGGAGAGACCGTAAGCTTCTATGCCGGCGCGACGCTGCTCGGAACCGGTACCCTGTCCACGGTCGACGCGAACGATTCGTCAACGTCGATCACTATCACCGGATCGCAACTGACCTTGGGCGGCAATAGCGTCACTGCGGTCTATTCGGGTGATGCCAACTATTCAAGTACAACATCAGCGGCCATAACGGTTACGCTGTTGAGCTCACTGGTAACCTTTGGATCCAGCAATGTGGGTACGCCGGCGACGGGGCAAACACTCAATTACACGTTCACCAGCGCGACGACTTTAACGGCAGTGAACATATTGACGCTGGGCGCCTCGGGGCTGGATTACACGGACGGCGGGAGCAGCACCTGCACGGCAACCGGCTATACGGCAGGACAGAGCTGCGTGGTGACGGTGGCGCTGACGCCCACGGCGCCCGGCGCGAGAGCCGGTGCGGTGACGCTGTTCGCGCAAGGCAGAACCCTGCCGTTGATGACCTGGTACCTGAGCGGTGTTGGGAACTCGGGAGCGGTCACGATCGATCCCGGCACGCTGGCGACAACCACCCTGACCGGAACGGCGACGCCGGCGGGATATGGTTCGGCGGTGGATGGAGCCGGAAACGTGTACGTGGTGGATCATGCCAACAATGCGGTACTGAAACTGGCCGCGGGCACGTTCAGCCAGTCCACGGTGGTGTCGGGGCTGTCGGGACCGACCGGGGTGGCGCTCGATGGAGCGGGAGATCTGTACATCTCCAATGACAGTAGTGTGGTGATGATTCCGAATGAAAACGGAACCTTGAACGCGGCAGATCAATCGACGGTGAACCTTAGCGGTTTGGGGAGCGCGCGAGGCGTGGCAGTGGACGCCAACGGCGATCTGTACGTTGCGGATGCGACCAACGGGGACGTGGTGGAGTTGTCAAGCCTGGGTGTGCAGACGACAATTGCCTCGGGGTTAACGAGTCCGCACGGGGTCGCGGTGGATGCGGCACTAAACGTGTACGTGGCCACTAGCGGAGCCGTGACCCAGTATCCGTATGGCGGTGGGGCAGCGGTTCCGTACGGGACGGGATACAACAACCCGCGCGGAGTCGCGGTGGATGCGGCCGGCGCCGTGTATGTGGCGGATACCGGCAACAACCAGATAGTGAGGGTCAGTCCTGGCGGAGGGTCGCAGGCGACCGTACCGGTCACCGGAGTCAGCTCACCGCAAGGCGTGTCGGTGGATGCATCGGACAACCTGTACGTGACAGATTCGAGCATTGTGATTCAGGTGAACCGGACGCAGGCGGCGCAATTGACCTTCCCTGCGACGAACGTGGGGTCCACTAGTCCGACGCAGGTGGTGACGGTTACGGACGCGGGCAACGGATCATTGCAAGTCTCGAACCTGGCGATTTCGGCAAACTTCGCCTCCGAAGCGTCTGGAGGCGTGGATTGCACGTCGAGCACTAATCTGAGTGCGGGCGGGCAGTGCGAAATCGGAGTGGCGTTTAAGCCGACCGTGACTGGGCCGCTGACGGGAACGGTGAGCCTTTCCAATAATGCGCTGAACAACACGGTGAGCACACTGACGGTCCCGTTGTCGGGGGGGGGAACCCAGGTGCCATCCATTAGCAGCGGGAACAGCACAACGTTTACGGTGGGGACCTTGGGCTCCTTCACAGTGACCGCGACGGGTTATCCGGCGCCGACATTCAGTGAAACGGGAGCCCTGCCCAGCGGCGTGACGTTGAGCACAGCAGGCGTGTTGAGCGGTACGCCCGCAGCCGGCACCGGAGGCGCCTATAACATTAGTATCACGGCCAGCAATTCGGCAGGCACGAGCGCCGCCCAAAGCTTCACCCTGACAGTAGATCAAGCTCCGGCGATCACCAGCGGAGCCGGCACCACATTCGTCATCGGTACCGCGGGCTCGTTCACGGTAACGGCTACGGGTTACCCGGCGCCGACATTCAGTGAAACGGGAGCCTTGCCCAGCGGCGTGACGTTGAGCACAGCAGGCGTGTTGAGCGGTACGCCCGCAGCCGGCACAGCTGGTACTTACACGCTTACTGTCACGGCCAGCAACGGCGTGGGCACAAATGCGGCTCAAAGCTTCATATTGACGGTGGGTCAGGTTCCGGTGATCACCAGTGCGAATAAGGCGACGTTCACAGTCGGCACGGCAGGAACATTCATGGTGACGGCGACAGGTTACCCGGCGCCGACATTCAGTGAAACGGGAGCCCTGCCCAGCGGGGTGACGTTGAGCGCGGCAGGCGCGCTGAGCGGCACGCCCGCAGCGGGTACCGGAGGCATCTACAACATCAGCATCACTGCCGGCAATGCGGCTGGCACAAGCGCCGCGCAAAGCTTCACGCTGACAGTAGATCAAGCTCCGGCGATCACCAGCGCCGCAAACACCACATTCACCACCGGTACCGCAGGCTCGTTCACCATAACGGCCACAGGTTACCCGGCGCCCATATTCTCGAGAACAGGAACACTGCCAACCGGCGTGACCTTCTCAACCGCCACGGGCGTGTTGAGCGGTACGCCCGCGGCCGGCACAGCCGGCACTTACACGCTTAATATCACGGCCAGCAACGGCGTGGGTACGAATGCAAATCAAACCTTCATACTGACGGTGGACCAGGTTCCGGCGATCACCAGTGCGAATAAGGCGACGTTCACAGTTGGCACGGCGGGATCGTTCACGGTGACGGCCACCGGTTCGCCGGCGCCGACGTTCAGCGAAACGGGAGCACTGCCCAGCGGAATGACGTTGAGCGCGGCAGGCGTGCTGAGCGGGACACCCGGAGCGGGAACCGGGGGCGTTTACACTATTAGCATCACTGCCAGCAACAGCGTAGGCACGAGTGCCGCGCAAAGCTTCACGCTGACAGTAGATCAAGTTCCGGCGATCACCAGCGGGGCCGGCACCACATTCGCCACCGGTATCGCGGGCTCGTTCGCGGTGACGGCCTCGGGCTACCCGGCGCCCACGTTCACCAGAACAGGAACGCTGCCCAGCGGAGTGACCTTCTCCACCTCCACCGGCGTGCTGAGCGGTACGCCTGCAGCCAGCGCGGGCGGTTCTTACACTCTTACTTTCACGGCGACCAACTCATCCGGCACGAGTGCCCCGCAAACCTTCACGCTGACAGTGGACCAGGTTCCGACGGTCACCAGCGCGGCTAAGACGACCTTCACAGTTGGCACGGCGGGATCATTCACGGTGACGGGGAAAGGCTACCCGGCGCCGACATTCAGTGAAACGGGAGCCCTGCCCAGCGGGGTGACGTTGAGCGCGGCAGGCGTATTGAGCGGCACGCCCGCGGCGGGTACCGGCGGCGCTTACAACATTAGCGTCACCGCCAGCAATGCGGCAGGCACGAGTGCCGCGCAAAGCTTCACGCTGATAGTAGATCAAGTTCCGGCGATCACCAGCGGGGCAAGCGCCACATTCACCACTGGTACCGCAGGCTCGTTTACGGTAACGGCCACGGGTTACCCAGCGCCTACCTTCACCAGAACAGGAACGCTGCCCAGCGGGGTGACCTTCTCCACGTCCACCGGCTTGCTGAGTGGCACGCCTGGAGCCAGCGCGGGCGGTTCCTATACGCTTACTTTCGCGGCGACCAACTCATCCGGCACGAGTGCGCCGCAAACCTTCACGCTGACAGTGGACCAGGTTCCGGCGGTCACCAGCGCGGCGAAGACGACCTTCACAGTTGGCTCGGCGGGATCGTTCACGGTGACTGCGAAAGGTTACCCGGCGCCGACATTCAGTGAAACGGGAGCGCTGCCCAGCGGGGTGACGTTGAGCGCGGCAGGCGTACTGAGCGGGACGCCCGCGGCGGGTACTGGCGGCGCTTACAACATTAGCGTCACTGCCAGTAATGCGGCAGGCACGAGTGCCGCGCAGAGCTTCACACTGACAGTAGGTCAAGCTCCGGCGATCACCAGCGTCGCAGGCACCACATTCACCATCGGTACTGCGGGCTCGTTCACGGTGACGGCCACGGGTTACCCGCCGCCTACCTTCACCAGAACAGGAACGCTGCCCAGCGGGGTGACGTTCTCCGCCGGCGGCGTGCTGAGCGGTACGCCTGCAGCCGGCACAGCCGGCACTTACACGCTTCATTTCACTGCCAGCAACGGCGTGGGCGCAAATGCAACTCAAACCTTCACCTTGACGGTCAACTAATCTGGCGTCGCCTCGATTGTCGCTCGATTAGGTACGAATCGACGGCTAGATGACGCCCGTTCGGGATGAATATGTCAGCAGAGCTTCGGGGAGTTGTTAGGAATGGTCGACCGATGTCGGGTTGTTGGAGCGGGCGTGGAGTGGGGAAAGTAGTGACTGGGAGCGCCCACGCTCCGGCGCCTCCGCGACCTCCTGGTAGCCGTTGGCGAGTTGGAGGAACCCCGATCCGTTTCGCAGCCACGACGCCCCACTCATCGGATAGCGTGCCGCAAACGCCGTGTTCTGGGCGCTTATCGGCAGACACCCGGGACCATGGGAACCGTCCGCCGTCCCGACCGGACGCTGGCTGCACGGCTCTTTCAACGGGCGTGTCCCTGCAGGTGATCGACGCTTTGGTTCTGGCTGCGGCACGCCGCTTGCTCCGCCCGGCCGAGGCGCTGCCCCTGAAAATGGTTCGCTCACTGGCTTACTTCCTTCCGGTGATCGAGGAAGTGCGGGAATTGGAGCAGTTCCTGCAAAACTCCCGCTGATGGCTCGCCGGTCCCGGATGATGTAACACCAACCCGCACGCCTGCGGCGTGGATGATATTGCTGGGTCTCTTTCCATCACCAAGCAACCGCCCGCCAATGGCGTGCGGGATGATGCCCAGAACTCCTGCGCTGGTTGCATTCTCAGTCCTGTTCCAAGCACGGGTCACTTCCAATAAGCGCTAGCGGGTCACTTCTGCCGAGCGCCGAAGCGAAGTCACGACCTTCGTTCGCAGTCTAAGCACTGCCTGGAGGGAGGGCGAGATTCGACCCACCCATCGGAAACCTGTTCGCCCGCCACGAAGCTGGCGGACACGGCGCGACCCGTTTGAGGAGGTGTGGCCCGCGGTTCTAGAACGGCTCGAGGAGAGTCCGGACCTGATCGCGAAAGAATTGCTTCAGCACCTGCAGGTGAAACCCCGGCATGTTTCCCGACTGCCAGCTCCGAACTTACAAGCGCCGGGTAAAGGAGTGGCGCAGTGAGATGGCTCGCCGCCTCATCATGAGTGCTGAGGAAGTGCTCAATGACACTCAAACAGGACTGCTGGAAGCCCGTTAGAAGATGTGTAGTCAATCGAAGCAGATGGATGGACGCGAATTGGATGGGAGGACGATTTCCAGGGGTGCTGGGCGTCTCAGCAATTCACCGAAAAGAAAAGCAAACCGCGCCGTTCGAGCGGGTTTTGTCCAGAGGGACGATTAGCCCGGGGCGGGGAAAACAAACCCAGCCGGTTTATGCCGACGAATGTGCTGACCCTCGATTAGAAAATGGGATTATGCCGCACAGCCTAACACTCCGCTTCGCGACATCTATGACTGCGGTAACATTTCCCATTGAGGCAACACGATGCACCCAGACTATGACATTGAACAGGAAGATGTATTCCGGCGCTGGCATCCGCAGTTTCGCACCCAGGAAAAGGTCGCCGCCTGACCCCCGACCTTGTGCTGGACTCTATGGAGCCACAAGGTATCCCACGCGCCACATGGGCGCGGCGGAGGAGGAACAAGCCGCATATCTTCACCGAACAGGAAATCGAAGCGTTGATGGCAGAGACGGAATTCGACATTCTCAGTGACGGCCGCTAATTAACGCAGCCGTTTGCGTGTGGCGATTGCCGCTCGCTAGCTGCAAAGCGGTCTTGCCGTCCTTGTTCTTCTTGCCTATGTTCGCTCCGGCAGCGATCAACACACGCACCGCGCCATTCAAGCCCTGTTCCGCTGCGTACATCAGCGCCGTATAGCCCTCATGGTTGGACTGGTTCGAGTCAGCCCCATTGTCAAGCACCGTCTGTACGGTCTCCGGATCATCCACCGAGTCGATCGCGCCCGCAGTGTTCATCAGCGCGGTGGTTCCGGCATTATTCTCGCTATTGATATCCGCCCCATGCTTCACCAGAATCTGGATCATACCGGTCACGTGACGCGCAGCCGCATACATCAAAGCAGTGTTGCCGCCAGTATCGCGTAGGTTTACATCCGCGCCATGCGCCAGCAACATGAGCGCGATTTCCCGATTGTCCAGAGCACTCATTAATGGAGTGTTTCCCCGCTGATCCTGAACATTTACAGCCACTCCCGAACCCAGCAGTAGGCCGACAATCTCCGCGGCAGATTTGGCGCCCGTCCGAGTAGCATAATGGAGTGCTGTTTCGCCACTACCCCCAGGGTTACTGTCAGCTGCGTTCACGTCGGCGCGGCGATCCAGCAATAGCTTTACAACGTCTGTTTGCCCGTCATATACTGCTCCCTCTAAAGGGAGACTCCCCGCCCATCGATCATTGGGCGTTAGTCCCGAATCGAGAAGCTGCTTCACCAACTCAATGTGTCCGGCTTCGGCCGCCTGGTACAAGGCTCCCGCCAGAACCTTGCGGCTGGGATTCTTACTCATCAACAAACGAAACAGCTCCGGGTTGCCACTGCGTGCTACCAGGATCATCGAGTGCTCCAGATCCGCTCCGCCGTCTATCAAGATCCTGGCGACGTCGAAGTGGCGCTCATCCATTGCAAAGTCGAGCGCTGAGGACGTGCCCGGCAACGGCCGCGCATCGGCCTTCATGCCCGCTCGCAGGAAGAGCGACACCGCGGCCGCATCTCCATCGCGCGCCGCTTGGGTAAGGCTACCCGGATCGTAGGACCGCCCCATGGCCGCCAATTTTGCGCGAGCCCGCTCCGGGCTCATCAGGATCATTGGATGGGCCCAGTAAACCGATAGGATGGCCCCCATCACAGCGACGCCGGCCAGCACAATCAGAGAGGTGCGCCTATCGCTCAGCAGCCGGTACGCGTACAGCCTGCGCGGAGCACCCGTTGCAGCGATCAGATGCAAGACATCCTGCTCGAAAGTCGCTTCCCTGATTTCAAGCGCGTTGAACCTGCTGAGCGGCGCGAGTGTCTCCGGCAGCTCTTTCTCAGTCGGCATCGACGCTCCCGGAAGCAGTACCGGAATCAGCCGTACCTTTCGCTCTAGACCCACCTCGATCTCGAGCCGTACCAGATCGTCTGGGCCTTCCAGTCGCTTACGGCCCTCCCCGTCCACCGCATTCAGCCAGCGTGGCCCGATGAGCACAAAGAGCACATCCGAGGCACTGATCCGCTGCCGAATAGCTTCGATGAAGTTCTCGCCCGGCCTGATGTTGTCTACGTCGCGAAAGACGTGGCCCCGCCCTAATTTGCTCGCAAGGCGATCAAAGAGACGCCCAGCGTGGCCTGCGCTGTCTTCGCGCCGATAACTTATGAACACGGTTGGCGAGGCCATGTCGATATGGCAGTGTACCAGAACAGGTGCAGCCCCGGTGAAAAACTTCCCTACAAAGGAGAAAGGTCCCACGTCGGGGACGAGTAGGATCGAGGCTAAGATCATTCAAAATCGGGTGGAAGTCCCGCAGCGCCTCAGATGGTAGTGTCGCCGAGTTCGCCTATTCCACCGCCGATCCGGTCCGACTTGGGGGTAATGCCGTCTTCGACTGGCGTGCTCATCGCCACCTTATAGTTGTGCGATGCGCCGGCGCGTTTGCCGATGAGCCGGCGCGTCGTGGCCGGCGACGAAGGCGACCGAGTGCGGACGCGAAACGCTCATCCAGTCGCGCGGGCAGTGCTGCAGCGCCAAGTCCGCAGGAAAGTGTATGTGGTGATGGATGAAGGTACCCAGCCGGCTGCCGTTCAATCAGACAGGTGATGCGCCAGCTGTTGCTGGTGTTTCAAGGCCGCACGAGAAACGGTACCTTGCTCGAAAGGGTGCCGCCTGGCGTCACGACCTCCACCGTTCCGCTGGTCGCGCCCGCCGGTACGATGGCAGCGATTAACGAGTTCGAAACTACCGTGAAGACGGCCGCGGCCCCGTTGAAGGTGACACTTGTTGAGCCGGACAGATTGCTCCCTAGAATCTCGGCCGATGCTCCCGCCTTGCCGGAGCCAGGCTGCAGTTTGACGAATGGTCCAAGACCAACAGAGAGGCTGAAGACGGTGCCGGCTGAGTAGGACCCACCGCCGCTCGGCGTGGTTCCGTAGAAATCCCCATTGGTATCCTGGGTCAGTCCCGCCGCCGGATTTTCGCCGTCCGTGCAATTGGGTGCGTCGGAGCAAAAGCTGTGGAGGGTGGTCAGCGTGCCGCCTGGCGTGATCTGGAAGATTGTGCCTCCGGTGGAGTTCATGGCATAAGCGCCACCGTAGGGAGTGGTGCCGTACAAGTTCTGGTCGGTACCCTGGACCAGCGCTCCACTCGGCGCCGAGCCGTCCGGGCACCCGCTCTGCGCGCAGAAGCTGTACAACGACGTCAGCGCGCCATCGGGAGTGATTTTGAAAACCGTTCCTTCGCCGTAGGTTCCGCCCGAGGAGGTGGTCCCATAGAAGTTTCCATCGGCAGCCAGAAGGAGCGGAGCAGTAGGACGAGCGCCGTGCGGGCAGACGGATGATTCCGTACAGGTGAAGCTGTAAACGGTTTTCAATGTGCCGGTCGGGGTAATCCTGTAGACGGTGCCCGGTCCGTAAGCGCCGCCACTTCCGCCCGAGACCGTTGTTCCGTAGAAATCCCCGTTGGGGGCCAGGACCAGTCCAGTAGGCTGTTCACCGTCCGCACAACTGGTTTCGGGCGGGCAGAAGTCGTGAAGCGTGGTCAACGCGCCGCTCGGAGTAATTTTGAAGACCGTCCCACCGTCAATCCCGGAACCGCCCTCGTAAGTTGTCCCGTAGAAGTTTCCACCGGGCCCCACAACTAGAGCCGATGGACCTGCCCCCTGCGGACACGTGGTGCTTTGGGGACAAGGAAAGGTGTAAATCGTCGTTATTGAGCCGCCGGGAGTGATTTCAAAAATCGACCCGCCATTGTAGCTGGTTCCCCCATTACTGCTGGTGCCGTAGAAGTTCCCTTGGGTGTCCTGAATCAGCGCGGTGGGGTATGCCCCCTTCGGGCACGAGGGAATACTCCCCTGTGGGCAGAAATTGTATAAGGGGGTCAGCGCGCCGCTCGGGGTCATCTTAAATAGTGTTCCGTAGTTGGTCGCTCCACCGCTGTAGGTTGTCCCGTATAGGTCTCCTTGGACGGACTGGAGCAAAGGTCCATTGGGAAGCCAACCGTCCGTCACGTTGAATCTGACCAGCGTCGTGAACGTCTGCGCCGGCAGGGCCAAAGGCGCTATGGCGCACAGCGCCAAAACCCTGACTGCCCGTCGTTTCAAGTTGACCGACATCGTGACGATTCGTTTCATACTGTACTTTCGATTCTCCATGCGCACTAGCGACTGCAACTGCGATTTCATTTCGCGTAATCCGGAGTTCCCTTTTCGGCTGCCCGTGTCTAGAAACTCTACATCCAACCCAGTCGCTCCCGCTTGCTTATTAAGGGAATTTAATATCTCTGAATCTGCTACTCGGCCTGAGGCGCCAGTTCTGTCACAATCGGCCTGCTCACCACCACCCTCCATCAAGCTTCGCCCGCGCGTTGCACGCGTTTGGCGATGAGCGGCGCATCAGTTTGAATGATATTATGTGTGGAGTCGAGACTGGGCTGGGCGCCGTGGGGTTAGTCGGGAGCGCGACCGAAGGGTGCCCTGGATGGAACTCTGGTGCTGAATGCCGCGCCGCGCCCGCATATTGGTCCCCTGCGGCGTCGTAACGTGGATGTCTTGGCATTCTTTAACTTTGTGATCAATTTCTGTATCCGCGGACAAATTCCGATGAATCGCAATCCCTCTTTCTCATTCACTTTGACGCTGACCTGTCTTGTTCTGTGCGGCGGGTCCCTTGCAGCGTTCGCCCAGGAAGAATCGACCGTCACGCTCACGCAAATCAGCTCCGATCCTTTCACCGTTCCTCCGGGCCAGCACGCCACCGAGGTTGAGCCGCATGTGCTGGCTAATGGCACCACGCTTGTCTCCGCGTTCCAGACCGGGCGCATCGCCCCCGGCGGCGCCACTGCTATTGGCTGGGCCACTTCAACTGACGGCGGAGTCACCTGGACGAACGGATTCCTGCCCGGCCTCACCACCGGGAACGGCGGCGGCCCGTACAGCGCCGCCAGCGATCCTGCCGTCGCTTACGACGCCAAGCACGGCGTCTGGATGATCGCTACGCTGCCCATCTCCAACAGCGGCAAGACCCCCGCAGTCGTCGTCAGCCGCTCCACCGACGGCGGCTTGACATGGAACGACCCGGTCAACGTCACGCCGGACGTCGCGAACTCAGACAAGAACTGGATTGTCTGCGACAGCTATTCTTTCAGCCCCCACTACGGCAACTGCTATGTAGAGTGGGATAATCCTCTCGCTGGCGATAGAATTTTTATGAGCACTTCGAGCGATGGCGGCGTAACCTGGGGCCCTGCGACACCAACGGCGAAGGACGCTACAGGGATCGGCGGCCAGCCGCTTGTTCAGCCCAACGGTACAGTCGTGGTTCCGATCCAAGGCAACGTCATGGAAGGATTCAGTTCCACCAATGGAGGCACCAGTTGGAGCGTGCCGGTCACTATCTCCAACATCCAAACCCACGTTGACGCCGGCGGCATCCGCAGCGGCCCGCTTCCTTCGGCCGCAGTTGACGGCGCGGGCAACGTCTGGGTGGTATGGGAAGATTGCCGCTTCCGCACCAGTTGCTCCACCAACGATCTGGTTTACAGCACTTCGAGCGACGGGGTGCACTGGTCGGGGGTGACGCGCGTCCCCATCGATCCCACCACGAGCGTGGTCGATCACTTCATTCCGGGAATCGGCATCGATCCGGAGACCTCAGGCAGCTCGGCCCACGTCGCGATCACGTATTACTTCTACACCAACACCTCGTGCACGCAATCCACGTGCAGGCTCAACGTGGGCTTCATTTCGTCACACAATGGCGGAACAACGTGGAATGCCGCGCAGAAGCTCTCGGGCCCCATGCAGCTCCTGTGGCTGCCCAACTCACAAAACGGCCTGATGGTGGGCGACTACATCGCGACCGCCTTTACCAACGGCGTGCCGCATAGCGTATTCGCGGTAGCCGCGGCGAAGTCGGGCAGCACATTCAACGAATCGATGTACACCGCGCAGAGCTTGACAGTTGAAGAGAACGGCCCACAGTTCTCCTCCGTCGGCGACAAGCCGCTGCATCACTTGTCCGATCCAATTGAGAGAGAGCAGCCGGAAAAAGGCGTAGTCCCGCCGTCGAAGAAAGCGAAGAGGAACGCGAAGTAAGGGAAAGCGTAGGTGAATCGCCCTGTCGGGGCGCCGAGCAACCAACCACGTACCAGACGAGCGCGATCCACGAGCGGGAACGCAGCGGTGCGTGGCGCTCCTCGGTGTCTGGCCAAAGCGGCGATCAGCTGGGTTCCGTGCGTTGGGTTTTGGCGGTCGCGCGTCCGTCGGTCGCGTGGGCCGCCAACGCGACTCGACTGGCGACCTAATGAACACCAAGACAATTTTGGAACAGCAAAACCGATTTAGGCGAGTTTTGGAACAGTTTTGGTACAAAATGACCAATTAGAAGCGGTTATGGAAGAACGGCAGCAATGAAGATAAAGGGCTTAGATGGTGGGCGCGACAGGACTCGAACCTGTGACCTCCTGCGTGTGAAGCAGGCGCTCTAACCAACTGAGCTACGCGCCCAAAAGTGCGGGTTCTTTTGATTCTAGAACACTCCCTGACCCTCCGCCACCTGAGCGGAACGCTCCTCAAGGCTGCTCAGGCGAGGCAGGTGCCGGGCTCGCAGGCGCGTTACGCGCGCGCAACGCGGCTTGCTCATCTTCGAATACCCGTCCGAAAAAGTCTCGTGACGAGGGCGCGCACCCGATGTGCATCGTTTGGCTGCCGGGCGACTCCTCGATGAAGCCCAGACAGCCGTCCCACCCCAAATCATCCAGGACAAACTGCAGGCATTCGCGCTCCCGCTCCGGCATACGCGCCAGGGAAATGTCGAACACCTGGCCGCTCGAATGCTCCACCGTTTTCGATGCCTGAGTGAAGCGTCCTTCGTTCATCGGCAGCACCAGCGCGGTCACTTCGAACGGTACGAACTCTTCGCCGCGCGGCATCGCTTCAAAGAGCCTGCGTGTCTCAAACGCGATGTAGGCCATGGTGCCGATCGTCGAAGCGAACGCTTGTCCGTAATAATTGCCGTCGGAAAGGCCTGGCCCCGGCACCTGAAAACCAAAAAACTTCGGGTCGTCGGGAGGGCTCACCAGTTTGTGTCCCGGTTCGTTGCGAATGTCGTCGAGCGTCCCATAAATCAGGTCCTGTGGCTTCAACCACGCCGACAAGCGGTCCGGCGCCCTTTGAGCCGCGTCGGCCCGGTAGCGATATTCCTCGACCAGGTCCCGGAACTCGGAGGGCTCGTCTTCATACATGCTCAACAACTGTTCCGCCCGCATCACCCGGAACCAGTAGGTCGGCGAGTAATCTCGATCCATCTGCGCATGAATCGCCTGATACAACTCGCGGTTCCACACCGGGCTGCAACTGAAAAAAACCTTGGCCACGCTGGCCGCCGGGTCGTCGAGGCCTTGCGTCAGGCGTGCCATCGAGCGGAAATCCGCAACGCAGCCTTCCCCGCAATGGTATGCCCAGATGGCCCAATCCCGTCCGCCGAAGTGCTGCTCCAAACCGGCCAGATATAAGGCCGCGGCGGGGATCGCTTTCTCCGGCTTAGTGCGCTCATCCTTCAACAGGACCGTGTAAGCGACGCTGTGCCGCACCGTACGATAGACCAGCTTCCCATGCTTGTTGCGCACCGCCGTTTTGGTCTTGATCACCCTATGCCGCAGCGCATAAACAATGTGCAGGCCCATGCGCCTGCCGGTCGCCTCGGAAATCTGCATGATACCCCGCGGCCCCGCCGGACTCTCGGCGTTCGGGATTCCCCAACTCTCCAGATACGCCATGGCCGCGAGCGTCGCAGCCGGAAAGCCGCTCTTCCGTTCCGCGTCCCGAAACAATCGCTGCAAACCGGGGTTCTTGATTCGCTGCGCGCCCGCCAGCGCCTCGGGATCGCGCATGATGGTGAAAGTCTGCGACTGCATCATGGCATTGGTCCGCTGGGCGAGGGTTTCCTCAGTCAGTTCCTGGCGCCCGGCGCCGATTCCCGCCAACCGGTGAGAGGGAATAAAGTAGGTCTCCGACTGCATGGGCTCAGCAGGCAGCGCAACTGCAAGCGCTACGAGTACAGTGGCGATTGTACTGGAAGGCATTGCTTACTATTATCGACGGTTATTTCGCCTGAAGCGGTTTCAAGCCGAATTCCATGTGCAGCCGCAGACTCTCGATCCACACTGGCCCGCGATCGTGGTTGAATGCCAGGTTGGTGTCGTGCTGCAAGTCGAATGTCGCAAAGAAACCCGCGAACAGCCGCGCCCGATAATAACTCTCCCACACATATTCCGGAGCGTAGTTCAGGCGGCCGTCCCCAATCAGGAAGTCCAGCCCGCCGCGCGCCAGGTACACCGCGTGAACTCCGGAAATCCCGCTCGCGGTGAATGACGTTGCCACGGTGTCGTCCTTTCTCTTCCAGCGCGTTCCTTTTACCGAGACTCCGCCGCTGGCCAGCCGATCGATGGCAGTGAAGGCGAAGTCCTGGGTCTTGCCGTCGCTCCATCCCAGCCGGACGAAGAAGCCGGCGTCGTGCGTGACTTCCTGCTCAAGGTTTACGCCTGTCCCATACTTGAGTGTTCCTACGTGCCGCACCGCATCCACGTTTGGCGTGGTTCCGGTCTGCTCAGCCAAACGGATGGCATCGCCGTAGCTGCCTGAATTGGTGTGGTTCAAATATCCCAACAGCCGTACCGCGCCCGCATGGCCGGCCAGCGAGTAGCGCCGCTCGCCTTCGAAAACGTCGCCCCGATCGCGGAACAATTGCCGGTCGAAGCGCGGCCCATTGGCGTTCTTCGGTTCGGCCGCGCTCGCGTAGCGGAGCGACCAGTTGCGCGTGTGAAATTCATGCACCCAGCCCCATGTGTAACCGCGGGTGTCCGCCGGATAATCCCACGCGCCATTGTACATAACTCCCCAAGCCATGAATTGCGTGCGCGGATCGTGCGTGTAGCTGTTGTTATCGAAAAAGTCCGTCAGCGAAAAACGGCCCGCCGTAATCGTATACCGAACCATGGGGCGCTCGCCGCCAAGCTCGTTCTGGTCGCTCTCGATATGTTCTTTTTGCGAACCGAAGCCAATGTCGTAAGAAAGATACAGCCGCGCAATATAGGGCTTGGGAGTCGCTGTAGCCACTCGCGGCAATTCGCCGTTCGAGGGATTGGCCAGTCCGTCGACGCTGCTAAACCCCCGGCCGCCGGCGATCTCCGGGTCAAAATAAAATCGCAGGTTGCGCGCCAGCCGCAGGCCGAAGAATAGCGTAGTGGTCAAGGAGACGTCGCGCTCAGGGTAGTCTTGCAGACTGAGCGGTCCGACATAAGGAGAATAGAACGTGCCGTGATATTGGCCAATCGAAGTAGCCTGATAATAGAGATTCCAGCTCTCGTCGTCCTGCTGCGCCATCAGCCGCGCGGCGCAGAATAGCGAGAGCACAACCAGGATTAGCCGCCTCATGCACAATCTTTCACTCTAGCGCACGCTGGTTTCCTCTCATACTCACGATGATACGCATTTGCAACATTTGTTTGCGATGCTGAATCTAGGAGGTATCGCTATGCCCACTCCGCTAGCGCCTGAAGAACTGCGCCTGATCCACGCCTGGTGGCGGGCGGCCAACTATTTGTCCGTCGGCCAGATCTACTTAAACGACAACCCGCTGCTGACGCGGCCGCTGACCCTCGAAGATATCAAGCCGCGCCTCCTGGGCCATTGGGGCACCACCCCGGGCCTGAATTTTATTTACGTACACTGCAATCGCCTCATACGGATGCACGATCTCGACATGATCTACATCGCCGGACCGGGCCACGGCGGCCCCGGAGTCGTCGCCAACACCTATCTCGAAGGCACTTACAGCGAATACTATCCCAACATTTCGCGCGACGAAGAGGGCATGAAGCGGCTGTTCACGCAATTTTCTTTTCCTGGGGGCATTCCCAGCCATGTTGCGCCGGAAACGCCCGGCTCCATCCATGAGGGCGGGGAACTCGGCTACTCTCTGCTGCACGCCCACGGCGCGGTCTTCGACAATCCTGGCCTGCTAGTCTGTTGCGTAATCGGCGATGGCGAAGCCGAAACCGGCGCCCTGGCGACCAGCTGGCATTCCAACAAATTCCTGAACCCCGTCCGTGACGGCGCCGTGCTTCCGGTCCTGCACCTGAACGGCTACAAGATCGCCGGCCCCACGGTGCTCGCTCGCATCCCCGAGGAAGAACTCATCGAGCTCCTGCACGGCTACGGCTACGACCCGCATTTCGTCTCGGGCGATCACCCGGAAACCATGCACCAGCTCATGGCCGCCACCATGGATCAGGTGCTCGCGGAAATCCAGGCCATCCAAAGCGACGCCCGCGCCAACGGATTTAAGCAGCGGCCGCTCTGGCCCATGATCGTGCTGCGCACCCCCAAAGGCTGGACCGGACCCAAAGTCGTCGATGGCCTCCAGATCGAAGGCACTTTCCGTGCCCACCAGGTGCCCGTCACTGACCTCTTCACCAAACCGGAGCACGTACGCATACTCGAAGAGTGGATGAAGAGCTACCGGCCTGCGGAGCTGTTCGATTCGGGCGGAACACTGATCCGGGAGCTGCAGGAGTTGGCTCCCAAGGGCCAGCGGCGCATGAGCGATAACCCGCACGCCAATGGTGGGCTGCTGCTGCGTGATCTCAAAATGCCCGATTTCTCGAGCTACGCAGTCCCCGTGCCCAAGCCCGGCACCGTGGTTGCCGAGGCCACTCGCGAGATGGGAAAGATGCTGCGCGACGTAATGGAGCTCAATGCCGGCGCCGCAAACTTCCGCGTAGTCGGGCCTGACGAGACCGCCTCCAATCGCCTGGACGCCCTCTTCGAAGCTACCGGCCGCACTTCCACTGCCCGCATCCTGCCTAATGACGATCACGTTACCCCGGACGGCCGCGTAATGGAAGTGCTCAGCGAGCACATGTGCCAGGGCTGGCTCGAAGGCTACCTGCTCACCGGCCGTCATGGCTTCTTCTCCTGTTATGAAGCCTTTGTCCACATTATCGATTCCATGTTCAACCAGCACGCCAAGTGGCTCAAGACCACTCTGCACATCCCCTGGCGCCGGCCTATCTCGTCGCTCAATTATCTGCTCACTTCCCACGTCTGGCGTCAGGACCATAACGGCTTCAGCCACCAGGACCCCGGCTTCATCGACCACGTGGTGAACAAAAAGGCGGACGTGGTCCGCGTCTATCTTCCGCCGGACGCCAATTGCCTGCTTTCGGTCACCGATCATTGCCTGCGCAGCCGCCACTATGTCAACGTCATCGTGGCCGGGAAACAACCCGCCCTGCAATGGCTGGATATGGAATCCGCCATCGAGCACTGCACCACCGGCATCGGCATTTGGGAATGGGCCAGCACGGACAACGGTGTCGAGCCGGACGTGGTGATGGCCTGTTGCGGCGACGTTCCCACGCTCGAGACACTTGCCGCCGTGGATATCCTGCGCAGCACGCTGCCGGATCTGAAAATCCGCGTGGTCAACGTCGTGGACCTTATGACCCTGCAACCTTCCACCGAGCATCCGCACGGCCTGAGCGATCGCGAATTCGATTCCCTTTTCACCAGCGACAAGCCGGTGGTCTTCGCCTTTCACGGCTACCCGTGGCTCATCCACCGGCTCACTTACCGCCGCACCAATCACGACAACCTCCACGTACGCGGCTACAAGGAGGAGGGCACCACCACCACACCGTTCGACATGACCGTGTTGAACGATCTCGATCGCTTCCACCTGGCCGGCGACGTGATCGATCGCGTGCCCAGACTGCGCGATATTGCCTCACACATCAAGCAGGACCTGCGCAACAAGCTGATTGCGCACACGCGCTACATCGTCAAACACGGCGAAGACCAACCCGAGATCCGCAATTGGAAGTGGCCTTACTGATGAAGATCCTGGCTCTCAACGGCGGCTCCAGCTCCTTCAAGGCCAGCTTATTCGACGTAAACGGTAGCGAAGGCGCCGCGGCGCCCCACCCTCTCTGGAATGCGGAAGTGGATTGGCAGCATCATCCGGGCGAGGCGGAAATCCGAGCCAAGGCCGCGGGCGCAACCACCACCCGCACGATCCCCATCCACGCGCCGCTCGAATCGCTCGACCCGCTCATGGAAATGCTTTGGAGCGGCGACACGCAGGTAGTGCGCGATCGTAGTGCCATCGAAGTGACGGGTCATCGCGTGGTCCACGGCGGGCGGGCCTTCCGCGAAAGTACCCGCATCACCCCCGAGGTTCGGGCGGGCATCGCCAAAATGGCCAGCTTCGCGCCCGAGCATAACCGGCTGGAGCTCGAAGCCATGGATGCGATGAGCCGCATTCTCGGCAGTCAAGCGGTGCAAGTCGCCGTCTTCGATACGGCCTTCCATGCCACTCTGCCGGAGCCCGCTTACGTCTACCCCGGACCTTACGCATGGCTCGAGCAGAACATACGCCGCTATGGGTTCCACGGCATCAGCCACCAGTACACCTCCCGCCGCGCCGCCGATATTCTGGGCAAAGATCTGAGATCTCTGCGCATGATCACCTGCCATCTCGGCAACGGCGCCTCGCTCGCCGCCATCCGCGGCGGTTTCAGCATCGATACCACTATGGGCTTCACGCCGCTCGAAGGCCTTATGATGGGCACTCGCTCCGGCACCGTCGATCCGGGCATCTTGATTCACCTGGTGCGCCATGCCGGCTATCGGGCCGAAGATCTTGACCGGGTGCTGAACAAGGAGTCCGGACTTGTGGGTGTGTCCGGAATCTCGGGTGATATGCGCGAAGTTCTAGCCGGCATTGCTCGCGCCGATACGCGCGCGCAACTCGCTTTTGATGTGTACCTCCATCGACTCTGTTCTGAAATCGGCTCAATGCTAGCAAGTTTGGGCGGTCTGGACGTTCTGGTATTCACGGCGGGAGTGGGAGAGAACAGCCCCGAAGTTCGCGCCAGAGCCAGCCAGGCGTTCGCTTTTTTGGGCCTGAAACTGGATGCGGCGAAGAACGAACGCTCGCCCGTCGATACGGATATCTCTGCGGCGGATGCAACCGTGCGAACACTTGTGGTGAAGACCCAGGAGGAATGGGAGATCGCCAAAGAGTGCTACCGCGTGACCTCGCCAAGTAGCAGGCCAAAGTAGCAGGCTTGCAAACGATTTTTCTTGACATCTGCCCGGCGTCAGGCATAATCTAACGCGACGTGCGTTCTTTATCGCGCGCCAAGCGGGAGGGCAAAATGTCCAAGCTGACGCGACTTGGTCTGTCGCTGTGCCTCGCGGTATTCGTAGCTGGCGCCGGTCTGGCCCAGGCGCCGGTAGGTTCGATTGACGGCGCCGTGCGTGACCCAACCGGTGGAGTCATGCAGGGCGTCGCCGTTACGGTCACCAACAAGGAGACTGGTCTCGAGCGGCAGGCCGTCACTTCTATCGACGGAGCTTTCAGCGCGCCATCAGTACCGGCGGGGAACTACTCGGTAAAGGCTGCGGCGGCGGGTTTCCGGACACTGCTGGAAAACGCCACCGTACAGGTGGGACAGACTACCATGCTGAACCTGGTGATGCAGGTGGGCGCCCCTAACGAGGTGGTCAGCGTGCAAGGGGAAGCCGCGCAGATCGATTACGACAGCCACACCATTGCCGGGGTAATTACGCGCGATCGAATCGAGAATCTGCCGCTGAACGGCCGCAGCTTTTTGCAGCTTGCCATGCTCGAGCCGGGCGTCACGGTATCGGCTAACTCGGTCGGCCAATACAACCGCCTGTTCGACGTCAACATTCTGGGCGCCGATTCCGGAAGTGGCTCGGTACGCATTACCGTGGATGGCGCCACCATCGCCGATTCGGTGACCGGCGGGACGCAGCAGAACTTCTCGCAGGAAGTCGTTCAGGAGTTTCAGCTTTCTTCGGTGAACCTGGACCTGTCGACCGCCATAGGCGCCGGAGGGGCCATCAATATAGCCACGCGCGGCGGCGGGAACGATTTTCACGGCAGCGGCTTTTTTTTCTTCCGCGACCATAATATGTCGGCCTATCCTTATCTGCAGCGCGATCCCGACCTGCCGGCCAGCCCTTTCTTCGCGCGGCGGCAGGCAGGTTACGAAATCGGTGGACCGATTAAAAAGGATAAGCTATTCTTCTTTTCCAGCCTGGAGCACACCAACCAGGTGGGGGTCTATAGCGCCGTCCCCAGCGATCCGCTATTCCAGCAGTTTTCCTCCTACGCCGAGAGTCCATTCCACGAAAACGAGATCAGCGAAAGGCTCGACTGGCGCATTAACGGTAAAAACAACGCTTTTGTGCGCTACTCGCACGACGGAAACAACGGATATGCTCCTTCTGGAGGCGGCGAGCTGCCGTCGGATTGGGATGTCAACAAGAACTGGGCCGATTCGGGCGTCTTCTCGGTTATCAGCGTGCTGAATCCTTCCACCGCTAACGAGTTTCGGTATTCGATGACCTATTGGTCCAACACCAATAATCCGCCCACCGCTTCCCAATGTCCGGCACCCTGTCTGGGATTGGGGATGCCCAACTACAGCCTTGTCGGCATATCCAACTTTACCTTTGGCAATGCCACCAATGCGCCGCAAAGCCGGGTGCTGCGGCGGCACATATTCGCCGACAACGTGAGCAAGCAGAAGGGCACCCACTCTATGAAATTCGGCGCCTATTGGGAATATCAAATCGGCACGGGCACGTATGCTTATGCCGCTCCGGCGGCGGCCGAACTGTACAAGCCGGAAATCGTTCAGTATTTCAATTCGCAGGTGCCGGCGCCGTTCCAGATTTCCATTCCATCCTCGTTCAACAGCATCAACGACATCCTGCAGCTTCCGGTAGCCGGTTTTGAAATGGGGGTAGGCGACATCAATCAACCGCCTACCTATGACAGCGGCGATGCCAACCATGACAACACGCTCCACTTTTTCTGGCAGGACGCGTGGCGCGTGCGGTCGCGGTTCAGCCTGCAATACGGGCTTGCCTGGACTTACGAAAGCAATGCGCTCAATTTCGATCTGACCAAGCCGCAATACCTGGCGCCTCTGTTCGGCGCTGGTGGTCTGGGCCACGAGCTGCACTCTCCTCACGATTTCAGCCCGATGCTGGGCTTTGCCTGGAAAGTGACCGATGACAATAAAACAGTGATACGGGGCGGCGGCGGCATCTACTACGACACCATGAACATCGAGATCCGCCTGGAGGAGCGCGCCATGATAGGGCCTGCGGGGACGGGACGCGTGCTGCTCGGCGACAGCGTCTTCTTCCCGACGATCTCTCAGATTAACGGGTTTGGAAATCTGCCGCCATCGTTGCAGCCCAGCGCGCTTTCAAGCGAGCCCACCACCTTCACCGGCGCGGAGCTGAATCAGCTTATCCCGCAGCTTTATGCGGGGGCGCAGGCCGAGTTGGGCCCCCCGGGCAATACCAGCCTGGCGATTCGCAACATCAATATATTTAAGACCGGCACGGAGTTACTCGCGCATAACTTCCGCCCGCCTTATTCCGAACACGCGAGTATCGGAATCCAGCGCGAGGTGCGCTCCGACTTTGTGATCAGCGCCGATTTCGTCTTCCGGCAGTATCTGCATCAGCTCATACGCGACACCGACCTGAACCACTACTACAGCGCGGCTGGACCGGTGATCCCGATGTGCACTGGCGCCCAGGCTTCGAATCCACTGGCGGAGTGCTCCATGGGCGTGATCCAAGGGATCATCAGCGGAGCGCGCTCCCACTACAAGGGACTTCTGCTGAAGGCCGACAAGCGCTTTTCCCACAGAACAACAGGTACGCTCTCTTATGCGTATGCCGATCAGATTGGTTATAACGGTCTGGTCGACGACAGCAACTGGATGGCGAGCTGGGGACCGCAGGCCGGACATCAGACCTTGACCGGTTCGCTGGTGGTGGATCTGCCGTGGGGTTTTCAGGTTTCCGGCATCACCTCGTTCCAGAGCGTGGGCCCCATAGAGCCGACGGTTTCGGGTGTCGACTTGAATGGCGACGGCGCCTATAAGGCAGGAGAAACCGGTGGATCGCCGCTTCCCGGCATCGGCTACAACCAGTTCGGCATCAATGCCGGGAAAGCCGAGCTGGTTCAGTTGGTGAATCAGTTTAATCAGAACTACGCCGGGAAAACGACCACTACCGGCATGATCCCGACGATTGCTCTGCCCGCGAATTTTTCGTTTCCACGCAGCTTCAATTCGCAGGATATACGGGTGACCAAGGTTTTCCATTTGGGCACAGAGAGGGCCAGGCTGTCGATCTTCGGCGAGTGTTTCAATATCTTCAACATCGCGAACCTGGGAGGGTACAGCTACAACCTTACGAACTCGCCGGCCGGCTTCGGCGTGCCCACCAGCGCGACTTCTAACATCTTCGGCTCTGGTGGGCCACGCGCCTTCCAGTTGGGCAGCCGGTTTACATTTTAGAGATGCAAATGTTTCTCGCCGCACTTCTCCTGTTGGCCGCCAACGGCCCTTATGACGTGGTCATACGCAATGGCCGGATTATCGATGGCTCGGGCTCGCCCTGGTACTCCGGCGACATTGGCATACGGCAGGGCAGGATCGCCCGCATCGGAAATCTCAGCGGGGCCGCCGCCAAACGCACCATCGACGCGCGAGGCATGGTGGTGGCTCCCGGCTTCATCGACATGCTGGGGCAATCGGAGCTGACTATATTGGTCAATCCCCACCTGCCATCCAAGATCTACCAGGGCATCACCACGGAAATTACCGGGGAGGGCGGCTCTATTGCGCCGGTGAACGACGCGATCCTGGCGGCCGACCGCGTGGAGTATGAGCACTACGGCATTCACCCGGACTGGCGGACCTTTCGCGAGTATTTCGCGCGCCTGGAAAAGCAAGGCATGGGAATCAACCTGGCCAGCTATGTGGGCGCTACGCAGGTACGGCGCATGGTGCTGGGGGACGTCGACCGCGCGCCGAGCGCGGCCGAACTTGACCGCATGAAGGGATTAGTGCGGCAGGCCATGCAGGATGGCGCGGTGGGTCTTTCGACCTCGCTGCAATACGCGCCGGCGCCATACGCTTCGACCGAAGAGCTGATCGCGCTGGCAGCCGAGGCCGCCAAATTCGGCGGCATCTACGCCACGCATATGCGCAGCGAGGCCGACGCCATTATTCCCGCGATCGAGGAGGCCGTTCGCATCGGGCGGGAGGCGCACATTCCTGTCGAGATCTGGCACCTGAAGACGGCCGGGAAAGCCAACTGGGGCCGCATGGCGGAAGTGGTGGCGCGCATCCAGCAGGCGCGCGATTCCGGCGTGGACATTAGCGCGGACACTTATGCTTACCCTGCCGGATTCAATACCTTTTCCGCCATTATTCCGCCGTGGGCGCACGACGGCGGCGACGCCAGGCTCATCGAACGGCTGAAAGATCCGGCCATGCGCGCGCGCATACGCGACGAGATGGAGAGCCGCTCCGGCAAGTGGGAAAACGAGTGGCAGGAGGTGACCGGCCCGGAGTCCATCCTGGTAGGGGCGGTGCAGAATCCCAAGCTGCTGGCGATCCAGGGCAAGACCATTGCGGAGATTGCCAAGCTCTGGGGCAACGACCCCATCGATACCGTCTTCGACCTGCTGATTCAGGATCAGGCATTCACGCAAGTAGCAATCTTTATGATGTCGGAGCCGGACATCGCGCTGGCGCTTGCGCAGCCATGGGTTTCCATCTGCAACGATTCGCAGGGCACCGCGCCCGACGGACTGCTGGGCAAAGAACATCCGCACCCACGCGCCTATGGCACATTCCCGCGCATTCTGAGCAAGTATGTGCGCGAGGAAAAGAAGCTGACCCTGCCGGACGCAATTCGCAAGTTCGCGGCGCTGCCGGCGCAGCGCATGCGGCTGACGGATCGCGGCCTGCTGAAGGAAGGCATGTGGGCCGACGTGGTGATCTTCGACCCGCAGACTGTGCGCGACCGGGCTACCTTCGAAAATCCCAATCAGCTTTCTGAAGGGATGCAGTTCGTGCTGGTTAACGGCGTACCGGTCATCGAAGAGGGGAAGATGACCGACGCGCTACCGGGTAAAGCGCTGCGGCTCGTCAATTAAAGCTCCGTCTCGTCAATCAAATAAGATTCGGTAGTAAGCTGGATCTCATGCCTCTTTCCGCAAGGAATCAATTGCCGGGTAAAGTCCAGGAGGTTCGGCTGGGCGACGTCATGGCGCATGTCATTGTTCGTGTGGGCAAGAACGTTATCGAGAGTGTCATCACCAGATCCAGCGCCGAGCAACTCGGGCTGAAGAAGGGAGACACGGTCACAGTCGTGATCAAATCGACGGAAGTGATGCTGCAAAAAGACTAAGTGCCGGCCCGGGACGAACGGAGTGACATGGTAAAATTCGAATAGTCGTCCACTCATGGACTTTCTCAAGGGGCTGAACCCTCAACAAAGTGAAGCGGTAGCCTGCACGGAAGGTCCCTTGCTGATTCTGGCGGGCGCCGGCAGCGGCAAGACCCGCGTGATCACGCACCGCATTGCGCACATCATTACCGCGCGACAGGTGCCGCCTGCCGCTATTCTGGCTGTCACCTTCACCAATAAAGCCGCCGCCGAGATGCGCACTCGCGTGGCCTCGCTGCTGAGCGAGGTTTCACTCTCCTCGACGCCCACCGTCTCTACGTTCCACTCGTTTTGCGTGCGCCTGCTGCGCCGCGACGGCGGTCCGCTGGAGCAGCTTCGTCCAGGGTTCACACGGCGCTTCAGCATCTACGATGACGAGGACCAGCTTGCGGTGATCAAGGCCGCCTATCGTCACCTCGGCCTGGATGAAAAATTCATGCAGTACCGCGCGGCGCTCTCGCAAATCAGCCACGCCAAGAACCTGAAGCAGACGCCCGCGGACTTCTATCGCGACGCCAAGGATCCCATCGCGTCGAAGCTCGCCGTTATTTGGGAAGAATACGAAAAGGCGCTGCACACGGCCAACGCGCTCGATTTCGACGATCTGCTGCTCGAGACCGTGCGCCTGCTGTATCGCGATGAAGGCACGCGGCAGGCTTATAACCGGCGGCTCAGTTACGTCATGATCGACGAATACCAGGACACCAACCGCAGCCAGTATGAGCTGATGCGGCTGCTGTCGGAATCGCATCGCAACGTTTGTGTGGTGGGCGACGAGGACCAGTCGATCTATAGCTGGCGCGGGGCCGACATCCACAACATTCTGGATTTCGAGCGCGACTTTCCGGGCGCGCGCAGCATTCGTCTCGAACAGAATTATCGCTCGACCATGAATATACTGGCCGCGGCCGGCGCTGTGGTAGCCAACAACAAGGCGCGCAAGGGCAAGAACCTCTGGACCGAATCCGGGCGTGGCGAGATGGTGGGGCTGTACGCGGGATTCGACGCCGAAAATGAGGCGCTGTTCATCGCGGACACCACCGAGCGCCTGCTGACGCGGGAGCCGGACGCCCGCGTGGCAGTGCTCTACCGGACCAACTCGCAGTCGCGCCAGATTGAAGAAGCACTGCGGCGCTACGGCCGAAAATATCTGGTGGTGGGCGGATTCAGTTTTTACCAGCGGGCGGAAATCAAAGATGTAGTGGCCTACCTGAAGCTGGCGATGTCCAACCAGGACTCGGTGAGCCTGCTGCGGGTGATCAACACGCCGGCGCGAGGCATTGGCCGGACGACGGTCGAGCAGATCGACGCGTTCGCGCGTGAAAACGGGCTCAGCTTGTGGAAGGCGATCGGGGAGATGATCGAGCGGCACTTGTTCCCGGCGCGCGCGCTGTCGGCCTTGGCGGCCTTCCGCAACACCATCGAGGAGCTGTCGCGGATAGTGCATTCCGAGCCGCTCCCGGATGCCATACGGCTGGTCCTGCATCACACCGGTTACGGAGCGATGCTCGAGCAGGAGGATACGCCGGAGTCGCAAGGCCGCCTCGACAACCTTGCGGAGCTGGTAAATGCGGCGGCCGAAGCGGCGGAGCGCGGCGAGACCATGGGCGATTTCCTGGATCATGCCGCCCTGGTGGCGGATGCCGACGCGGTGGATGAGCACGCGCAGGTGAGCCTGTTGACGTTGCACAACGCCAAAGGCCTGGAGTTCCCCATCGTGTTTCTGGCGGGCCTGGAAGAGGGGTTGTTCCCGCACCAGCGTTCCGTCGCCTCGGTGGAAGCGATCGAGGAAGAGCGCCGCCTGTGCTATGTGGGCATGACTCGCGCGCAGAAGCGCCTGTACCTGACCTGGGCGCGGTATCGCAGGCGTTTTGGCGGCGGCGAACAGGAGCGCACGGTGCCGTCCCGTTTTTTGAGCGAAGTGCCGCAGGAGCTGATCGTAAAGCAAGGCGAAGACCACACCGTTCCGCAGGTGGATCTGCATGCCGAGCGCTACGCGGTGCGCGAAAGTGCCAAGCGCAACACCTTCACCGGGAAGACTTACAATTCTCTGGACAACATCTCGCAGTTTTTCGCCGAGCGCGGCGTGTCCTATCCGGCGCCCAAGACCCAGCAGGTGGTGCCGCAGCCTCCAGTGGCGGCCAAGCCCCTTCCGGCGGCGCCCGCCCCCTTGCGTAAAGCGGCGCGTACGGGAATGACGGTGGAACATCCCAAGTACGGCACCGGAACCGTGGTGCGGCGCGAAGGCGATGGCGACGATGCTAAGATTACGGTCAGCTTTCCGCGTTTCGGGGTGAAGAAGCTGGTGGAAAAATATGCGGGGCTGAAGAGGGGTTGAATGAATACGAAGACAATTACGGATCGGATCGAGCGCAAGAAGTTGAAAAGGGCGGCGCGCAAGAAGGCGGCGCCTAAACCCAAGCGTGCAGCCGGCGTGGCGCGCGGCTCGATGAAGAAGAAAGTCAAGAAGATGGTGCAAGGGCAGCGCAAGCGTTAGTTTTCGGGGATCGGCCCGTTGAGCCAACTATTTCGCACCAAGAGCATCGACGCTCTGATCAAGGCTTCCGAGGAGCCCGAGAAGCGTCTGAGCAAGACGCTGGGTCCCTGGAGCCTGACTGCGTTTGGCGTCGGCGCAGTGATTGGCTCCGGCATTTTCATCCTGACCGGCACGGCCGCCGCGGGGGAGACCCTCAAGAACAACTCGATCCTGCATGCGACGGTGCTGGACCTGATCATGCACGGCCCCCATGCCCTGTCCACGTTGGGGCGCCCGGGGGCGGGTCCGGGGATTTCGCTGTCTTTTCTGCTCACTGCTATCTGCTGCGGATTCGCGGCGCTGTGCTATGCGGAGCTGGCCTCCATGATTCCTATCGCCGGGAGCGCCTACACCTACGCGTACGCCACGCTGGGCGAAATCATTGCGTGGATCATCGGATGGGACTTGATCCTGGAGTATGCGGTTTCGAATATGGCCGTAGCGGTGGGGTTCTCCGCTTACTTTAATGACATACTGGAAAACCTTTTCGGATGGCATCTGCCCGCTAAGATCTCCGGGCCGATCTTCGCCTCGGGAGAGGCCACAGGAGCCTGGTTCAACGTGCCGGCGCTGGCAATTCTGCTCATCCTGACCTATATTCTGGTGCGCGGCGTGCGTGAAAGCGCCAGCACCAACAATGTCATGGTGGTGATAAAAATTGCGGCCATCCTGATTTTCGTGATCGGGGCGGCCCGCGCGGTAAGGGTGGAGAACTGGCATCCGTTTTTGCCCAACGGATTTCCGGGCGTGCTGACCGGCGCGGCTATCGTGTTCTTCACTTACATCGGTTTCGATTCGGTCTCGACGGCGGCGGAGGAGTGCCACCGGCCGCAGCGCGATCTCCCTGTGGGCATCATCTCCACGCTGGTGATCTGCGCGGTGCTGTACATTGCGGTCTCGCTGGTGCTGACCGGCATCGCGCACTACACCACGCTGAACAACGCGGCTCCCGTGGCCAACGCGCTCAAGGCGCTGGGCTTCAATAGCATTCGCGGCTGGGTGAGCGTTGGTGCGATCGTGGGAATGCTTTCGTCGTTGCTGGTATTTCAGTATGGGCAGGCGCGCATCTGGTTTGCCATGTCGCGCGACGGGCTGCTTCCCGCCATATTTTCGAAGGTTCACCCCAAGCACCGGACACCGTATATCAGCACCTGGATCGCGGGGCTGGTGGTGGGAATCCCGGCGGGAATCCTGGATATCGGTACCTTCGCGGACCTGGCCAACATCGGGACGCTTTTCGCCTTCATCGTGGTGTCGGCGGGCGTGATCGCGCTACGCCGCCAGCAGCCGGACCGGCCCCGCGGCTTTCGCGTGCCGGGCTCGCCGTTCCTGCCCGCGCTATCGATTGTCACCTGCCTGGTGCTGATGATGTCGCTGCCGCTCGAGACCTGGGTTCGCTTCGTAGTGTGGCTGATTGTCGGATTCGCGATCTACTTCCCGTTCGGCCGCAAGCACAGCGTGCTGCGCAGGGAAGCGGCCGGGTAAGAGAAGCTATAGTGCAGAGAAGGGGCTTGACTTACGCATTACGCGTAATTATAATCCACGTATGGCAAAAAAGCTTACGGGATTCTGGCGGGAAGGCGGGAAGTGGCATGCTGGCAACCTTTCCTCGATTCCCGAAGTAAAAAATCTGGTGGAGCGCTTTCGGGCGCATAACGAGGACCGCAGCAATGTGGTGATGGTGCGTTTGAGCGACGATGCATTGGCGCGGATCAATCAGTTGGTGGACTCCACGCTGGTGAGCAGCCGTTCGGAAGGCGCGGCGGTACTGATCGGCGCGGGCATTGAGAGCCAGAAGGAGCTCTTTGCCCGATTGACGGCGCATACCGACGAAATCCACAGGCTGAAAGAACAACTGCGGCAGGTGGCCTTGGACGCGCTGCAGCCCGACCGGTAAGGCGCCGGAGCTGAACGATTTCGCATCCATGATATCGTGAAAGATACGGTGTCATCGCCTTTAAACGTCCACCTGGAACGGTATGAGGGTCCTTTGGATCTTCTGCTCGACCTCATACGCAAGCAGCAGATCGATATCAAAGATATCCCGATCTCGACCATAACCGCGCAGTACCTCGAATACATGGACAAAGCGCGGGAGCTGGATTTCGACCTCGGCGCCGAGTTTGTCTACATGGCAGCCACGCTGATCCACATCAAGTCGCGTATGCTGCTGCCGCGCGATCCGGAGCTGCAGAAAGACAACCCGGAAGACGATCCCCGGCAGGAGCTGGTGGACAAGCTGCTCGAGCATGAGAAATTCAAAAACGCCGCCGAGATGCTGCAGCAGAAGCGCATGATCGAGGAGAATGTGTGGTCGAATCCGCAGATGGAGCAGTTCACCGCCGCGGACGAAGATCCCGGCCTGGCGATCACGCTGTTCGATCTGGTCAAGGCCTTTGGCGAGCTGCTGGAGCGCGCCAAGAATCGGCCGGTTTACGAGGTGTCCGAGGAAGAGGTGACGGTGGCGCAGATGATCGCGCACCTGAGATCGCTGTTCCTCGAGGCGGGCGAGCATGAGCCGGTCCTGATCATGCGGGTTTTCGAGGCGCAGCGCAGCCGGCGGGCGATGATCGCGCTGTTTCTGGCGGTATTGGAGATGGTGAAATTGCAAGCAGTGGGCGTCGTGCAGGATGACTTATTCGGGGAGATCGTGCTGCGGAGGCACCCTTCCTTCGATGCTGTTTTCGCATCGGGCCAGCCGGTGAGCGCCATTGAGAAGGACTACCGGTAGTGAGTGACCTTCCGGAGAGCGACGTGCTGTTGGACTCCGGCGCGGAGGCCCCTGTTCCGCCCGAGGACCTTTTCGCGGCGGTGGAGACGCCTACCGAGGTCTCTTCTGAGGATACCCAGTTCAAGGCTTTGCTCGAAGCCGTGGTCTACATTACGGAGGAGCCTCTTTCGCTGGCGCAGATTGCGTCGGCGCTGGCGCAGCCTCGCGAGCGCGTGCAGAAGCTTCTCGAAGAACTCGTGGCGGAGTTCGACAAGCCGGAACATGGCGTGACCATACGGGAAGTGGCGGGTGGCTACAAGATGACCACCAAGCCCGAACATCACGAGACGGTCCGCAATTTTGTCAAGAGCCTGAAGCCGCCGCTCAAGCTTTCGCTGCCCGCCCTCGAGACCCTGGCAGTCATCGCCTACAAGCAACCCGTAACGTCGCCCGAGATTATGGAGATTCGCGGCGTGCAGGGCGCAGGCGTGTTGAAGACGCTGCTGGATCGCAAGCTGATTGCGGCAGCCGGCCGCAAGAACGTCATCGGCAAGCCGATTCTGTACAAGACTACCAGGGAGTTTCTGGTGCAGTTTGGCTTGAAGGATCTGAACGAGCTGCCCTCGCTGAAGGAGTTCGAGGAGATACGGCGCATGGCGATCGACGGGGACACCACTGAGTCCACGCCACCGGTCCACGAGAGCTGATGGCCGAAGAGCGGCTCCAGAAGATTCTGTCGAGGGCCGGAGTCGCCTCGCGCCGCAAGGCCGAGCAGATCATGCAGGAAGGCCGCGTCACGGTGAACGGCGCAGTGGTCAGCGAACTCGGCAGCAAGGCGGATCTGGAGCGCGACCACGTCAAAGTTGATGGGAAGCGCCTGCGCATGCCCAGGCACCTGATCACGCTGGCGCTGCACAAGCCCATGAACGTGGTGACCACGGTATCGGATCCCGAGGGCCGGCCCACGGTGATGGAGCTGGTCAGGGGGGTGAAGGAGCGTGTTTATCCGGTGGGCCGCCTGGACTATCACAGCGAAGGATTGCTGCTGCTGACTAATGACGGGGAGCTGGCTAACACGCTGATGTCGGCCGCTACGCATATTCCGAAGACCTATCTGGTGAAGGTCACCGGGACGCTCACCGCGGAGCAGGAGCAGGCCTTCCGCGATGGCATCATGCTGGGCGGGCGGCGCACGGCGCCGGCGGGGCTGAAACTGATGCAACGCGCGGCGAATCCCTGGTATGAAGTGCGTCTGATCGAGGGCCGCAAGAATCAAATCCGGGAGATGTTCAAACATTTCGGCCGGCTGGTGGAGAAGCTGAAGCGCGTCAGGATCGGATTTCTGGATCTGGGGCCGCTCAAGCCCGGAGAATTTCGCTATCTGACGGCGGAGGAGGTCGCGCGGTTCCGCAAGACAAGCGGCAAGCGGGCCGCGTCATGACCATTGCCGAGCTGCTGAAAAGCAGTCGTACGATTGCGGTGGTGGGGCTCTCGAACAAGCGCTTCCGGCCGAGCAATGGGGTTGCGGAATATATGCAGCGGAACGGCTACCGCATCGTCCCGGTGAATCCGCTAGAAACCACCGTGCTGGGGGAGACCAGTTATGCCAACCTGGAAGCTATCCCGGAGCGCGTGGATATCGTGAACATTTTCCGCCGCTCGGAATTCGTGCCGGAGCTAGTGGAAGCCGCCATACGGATCGGCGCGCGGGCTGTCTGGATGCAGGAAGGCGTAGTACACGAAGAGGCGGCGGACCGGGCGAGGTCGGCGGGGCTGACCGTAGTGATGGATCGCTGCATCCTGAAGGAACACCGGCGCGTGGTGGCAGGGTGATCACGCAAGATTTTTGACGCTTTCATCGAGTAATTTCTGCGTACCCGCGTAGGGTTCGCCCTGCCCTTCCCACTCCATGGAGAAGTAACCGCGATACCCCGCCGCCTTGGCGATGGCAAAGGTCCTGGCCATATCTATCCGAAAAACTTTTCCTTCGTCGACTTCCGAGTCTTTGACGTGGGAGATATTATAAGCGCGGTGGAACATGGCTTCCATCGCTTTGTAATTGAAAGCTTCGTCGCCTTTGACCATGGAGTTGGCGAAGTCGGGCAGAGCGCGCAGCCAGGGACTGTTTACGGTGTCGATCACCTTAGCCAGAAAAAATGCATCTTCGGTCATGATGTCGTCATTCTCCAGGGTGACCATGATCTTCTTGGATGCACCGTACTCGGCGACCGCCTTCAGTGCCTCGGAAGCACGGCCCACATCGGGCGTCACGCCGCGGGCGCCCTGGATGTGCGCGCGAATGCTGGGAGAGCCGACCGCAGAGGCGACGTCGATCCATTTGCGGCTGCCGGCGATGGCGGCCTGACGGCGAGCGGTGTCCGGGTGATAGAGGCTGGCGCCGACGCTGGCCGGGATATTCACGATATGAGAATGGGCGCGCTCGACCGCCGCGCGAAGCTCCTCCAGGTAGGCGGGCTCGGTAGAAGGGAAGTGCTCGTTGAGCGGCTCGATGTTATAGATGCCGAATTTGTCCACTACCATCGCCGCGAAATCCTTGAGCGCCAGGCCGGGATGGCCGGGCCGGGCTATGGAGGCGCGGAACGGGTAAGAGGCGACGGCCAGGCGGTCGCGCGCGGCGGTAGGAAAATGGATATCGGGCGCTGCGGTGCGCCCCTCCGGACGAGCGGCGAAAGCCGCGCAGGTCTGCATGAAATTCCGGCGGGTGATGGATGGCATGGCTGCATTTCAGAATAACGCGGATGATACGCTGGAAGGATGCCGACTTCGACGCCCCGGCCCGCGCTGAAAATGGGAGGCCCCGATGCTTCCGAATACGCACCGGTACGCAGCCGAGAAGTGGAGCGTCAAGGAAGTGATCGGGCACGTTATTGACGCGGAGCGAATTTTTGCCTATCGCGCGCTGCGCATCGCACGCCATGATCCTACACCGCTGCCTGGCTTCGAACAGGATGACCACGTCCGGTATGGAGGTTTTGCCAGCCGGCGATGAGGCGAGGCATCGTGCTTCAGTAGGATGTCCGGTGCCGGACACCCCATCCCACGCGCGGTCAGCCCCGGCTCTTGAACCAAGCGACTAAGCCGCGCGGCTCTGGCAAGTGAGTTGCTGAACTGTTACGAGGGATACCGATGCTCAACACTCTGCAAATCCTGCGCCTGGACGTGACCTACGCCTTGCGGCAGCTCCGCCAGCAGCCCGCTTTTACCTTTATTGCGGTCATTGTGCTGGCGTTGGGACTGGGTGGAAATGCGGCCATGTTCAGCGTGGTGAACGCCGTTCTGTTGCAGCCCCTTCCCTATCCCGATCCGCAGAAGCTGATGGCGATCTTCGAACGCGATGTGGTAGGCGTAGCGCCTTTCAATCCCGTGGCCCCGGGCAATTTTCTGGACTGGCAACGAGATGCACGAGAGTTCGAGCAGATCGCGGCGAGCGGTGAAATCGCTTTCAACCTGGCCAGCCAGACCGGATCGTTTATTCCCGAGCGCATCGATGGTTCCTACTGCTCAGCCAATCTGTTTACGACGTTGGGTGTGCGGCCGGCTGTGGGCCGCGCGTTTCGCAGCGAGGAAGATCGGCCGGGCGCGGCGCACGTGGCCTTGATCAGCTACGACTTGTGGCAGCACCGGTTCGACGGATCGCCCGATGTCGTTCGCCGCCAAATCCGGCTGGATAACGAGCAGTACGATATCGTCGGCGTGATGCCGCGCGGATTCGGTTACCCCTACCGCACGGTGAAGGCATGGGTCCCGCTGCAAGCATACCTGGGACCGCAGGAGGTGAAAAATCATAGCGACCACGAGCTCCTGGTGGTGGGCCGCCTGAAACCCGGGGTGAGCCTCGAGCAAGGCCGCGCGGAGATCGACGGCATTGTACGCCGCTACAGAAACCAGCACCCGGAAGACATCATGGGCAAGGGCGCCAATGTAGTTTCGCTCTACGGGTACAGCGTGAAAGACGTCCGTACCTCTTTGCTGATCCTGTTCGGGGCCGTGGGTTGCGTGTTGATCATCGCCTGCGTGAATGTGGCGAACCTGCTGCTCACACGCGCGCTGGGCCGTGAGCGCGAGGTGGCCATACGCGCGGCCGTGGGCGCCACCCGGGGCCGCATCGTCCGGCAACTGCTGACCGAGAGTATCATCTTGTCTGTGCTCGGGGCCGCCTGTGGGCTGTTCCTCGCATCGTTCGCAACGGATGCGCTGGCGGCGCGGGCGCCGAACGCCGGTTATCTACCGGGTGTCGACCGGATCGGCATTGACCACTGGGTGTTCCTGTTTACCTTTGGCGTGGCGCTCGTCACCGGAATTGCGGCGGGGTTGTTCCCGGCTTTTCAGGGCTCGCGTTCCGATGTGGTCGAGAGCCTGAAGGGCCGCTCCGTCAGCACAGGGCGCACGCATGCCCGCTTTCGCGATGTGCTGGTTGCGGCGGAAGTGGCCTTGTCCCTGGTGCTGCTGGCGGGCGCCGGACTGCTGCTGCGCAGCTTCAGCCGGTTACAGAATGTACACACAGGCGTGCGTACCGATCATACCCTCACCATGGCTATCGCTCTTCCGGACGCCGGTTACAAAGAACGCGCGAAAGTGTCCGCGTTTTACCGTGAGCTGGCCGATCGGCTGGAGACCGTCGCCGGAGTACGATCGGTCGGCCTCGCGACCTGCGCGCCAGTCGCCGGCGAATGCAGCGATTCGGTCTTCCAGATTGACGGGCGCACCCTGCCTCCGGGCAAGCTGATGGACGCTCTCTACCGCAGCGCCGATCCAGGATACTTCCAGGCGGCCGGCATCCCGCTATTGCGGGGGCGCATGTTCAACCGCCGCGACGGCGCGGGCTTTGACAACCAAAATCCACGCATGGGTGCGCTGGTGGTGAGCGAGTCCTGGGCGAAAGCTTTTCTTCCTGGTGAAGACCCCCTTGGCAAACGGGTCTATGTGCCATGGGACTCGCCCACGCGGAAATTTCCGCATTGGGAGATTATCGGCGTGGTGGGGGACGTCCTGGCGCATCTGGACTCGCCCATCGAGCCGACCATGTATTTTCCCTTGCTGGATGGCGACCGGTACCAGGCCTTCATCGTCATGCACACCTCGGGCGACCCCCACAGCGTGGCGGCGGCTGCCCGGCATGAGGTCCATACGCTCGATCACGATCTTCCCGTCTTTGAAATTCGCACGATGGATGAAATCATCGATCGCGGGGCTCGTAATCGCGAGTTCAGCGTGCTGTTGTTGGGGTTGTTTGCAGCTTTGGCGCTGGTGCTGGCGGCGGTCGGGCTGTACGGAGTGCTGTCCTACGTGGTTTCGCAGCGCGCGGGGGAAATTGGAATTCGCATGGCCTTGGGAGCGCAGTCGGGCGAGGTGCGGCGCCTGGTCCTGGCGCAAGGAATGAAACCCGCGCTGGCTGGTATCGTGGTGGGCTTGTTGGGCGCCGTATTCGGCACCCAACTCTTGCGCAGCCTGCTGTTCGGCGTGAGCGCCGGCGATCCGCTCACCTTTGCCTCCGTTCCTCTGGTACTGCTGGCGGTAGCCGCGATCGCCTGCCTGATCCCAGCCATGCGGGCCACGCATATCGATCCGACCATGGCGCTGCGCCGCGAATAGGAGAGCTTCAAATGATGATTCCCCGGATCCAACGCGCCTGCGCTTGCGTGTTCGTTGTGGGAGCGAGCCTGGGTGCGGCTGACGTCGGCGAAATTCGCTCGCTCGTGGCCAACCGTGTGGAGACGGGGCGGGCCGCGGCGATTGTGGTTGGGATCATCGACGAAAAGGGCCGGCAGACGATCGGCGGCGGCCGAGTGTCGCTCGACCGGACCGCGGCGCCCGATGGCGACACGCTATTCGAGATCGGGTCGGTCACCAAGGTGTTTACCTCGCTGGTCCTGGCCGACATGATCGAGAAGGGCGAGGTCAAGCCGGACGATCCGGTCGCGAAGTTCCTTCCGAAGACTATAACTGTACCGGAACGCAACGGACGCCAGATCACGCTGATGGATCTCTCGATGCAGGTTTCGGGACTGCCGAGACTGCCGGGTAATATGAAACCCGCCGATCCGGCGAATCCGTACGCTGACTACGATGCTCCGAAGCTTTACGACTTCCTCTCCCACTACACGCTGACCAGAGATCCCGGCGAAAAGTACGAATATTCCAACCTGGCGGTCGGCCTGTTGGGTCAGGCGCTGGCTCTCAGAGCGGGGTTGAGTTATGAGGAGTTAGTGCGGCAGCGGGTTCTCGCGCCGCTGGAGATGAACAGCACCACGATCACGCTGAGCGATTCGGAGAAGAAGAGGCTCGCACCTGGATATGACGAATCGCTGCGGCCGGTCAAAAATTGGGATCTTACGGCGCTCGCCGGGGCGGGCGCGCTACGCTCCACCGCCAACGACCTGTTGAAGTTTCTGGCGGCGAATCTGGAGCTGACCGACACGCCGCTCAAACCGGCCATGCGCCGCATGCGATCCGTGCGCAGGCAGACGGGCATGCCCGACGTGGAGATCGGCATGGCCTGGCACATCTACACCAAGTTCGGTGGCGACATTTATTGGCACAACGGCGGCACAGCCGGTTACCGTTCTTTCGTCGGTTTCCATCCGGCGAAGAAGGAAGGCGTGGTAGTCTTGTGCAACACGTTCATGGACAATGACGACCTCGGCCGCCATATCCTCGACAACCGTTACCCTGCTGAGACTTTCCGTAAAGCGATACAAGTAGAGCCCGCCACCCTCGAGCGCTACGTGGGCGAATACGAGATGAGTCCAAGTTTCAAGATCGTGGTGACGCGCGAGGAGGGGCGGCTCTTTATCCAGGCTACGGCTCAACCACGCGTCGAAGTATTTCCGCAGGCGGAGACGGAGTTTTTCCTCAAAGTGGTGGCCGCGCGAATTACCTTTGTGAAAGACGAGTCCGGAAAAGTGACAGGGCTGGTGCTGCACCAGGGCGGCATGGATCAGAAGGCGCTTAAAGTTCGGTAAATGAGCTTACCGCCGAGATAAGTTTGCTCGACCTGGATCTTACGAACTTCATCGATCGGGCACGTCAGAATATCACGATCGAGCACGATGAGATCGGCGAGTTTGCCTTTCTCGAGCGACCCTTTTTCCTTCTCCTCGAACGTCAGCCAGGCGTTGTTGATGGTGTACAGGCGAATGGCCTGCTCGCGTGTCAGGCGCTGGTCGGGATAGAGCGGCTGATCGGTCCAGCGCGGCTGGCGCGTGAGCGTGATCCACATTCCGAGAAACGGATTGTAAGGATTGATCGAGCGGAAGCTGCCGATCTTCTGCATATGATCGGAGCCGCCGCCCACCACGACGCCGCTTTCGAAGAGCGTCTTGTAAGGCTGAAAATACTTGAGGCGCTCATCGCCAAACTGCTTGCGCAGCGTGCCGCCATCGAGCCAAAGCCAATCCGGCTGCAGGTTGGCCACAATGCCGATATCCTTCATCTGGCGTATACCGGCGGCGGTCATGAAGTTCGCATGGGTAATGCAGGGCCGGGCGCCGCGGAGCGGGAACTCGCGGTTGATCTCTGCGTAGGCATCGATGAGTGTTTGGACAGCGCCATCGCCGACCGAATGAGCCGTGAACTGTAAGTCGTTTTTCAAGGCGAAGCGCGCGATCTGGAACAGCTTGCCGGGTTCGATGTAGCGCATCCCGCGGTAAGCGGGGTCGGTAATCGAATAGACCTTGCTGACTCCCCAGGGTTGCAGCATGAAGGCGCTGCCGGTCAGCATGCCGCCATCCAGGAAGGTCTTAATGCCGCGCAGCCAGAGCATGTTGTTGTAGCGGTGCAGGGGACTCTGCGCCGCGGACGTGATGCGCGCCGTGATTTGATCGAGCGGCATTTGGGCGTCTACGTCGTAGGCGATGAAGACGCGGCAGGTCAGCTCGCCCGAGTCCTTCAGGCCCCGGTAAACTTCCAGGTCCACATCATTAAGATCGCCCTCGGAAATGCTGGTCAGGCCCACCGAGTTGTAGTCTGCCAGCAGCATCTTGAGGCGTTGCCGCCGGTCGTCGTTGGTGGGGATTTTATCGCCGGAATGCAGCTTCACCAGGCGGATGCCACTACGAAGAATGCCGGTGGGCTCGCCCGAGGCGTCGCGCTCGACACGGCCCGGCTTTCCGTCAGTGATGCGGAAATCTTTGTCAATGCCGCTCAGCTTGAGTGCGAGCGAATTGACGGCGGCGTCGGGACCGGTGCCGAAATAGACGGGATTGCGCGGCGCGGCGGCGTCCAGCTCTGCGCGCGTGGGAAAGCGCTGCTCGCGCAGACGTGTGATGAAAACTTGCGTGAGCACGATCCAGTCACCGGGCTTCGCTATGGCCGCGCGCGACTTGATGTAATTCAGCACGTCGCCGATCGTTTCCATATCGGGTACGGGGTGGTCGAACTCGTACAGGGCCGATTCAGCCGCATGGACGTGCGAATCCATCAGGCCAGGCAGAACGGTCTTACCCTTCAAATCAATCTGGCGCGTGTCGCGGCCGGCCAGCGTAGCAATATCCGCATAGCTTCCGACAGCCAGAATGCGATCGCCGCGGATGGCGATGGAATCGGCGATCCGGAATTGCGGATCGACCGTGATGATCTTGCCGTGGTGCAAGATGAGATCGGGAGGCTGGGCACACATAGCTGAGGCGAAAAAGAAGAGGGCAAGGAGAAGCGGTCGAAGATGCATGGATAGACCAGCAAACATCATACTGTGCCGTGGATGCGCGCGGGATAGCCTGGAGCAAGCCGGACACTGGCGTAGCTCCAACCCGTTGCATAATGAGAGAACGGACCAAGAGGGGTAGTCACCATGAACCGATTTCGCGCCTGGATCTTCGCCGTTGTGCTCACGGCCGCGGCTCTCGTGCTGCTGGCGGGCGCGGACGCATCGCGCGTGCAACAGGACCGGTTGTGGCACTACCGCAACCTGGGCAAAGCGTTCTACGAAAATCCCACCACCCCGGCGCAGGCTGTGGACGAGTTCAAGAAAGCGCTGGATCTGGCGCCGGATTCGGCGCGCGAGCGCATCAATTATGGCTTGGCATTGCTGCGCTCCGGCAAAACCAACGAAGGCGTCGCGGAGCTGGAGCGGGCCCAAAAGCAGGATCCCAAGATTCCGCACACCTGGTTCAATCTGGGCATCGCGTTTAAGAAAGATGGCAATTATCAGCAGGCTGCGCGGCAGTTCGAGGGCATGCTACGCCTGGCGCCCGAAGAGCCTGTCTCTCATTATAACCTGGGTGTCTTGTATAAGCTGATGGGCAAGCGGGCGGAATCGCTCCAGGAGTTCGAGACCGCCTCGCGGCTCAATCCTAATCTGGCGGGGCCGCATTTCCAGCTTTATAACGCCTACCGCCAGGCAGGGCGCACCGCCGATGCGGCGCGCGAATTGCAGATCTTCCAGGAGCTGAAAAAGGCGACCGCGGGGGCCGCGGTTCCTGAAGACATGGAATGGAGTTTCTATGCCGAGATCTACGATCCTATTGCGCCTCGTCCGGAAACGGATCTGGCGCCGCCTCTGAAATTCGACGATCGCAAGCTGGGAAGCGGCTTCGATCCCGCCACAGCGGGCCTGGTGATCCTCGATATAGATGGGGACCGCCGCCCCGACTTGCTGGCCTGGTCGGGCAACGGTGTGCAGGTCTACAAAAATGGGACCACCCTGGTGACCAATTCCGGTTTGGAGAGCCTCAAGGATGTGATCTCGATCGCGCCCGGCGACTACGATAATGACGGGCTGCCAGACCTTTGCGTGATCACACGATCAGGCGCGGAGGTGTATCACAACAACAAGGGCAAGTTTGAAAAATCCACGATCAAGATACCCGCCGGGCCATTTGCCAAAGCTGTCTGGCTGGACTACGACCATGACTACGATCTGGATCTTTTCCTGCTTGGTGAAAATTCCGTGCTGCTGCGCAACAACGGCGAAGCTGGGTTCAGCGATGAAACCGCCTCGTTCCCGTTCGTCAAAGGCAAGGCCATCGACGGCGCCATGATCGATCTGATCGCGGATACCAACGGTATGGACCTGGTGGTTTCCTACGGGGATCATGCCGGCGTGATTTATCGTGACCGGCTGCTTGGCAAGTACGAGGCCGTGCCGCTCGAGGTGCTGGCGGCCGGCGCGCAAGGCCTGATCGCCTACGATATGAACAACGATAGCTGGACCGATCTGGCGGCCGGCTCGATGGTGCTGTTGAATCATCGGGGCATGCTTGAGCCCCTTGCTGGTCTGGCGGCCAAAGGTCCGGTGACTCTTGCCGATCTCGAAGACCGGGGAGTGGGCGATGTGGTCACCGGCGACGGCATTTTCCGCAACCTCGGCCTGGATCACTTCGAGAAATCGCCCACAGCGATTCCCGCGGCCGTGGCTTCCGCCGGGACGGATTTCGACGGTGATGGCCGCTTCGATCTCGCTGTGATCGCGGTCGACGGCACTCTGCATCTGCTGCATAACGATACGGCGACTCATGCCCACTGGCTCCGCGCGGAGCTGACGGGCATCAAGAATCCCAAGCTCGCGCTCGGTGCGAAGGTGGAAGTGAAAACGGGCTCGAGTTATCAGAAGCGCCTTTATCGAGGCGTGCCGCTGCTGTTTGGCCTCGATTCCTACACGGCCGCGGATTCGGTGCGTATCACATGGCCCAACGGGCTGATCCAGAACGAGCCTCAGCAGCCGGTCGATAAATCGATCGATTACCAGGAGGCCCAGAGGCTGTCGGGATCGTGCCCGATGATTTTCACCTGGGATGGCGAGAAGTTCCGGTTCATTACCGATGTGCTGGGCGTAGCGCCCCTGGGCGCGGCTTCGGGGGATGGCAAATACTTCCCGGTGGATCATGACGAATACGTGCAGATTCCAGGTGCGGCGCTGCGCGCTGTAAACGGACGCTACGAAGTCCGCATCACCGAGGAGCTCCGGGAAGTTTCCTATCTTGATCAGGTGAAGCTGATCGCAGTCGATCATCCGGCGGAGGTAGAGATCTTCACCAACGACAAATTTAAGTCGCCGCCTTTTCCCGAGTTTCGTTTATTCGGAGTAAAGCATCGAATCTATCCTCTGCGCGCGCATGATAACGAAGGCGGCGACGTATTGGCGCGCCTGCTCGAGCGCGACCGGACGTATCCCGACAGCTTTCGCCGCGATTATCTGGATGTAGCGGAGCTGCACCACCTCGATCTGGATTTTGGCAACGCGGCCCCCGGCAACCACGCAGTGCTGATTCTGAACGGTTGGGTCGATTGGGCCGACGGCAGCACCTTCATGGCGGCTTCCCAGGCGAAGAAGGACCTGGTGCTGCCTTATTTGCAGGTGAAAGATGCCGCGGGACAGTGGCAAACGGTAGTCCAGGATATGGGCATTCCGGCGGGCAAGCCCAAGACCATCGCGGTCGATCTGACGGGGAAGTTCCTTTCAGCGTCGCGCCAGGTGCGCATCGTGACCAATCTGTGTGTCTACTGGGACGAAATATTCCTCAGTGAAGAGAACGCCGCGCCACCGGTTCGCCTTACGCCCATCGATGCCGAATCGGCCGACCTGCACTTCCGCGGATTCTCGAAGCCGGTGATTCACCCGCAGCGCAAGCAGCCGGAGGGCTTCCACTATGCGCAATGGATGGGTGTCTCGATGTGGAACCCCACTCCCGGCTACTACACCCGCTATGGCGACGTAAAGCCGCTGGTGGAATCGCTCGACGACCGGCTGGTGATTATGGGTTCGGGAGACGAATTGCGGCTGCTTTTTCCGGAGCCGGCGGGAGGGGAAGTGCGAGCGGGCTGGAAGCGGGATTTCCTGCTGTTTGTGGACGGATGGGCGAAGGATGCCGACGCGAATACGGCCTATTCACAGACTGTGGAACCGTTGCCCTTCCATGCCATGCCGCAATATCCTTATGGCGATCAAGAGCATTTTCCCGACGACCCTGCGCACAAGCTCTATCGGGAACAATACAACACGCGGCCGGCACTACGGTTGTTACGGCCGTTGGTAGCGGCGGAACGGTAGTGGCATGTTCCAGACGATCCGGGAGCAAATCGACACCATTTTCCGGGAAGATCCGGCGGCGAAGAGTGTGGTCGAGATCCTGCTTTGCTATCCGGGCTTTCACGCCGTCCTGCTGCACCGCATGGCGCACAGATTGTACCTGGCGGGGGTACCGCTGCTTCCCCGTGTGATCTCGCAGTGGGGTCGATTTTTTACCGGTATCGAGATTCATCCAGGCGCGCGTATAGGGCATCGATTCTTCATCGATCACGGCATGGGCGTGGTGATCGGAGAGACCGCTGAAATCGGCGACGACGTGCTGCTGTATCAGGGAGTGACGCTGGGCGGTACGGGAAATGAGAAGGGCAAGCGGCACCCTACGCTAGGCAATCGCGTGGTGGTGGGCGCCGGCGCGAAGGTGCTGGGCGGCATACGCATCGGCGATGATGTGAAGATCGGCGCAGGAACAGTGGTGGTGCGGCCGGTGCCGGACAACTCCACAGTGGTCGGCATTCCGGGGCGTTCGGTCCGCACGCGCGGCGAGGCCGGGGTCCTCGAACACGGTACGCTGCCGGACCCGGAAGGTCAGGCGTTGGAGGATCTGGCCCAGCGGGTAAGTGAATTAGAAGCGCTGGTACGGCAACTGGCCGGCGACCGCGTGGAGGCTAAGTCCCGCCGCAAATGAAGTGGCTCTTACCAGTTTCGATGCTCTGGGCCACGGCCATGGCCGGGGCGGAAACTTATAGCTACTGGATCCAGCCCTGTTCGCCGGATGCGGCAGCGCACTCCGCGTGCGATCCAGGCGATGCGGAGCTGGCGCGGTGGGCGCTGGATGCCTGGCAACGGGCGGCCGGTTCGGGATTACGCTTCGTTCCAACCGCCAGTCAACTTGAGGCGCGGATTCGCATCTACTGGCTCGACAAACGCCCCCAACTCTACGGCGACACGCGCCCGGTTTATTTGAACGGCAAGCTGGGATGGGACATCGAAGTACAGCCGGATCTGTCGCAATTCGGACCGGAGATCGCGGCGGCGGGCGAAACCGATAAACTGTTCCGCGATACGGTCGTGTATCTGACTTGCCTGCACGAAGCCGGTCATGTCCTGTCGCTACCGCACACTGCGGAGTTCGGCGACATCATGTACAGCTTTCAGTATGGCGGCGACGTACTGGAGTATTTCAGCCGCTATCGCCGGAAGCTCGAGGCGCGATCTGGAATCCGCACCCATTCGGGCCTTTCCGAGGACGAGCGGACGCGTATGGCTCGGCGGTATGCAGGCCGGTAACGAGCGTGTTAGCATGGAAAGGTCGCACCCTAGCGGGGACGTAGTTCAGTTGGTTAGAACGCCGGCCTGTCACGTCGGAGGTCGCGGGTTCGAGCCCCGTCGTCCCCGCCATTCTTCTCAATCACTTCTGAGCTTTCCTTATCCTCCTCAAGATCCACTGTGTCAGTAGCTGTGTCACTGAGCTCTTTGGCGATGACCTCAACGTGGATTGGAACCAGGTCCGTCTGCGTATCGAAAGTTTTCAAAATCGCGTTCGTATGTAGCCGTCTTTCTTATACGAGCCCAAAGGGACGCCGGCCGCCGATGAGATGAAGATCGCGACCAGCCGGCCCCGGATGACCGCGGGCCGGGCGGCGCTGATCAGCCTGATTGTGGCGCGACGAGTCTTCTTCGGGCTTGGCAGCGGCGTACTTTACGATCAGTCGATGGCTACCAGATCCTTGGAGTGCTCGGACTTCAGGTAAGCGTTGGGATCGTGATAGAGAGCACCGTCGGGAAGGTACTCCATTAGCGGCCCGAGATCCTGACGCACTATATTTTTGTAGAACTGCGGAAGCACGCTGCTCTCCTGTTCGAAATAGGGCGGAAATTGGGAGTCGGTGTCCAGGCGATCGCGAATCTCCCGGTAGTACCTGGCCCTTCCGAAGCCCTCCGTCGAAACCGCGCGCACCAGGTTCATCCAACGTGCAGTCACCCCTTGTGTCGCCAAGAAGCGTCGGAAGATAGCGCGCGCGGAGAAGGAATACTCGGTCAGGTCGATGATCTGATCGTAGAAGGTCTGCCAAGAATAGTTTGCCGGCTTGACGTTCATGGCGCCGTTATTGTTGAGGAAGTGGAATGGGAAGGGCAGCACGCGGTTGGATCGCTGGTAATCCAGGTTGAGCGGCGCGGCCCGACCGAATGCGGAGAGCAGCGAATAGGCCGGAAACGCCCCCGGCGTTATGTCCAGGAATCGCTTAGTGAGTTCGAAAGGATCGGGCCCTTCGTCGCTATCGAGCCCCAGCACGAAGTTGGTTTGTATGTATGGTATGTACTGCAGGATCAGATTGACGTGTTCGGACACCTGGCGAACTTTGGCCATCCCGACCAACCCGCCGGTCTTCGATTTGTCGCCCAGGGTGAACCAGGATTCGATGCCGGGAAGGACGCCTTTGAATGAATTGCGTTTGAGCCGCTTGAGGTGGGGTTCGGAAAGCAAAGACAGACTGCTCTCGGCGACGAAGTCGATGCTGCCCGGGGGGACCGCGTCCTCGATCATATCCAGATAGTCGTCGAAGCGAACTCCAAAATTGGGGTCGTGCCAGGCTACCAGGGGCCGCTTGAACTTGGTCAGCAGGAACCGGAGATCCTCGCGGAGTACCTCGAAGTCCATGGGCTGATAGGGCACCGTGGAATCGATACAAAAGGCGCAGGTGTATGGGCATCCCAGGCTGCCAAGCATGGGAACCATCTTGAGGAGGGGCGCTTTCCTGAGCGTTGGGTCGATGAACTGCCAACGCTCGCGTACTCCCGGGAGGGCCCTGGGCTGCTGGGAGGCCGCGAGGTGGACGCCCACAGGCCGGTGCTGCGAGCGGTCCCGCAAGACGTCGCGGAGCGTACCCTTATCCGTGAAGCCCAGCACATAGTCGAAATAGAGCGCGGCGTCTTCGGGGTAGCAGCGGGCGTGCGGCCCTCCGATCACGGTAATCGCCCCTCTCCGACGAAAGAGACTACTGAGTGCGTATGCAGTGTGCGCGGCTTCGGTGAACGCGCCGATGAAGACCACGTCGACGTTATCCGGCAACTCCGTGAGGAGATCTTCAAAGCCGGTGTAACAAACGAAAGCAACCTCATGGCCTTCCTCTTTGCACCAGACTCCAATGACCTGAGGCATGATACTGGCGAGGCTGGCGTTCATTAGGCGTGCGTACAAAGCCCGAGTAGGACCCTTGGAGACGATGTCGATAATCCCGATCCGCAGCTTTTTCATGAACCCTCCCTGGCAGCCTACATGCTTTTCGCTTTGTGCCTCACGACGCGTGACGCCAATCGTAGCGGGGACGTGTCGCGGCGATCTCCGCGATGAGTTGCCGCTCACCCTCTCTCCGTATCAGAAACTTGCGGAAATGTCTTACGCAATCCAAAGGCCACTCCGGGGAGGATTTTCTTTGAGCCGCTGGGATCAACGTGACCTTTCGAGGACCGGGCTGACTTGAGCCTTAGCTCGGCGGATACCGCACATACCATCGCAAGCACAGAATAGCCTGGCCGCTTCCCTCCGGCGTGTGCATTGAGTGACGGTCGATCAATTTGACCGCGACCGACCGTATTTGGTCGAACTGTCCGCAACCCTGCCGGCGTTGCGGAGCCTCTTGATCGAGCCGCATGTCCTACCCTGACAACCCGGACCTGATCGCCGTGACCGTGGTGGGCGACGGCGAGGCCGAGAGCCACGAGTTGGCACAGCAACGAGTTCCTCAACCCGATCCGCGACGGGGCGGTGCTGCCGGTGCACGGACATTACCTGGAAGGCTTCTGGCGCGCGCACCAGATCCCACTGCCCGACACCCACTCCGACCCCGCGCAGCTGCAATTGCTGGAACTGTGCTGAACAAGCGGACCTCAGAACTGTTTCGTGAGTTCGCCGTGGCGCATGCCGATGGCAGCATTGGCCGATTTCTGGTGCAGCTCTCTCGCATCGACATCCTTCTATTGGACGACTTTGCCATGGCTTCCTTGAAACATGCCGAGCGGCGGGACTTCCTGGAAATCTGCGACGATCGATCGCTACCAACGCCGCTCCATGATCCTGACCTCGCAGATGCCGGTAGCGCGCTGGCATGAGCAGATTGGCGATCCAACTATCGCTGACAGTATCCTGGATCCCCTGATTCACAACGCCGACCGCATCGAACTGAAAGGTGAATCCATGCGCAAGAAGCGGCGCAAGCCGGGTGAGGAGGAATCACAATGATTGCCGCTAGGCGACCAACTGCGGCCAGCCCTCCCCTTCATCGACAATCTTTCACAACGGTCCAGCAAGGATTCGCTCCGCCAAGCAAACGCGCCACGCCTTTCACCTGTCCGAGCCGTTCCGAAGACGCATCTCGGAAAAGAGAAACGCCGAAATCCGGAAATCCGTCCGCTTCCGCTTGACAGCGGTGTCGATCCGTCATGGGTCCACCCTTACCTTCAACGGAACTGGAATACCGGCCCGATCGCAAATCTGTAAAAGAGGTGCGCACCTAGCTGCGCACCGGCCGCACTGGAAAGGTCTGCAACGGCGGTCGGTTCACTGGTGGGCTTGAAACCTTTGAATTCGAGACGCAATGCAAAATGTTCACTGAAGAAGAATCGTAAGCCACCGCCAAAGTTGACCGCGAAGATCGTGCTGGACGGCACGCTATACCCTGGCCCGCACTCGGTTACGTTATCAAGGGTCGCGCATACGGGCAGTGTGCCTGGGGATTCATGGATCAGACCAAGGCCCGCTACCAGATACGGAACGACTCGCGATTCCGGCCTCAACAACCGAATGTGCAGTCCGCCATGGAAATCCGTCATATTGAACTTTCCTTGCTCGGTCGCGGAGATGCCGTTCGAGGATATGGTCGCTTGGCGCAACACGCCCGGCAGATAACTCGCCTCTACAAACGGAAACAACTTAGATGACAGGCCGTAAGCAACGTTCGCACCACCCATAGGACGAAACCGGTCTAGTCCGTAGCTTTCCCCTCCGAACAACCCCACTTCTACGTTGCCTTTCCCCACGTTGGGAACACTCTGCCCCAGCACCAGTCTCGGTGAGGCCAAGCCTCCCGTAAATAATATCGCTGCAACTAAACCGTTGCTACAAATCCGTCCAGTCTTTCTCCAACTGTTAGACACTGGCAGTTTCTCCTTTTTGTTTACACTTCGAACCTAATGGAGCCAATCAGCAAACACTTCGCGATTTATTTCACGGCCATGGTCACTGCAGCCTGGCTTTGCAGGTTCCCCACCGTAATCGTAACCGGCACGGTGTTACTCGGCTGGACGCCCTCCGGCACCTGCACATTCAGCTGGTACAGCCCTATGCCCCCCGCAGACAAGCCCTGGTATAGAATGTTCGTGACGGTCACGTTCCCGATCGTCACCGTGAGTCCCTTTTGCAAAATCGTAGTTGAACCTACAGGCAGGTCCCCAGCATCCACGGTCGGGTTGACCGGCCCCAGCCCAGTACAGTAGATCACCACGATATCGCCGACGCTCACCGGATTGTTGGGGTCCGCTAAAGTCTTGTTGTCCGGGCCAAAAATGGCGCCTTGCCCATAGCCGCTCGGGGGCACCGTGAAAATGGCCGGCTGTACCTCCGACAGCGTGATCGGTTGCGGTAACGACTGAGCGCCGTCACGGACCACGATCAATTGGTGCGGTGAATCAGTCGCCAAGGTAAAGGGAATCTGTGCGTTGATCTGCCCGTTCGAGGCATACAGCACCGGTACCATTTGGTTGTCAACCAAAACCGTGGCCCCTTGTAGCCCCGTGGATAACGGTACCTGAGTTGAAAGTACCGGCGCCCCATCCGCCAGGTTCTCCCCAAAAATGGAGATCCAAGCACCAGGTGCCACTTGGCTGGTATAGCTGGCCGCGTTAACCACTCCTCCGGCATTAATGCGCGTCGGGTTCGGTCCCAAAGAGACTGTACCGGAAAGCTCGTTGGAGATAGGCGTAATATTAGCCGCGCTCTGTACATAAGCAGCGGTAAGCGTCACGGGAGACTGACTAATATTTTGCGGCATGCTAGTGGGCGTCCATTGGTACTTATAGACACCGGGATGGATCTTAGTTGGGCCAACGAAATCCTGGGCAGGATCGCGGTTGCCGTTATAGGTGGAAAACAAGAACACGTTCGGGGTGTCAAAAGGATTTCCACAACTGTCTTGAATCTGGATGTCTACCTCCTTCGGCACAAAGGCGAGGGCATTGAAGCCAACGCCGGGATTCACAAAGGTCGGTTTTTCCGGGGAACAACTTTGCGCAGCCAGCCGATCGGAAACTGCTGGACGCATCTGGCCAATGCCGCTCGGGCGCGCCGTTACGTTAGTCGGCGCTGGAGAGGTTGTTGAAGAGGTCACAATCGCCAACAGACTTACGGTCTGCAGACTACCGTCGGAGAACGAAAGCTGCACGGTACAGGTGTAGGGGCTCGCATTGAGATTCAGTTTCGTGTAATCGGCCGTCAGGCTGACCGGCACACTTTCGTTCACCGGTCCGTGATCCGGCGATATAGTACACCAACTGCCCCCGTCACTGGTCACCGTGGCCGAGCTGTAGGTTATCGCCTGATTGGAGGGGCTGAAAATCGTCATCTGGCCGGGAGCCACCGAGCCTCCTGCCGCCCCAGTGAACACGTAACCGGAGGGCTGTACGACGGGACTGACATACGACCCGGACTCCAGCAGGTTCAACACCACGGTGACGGTTTGCGGGGAATTCGCCGCAACCTGGCCGGTACTCGAGTCCTGCGCGAGTACAAGAACGGAGCTGTAATATGTTCCGGCCGCCAGAGATTGCACGGCCGTGGTATCGACTTCCGCCAGCAATTCCGCCGGCGCACCAACAGTAGCCTGGCCGCTGGTAGGCCCGGCAAACGTCAGCCAGTTGGCACTCGCGGACTGCCCGATCTGGGCAGACCATTTCAGCGTTCCTGAGCCCGCATTCAGAACGTCCACAGTTTGCGAGGGTACCTCGTTTCCTCCTTTAACCACGGTGAAACTGAGGCCCGTTCGGGAGAGCAGGATGGCGGGTAAGGGAGTAACCGTCATCGTGACCGGAATTGTTAGAGGTGGCAAACCGTCCGCAGTCAGCACCACCTTACCCGTATAGGTGCCGGCCACTTGTCCAGCAGCATTGGCAATGATGGCGGCCGGATTAGCCGTTACGGTGATCGATGCGGGCGAGGTGCCGGTGATAGCGGAGCTCGCGCTCGCCAGCACGGTCAGCCATGGGCCGCCCGAGTCTGTACTGGCCAAGGCCGTGACGCTCGGGGCGCCGCCACCCTGATTGAAAACCGTTAGCGGTTGAGATGTCCCATTACCACTGGCATTACCACTGAAAGAGAACGTCAAGTTTGTCGGCGCCACTGTCAGAATTGGCGACGCGGGAGGCGGCGGATCCACCAAAACAGTCACTGCCACGCTCTGCTTACTTGGGTTTGTCTGCGAGGAATTGACTGTGATTGTTCCAGTGTAAAATCCCGCCGTCAAAGAGGAGTCCACCGAAACGGTCACATTTCCGCCGCCCGGGCCCGGCAAGACATGCAGCCACGGTTGCCCGCCGGTTGCGTCAGTGAAGGTAATCTCCGCATTGCTGCTGGCCAGGACCGAAACCACCCCGGACTGCGGCGTGGATGTATTCTGCTGGAAATGGAAGGACAGCTGGCTAGGGGCTACGATCAGAGTCGGTAGCTGGCTTATGTTAAGAGACACATTAACGGTCTGAGTCTGCTGGCCCTGTGAGGAAGAGCTCACTGTAACTTGGCATGGCGTCGGGGAAGCGTTCAGTCCGGAAGGGTTCGCCTGCAGACTGAGACTGACTGGGGTAGTGCCCGTCAGTGGACTGACGCTGAGCCAACTCGATGACGAGCAACCCGCGACCGAAGCCGTGAAGCTGACGGGATTCTGCGAGTTGACCGATACGCTGCTGATCAATGGAGTGGTGCTGCCTTGCTGCGTATTGAAAGACACCGTTGGCGTTGAAACGCTCAGATTGGATGGACTTACGGTCAAGGTGAGCGGTACGTAAAGCGGGCTGTTCGAAGCCTCCGCAGACGAAATGCTCAGTGTGCAATTGTAAGTACCTGGCGGATAGTTCTCTTGGGTAAGGAGGTTACTGTTCACCGACAGAGGAATGGGTGTGCGTGTCTGGAGGTTAACTGAAGGTACAGTTAGCCACGGGCATGCGGAGGTGGCGGTGAACGATATCGCCTGTGAATTGGAACTACTGATGGTAAGGTTCTGGGCTGGCGGCGCAGATCCTCCCACAACATAGCTGAAAGGGCTAAGGGAACTGGGCGCCAGCGTGGGGCCGCTCACGGATAAGGTCACAAACACACTCTGGGTCGTGCCGGCCGAATTGATGTTGACAGTGCCATTGTATGGACCCACCGACAGATTCGCCGGATTGACCGACACACTGAGCGTGGAGTCGCCGCTTCCAATGAGCGGACTCACCGAAAGCCATTGACCGCCCGAAGAAGTGGACACTGTGACTGTGAAGCTTTGCGAAGTTGTCACAGAAATGTTCTGGGTAGCCGGGGCGTTTCCCCCGCTGGATTGATAAGACTGATAGGCGAACGATAGCGACAACGGGCTCACCGAGAATGAATTGGAGGTGACATGAGCCACGGTCAGGGTTACCGGCACAATAAGCGGGCTGTTGCCCGCACCCGCGGCGGTCACTGTGATAGAACCGCTGTAAGTGCCCGCGGCGATCCCAGTAATGTTCGCTGTTACGGTCAGACTTTCCGGCGTACTGGCGCCGGTTGGAGTTACCGCCAGCCAACTGCCGCCGCTGCTAGTGGCGGCGGCCGCTGTAAAAGATAGCGCCGCACCGGAACTGGCAATACCCAGGGTTTGAGCAGCCGGCTGCGCACCCCCCTGCACGACGTTGAAGCTCAACGAAGGGGGCGTGGACATGAGTTTAGCTGCTAAGGCATTGATGCTGAAAGTCACTGCTCCGCTGGTGCCGCCCGCAGTTGTCACTGTGACGTTGGCTGCTCCGGGCGTGGCATTGGCGGCGATGGTGAAGGTAGCGGTGATCTGAGTGGGACTCGCGACTGCGACCGCGCTGGCGGTCACGTTGGGATTGTTGACGCTGATAATAGCCCCCACGGCAAAGTTAGTGCCGGTGAGGGTGACCGGCACGCTGGTTCCAGGCGCTCCGCTGGAGGGGTTGATCGATCCGAGAGTGGGAGCTAAGGCATTGATAGTGAACGTTACTGCTCCGCTAGTACCGCCGGCGGTAGTCACACTGACATTGGCTGCTCCGGGCGCGGCATTGGCGGCGATGGTAAAGGTGGCAGTGATCTGAGTGGCGCCGGTCACGGTCACCGCGCCGACGGTCACATCGGGATCGCTGACGCTGACGGTGGCCCCCGCGGCAAAGTTGGTGCCGGTGAGGGTGACCGGCACGTTGGCCCCGGGCTTACCGCTGGGGGGGCTGATGGCAGCGAGTGTGGGAGCTAAGGCATTAATGTCAAAGATCACTGGTCCGCTGGTGCCGCCCACGGTGGTCACGGTGACATTGGCTGCGCCCGGTGTAGCGTTGGCGGCAATGGTGAAGGTGGCGGTGATCTGAGTGAGACTGGCCACGGTCACCGCGCTGACGGTCACGCCGGGATTGTTGACGCTGACAGTGGCCCCAGGGATAAAGTTGGTGCCGGTGAGGGTAACTGGCACGCTGGCCTTGGGCGCTCCGCTGGGGGGGCTGATGGAGGTGAGCGTGGGAACTACGGTATTGATGTTGAAAGTCACTGTTCCGCTGGTGCCACCCGCGGTGGTCACGGTGACGTTGGCTGCTCCTGGCGTGGCGGTGGCGGCGATGGTGAAGGTAGCGGTGATCTGAGTAAGGCTGGCCACAGTCACCGCGCTGACGGTCACACCGGGATTGCTGACGCTGACAGTGGCTCCGGCGATAAAGTTGTTGCCGGTGAGGGTCACGGGTACGCTCGCACTGAGGTTTCCGCCGCTGGGGCTGATGGAGGTGAGGACGGGAGGTAAGGTATTGATGGTGAAAGTCACCTTTCCGCTGGTGCCGCCCGTAGTGGTCACGGTGACATTAGCTGTACCAGCGGCAGTGGCGGCGATGCTGAATGTTGCAGTAATCTGAGTGAGGCTTACCACAGTCACCGCGCTGACGGTCACGCCGGGGTTGCTGACGCCGATAGTGGCCCCCGCGATGAAGTTGGCGCCGGTAAGAGTAACGGGCACGCTGGCCCCAGGGTTTCCGCTGGTGGGATTGATGGAGGTGAGTGTGGGGGGTAAGGTATTGATGCTGAAAGTCACTGGTCCGCTGGTACCGCCCGCGGTCGTCACGGTAACATTGGCTGCGCCGGGCGTTGCAGTGGCGGCGATGGTGAAAGTGGCGGTCATCTGAGTGGGACTTACCACGGTCACCGCAGTGACGGTGACGCCGGGAATACTGACGCCGACAGTGGCCCCCGCGATAAAGTTGGTGCCGGTGAGGGCGACCGGCACGCTGGCTCCGGGGTTTCCGCCGGTGGGATTGATGGAGGTGAGTGTGGGGAGTAACGCATTGATGCCGAAAGTGACTGCTCCACTGGTGCCGCCCGTGGTGGTCACGGTGACGTTGGCTGTTCCGGGCGTTGCAGTGGCGGCGATGGTAAAGGTAGCGGTGATCTGAATCGGACTTACCACGATCACCGCGCTGACGGTCACGCCGGAATTGCTGACGTTGACAGTGGCGCCGGCGATAAAATTGCTACCAGTGAGCGTGACCGGTACGCTGGCCCCCGGGTTTCCACTGTTGGGACTGATAGAAGTAAGTACAGGGACTAAAGTATTGATACTGAAAGTGACTGCTCCGCTGGTGCCGCCCGCGGTGGTTACGGTAACATTTGCCGCTCCGAGCGCGGCGGTAGCGCCAATGGTAAAGGTTGCGGTGATCTGAGTCGGACTTACCACGGTCGTCGCGCTGACGGTCACGCCGGGATTGCTGACGCTGATAGTGACGCCGGCGATAAAGTTAGTGCCGGCGAGGGTGACCGGGACGCTGGTTCCGGGGTTCCCGCTAGGGGGACTGATGGAGGTGAGTGTGGGAGCTGGGGCATTGATGGTGAAAGTCACTGATCCACTGGTGCCGCCCGCGGTGGTCACGGTGACGTTGGCCGGTCCGGGCGTGGCACTGGCGGCAATGGTGAAGGTTGCGGTGATCTGAGTGGAGCTGACCACGGTCACCGCGCTGACGGTCACAGCGGGACTATTGACGTTGACCGTAGCTCCGGCTATAAAGTTAGTGCCGGTCAGGGTGACGGGCACGTTGGCCCCGAGCAATCCGCTGGGAGGGCTAATAGACGTGAGTGTGGGAGGTAAGGCATTGATGTTGAAAGTCACTGCTGCGCTGGTACCGCCCGCGGTGGTCACCGTGACATTGGCTGGTCCGGGGGCGGCGGTGGCGGCGATGGTAAAGGTGGCGGTGATCTGAGTGAGGCTGGCCACGGTCACCGCGCTGACGGTCACTCCGGGATTGCTGACGCTGATAGTGGCTCCGGCGATAAAGTTGTTTCCGGTGAGGGTGATGGGCACGCTGGTTCCAGGGTTGCCGCTGGTGGGGCTTATAGAGATAAGTGTGGGAGGTAAAGCATTGATACTGAAAGTGACTGCTCCGCTGGTGCCGCCCGCGGTGGTTACGGTAACATTTGCCGCTCCGAGCGCAGCAGTGGCGCCAATGGTAAAGGTGGCGGTGATCTGAGTGGGACTTACCACGGTCGCCGCGCTGACGGTCACGCCGGGATTGCTGACGCTGATAGTGGCGCCGGCGATAAAGTTAGTACCGGCGAGGGTAACGGGGACGCTGGTGCCGGGGTTTCCGCTGGGGGGACTGATCGAGGTGAGTGTGGGAACTGGGGCATTGATGGTGAAAGTCACTGCTCCGCTGGTGCCGCCCGCGGTGGTCACGGTGACGTTGGTCGGTCCGGTCGCGGCCGTGGCGGCAATGGCGAAGGTTGCCGTAATCTGAGTGGGGCTGACCACTGTCACCGCGCTGACGGTCACGCCGGGATTGCTGACGCCGAGAGTGGCCCCCGCGATGAAGTTGGTGCCGGTGAGGGTGACGGGCACGCTGGCCCCGAGCAATCCGCTGGGAGGGCTAATGGAGGTGAGTGTGGGCAAGGCGTTGATGCTGAAAGTCACAGCTCCGCTGGTGCCGCCCGCGGTGGTCACGGTGACGTTGGCCGCTCCTATCGCCGCAGTGGCGGCAATGGCGAAGGTTGCTGTAATCTGACTGGGACTTACCACGGTCACCGCGCTGACGGTCACGCCGGGATTGCTGACG
>Ga0302326_10001749_pt1 | contig 54364 bp, 48 predicted proteins | sample Palsa_T0_3_FD_202264 | JGI IMG/M metagenome (GOLD analysis project Ga0302326, IMG submission 202264) | Peat permafrost microbial communities from Stordalen Mire near Abisko, Sweden - Palsa_T0_3 | ecosystem: Environmental > Terrestrial > Soil > Palsa > Peat permafrost | place: Sweden: Abisko...
TCCGGACCGATCGGCCGCGTAGCGCGGCAGGCCGATCGTTGAGGGTTGATCCCCCCGGTGCTTCGGTGAAGGAGCCCGCGGGGCCGTGGTGGCAATTCGGAGACCGCTGCGGTGTTCCGGGAGTGGCCGCTCCGCGGCGCATTTGGGATAAGACACTTGTCGTTTCTTCTCTTTGAACGGCAGCGTCCTCCAAATGGAACGCGTCACCGCGCGAATTTCTCAGCGTCGTGCCGCTCGAAAAAGTGCGTGAAATAAATTCGCCCCGGGCGCATCCTCGCACCCCACGTCAATCGATCTGTCGTTGCATTATGCTGATCAAAGTTGGCTACGAAATTACGTTCAATTTTCCGGCGGCGGTTCCCATGCTGTTGCTGCTGCGGCTGCATCCTTCGCGCGAAGATACCGCCCTTGAGCCGGAGACATTCACGATGAGTCCGAGGCGGGACATCGACGAGTTTATCGACTCTTTCGGCAATCGCTGCGGTCGCGTTTTTGCCCCGGCAGGGCGGGTGGTGTTTCGCAGCAACGCGGTGGTCGAGGACAGCGGGATGCCCGATCCACAGGTTCCCGACGCCCCGCAGCACGAGGTCCATGATCTGCCGGAGGATACACTCCAGTTTTTGCTCGGAAGCCGGTACTGCGAAGTGGATAGCGAACTCAACGACTTCGCCTGGAACCGCTTCGCCAACACCGCGCCTGGCTGGGCCCGCGTTCAGGCCATTTGCGATTTCGTACACCGTCACATCCGCTTCGATTACCAGAAAGCCCGCAAGGATCGCACGGCCAGGGACGCCTTTCGAGAAGGCGTGGGCGTGTGCCGCGACTTTATGCATCTTGCCATTACCCTGTGCCGTTGCATGAACATTCCGGCACGTTACGCCACCGGTTATCTGGGGGATATCGGCGTGCCGGCCGCTCCCTATCCCATGGATTTCAGTGCCTGGTTCGAGGCTTATCTCGGCGGTCAATGGCACCCCTTCGATGCCCGCCACAATGAACCTCGAATCGGGCGCGTGCTCATGGCGCGAGGTCGCGACGCCGCCGACGTGGCGCTCACCACGACCTTCGGCCAGAATCACCTCGAGCAATTCAAAGTCTGGACGGATGAAGTAAATTCAGCGCCCAGGCACCACGTCCGCAGCCGGCCGCGGAAAGTCCGCGTCTCGGCGAGGGCGATGTGATTGACGATGAACCGCATTTGGTTCCCGCGCACCATAGTGGTAGTGTGTCCGCGTGATGAACTGGCGTTTGCCACTTTTGACCGCTTGCTGGGTGTTCCTGCTGGCGGCGGTCGTTCGCGGTGAAACGGTGGCGGTGGCCCGTGTCGACGGCGCCATCGGACCCGCGACCGCGGACTACATTGGCCGGGCGATCCACGAGGCCACGGGACAACAGGCGCAGTGCCTCGTCGTGCAGCTCGATACTCCAGGTGGCTTGCTCGAGTCCACCAAGTCCATTGTCGAGAAGTTCCTGGCCTCTCCGGTGCCGATTGTCGTCTATGTGGCGCCTTCTGGCGCGACCGCGGCCAGCGCCGGCTGCTTTATAACGCTTGCCTCGGACATTGCGGCCATGGCGCCGGCAACGACGATCGGCGCCGCTCATCCGGTCGAACTCGGCGCGGGTGGGGCCGGCGAAACCCAGGCGGACGGCGTCATGAAGCAGAAGCTCGAGAATTACGCGGCCGGTTACATCGAAACCCTCGCGGCGCGCCGGAAGCGAAACATCGATTGGGCCAGGTCGTCGGTGAAGGAAAGCGCTACCATTACCGTCGACAAAGCCCTCGAGATGAAGGTCGTCGAGATTATCGCCAGGGACATCGACGATTTGCTTCGCCAGCTTGACGGCCGTGAGATCAACGGCCGGAAGCTCCACACCGCGGGCGCCAAAGTGGTCGAGATCTCGATGTCGACTACCGAAATGATTTTTCAAAGACTCTGGCAGCCGGAGGTCATGTTCATCCTCATGCTCATTGCCGTTTACGGCATCGTCGGTGAATTGAGCCATCCGGGTGCCATCCTGCCGGGCGTGCTCGGTGCGATCGCTTTGGTCCTGGCGTTGTATCTGTCGGCGATTCTGCCGGTCAATGGCGCCGGGCTCGCCCTCATCGGGCTGGCGCTCGCCCTGTTCATGATCGACGTCTTTGCCCCGACCCACGGGATTCTGACTTTTGGCGGCATCGCGGCCTTTTTTATCGGCTCGCTCCTGCTCTTCGACCGTAATGAGCCGGCCTTCAGGCTGTCGTTGGGATATATTATTCCGGCCACACTCATCACCGCGGCGTTCTTTTTGTTTATCGTCGGCCAGGGATTGCGGGCCCAGCGTTTGCCGCCCAAGGTCGGACGTGAAACCCTGCTCGGAAGAAAGGTGCGGGCCGTCTCCCCCATCGATTCCCAAGGCGGCAAAGTGCTTCTTGAAGGAGGCTACTGGAAGGCGGTAAGTGATTCCCCGGTCGCCACGGGCCAGACGGTCGAAATTACCGCCCTCCGCGGCCTTACCGTGCAGGTCACCCCTGTATCCACTCCTCCGATCACTCCGTAACCCATCACCAAAAAACAATCATGCCTTTCTTCATCGAAGTACTTGCGCGGCTCTTTTCCTGGGCCATCCCCATCATCGTGCTCGGTGCGATCTTCCTCCCGCAGATGGTTCGCATCCTGCGCGAATACGAGCGCGGGATTATCTTTCGCTTGGGAAAATCCTTGGGACCCAAGGGACCTGGTCTCATTTTCCTCATTCCCGTCGTTGACCGCATGGTCAAGGTCGATCTCCGGGTCGTCACGATCAACGTGCCGCAGCAGGAAATGATGACGCGCGATAATGTGCCGGTCACCGTCGATGCCGTCGTTTATTTCCGCGTGGTGGACCCGGAGTCCTCGATCATCAAGGTCGAGGATTTCTTGAAAGCGACTTCGCTCATCGCCCAAACCACCCTCCGCAGCGTCATCGGGCAGGCGGAATTGGACGATTTGCTCGCGGAGCGCGAAAGGATCAATCAGAACCTCCAGGAGGTCATCGACAACCAAACCGAGCCTTGGGGCGTCAAAGTCACGGCTGTCGAAGTCAAAGACGTCGTGCTTCCCGATTCCATGAAGCGCTCCATGGCCGGGCAGGCCGAAAGCGAACGGGAACGCCGTTCCAAAATCATCAACGCCGAGGGCGAATATCAGGCGGCGGAGAAGCTGGTGCAGGCGGGCCGGCTCATGGCTGGTGAACCCATCGCCTTGCAATTGCGCTTTCTCCAGACCATGCGCGAGATTTCCAGCGAACATAGCACCACCACCTTTCTGCCGATCCCGATGGATCTGTTCAGTCCGCTCATCAAAAGGATGGCCGAGACCCCGCCAAAGGAATAGTGCGCCACGCGCACTCCTATGAAGCGAAGCGTCGTGCTTTTCCATCCCGCCGCCGATTACTTCTTGCGCTGATAGACGCCCATGAGCTGGCCCTCGCCCAGGACATGGTGTTCCATCGCCTGCAGGAGGTCCTCTTTCGTCGGAGCTGGTTTCAAGCCCAATTCCGAATCCAGGGCGTAGAGCTTGAAAAAGTAGTAGTGCGCTTTTCCCGGAGGTGGGCAAGGTCCGCCATACCCGATTTTCTCAAAGCTATTGGTGCCTTGCTTGGCGCCGCTGGGGAGCGTCGCCGCGGGCGCCACCTTCTCGCGCAATTCATTCGCCGTCGCCGGCAGATTGTAGAAGACCCAGTGGACCCACGTTCCGGCCGGGGCATCGGGATCGTCGCAAATCAAGGCCAGGCTCTTTGTGCCATTTGGCAGGCCGGTCCACGCCAACGGTGGTGAGACGTTGTCCCCTTCGCACGTGTACCGGACGGGAATGGCTCCTCCTCCTTGAAAAGCGGAACTGGTCAATTTGACGGCGACAGGTTTGCCGCCACCGGCCGGGGCTGATTGTTCACCAAGGGCGAATGCGCCCAGAAGGAACGACACGATCAAGGTGGATCCACAAACAGATGCCCGGGGAAGAATTCGATCATTCATATGGGGACCAAAACTGTCCATGACGCGGGCCGCCGGAGCAACTCTGCTTTCACCAACCTTCCAGAAATACGTAAAACCACGAGAATCGGCACCAGGTTGTAATTATTCTGCAAAATCCCCGAAGACGCGCATCTCAGCCCATGAAAGGCGTTGTTCACCCGGTCCCCAGACGGCCGGCTCTGCCCTTCCAATCCCATTTCTCCAGCATCCCAACGTTTCACCCGCCCGCCCGCTTCCATGAAGAAGTATTTCCCGTTTGCATTTTGCCTGCTGGTCATCGCCACACTTGGCGCAGGCGCCTTCACGCTGGCTTGGAGCGATTCCGATTCGGAGAAACGGCCGCTCTCGGAGCCATCATCGTCGACCGAGTCCGACGGCCGCCCGAAACTGCTTCGCATTTCCGCGATCGTGGACGGCAGTGGGCGCATCATTTTTACCCGGAAGGCGGTGCACTACGTGCATAAGTATTGGGGGATTCCGAAGGACATGAGCTTTGATGGCGACCCTTGGGAAGACATGTCGGAAACGCCGGCCGGCTGGCATCAGATCGCCGCTCATTACGACCTGTCGAAGGCCCGCGTCATCCAGCGCGATGGGCGCGACACCATCGCCTTGGAGTTGACGGAGGAGGGCTTTGATCTTTACCTCTGCGACTCGCCGAACGGCCGCGATCACTACGAGGTGATCATCTCCATACCCCCGCGTTCCTGAGCACCATTTTGCGGTAGGCGCCCTACCCGTTGTGCCGATAGCAGGCGATCTGCGGGGAGTAGAACATCCCGTAGTACGTCACCACGTCATCGAGCTTCATCACGACCCACGGCTGTGTCGGCCCCCGACCGTTCTTCGTGAAGACGAGGTCGTCGGCAAGATACACGCAGGAATGGACGGCATTGCCGGACGGGCCATCCATGAGAAAGATGACGTCACCGTAGTGGTAAGCGCCCTGCACCTTCGAGTAGTTGTCGAGCACATACGCCGTGGCCAGCAGGGGATCCGCCAGTCGCTCCAGGGGCTCCGCATTGCGGAAGTTCAAGGATGTCCAGTGGCAGTCCGGATAATAGCCGGTCCGGCCAAATTCGGGTCCCGGAAACGTGTAAACCACCCGCCGCGGTGTCGGCGGCAGCAGATGGATGAGATCGACCGACGCTGTGCCGTTCTCGGCGACCGCCTCGAGGAAGGGCTCGATGTCCCGGGAGATCGTCGAGCCACCCCAATATTCCGCGATCGCGGCGATGTCCGACTGCGGTGTCAGACACAGCTTCACCATCAATGTCGGCGTCCGGCTCAGGGCCTTGCGAATCTTCAGCCGTGCCTCCTCGGTCTGCACCATTCGCAGCACCAACGGCGTGTCGGCAAAGACGAGGTTCTTGCCGCGGTGGTAGGACATTTTTTCGATCGTGGCCACGATTTCCTCCGGAAGTTCCGCGTGCGCCAGCCATTCGCGGACACTGTGGGCGATGATGGCCACCGGTTCGTGATGATAGGGATCCTCCTCCCAGGGGGTCAGCACGCTATAGATCGCCACCCGCGCTTCCGGCGGCAGGCCGAGCAGCGCCTCGTTGCTGGGAACCACCGTGACGGTCCTTGTGTCATGACGCCACTTTGCGCGGTCGAGCAATTCGGCCCGGATCGCGGCCGGCATCGCCGTGGTCACAAAGAGCTTGGCCACCTGTTCGTCGGTGTAGCCCACAAAATTCCATTCCGTGTCGTAGGTTGGAAGCTCCGCGCTCTTGAGCTGTTCGGTCGATGCCTCGAGATAAACCGTCGAATACTCGAGGTCCCCCCAGGGACCGGGCTTCGCGCGGATGCAGGCGTCTGCGGTGTTGGTCTGGCACACGCGCGCGGGCGCCTCTGGGGAACGCTCCGCGGTGCGTTTGGTGAGGACTCTCTCGCGGGGTGGTCGCATCGGCAGGCGCAAGGTACTGTTGTCGCCCGTCGGGTCCGACCCTTGCATCTGGGCGAGGCTGCAGACGATCCCGCAAAGGAGCGAAAGAGTCCTGCAAGCCCCGGATCGGGCGTGCCATGGAAAGGAAGTACCGACAGAAAGCATTTGGGTAGGCAAAAGAGACGCGGAGATGCTACAATGAAACCCGGAAGCTGCAAGCGTTTTGCGGTGTTTTTCACGAAAAATGTGTCGTGTTTTTCGCGATGCTTCGTCTTGCTTATAAACAATGCTTATCGCTGGTGCATTTCCGGCGACCGTTTTTTCCGGGCTGACGCGCCCCAGAATTTCCTCGATCTCGCGATCCGGACTTTTCACCCGCGGGACCACCGCATCCACATCTGTGCTCAGCCACCCGCGTCCTTCTTTCGGGTACGGTCTGATCCCTGTCAAGTTCGCGACCCACGTACCCTGCCGATTACCTGCCCTCCAATGCGACGCGCGCGGCGGCGAGTTCCCTCTTCTTTTTCTTATCCACTTTGGGGAAACGCAGGTTAAGTGCGTCGAGCGCGTCAATAATCGCCGCCGCTACCACCAGGCGCGTGAACCACTTGTTGTCCGCCGGCACCACGTACCACGGCGCGTGCTCCGCGCTCGTTCGGCGAATGACCTCCTCGTACGCCGCCTGGTACTCCGACCAGAATTCGCGCTCCCGCGCGTCCGCAAGGGAGAATTTCCAGTTCTTTTCCGATTCCTCGAGCCGGCTCAGAAAGCGCCGCTTTTGTTCGCCCTTGGAAACGTGGAGGAAGAATTTTTGCACCAGTACCCCGTTGCGGCAAAGGTACCGCTCGAATCCGTTGATGTCCTCGAATCGGTGCTTCCAGATCTGCTGTGTCATCAACTCCGCCGGCAGCTTTTCGTTTTCCAAACACTTCGGATGCACCCGCACCACCAGCATTTCCTCGTAATAGCTCCGGTTGAAAATCCCGATCCGTCCGCGCTCCGGCAGCGCCCGGGAGGTGCGCCACAGGAAATCGTGATTGAGTTCCTCCGCCGACGGCGCCTTGAACGAGAACACTTCGCAGCCTTGCGGGTTCACCCCCGACAGCACGTGTTTGATCGTGCCGTCCTTGCCCGCCGCATCCATCGCCTGGAAAATGAGCAGCACCGCCCATTTGTCCTGCGCATAGAGTCTTTCCTGCAAATCACTGAGCATTTGCACGCCTTGGCCGAGCAGTTCTTTCGCGCCCTCCTGGGAATCAAATTTCCAGGTGTCGGCTGGATCGGCGTGCTTGAGCCGGAATCTCTTCCCGTCCTCGATTCGATAGCGCGCCGCCAGTTTATGAAAGAATTTCAGGGGATTTTTTTTGGCCATAACGGTCTTCACTCCGATGGCTCGATCCTGAGCACCTGCGGGAATTCGGCCAGTTCGGCCAGCAATTCCCGCGCATGCAATTGCGGCAACCGTAATTGCAAGTTCAGCCGCATGCGTTCCGGCTCGATCGCGGTCCATTCATGCTGGACCGCGGCGGCCAGGTAGTACGCGAAGACTCGCTCGATGCGCACCCGGGTCTTCCCGCTGTCGGGCAGAAAATCGACGGTTACTTTCATCGCCACGCCGCCGCCGAGGCGATGCTCCTCGAATTTCCGAACGCCCAAGAGAATCGCACGCACGACGATGCTCAGGCCCAGTCCCGCTCCCGCATGGCCTGCCGCCGTCGTCATGCCGATTGCCGCCATCACCCAGATCGTCGCCGCCGTCGTCGTTCCGCTAATCGTGCCGCGCCCGTGCAAAATGACGCCGGCGCCCAGAAAGCCAATCCCGGCGACGACCTGCGCCGCGACTCGGCCCGAGTCGCCCGTCGTTGAGGTAAAGGCGAACCCCGTCATCGTGAAAACCGCCGAGCCCAGGCACACGAACATCAGTGTCCGGAGACCCGCCGGCTTTTCGCGGCGTTCGCGTTCGCTGCCGACAATTCCGCCACAGATCAACGCGACCAGGACGAGCCCGATGGGTGCCCATGGGCTGGGCAGCACTTGGTACCAACTGTCCACGAGCAGGCGAACGGAGAGTGGGGGCATGCCTTCTTATTGTCCGAAAATTGTCTTCTCGTCGAGCGCCAGCCGTGGCACGAGGACCTTTCCCAGCCCTGCCTGGCGCCGTATCCTGCGCTTCTTCGTATTTCGTCTTCGCGAACTCCTCGCATCCTGGCATGCCGGAAATCACGCTCTGGGAAAAGCCACTCGACCTGCGGGGATGAACGACGAGAATTCACACCGCCCTTGCCAGATGTGGGTCGTCTGATCCTTATTCCCGCTTCCGCCCGATCGCTCTCGATTCATGTCCAGCAACAGCCAACCCGCCGAATCTCTCCCCCCCGCCGCCGCTCGAACGGCGCCTGGGGAAACTTCACCGGCGTCGGCTGCGACCCTTTCGTGGGTGGAAATCGCGATCATCGTTTTCGCGCTCGTCGTGCTCACGGTGCTGCGCTGGTATTCGGTCTACAGCCATCGCTGGAACAGCGACGAACCGCAGCATCTGCACGTCGTGTGGGCGTGGACCGTGGGCAAACTGCAATACCGCGATATCTTCGATAATCACACGCCGCTCTTCCACATCGTCAGCGCGCCGCTCTTCCGCTGGCTGGGCGAGCGGGCGGATATTGTGCAGCCGATGCGCCGGGCCATGATCCCGCTTTTCGCCGCGGGAATCTGGTGCGTTTACCGGTTGGGGACCACGCTTTACGATCGGCGCACCGGATGGTTTGCCGCGGTCCTCGCGGCGTTGCTTCCCGCCTTTTATTTCCGCATGGGGGAGTTTCGGACGGATGTCATGTGGACGACCCTTTGGCTCCTGACCCTCGTTGTCGCGCTGACCGGCAGAATGACACCATGGCGGACTTTCAGTGCAGCTCTCCTTCTCGGAGCCGCCTTTTCGGTATCGATGAAAACGACCCTGCTGACGCTCTGCCTCGCGGTGGCGGGGATCGTCATCTGGCTGCTCGCTGGAAGGCCGGTCTCACGATCGTGGTCGGCCTATGTCATGGCCCTGCTTTGTGGGCTGCTCATCGTCCCCGGGGCCATTGTCGGCTATTTCGCCAGCCAGGGCGCCCTGAAGCCGCTCTATCATTGCGTCATCCAGCACAACACCCTTCCGGGAGAAAATCTTGGCCGGATGATTCTTCACCAACTTTTTTTTGCGCGCAGCACGCTCTGGTTGATCCCCGTCGGGATTTGCACCGCCCGAATGCTTCCGGTCGCGCGCCGGGAACCGGCTCGCGGCTACCGCCGGCTTTTTCTCTTTCTTGTCGCCGGGCTCTTCTATCCGCTGTTGCGCATCTTTTGGCCGGTTGTGACGGCGCAGGACTATTTGCCGTGGCTCCCGCTGCTGCCGATGTTCGTGGTTGCCGGCTACACTTGGTCGCGGGAATGGATAGAAACGAAGTTCTCCACCAATGTGCCCTGGCTGCTCGTGCTCTCTGCCGTGCTCGCCGTTGGAATGATCTGGTACGTCACCAGCGACCTGCCGTCCGCCGAAGCCGCGCCCAAACGCCTCACCTATCTGGTTGTGCTTCTGCCGATTTACTTGATCGCGTGCTTCGTCTGGTTGCGGCATTGGAGGCAGGCGCGCGTCCCGACAAAAGTGGCCTGGCTGCTCCTGCCCTCGCTCCTTCTCGCGGCTGAGATTGTCGGCATCGTCACGGACGGACCGCCCTTCGCCAATGTTGAGAAAAGGCGCATCGGTCATTTGGCCGCGCTGTTGCGACTCGTGGATCCGGGTGAATATGTCCTCGATGCGAAAGGCGAAACGATTTTTCGTCCGCGGCCCACCTACCTCGTCTTTGAATCGCTGACGATCAAGCAGAACCAGTCTGGCCGCATCAAGGACGACACCATCCCGTGCCTCATCGCCACCCGCACGGCGCTCGTGCATTCGTCGAGTCGGTTTATGCCGGCGACGCAGCAATTCATCGACAAGAACTATGTGCACGTCGACGGCGGGCGGGTGCTCGGCAAGCGACTCTTCACGCCGCGGAATGCTCCGGTGAGCTTCGAGATTACCATCCCCGAACGCTACGGTTTTGTGACCCCCTATGGTGCGGCTGCGGGAACGCTCGACGGTCAGCCCATCGATGGTCCACGGTGGCTCGAGGCAGGCCGGCATGAGATCGTCGCGGCGGATCCGGTTGGGCAGGTGGTGGTCTTATGGGCGCGCGCCCTCGAGCGCGGCTTTTCTCCCTACATCGACCCCGAGGCGCCGGTCGCGGAATGAAGGTGCCATGAGCAGGATCGCTGTCGCACCGGTTGCCATGTCCGAAAGCGCCCCCGCGCGCCAGGAAATGACTGTCCAGGAGCGCTGGCTGGCCGGGGGCTTCCTCGGTGTCGGATTGCTCCTGCGCCTGCTTTATCTCTGGCACTACCGCGTCGATTCCGACGAACCGCAGCACCTGCACGTCGTCTGGGCCTGGACGCGAGGCCTGCTGCCCTACCGCGATGTTTTTGACAATCACGCTCCGGTCTTTCAAGCGCTCTGTGCACCCTTGTTTTATCTGCTCGGCGTCCGCCCGGACATCCTCCTGCCCATGCGGCTGGCGGAGTTGCCGCTCTACTTGGCGACCATCTATGCCGTTTGGAGAATTGCCGCCTCACTTTATTCACCGCGCACGGCCTTGTGGACGACGGTGCTCGCCGCGTTGTGCCCGCCGCTCCGGTTCTCGGACGATTTTCACTTCGACGGCTTTTACCTCAGTTCTATCGAGTTTCGCCCGGACCAACTCTGGGCGTTGCTTTGGCTCATCATCCTGCTGCTGCTCGTCACGGGCCGCGCCACGCCGGGGCGCGCATTTATCGCCGGCCTGCTCTGCGGCTTCGCTTTCGGCGTTTCGATGAAAACGACGCTCCTCCTCGTCACGCTCGGGCTGAGCCTCGTCGGGGCATTGCTCTTGCACCGGGCGGCGGGTGGCCTCGATGTGGAATGGGCGCGCCTCTGGCGTTGCCTGGGCGCTGGTCTGACCGGTATTCCGTGGGTCCCGGGACTGGTGGTCTGCTATTTTTACGCACACCGAGCCACGCGGCCGCTCTACGATTGCGTGATCACCCACAACATTCTTCCCGGTTCCAGCCTGCATGCCTTGAGCAACGGAACCATCAAGTGCTGCTTGTTAGGTCTGGTCGCGGCGATCGCCGGGGGATATCTCATTTCGCGATTGCCCAAGCCGATCGCGGTGCGGACTCGCATCAGTTTCGTTTACTTCGCCGGGCTGCTTTATTTCGCCACTCTCAAGGGCTTTTGGCCCGTCATTACGGAAGAAGATTACCTGCCATTCTACCCGGCGATCATGCTTACCGTTGGGCCGGCGATGCTCTGGCTCGTCGCCTTCACCGTGCGCAGCACCCATTTCGCGGGTCCACTCCTGGCCGGGGCGGAGATGATCGGCATCCTCGTCACGGCCTCACCGTTCCAGGATGAAACCGTGGATAAGATTGGCATGGTCGCGGATACCTTGAAACTCACCGCCCCCGACGACTTCGTGATGGATAGCAAAGGTGAGACGATCTACCGAAAACGCCCTTTTCGCTACGTGTTGGAATCCAGGACCTTTCACCGGATGAAGATGGGCGCGATTGCGGACGACATTCCCGCGCAACTCATCTGGACCCGCGCTCCGCTGGCGACCACCCTCCGCATGCCCCACGAAGCGCGGGATTTTATCAAGACGAATTACGTGCCCATTGCCTGGCGACTTTTCGTGCTCGGAAAGGTCTTGAGCGAAGAAGGCGCCGACGCCCATCACCCGTGTGTTTTCCAGGTCGCCGTTCCGCAACGTTACACTTTGGTCACACCGTCCGGCCCGCCGGCTGGCACCCTCGACGGCACGCCTTTCATCGCTCCTCGTGAACTGGCCGCCGGGAAACATATCTTCGTCCCGGAAGGCAGCATCGACCATGTGGTGCTGATCTGGGCCTGCGCTCTTGAACGCGGTTACTCGCCCTTTGCGAAGATCAAAATAGATCATACCACGCCCCAGGACTAACTATGAGTTTTCGGGCGGCGCCATCCCGCTTCGGCGCCCTCCAGTGCGGGGCCGGTTGGCGATGGACGGAGCTGCCGCAACAACTTGCGCAGCATGACCAGAAACCAGATCATCATCTCCATTGCCATTCGTGCTCGTCGCTTCCAAAAGGATCATTGACGTTCGTGGATAATAGGTGAAACTTCATCGCGCCCCATGATTACTGAATCAGACGAATCGGCTGCACTCGCCGGTGAATTTTTGTTTTACAAAGAATTTCTCGCCGAACGCGACGAAATCCTGCGGCACAAATGGTTCGAGAGCGAAAAAGTCGGACACGACATCGGCTTTAATAGGGCACTTGTGGATTGGTCCATCAAATTTCGTTCTTCGTGGCGTGCACAGAGGCGGCGGCAGCGCGAAAACTAGCTCCAGCCGCATCGCCCCGAAGTCACCGTGAGTTGCTTAGACTCCCTCTAAGGTCTGAGGGTCGCCGGTGCGTCTATTAAGTCCAGATCGTCCATCGGTGTTTCGACCGACTGCCTCACGGCTTCGCCGCCCCAGGTGTGGTGGGGCTCGCATTTGGTGGCGTCGTGTATTCGAGCACCTGGCCGTCCGCCAGCAATCGCGCGCGGAGCTTCGCGTACGGCACATCCTGCACTGCCATCTGGCCATCGATGGCCAGCACCGCCGCCGTCGCCGCGCTTTGACCGAGAATCATGAAGACCGGCTCCATGCGAATGCTGCCAAAGGCAATGTGCGAACTGGAGGCGCACACGGGGACGAGGAGATTATCGGCCTGCCCACGCTTGGGTACCAGCGCGCCGTAGGCGATTCCATAGGGGCCCTTGGTCGGCACGCCGATGTCACCTTCATTTTGCACATCACCCTCGGGCGTGATGTAGCGCTGCACATTATGGGAATCGATGCCGTAGCTGCCCATGCCAATGGAGTCCGGCGTCGTCCGCTTCTTGAGCAGATCGTTCTCTGTCATCACATAGCTGCCGATCATGCGCCGCGCCTCGCGGATGTAGAGCTGGGGTGACCACCCGCCGCTGTCGGTGAATTCATCCTTCGGCAGTCCCCACGTCTGCATTTTCTCCTGCACTTCCTTGGGCACGCGCGGATCGTTCGCGATGAAATACAGCCAGCCTTTCTGGTAGGTCTCGTGCTCCTTGATGATCTCGCGCCGCCGCTCGTACGTGGCATCGGGATAATCCCAGTTCATGCCGATGTTATCGGTGCTGAACGGGCCGTGGTTGTTTGTGTCGGTCTTGTGGTTCGGAATGGGATCAAACTTCTCGAAGGTCTCGCGCCAGCCGGCGTCGAACACCCGCAGCAGCAGTTCGTACTGCTTGGGATCGTAACCGTCGGGCTTGGCAAACGGGATGCGATTGGACGGCACGTCCGTCAGGCACATGCGAAAGCAGTAAGCCTGCACCTTCTTGTCCGCCTGGCCGTACTCGCCCGGCGGCTGCGTGCTCACTCGCGCGACCACGCCGCTCTTGGGATCACCCGGCGTAATATCGGCGCTGATCGGCTGCTTCACCGCGCCGAAATGATGCCGGTGATGCAGCACGCCCACCTGCACGCCATTCCATTTCTCATCGTAGGTGCTCTGCGCTTCGCGTCCGACCGTGTATTCGACCCCGGCGACGGCCATCAAGTCGCCTTCGTACGTCGCGTCGATGAACATCTTTCCCGTGTAAGTCTTGCCGCTCAGCGTGGTGATCGAAATGATCCGCGCCCCGTCCTTCTTCACACCCTTCGCGCGATCCAGCCATTCATCGCGCTCGACAGGAATCCCGTACTGCTTGACGTAATCCTCGAAAACCTGTTCCGCCGCGTGCGGCTCGAAAATCCACATCGTCCGTTGCTCTCCATCGATCGCCGGCGTGCCTTGCCCTTTGTTGCCGTACTCCGCCTTTTTCTGCCACGTCCACGCCTGCGGCTGGTCGTAGTGCAGCCAGACTCGGTGATAGAATTCGCGCGACAGCCCGCCGATCACTGACTTGTTGCCGGTGTCCGTAAAACCAAGTCCGCCGCTGGAAAGCCCACCCAGATGCTTGTCCGGGCTGACCACGATCACGGTTTTGCCCATCTTCTTCGCCTGCACGGCTGCGATCACGCCGGCGGCCGTGCCGCCGTAGACCACCACGTCATCGTCCGCGGCCCGGGAAGAGACGTGAAGCGCGGTCATGGCCAGCAAGAGAAAGCAATAGGAGGGGAAACGCATGGCCCCAAGTAAGCGCGGAACGCGCCCGCAAAACAAGCACCGTGAAGGCCAGCGGCGTTCCATCACGCAGCCCGGAGTTGCGAGGAACGAGCTACCCTGGGAATCGGGATGAGACAGCGGCACAACCCTGAAAGGGTTGAAGCGTCGATCCGAACCGATTCACGGCAAGGCAAACGATGAAAACGGACGCAGCCTGCGTAGAATTCGTACCACCACTTCTAAACGGTTATTTTTCCGGCAATTCGCGTCCCTTAGCGTCCATTCGCGGTTGCCTTAGACGCCTTCTTAGGTTGCGGCCGGAGGGCGCGCGGTACCAGCGCCTTCTCGAAATCACGCACGAACACGCGCTTCCCTTTTTGGAATACCACGTGACCCTCGGCCTCGAGGCGTGCCGTAATCGCCGCGAGCCCACCCGGATATTTGGGATTGAGTTCCCCTTTTGACTTCAGCGTTCGCCAGTAGGGGGTGATCCCGGCTTCCCCGGCGGATGAAGCTTCGTCCGCCGCGTGAGCGGCCATCCAGGCGAAGATTCCCGTGGTGATCGGACAGGACACGTCCACTCCATGTTTTGCCGCCAGGGCTGCGCGCAGGTCGTCGATGGTCGTCAGCTTGCCGCGCGGCACGCGGCGCATCAGCGCGTCCACCTCGCGCGGCGCGGGAATGACCATCGTTCCCGCCGTTCTCCCGACCGCAATTCTTCCGTCGATCGGTCCCACCTTGGGCAGGCCCTTGTCATCCTGCAGTTTCTCGCGCCACGTCTTTTTACCCCGCAGCGGCTTCGCGGGACCGACGGTTTTCGTTGGCCGTTTCATGACTCTTTGATGGGTAGTTGGATTTCAGTCACATAGCGCATGGGATTGCCTTTGAAAATCATCCCCGGCCCCTTTAGATAGACTTCTCGCGTCGGTAGATGAACGGTAAACCCGCGGCGCTTGGCCTCGACGAGCAGTTTTCGATAGGAGCGCCCAAGTTGCGGGTACGGTCCCTGGTGCACCATCGAAAGACACCGCTGCGCTTCGAGCACGCGCACACAAACTTCATCCCGCGATGGCACCTCGCGGCGCAGCGGGAAGCACGCCTCGAAACTGGCGTCCTCCTCGCGATACTCGCCGTCGTAGTAGAGGCAAAGCGGCCTGCCCGTTAAATGACGGCCCATCACTCGCGCAATGGTCGAGAACCCGCGCCCGCAATCTTCATACCGTCCCTTCATGCGCAGGCCCGCGATGACCACCGGATCGAGCTGCTTCTCCTGCACCGCAAATCGACTGGTTTCGAGCAGCCGCGCCGCCTCGGTCTCCTGGGCGATCACTTCCTCCAGCGCCTTCACCGTCTTGCGATCGGCCTGCATGCGTTCGGTGATGGTGCGTTGCTGGCGCCGCATGGCTCCCATTAAATCAGCTTCATCACTGCACTCGGCGAGGATGCGCCCGATCTCATTGAGCGGAAACTGCAAATCCCGCAGGCGCGCGATGACTCGCGCCCGCTCCGCGCAGGCGTCGTCGTAGTAGCGATAGTCCGTAGTGGGATCGACCTGAGCCGGCTTGAGCAGCCCTTTCTCATCGTAGAAACGCAAAGCTTTGACCGAGAGTCCGGAGATCTGGGAGAACTCCCCGATGCTGAAAAGGTGAGGATCTTTTGGCATAGTCTTGTTGGGTTACGCCAGGATCAATGGCCCCTCCTGTAAGGGGAGAGTCAAAAGAAATTTTGTCCTCGGCGTTTGCCGAACCACACGCCCCGCAACTCAGCCGGGCCATTTGTCACGGAACATTGAATCGATCGCTTTTGGCAATAGGTCTTCTGGTTTTGAGATATTATTCAAGCAAGCCACCACCTAAAGGACAAAGGTTGGAACGCCGCACACGAAGGCAAGAATCAGCAGCAGCGCGACCATGGCCGCGCCCGTTGCCGGCCAACGGAAACGGCCGCTCATCCTGGCGTAAAATGCGAGTGCTCCAAGTGCCATGACCGCCGTTTGCACCAGCGGCCCCGGGTGCGCGGCTGTCTGCCGGAACCACATCCACCACGGGCCAACCACTGCCCCATAACCGAGCACGTGGAAGACAGTGTTGACGATGATCCCGAAAATTCCGAGCATCATGATATTCAAGCTGCCCGAGCCCGGACCGTGCTGTGGCATTTGAATGACCATCCAAACCGAGGGTACGAAGGTCGTCAGGGTGATGGAGGTGATCCAAAATAGCCTCCAACCACCCGGCATGCGCACGGCGGTCCGCGCGAGCCATGCCACGGCCACCAGCCAGGGCAGCCAGTTGAAGATTACCTGCCAGCACCTCAACGAAGCATGGAGCGCGGTGGGGTGAGTTCGCTCCAGTATTTCAATGTCCCAGAATCGCGACGCCACCCACGCGGGCAAGAGGCTGATCGCGCAAATCAGCGCCAGCCAGGCCAACCCCGGCAGGACGAGGCCCCCCAGCCACAGATGACGCCCCAGCCACGACCCCCGCGCCAGTTCGCGACCCGCTTTCTTGGCGAGCGCCTCCGGGTTCCCAAGCGCCTCCCACGCCGACTCTTGCGCGACCTCGGGTGCCGCGCCTTTCTCCACGCGCTGCGCCGTATCCTCGCGGACGTGTTCCGTCCATTCCCCCAACAGACGCTTTGCCCGCGGACCCCAAACGCCCTGCCGCCGCAATGCGGCGCGCCACTCGGAAATCATCAATGCTTCACGCATGGCGAACCTCCAATCCGCAAGCGGCGATCGTCTCCGACACCCGCTGCCAGGTGCTCTCGAGCTTCGCGAGCCGCTTTGTGCCCGCGGTCGACAAGCGGTAGTAGCGGCGGGTGCGTCCGCTGACTTCCTGCTGGCGCTCGAGCAGCATCCGTTGCTCTACCAGGCGGTGCAGCACTGGATAAATGCAGCCTTCGCCAAACTCGAACGCGCCGCGCGACCGGCGGTGAATTTCCGAGACCAGTTGATAGCCATACATTTCTTCGTGTGCCAGCAGGCGGAGAATGAGCAACTCCGGCACACCGTCGAGGAGGTGTTCTTTGGTTTTCATGCGTGCACTGATTACATCGCAGCAAAAGGTATGTCAAGCCTTTTAGTATTAGGTATCGGAATTATTTTTGCCCGCCACTTCCAGCAGGACATTTTGCTTCGGCGGTTCGCCAGCCCGGCGGATTCAGACCCAGGTATTTCTCACCGCATCGATGAAAGCGTGGACTGCGGCGGAAACAACCAAATTTCCACTGCGGCGCCAGCACAGGGAAAATGGAATCCCGAGCATCGCGTGGGTGATGGGAAAGGCGATGAGTCCGACACCCACGACCGAGGCGGGGACAATCGGCAGATGCCACCAGCCCCACATCGCGGACAGAAGAAGAGCCGACAGCCACGGCTGCGCATCCTGCGAGTGATGGATATGGGAATCCAGCACTCCGCGAAAGGCGACTTCCTCCATCACAAAGCAAACCGGCAGCAGCACCAAAAACTGACCCACGCCGAATCGCGCCCGCTCGGGAGTGAACGCGAGCGCGTGTTGCTGGCCGAAGGCGGCCAGCAACATCCACCCGCAGCCGAGTACACCCGCCGTGCCGAGGCATAGCAGCAGCGAGCGCCCGGTCTTCGCGGTAAAGTGCCGCAAGGCAAAGGCCAAACCCACGGCCCCAATCATGCTGGCGAAGAAATACAGCCGCAGCAACCAACCGATTCCCGACCAGAGATGAATCAACTGCCAGACGGGCACGGCCAAAAAGGACAGCGCCATTAAGACGCCGAACAGATCGAGGCGCAGCCTCGCCGTGTCGCGCACCCAGCAACTGCTTAGCGGCTCCCGCCGCACGCAGATTTGGAAGAAAAGGCAGAGCGGAATGCCGAGGAGTAGATAGGCGTAGGGGTCGAGATGAAACAGCCAGCCCATCGCCATCCAACTGGCCACGAAGACCGTAGCCTGCAGAAACCGGATTCTTTGAGTCATGCTGTGGGCCTACCGGCACTTATTTCGGGAGGATTTTCTCCTGAGGTCCCGTGTCGCTGCGGACGCCATTGAAAGCTGAGGTCCGCCAAAGGGACGGATCTGCCTCCGGTACGACTTTGCGAGACGCCCATGGCACAAAAGGGGCCATTAGCGGGCCCTCCGTTTTAGTGTATTTCGTGGTTAACACTTCTGGTGGCGGCTAGCCGCGCTATGCGTTCCGTCGTGTAGGGATTCGGCGGAAGGTGTTCGAGCTTCGCGCCGAGGGCGTCCAGCTTCGGCCGGTAGATCGCCTGCTCCTCGCTGGACAGGACCGGATAGGCGTCCGCCAGCAGACAGAAAGCGTGAAGATAGCCCGGAATCGCTTCCTGCGTCGCTCCCTGCGCCTCGAGAATCTCGGCATCCTGGACGAGCAACTCCGCGAGAATCACCGAACGCGGATAGCGGTTCCCACCGGAATCGCACAGGTGGCTGGCGAGAGCTTCCGGCGAAAGTTGTTTCACGGCCTCCAGAGTTAGTCCGACGGTCTGCCCGCAAGTTGCCTCCAGGTCCTGCCGCGCTTCCTCGATCTGTCCGTTGCGTCGCTTCGCGATGATGGCCGCAAGCATCGCCGCGATCTGCTCGATCAGACGCATAATATAGTCTTGGGTCATGGCGAATGAATGCAGGAAGCCGATCCTCCCGCCACGACAATCCGGCATGTCAGAGGGCGTGTCACCTTCAATTGGACGCCGGCGGCGAAAAATTCGCCCTCGTTCTCGACGTCCAGTGCCACTTCCGGCAATGCGGACAACGCTCGTAGCGCTTTGGACCCATATTGACGGCGAAGAGCGGTGGATCGTACTCCTGGCTGCACTCCGGACAGCGTCTCCGACCAAAAAACAGCCGGCCCGGCGCGAATCGGCCAAAGGCGAAGCAGGACAGCAACGCCAGGGCCGCCAAAAAATAGACCATCAGCCAACCCTCGACGATCCCGACCCGCCAGGCCTTGCTGAAGCCGCCGCTTTTTCCGGTCAGGAGCAGCAAGGGAAAATTGCCCAGCCAATGTGCCGCCGCCGCGCCGGCAAAACCGAGAGGAAAGTTCCGCCGCAATCCCCAAAGCGACAGGGAAACAAAGGCGCTGTGGAAGACACACGTCATCAAGCGTTCTCCGAAATAGCCGCCAAACTGATAGAAAGGCAGCCCTGCGAATTCCGGTGCGCGAGCCACACGCTCCGCCACGAACCACATCTCGCCAATGGCGAAGCCAAGTCCGATGGCCAGCGCGTAGCGCACAAAGTTATCCGTCCGGATGTCCTGGCGGATGGCAGGAATCAGAAGCGGGACGAGCTTGGCCGGCTCTTCCGTGAGCGGCGCATAGCAGGTCTTCAGCCAGTAGTAACCTGCGGAGCCAGTGCCCAAATGAGCGGCCGCCCAGTGGTCGAAAGGAACCCGCACATAATAGAAGGCGGCCGGTTGGAGCGGCAGCACGAGGATCGCCGCCAGCCACAAGAGCCTTTCGTTGACCGGCAGCCGCAGCTTGTGGATCAACGGACCAAAAATCACCATCGCCACGACGGTCGTAATCATCGCGGCGTAGTAGATGCTGGGCACTTTGAGATGAATGTGTTCCATCGCTGGCCGTGGGTCGAGATTCAGCCAAAGGCGACCGGGAGACTGAAAGGTCAATTTACCGGACTCCTTTTAAGGCAGTATATGTTACTGGAGCCGCCTGCCGCCATAATAATGGAGCCAGCGGACGACCCCGCTGAGAGCAACTGCAAGGAAAAGGAAGAAGGCCCCCGCCTCGTCGAGTCGAAGTTCGAGCTGAAGAAACAGGCTAAATCCGACCATGGCCACTTCGACCGGAATCCAGTGGAGTTCCCACTTTAAGAGATTGCGCGTTGTCGGAGTCATATTGATATGTGTGCGTCAGCGTGGTGTAGGTTGTCGATTGGCGTCTGTCTCAGATTTCGCTTTTGCGGGCATCGGTGGTTCAATCGTCTGCCGCAGGCCTTCGCTCAGGCGTTTCTCCTTCGCGGCTTCGAGCATCTTTGTGGCAATGGCGTCGCCCTGTCCCGAGTCCACGAACTGCTGCACCCATTTTTCGGCGTCCTCGTATTTGCCTTCGATCAAGTAGAGCCGCGCGAGCCCAAACCAGGCCGCGGATGCTCCCTGCTGCGCCGCTGCTTTCAGCAGCGGAGGCTCGGCCTTTTCATACTCTCGTTGCGACAGATAAATCTGCCCCAGCCCGTTGAGCGCTCCGGCGTGGTTGGGCTCCAGCGAGATCACCTTTTGGAAGGCCTCCTCGGCTGCCCCGGTTTTGCCGGAATTGAAGCTGGCCCAGCCAAGACCGTTCCACGCGTTGGCGTCACTCGGCGCGAGCCGGACGGCCTCGCTGAATTTTGCCTCCGCCTCAGAAAGCTGCCCCGACTGCCATAACTGCCAGCCTTGCGCCGAGAGCCGTGCGGCATTCTCTGGGTTGGTTGTGGTGTTCGCAGATGAGTCACCCGCGGCCTCACGAACGGCGCCCTCTTTGGCTGCGCGCGGTGTCGGGGATGCGTCCGGACGTTGCAACGCGCGGCGTTGGGTTTCCAGGCTCTCGGGGGATACCACTTGGTAGCGCAGTCTCATGCCATCTCGCATTTGATCGTCTGGATTGGGGACCACAACCTCGCCGGGCGCCAGACCATCGGTGATTTCATAGCGTTCCCGGTCACGAACACCAACGGTCACGCGGCGGGCGCTGGTCCGACCCTCGGCGTCGATCACATGGACGACCGCTCCATTCGTCGAAAACTGCAGCGCGCTTGCCGGAACGAGAGTCACTCCGGCTTTCGTCTCCGCCAGCAAATGGACGAGGACCGATAGGTTCGGATACAATAGCGCATCCGCTTTGGGCTGCACCACGGCCTTGCACGGCAGGGTGCCGGTCGCAGCATCGATCTGGTTATCGACGGATGTCAGAAATCCCGTGGCGAGAAGCTTTTCAGGGGAACTGGGGTCGTAGGCCTCGACGGACAGTTGTTGTTTGGCATCGAGCTTTTTCACCACCGTCTGGACGTAATTTTCGGGGATCGCAAAGAGCAGCGTGACCCACGCGTCCTGCAGCCCGGCCGGCGTTGGTGGCGGCTGATTGTCTTTCGGCGGACTTGGCGATGCCAACACTCGTCGTCTTGGTGGTATCACCGTGCCCACCTGGTAGAGCCAGACGCCGATATCTCCCCGGTACGCCTGTACCGCCATCACCGGCTTCGGCTCAGGCGTTGCCGTGGGACGCGGCAGGGGACTTCCAAGCTGCCCGAGGCGGTCCCACTCGATGACCGGCATTAACCGGCGGGCCAGTGTGAGTTGATAGGCGTCCGTTTCGGACTTTCCCGCGGGGATCACTCGCAAGGCCAGCGGCGACCCAGGCTGGCCGCGTGTTCCGAAGCCACATTCGCGCGCGGACCGGCCCGCGACGGGGTGCATCGAGTTTTCACTGTCACCGAAACTGATGATCTCGTCACCGGGTTGAAGCCGGCCGTCTTCACTCGCCGGGGTATTCGGGACGGTCGAGGAAATCAGCAGGTGCCCGTTGTTTTCGGCGAGCACGATGCCGATGCCAAAATCGCCGGAGTTCCCGGAGACGGGTGAAGAAATCAGCGAAGTCCCTCGCCAGTAAACGCTGATCACTTTGCCGACCACGCGCGATCGCGGCAGCGTTTCGTCCAGTTCGCCATGGCGGTTCACCGTAATGTCATTCCCGTCGGCGCGAACCACGCGGCCGACCGAGACGCCGCCCTGTTGGTAGGCGATGTCTCCCAGGCCCTCCTCCCGGTATGCCACTAGATCTCCCGGTGCAAAGGAACGGGAAATCTTCCGGACCAGGATGCGACTGCCGAGCGGAATCTCCGGCGCGGCGCCGCGCCCAATCACCACATAATACTGGCCCACCAGCAACACGGGCGCCGCAATAGCGATCGCCACCACCAGGAGCACTGCGAACCATTGCCGGCGCCAGTAGCTGCTCGTGCCCGGCGGGCCGGCGGGTTCGGACCGGCTGGTGACGCGTTCGACCAGGCTGGCCACGATGAGAAACGCGAACAGCCAGAGGAATGGCAGAATCGCTTCCCAACAAGGGATGCAACCGAGGAACCCGAGGAATCCCGGCAGCGAAAGGACCAGCCACCGCTGGCTCCAGCGGTGACGGAACCCGATCGTGTGAAAGAACCGCTGCGCCGCGTTCATCGGGCCGGCTTCGCCTTGAATTCCGGCCGCTGGCTTTGCGGCCCCAGCGGCGCTGATTCGCGGGCCACGTTTCGTCCCATGCTCCGCTTCCGCCAGTCGCATGAGGAGAGTGATGATCCACATCATCAGCACGAGAAGAAATGCCGTCACCAAAACCAGCAACGGACCCGATGGCAGGCGCGGTGGGGACACACTATTCGCCTTTAGGACCAGGGCATGGATTCCGCCAAAAAAGGCCGTTTCCAGGCTGCCCAGCCAAAGTAGCCGGCGGAGCAGGAGCAGGGCCGTTTCCGTGCGGCGTTCGGGCGCCAGCCAGTAGTCGCGGCGCGGAATATTGATCAAGAATGGGAACCACTTTACCCCTTGAGCAAGCAGGCAGAACAGGGCGACGAAAACCAACGGAATGGCGCCGGTGACCAGCAGGTAAGTCGAATGGTTCATCCAGCCGTTGGGCGTGCCGTCGATATCGAAATGAACGGCAGGTCTCTCCGGCAACTGCGCCGCCGTTGCCGCCAAATAGCAGACGTTGGCCAGGCAGACGGCCGCGAAGACCAGCGCGGGAGGGAGGAGCGACGGTTGCGCGCCGGCCGATGGAGACTGTCGCGCGGAGCGAGAGAGGTCCGCGATGGTCTCCAGGTGTGTGCGCATTTCCGCGGCAGTCTGGTAGCGCATCTCCGGCGCTTTCTCCAGGGCGCGCAGTACGATTTCGTCAATCCGCACATCGACCTGCACCCGCCTCGAAGGCGGCTCGATCTTGTCCGCCGGCCGCTCCCCGGTGAGCATCTCGTACAGCACAACGCCGAGGCTGTAGATATCCGCGCGATGGTCGGCGCGCTGATGTTCCTTCTGCTCGGGCGCCATGTACTGCGGCGTGCCGGCCGGCTGCGAGTCGGCCAAGCCAGCGTTGGAATTATCACCCAGCATCTTCGCGATGCCGAAGTCGGCGATCTTCACCCGGCCCTCCTTGTCGAGGAGCAGATTCTCGGGCTTGATGTCGCGATGCACAATGCCGTGCTCGTGCGCGTACTGCAGCGCCTCGCAGACCGGCGGCACCACCGCCAGCGCCTGCTCCGGCGTGAAGCGTTTGGCATTCAGGGCCTGGCGCAGATTCACGCCATCGACATACTCCATGAGCAGGAAATAGAACCCGCCCGCCCGGCCGAAATCGTAGACCGTGACGATGTGCGGATGATTCATCGCGGCGAGGGCGTGCGCTTCCCGGGTGAAGCGCTTCGCAAATTCGCCATCCTGCGCCCGCTCCGGCGCGAGCAGCTTGAGCGCGGCCAGCCGGTTCAGCGATTTCTGGCGGGTCTTGTAGACCACGCCCATCCCGCCGCGTCCGAGGCACTCCAGGATTTCGAGCTGCGGGAAATGCGGCGCCAGTTCGTCCGGCGGCACTGGCGGAGCCGGCGCGGCTTTCGGCTCTTCCGGCAGTTCGGTTTCCGGCCCAAACTGCAGCGCCGCGAGACAGCGCGGGCACAAACCTTCGGGCGCATCGGCCGGCAGCGGCGCGCCGCAGCGGGGACAAGGGGCGGGAGGGGTCGAATCGTTCATCGTTCCTTCCAATAAGATTCCCGAATTGCTTGTTACATGCGCCCCAGCACTTCGATGACGTATCGCACCTCGGCATCGACATCTTCCGCGTTTGAGACCGTATCGGCCACCGTCGCACGAAAGACTTCGCGAAAACGCTTCCGCAGGCGATGGACAGCGACCCGGGCTGCTCCCTCACTCGCCCCGATTTCGCCCGCGATCTCCGCGTACGGGATCGCCCCGCGCTCCGCGGTGAGATATTTCTTGAGCCGGTCAAAATCCTGCCCGCGGCCATCCCCTTCATACTCCGCGCGCAATCGCGCCATGGCCTGGTCCAGGAGCGTCAAGGCCCAGCGGCGTTCGTAGAGATGGTCGGCGGACAAGGCCGGGCTCGGATCAGCCAGGTACCGTTCCTCGGCCAGATCGGTGTCCAGCGGCACCAGCGCCTGTCCCCCGCCGCGTTTCGCCGACCGGCTCTTGTCCCACTCATTCGCCAGGAAACGCTTCAGGGCCATGATGAGGAACGTCCGAAAGCGCCCGCGCTTACGCTCCACCGCCCCCAGCCAATTTTTCTCCAGCAGGCGCGCGAAGAATTCCTGGGTGAGATCCTGGGCATCGTGGGGCGAATTCCCGAGCCGCCGGACGAATGCATACAGCGGATGCCAGTAGCCCTGGCACAGGCTCTGCAGCGCCGCCTCCGACTCCGGCGAACCTTTGTCCCGGGCGGTCATGACCACCGACCACCGCGTCGTCACGAAACGCCCGGGCGACGAATCCGCGAAATCCCGCGGTTCGGGAGGTGAAGTGGTTGGCGGATCGCCCATGGCTTATCCAAGAGATAAGCGACGGCGATTGGTTGTTACCGGCCGCGTTCGCTCGCCCAGCGGAATCGCGCACCTCAAGACGCAAGGCATTGGATTACCTCCATGGAACGACCTTCAAACCTCCAACCCTCCTGAATTCATCCACGTTGCCGGTCACCACGGCGGCGCCAAGGCTGCGAGCATGGGCGGCGATCAAGAGATCGAGGGGTCCAATGAGGGTCCCCTTCTTTTCGAGTTCCACACGTATTACTCCATAATCGCCGACTGCCGAAGGCTCGAACGCAACGACCGAAAAACACGCCAGCAGGCCGTCCACAGCGCGGCGCTGTTCGCGAGGGCGCGCGGAGCGATGGACACCAACCTCGAGCTCCGCAGCCGTGATTACCGACACGATGCAGGTTTCGCTCGGAGGCAGAGTGGTCGTCGCGGAGCGTCCCCGGAGGAGCGAAACGCAAACAGACGTATCCAGCAGATGAAGCATGCCGCTCAGTCGAGGTTCAGGTCCCGTTTCTGCTGTTCCTTTGGTTTCTCAATGTCCGGGAAATCCGCGCCCTGCGGGAAATTCTCCCGCATGTAGCGGGCGACATCGTTCAGCGTTTTGAGTTTGGGCCTGCGCTTGGGCTTGAGGACGACCTCATCGCCGCGTTTCTCGATGACGACTTCCGTGCCTTCGAAACGAAATGCCTTCGGAAGCCGGACCGCCTGACTGCCGCCATGCTGGAAGAGTTTCGCTGTGGTCATAGATACATTCTGTAGCTATATTCAGACGCCCTGTCAATGCGTAAAAGACCGCTCATTAAGGAATCCGGCAGCTTCCGCCGCCGTGTTTGGCATAATATTTCTGGTGATATTCCTCGGCGGCATAGAACGGCCCGGCGAGGAGGATTTCGGTGGTGATCGGTCCGTCGAGCTTGCCGCTCTTCGCCAGTCGCGCCGCGGAGGCCCAGGCCGTGGCTTCCTGTTCCGGCGTGGTGAAGTAAATCGCGGAACGATATTGGCTGCCGATGTCCGGTCCCTGGCGATGGCCGGTGGTTGGATCGTGGCTCTCCCAAAAAGCCGCGAGCAGCGCGCCGAAGCCAAGCTGCGCGGGATCGTATTCCACCTCCACCACTTCCGCATGACCGGTGGTGTGCGAACAGACGTTCTCGTAGGTCGGGTTCCTGGTGATGCCACCCGCATAGCCCACGCGCGTAGCGGTCACGCCCTTCACCTGGTCGAACGCCGCCTGGACACCCCAGAAGCAACCCGCGCCGAAGAGCACTTTCTCGCGTGCGGCCTTCACGCTGTCCTCGCGAAAATTCAGCGCCCCGGAATTGATGCAATAGCGCAACCCGCTTGGCGCCGGACCATCCTCGAAGACATGCCCCAGATGCGAGTCGCACCGCACGCAGTGAATCTCCGTGCGGACCATCGCAAAGCTGCGATCGCTGGTGCTGCCGATATTCTCCGCTCCCACCGGCTGAAAGAAGCTCGGCCAGCCCGTGCCCGAATCGAATTTCGCGTCCGAGCGAAAGAGCGGCAAGCCGCAGCCGATGCAGGTGTACAGGCCGGTTTTGTGGTTGTCGTGAAAGATGCCGCAAAAGGCCCGCTCGGTGCCGTGCGTGCGGGTGATGCGGAATTGGTCATCGGTGAGCTGCGCGCGCCAGGCGGCGTCGGACTTGACGATTTTCGGCACGGAAATCGGCGCGGTCAGAGCGCCCGATTCCTCCAGGAGCCGGACAGAGACGGAAGAAGGAGAGCGAGTGAGATCAGTATCGGTATTCATAAACGGCAAATCTTTTCGGGAACGAAGATAGTTCGCGGCAACGGCCAGGCCGGCGCCGCCGAGCAGTGTAGCGAAGAAAGTGCGCTTGGTCATGTTGGAGGAACGAGCGGGAGTCGCGGTTGATTGCGGCGGCAGGGTGCGGTGAAAGCTGAAACTTGGGACCTGAAAGCTGAAACCTATCGGCGGAGGGGCGCTCTGGGGCCAGTGCGCCCTACCTGGGGGTGTGACGATTGGGGCGGCGGATCGAGTCAGCCTCTCGGAGATTGGAGATCGGGAAAGGCGGATGGGGGGTAGGCAGGGCGGTGGCGGTGGCAGTTGATCTACCCCTCCCGATCGCTGATGGCGGCTTGGGCGCGGAGGAGGTCGTGCAGGGTGACGACGGCGAGGGGGCGGCCGCCGTCGGTGTCGGTGTCGGTGATGACGATGAGGCCGCACACCGATTCGATGAGCAGCATCTGGCACTCGCGGATGGTCTGGCTCGGAAGGGCGGTGACGGCGGGGACGAGGCTGACGGGACGGTGATCGGCCTGGGCTTGCTCGAAGTCGGTACGGAGGAGGATGCCGTCGAGAGTCCCGTGCTGCGCGACGGGATAGCGTTGGTAGGGCGATTTGGACAGGAGGTCGGCCAGGGGGCCGGGCTCGAGGGTGGTGAGGATGACTGGTTGGAAATGGGCGATGGCGGAGATGGGCAGATTTTGCCAGCTCCGCAAATCGCGCGGCGGCACGACGTGGGCCATGTCGTGGCCATCCTGGGTGAGCACGGCTTCGTAAAAGTTCTCGCGGTTGAAGCGGCGCGCGACCAACTGGCTGACGAGCGCGGCGATCATGAGTCCGGGGACGAGGGCAAACTGATGGGTCATTTCGAAGATAATGAGGACGCCGGTGACGGGCGCCTGGACGACGCCGCCGAGACAGGCGCTCATGCCGCCGACGGCGAGCAGGACGCGATCGGATTCGTTCAGGGCGACGAAATGATTGCTGAGTCCGGCCACGGCGACGCCGCACATGCCGCCGAAAAAGAGGTGCGGGGAAAAGATTCCGCCGGCACCGCCGAGACCGTAGCAGGCGATGGTGGCGATGAGCTTGGCGACGAGCAGGACGGCGGCGACTTTCCAGAGGAGGCCTTGCCGGAGGGCAACGGAAAGGTCGTCATAGCCGAGGCCGAAGACGCCGAGACGTCCGGTGCGGGCATAGACGGCCATGCCCAGGGCCCAGGTGAGCCAACCGGCGAGCAAGGGCCGCCACATGGGTGGGAGCCAGCGCCACTGACGGGAGCGGGCGCGCAAGGCCAGGGTGCTCCGCTGAAAGACGACGCCGGCCAGGGCGGCCAGGGCGGCGGTAAAGGGCATGAGCACGTAGGCGTGCCAGGTGGGTTCGTCGATGCGCGGGAGGTCGAAGGCGGGCTGGGCGCCGAGGAAGGCGTGGACGACGAACGCGCCAATGACGGAGGCGAGCAGGACCGGACCGAGGAGGCGGCTGTTGAGATCTTCGAGAATCTCCTCGAGGACGAAGGCCACGGCGGCCAGGGGCGCGTTGAAGGCCGCGGCGAGGCCCGCGGCGGCGCCGGCAGCGGCCGCGGCGCGTTTGTTCTGCTTGGCCACGCCGAACAATCCGGCGAGGACGGACGCGGCGGTGCCGCCGAGTTGGACGCTGGGACCTTCCCGTCCGAGGCTATGTCCGCCGCCGATGCTGAGGGAACTGGCGACGAATTTGATGACGGCGATGTATCCCGGCGAATGGCCGAAATCCTTCCAAAAGGCCAGCTTGAGCTGCGGGATGCCGCTGCCGGCTGCTTGCGGGCAAAAGCGGGTGAGCAACCATCCGGAGATGATGGAAACCGCGGTGATGACCGCGAGGCTGATCCACGGGAAGGCGTGGGGGGCGACCTGGAGGGGATAGAGAAAGCTCAGGCGATAGATCCAAGTGATGGTCATCTGGAAAGCCACGGCGATCAGGCTGGCGACCGCTCCGTACAAGGAAATGAGGAGGACGAAGCGGCTTCGCTCGGGCAGACGGTGGAGCGCGGCGGTGAGACGATTCAGCACGGGAGGAGAATGCGGGACGGTGGGGAAAAACCAAGAGCCAAGAGCCAGGAGCCGGGTGCCAGGAGCGGATATTGAGAAATTTAAGTGCTTAGTTCTCAGTGCTCAGTGCTCAGTGGGCGCAATCCGAGGCGAAGTCGGAACCAGGATTGGGTCCACGAAAAACACGGAAAACACGAAAAAAACTGGTAACGCGTGGTCTAAAGGTCTTCGCAGCCAGTATCGAATTCTTACCGCGAATGGACGCGAATCAGCGCGAATAGAGGAGATGGGACGGTGGTTTGCCCCTCCCGCGATTGCGGGACCGTGGGCGTCTCGGAGACGCGGCTTTGGTCTCTGAGATTTTCCGGAGATTCGCGTCCATTGGCGTTTATTCGCGGTTTCCTTTGGTTGCGATTTCGCGGTGGTGTGGGAATCTCGGGGTTCTCATGAGCGTACCTAAAATCGTGGCCTTTGCCGGTAGTCTTCGGGCCGGGTCCTATAATAAGAAGCTTCTCGCGATCGCGGTGGACGCCGCGCGGGCGGCTGGGGCGGAGGTAACGGTCGTCGACTTGCGGGAACTGGCGTTGCCGCTGTTCGATCAGGACATCGAGGACACCAGCGGGTTGCCGGAAGGGGCGAAGCGTTTCAAGGCGCTGCTGCGCGGCAGTGATGGGATGCTGATTGCCGCGCCGGAATACAACAGCGCCATTACCGCGGCGCTGAAGAACGCGATCGACTGGGCCTCGCGTGCGGAGACGGATGATGAACCCTCGCTGGTCGCTTTTCGCGGGAAAGCCGCCGCGCTCCTGTCGGCCTCGCCGGGGGCGCTGGGTGGACTACGCGGTTTGGCGACGGTGCGCTCGATTCTTGGAAACATCGGGGTCCATGTGCTGCCGGATCAGGTTTGCATCACGGTCGCGCATGAGGCGTTTGATGAAGCGGGGAAGCTCAAGGATGAGCGGAAGGCGAAGCAGGTGGCGAGGCTGGCGCAGGGGTTGGTGGAGTTTGCTGCGAAAATCAGGGGGTGAAGGGGGCGGGTTTACCGCGGAGGGGAGGGCAAATGACGAATGACGAATGACGAATGACGAATGACGAATGAAGCGGCTGATGGCGATCAGGGCGAGGGGGAGGGCTGCGGACGGAGGGCGGAGGGGCCGCAAAGCCGATCCTGTAGGCGCGAATGCGGGGACGCCCGAATGGGTGGCGGCGGCAGCAGCCAGCAATTTCACTTCGGCATGTCCTTGGGAGCGAAGCTGTGCTTCGCATGGAGGGGGGAAGCCCCGTCGCCCACCTCAGGAGCACGCCCTCCGTGCGAAGCGAAGCTTCGCTCCGCAGTGCGTTCCGAAGCGCAGCTTCGGAACGAGGGCGCTGAATGACGAATGACGAAGGAAGCGGCTGGTGGCGGTCAGGGTGAGGGAGAGGGCAGCGGAGGGAGGGCGGAGAGGCCGCAAAGCACTCGGCTTCCAACATCTCCCTCGACGACCTCGGGACGGCTCCGCCGCAACCAGAATGGGGTCCACGAAAAACACGGAAGACACGAAAAAGGGGAGCCTGGGTAGAAATTTGACCGCGAATGGACGCGAATGGATTGGGAGATCGGGGGTTTGCCCCCATTGCGACTTGGGCGTCTCGCTGGGTCTCGGCTTCCAACACACGACACCCGCCTGCATCGCTACGTCCCGCAGTCGCGGGATTGCGGGCAGGTCCAATGGGCTCCGCGGCGACCGCGAAGCCTCAGACGGTTTTCGGCGAGGGCGCCGAAAATCCCGCAGTCGCGGGACGGGGCGCGTGCGCTCCCGATCAATATCGCGTCTCTACCGGGTTAGATTTCCGAGTAGGGTTCGGGGGTGAGGATTTTGTTGGTGATGCGCGAGACGATTTCCTTGTCGGCATACTCCGGGACGGCTTTGAGCTTTTTCCATTCGTCGTCGCCGCCAAAGCGTTTCCAGGCGGCAGCCCGCGCCGGGTCGTCCGGAAAGACGAGCATGTAGGTCAGATTCGGCATGTTTGATCCGACGAGGGTTTCGCCGAAAAAGACCGGGGTGAGACCGACGCGTAGAAAAATGGGCATCTCGTGCTCGTTAAACATTTCGATCTTCTTGTTCGCGGCCCGTTCGTTGTGGCTCTCGTAGATGCGCAGGTTGAGAATCCGGGCCTGGCTGGTGTCGGGCTTTTGCAATTTGGGCATGGCCGCAATGGCGAGATGCAGGGAGCTTTCGATGCGCTCGTAAACCGGGTCGGTCGGTTTGGCGGCCAGATAGGTTGCGCCGGCTTTCTGGTATTCGTCGTCGGCGGCGAGGCGGTCGGGCAGGCTGGCGATCTGGTCGGCATTTTGCAGGACCATGAGGACATAGACCGCCGAGCGATCGGGAGGCAGGTTTTCGGTGAAGACGCCGACCGGGCCGATGCCCAAGCGATGCAGCGCCGGGATGAAGGCCTTGCCGAGGTACTCGTCGAGCACGGGCTTGTTGGTGGTCTTGAGGGTGTAAATGCGGAAGGCGTAGATGTCGCGGCCCTTCAGAGAGGCGTCGGCAGCTATGGTGTGCTCGCTCAAGACGCCGGCACTGAGGCCGGCGAGAGCTGTTCTTTGGAGAAAGTCGCGTCGTTTCATGGGAGGAGGTGGAAGGTGGGTTGGAGTGCGAGATTGTTGGGAGAAAGCCGGGCGGGGATGGTTGGATTAATGTGGATGGGCGGGGCGCTTCGATGCAAGCACGGTGTCGGGATTGGAGGATGGGGATTGAAAACGGGGTGGTGGTCATTGCCGCGGAGGTTTGGCAGTGGCGCGCGTTTGGACTTCTCATCCCTTCGACAGGCTCAGGGCAGGCTGAGCTCGGAGATCGCGATCCACCGAAGTTGGGGAGGCTTGTTGTGCCCCGTCTGGGGCTGGATCGATCCCGCGTGCATTTCGTGGGAATCCGACGCTAGTTTCGTGAGTTCCAAATGACTTCCCGGCGCACGCTCCAGAAAATCGGCATTTTGATTCTCGTGATCGGATTCATGGGGGCTGGGGCTGCCTACCGGGTGGCCCAGCGCGAGGAAGTGGCCGCGCAAATGAAGATGCTCTCGGAAGAGGCTGGCGGCGACCCGACGTTGTCACCGGGCGATTCCAAAATTTACAACCGCGATTCCGAACTCAATATGGGCAAGGGCGTGATGGTCATCGACCGCTTCCTCCACTGGATCGGGCAATTGTTCCAGGGCAAATCCCTGGCGTTTACCATCGCGACGATTTCGGTCATCACGGCATTCGGATGTTTCGCCATGGCGGATCGCTCTCGGTGATCGTGAAGCAGGCGCCAGGCGCCAGGAGCCGAGGGCGGATATTGAAAATTGAAGTGTTCAATTTTTAATTCATGGTTGAGTTCAATTTCCCGACTGCCACTCTTCCAACGCATGAAATCCCTCCTTTCTCCCCGAACGCCCGTGATGGCCGCACTGCTTTTCTGGTGTGGCGCTTTCTCGCATAGCCTGGCCATTGATAATCCCGACACGACCGGGTGGAAGGATCTGTTCGCGCCGGATCTCTCGAACGCGGTTAATGCAGAGCATTGGCAATGGGAGGATGGCACGCTGGTGGCGAAAGACCACGAGACGCTTTGGACGAAGGACAATTACGGGAATTACATCCTGGATCTGGAGTTCAAGGTCTCGAAGGAATCCAATAGCGGCGTTTTTCTCCATTCCGGCAACATCAAGGACACGCTCGCCACGCTGGAGATCCAGGTGCATGAGAATACCGATGGGAGCAAGTACGGCATGGTGGCCGCGATCTACGATTGCCTGCCGCCCTCCAAGAGCATGGCCAAGCCTGTCGGGGAGTGGAATCACTTCACGATCACGTGCAAGGATAACATCGTGATTGTCGTCTTCAATGGCGAGGAAGTCATCCACGCCAATCTCGATGACTGGAAGGAAGTACACAAGAATCCGGACGGCACGCCCAATAAGTTCAAGATCCCGATCAAGGATTTCGCGCGCGTCGGCCCGGTCGGTTTGCAGGGACTGCACGGGAAGGCGCAGGCGCCGGTGTGGTACCGCCATATCAAGATCAAGCCGCTGGACTGAGCGGTTCGGTTTCTTTGGAGTCGTGGGATTGGCGTGGACTGGGGGAATGAGGAAATATGGATGGAATGGACGGGATGGACGGAGGCGCCACAGTAAGCTGGTGAGGGCGCGGTCAAAAAGATGGGAAACGGGAAATGGATTCGGGATAACGCGGGTGAGCAAACGGCGAGAGCGCGGTGTAGTGGGCCGAATTTGGGGTGGGCAAAAGGAGGTTCAGCAGCGTTCCTGCGGCTGTTGTCGAAAGGACGCCGCGGCGCGACGTTCCTACCGGGGCGAAGCGGTGACCCAGCGGAGGGCGCCGCGGGCGGCACGGGTTCCGGTGGCGAAGCAGCCTTGCAGCAGATAGCCGCCAGTGGGTGCTTCCCAATCGATCATCTCGCCGGCCACGAACACGCCCGGCAACCGCCGGAGCATGAGAGTTTCTTCAAGTTCGCTCCAGGATACGCCGCCCGCGGAGGAGATGGCTTCCTGGATGGGGCGTGGGCCGGTGAGGCGCACGAGGCAATGTTTGGCGGCTTGGGCTAACGCTTCGGCCGAGGCATTGGCTTCCGCCGGCGCGCACTGGGCGAGGACGGCGTGAGTGGCACCGGACAAGCGCCAGCGCGGCCTGGCCTCGGCGAGAAAGTTCCGCTGAATGGGCCCGAGCTTGGCGACCAATTGAGAGACGGTACTGTCGGGCTTGAAGTCGATGATCAGTTCCGGCACCGGGAGGGAGCGGAGCGCCGGACCGAGCTGATAAATTGCCCCGCCCTCGAGTCCGTAGCGCGTAATCAGCAGTTCACCGCGCGTGACGGTTGCACCCGCGCGAGCGGCGAGATTCTTGAGCGGTTGGCCCTCCGCCGTGGAAAGCAACGCCGCGGACCAGGGAAATTCCCAGCCGCAATTGGCGGGATGGAGCGGAGCGACGGTCACGCCGAGTTGTGCGAGAATCGAGGTCCACGCGCCGGTGGAACCGGTTTCAGGCCACGAACCGCCGCCGAGCGCGAGGATGACGGCATCGGCTTCGTAGATCCGGGTTTGATCGGCGACCTGGAAGGCGACTTTCCAGAGTCCATTGCGATGCAAACCGGTCCAACGATGGTGCAGCGCAAAGCGCACGCCGAGATCGCGCAGGCGTTGGACCCAGCGACGCAAGAGGGGCGCGGCTTTTAACTCACGCGGATAAACGCGACCGGTGGAGGCGGCAAAGGTTTCCACACCGAAATCTCCCGCCCAAGCGCGCAAGGCTTCCGAGTCGAAATCGTTGATCAGCGAGGCCCAGATTTCGGGCGGGCCGGAATAGCGGCTGAGAAATTTCTCGCGCAGTTCGCTGTAGGTGAGGTTGAGCCCGCCGCGGCCGGCGACGAGAAACTTGCGCCCGACGGAAGCCTTGCTGTCAAAAAGCGTGACCTCGGCGCCGCCCGCCGCTGCGAGTTCGGCGGCGCGCAAGCCGGCTGGTCCGCCGCCGATGATCGCGATTTGCATGAGGATCCACGAAATACATGGGGCGGCTTCGCCGCAACATCCAATGGAAGTGCTCAGTGCTCAGTGCTCAGTATGCGCTCCGCTTCGGGGACTTGGCTCCTGGCTCCTGGCTCTTTCGGATGCAAGTCGCGGCTTGCTTGTGGGGCGGCTAGCGTTCACATCGTTTCGTGGCTGCGCGTGTCGCGCGGCCGTTCCGCCCTTCACCCCTATGAAACTTGTTCAAGCTCTCTTTGCGTGTCTCCTTCTCTCGTGTGCCGCCCTGCGCGCGGCGGACGCCATTCCCGAGGACGTGGTCTTCGAAAAGGATGTCGAGTACGCGGTGGCCGGCAGCGAGCATCTCCAGGTGAATCTGGCCCGGCCCAAGACCGGTGATGGGCCGTTTCCGGCGATTGTCTGCATCCATGGCGGAGGTTTTCGCGCGGGCAAACGCGAAGGCTACGACAAGCTCTGCGTGACACTCGCGCAGCAGGGGTATGTGGCCATCACGGTGACCTACCGGCTGGCGCCGGCCTTCCCATTTCCGGCCGCGGTGTACGATTGCAAGGCGGCGGTGCGCTGGCTGCGGGCGAATGCGTCGAAATACCAGGTCGATCCCGCGCGCATCGGCGTGACCGGTGGGTCGGCTGGTGGCCATCTGGCGCAGTTTCTCGGGGTGACCGCGGGGGTGAAGGAATTCGAGGGCGAAAGCGGCAATCTCGACCAATCGAGCAGTGTCGCCTGTGTGGTGAATTTTTACGGGCCGAGTGATTTCACCAAGTCGTACGGGAAGAGCGTGGATGCCGCGGAAGTGCTGCCGCTGTTTTTGGGTGGCGATCTCGAACACGCCCGTGAGGCGCATCTTCGGGCCAGTCCGCTTAATTGGGTGACGCCGGATGCGGCGCCGACCTTGTGCGTCCAGGGCACGAAGGATGATCATGTGGCGTATGAACAGGCGGTGTGGATGGTCGACCGGCTGAAGTCCTGCGGGGTAGAGGCGGATCTATTGTCGATGGAAGGCGCGGGGCATGGCTTCAAGGGCGCGGACAACGACAAAGCGCAACAGGCCTTGCTGGACTTTTTTGCGAAGCATTTGAAACCGGCGACGAAATAGGAATGCTTCAGATCACCCGATCCTGCAGCGGTTCACCGGCGTCGAAGCGCCGGAGGTTCTCCAGGAAATGCCGCACGAGTCGCTCGGGTTCGGTGTGGTGGCCGCCGGCGCTATGCGGGGTGACGTAGCAATTCGGCGCGGACCATAGCGGATGATCCACGGGCAGCGGCTCCGGGTCGGTGACATCCAGGTACGCGGCCGCCAATCGACCCGAGCGGAGCGCGGCGAGCAAGGCGTCCTGATCCACCGTCGTCCCGCGTCCGATGTTGTAAAAGACCGCGCCGGGCTTCATGGCGGCAAAGCGAGCGGCGTTGACGTACCCGCGGGTCGCCGGATTCTCCGGCAGGGTGTCCACCACGTGATCCGCAGAAGCGAGCGCGCCGGGGAGTTGATCTTCGCCGATAACCGCGACGGCTTCGTCGCCGGCTGGCCGGCGCCGGACGGCCGTCACTTTGGCCCGGAACGGGGCAAGGAGTTCCGCCAACCGGCGGGCGATCGCTCCGAAGCCGAGAAACACGACGTTCTGTTCGAGCAGAAGGCGGCAATCGGCCCGGCGCTGCAGAGTCGGCCATGCGCGGTCGGTGCGTTGGGTGTCGAGCGATGGCGGTAATTGCCGCGCATTCGCGAGCATGAAGGCGAGGAGGTGCTCGGCGCAGGGCTCGTTGTAAACCAGGGAGCTGTTCGTGAGCGCCGATCCGCGCCCGGCGAAGGCCGTGCGAAATGTGGCGTGATCGTAGCGGGCGTAACCGGCGGTAGTCAGATGGATCCAGCGCAGCGCCGGGCATTGCAGCGCGAAATCCGGGTCCGGCTGCCCGAGCGCGATCGCGGCGTCCTGCATGGCTGGATCCGGCGCGGCCTTGGCCAGGTTCGACGCGGAAAGTTGCGCCGAGAAGATCAGCCGATGCGGCTGAATGCCCGCGAGGAGCATCGCGCGCGGGGCGTCGTCAAAGTGGGCGTTGGTCCAGATGGTGTGCATGGGACGGCCTCTGGCTATTTGATTTCGTGGGATTTCACAGCGATCAGGAGGCGGGATTCTCCATGGTCCACCAGTCGCGTCTAGTGCATTCAATCTTCCCTCTACGTCTCCACCGGAACGATTTTCTGAATCCAAACGGGCTTCTCATTGCGTCTCCCTAGCAAAACCTACCATCCATCGTCGCATCCCAATGAGAATCTCCGTTTCACTCTTCGCCGCCGCCGCAGGCCTTGCCGTTCTGTTGACCGGCCCGTCGTTCGCCCAGACCAGTACCGAGCCGGCGCCGCCGCCACCGGCTGCTGTCCCAAGCAATGCGCCGGAGGTGGTCCCGCCGAAGCCCACCCCTGAGGTGAACCATAATAAAGTGGCTCCGCCGAGAGACAAACCAGCGGGCATCCGAATCGACCCCAGCGGCATTCACGTGGGAGACGAAAGGGGTCTGGATATCGCCGTGATTCATGGGCCAGACGGAAGGATCGGCTGGTTCGCCGAAATCATCTCCCTCGTGGCGATTATGTCGCCTTTCATCACGATGGTGGCGATCATCGCCATCGTATTCCACTTTCGCCATCGACGCCGGGCGATCCTACACGAGACCCTGCGGACCATGATCGAGAAAGGGCTTCCCATACCTCCGGAATTGCTCTCCGGCGGCGCCGACGGCAACTGGAGTGTGCGGCCGCGTTCCGCGCACCGCGATCTGCGCGGCGGGTTGGTGCTCGTGGGCCTGGGAGCCGCGCTGGTTTTTCTGTGCGGCAAATGGGGGGTGATCCCCCTGGTGATCGGCGTCGCACTATTGATCGTCTGGGGCTTCGAGCGCTGGGAGAAGAGCAAGCGCCCAACAAATCCATAGTGTGTCACCGAGCGATGCCGAACTCATCGCGCGCGCCCTGGTGGACGGGGATGGGCCGGCTTTCGGCGAATTGGTGCGGCGATATCAATCTCCGATGCGCGCTTTTTTGCGGCGCATGACCCGGGGCGATGCGCATTGGGCGGATGATCTCGCGCAGGAAACATTTGTGAAGGCCTGGCGCAAGCTCGAGAGCTTCCGCGGCCAGGCAGCGTTCGCGACCTGGCTTTTCGGCATCGCGCTCAACGAATATCGCAGCGCCGCCCGGCGTCCGCGGGAAGTGCTGGAAGCCGACCGCGAAGAACATTCGCATTTGGAAGCGACTTGCGCGGCTGTGGAAAGCGATCTGAGGCTGGACCTGGAGGAGGCCCTGAAATCGCTGGAAACGGATGAACGCGCCGCCGTCGTGCTCTGCTGTCAGCACGGACTTTCCCACGAAGAAGCCACCCGCGTCATGCAGTGTCCGTTGGGCACGGTGAAGACGCATATTTTGCGCGCCCGCGAGAAACTCCGTAAGAAGTTATCCGGCGCCTATCGATCACCATGAACGAGCATCCCGACAACGACCCCTTTGACGCCCTGCTCCGCGAGGAACCTGACTACATCGAGGACCACGGCTTTACCGCACGCGTGATGGCGGCGCTGCCTGCCCGCCGGCCGCTGGGGTGGCTTCGCCCGGTGCTGATCCTTGGGGCCACGGTGCTGAGCCTGGCACTGATGGTCTGGTGGCTGGTGGACGGCGGGCTCGCGGCGCCCGGGCTTTCCGCCTTGGACTTCCTTGCTTTCCCGCTGGTTGGGATCTCGCTGATCGCCTCCATCGTCTGGGGGGCCGTTGCCGCGCTACGCTGGGAGCAGTAGCGGGGTGAAGACGATGGGCCAATGGGAAGACGGGACAATCAGCCGCCATGCGGGCTCGCTACGGTGAAAGGAATTTGATCATCGCGACTGTCGGACAGAAATGTCCGCCCTCCGTTAAGCGTGCTTCGCGGGCCTTTCCGAGAGTCTTTCTGTTTGCGGCGGCGAGAGCGTTGGCGTTTACTCGCGAAAATGTTTTCCGTCACGATCCTTGGCAGCGGCAGCGCGGGAAATTGCGCCCTGGTCGAGACAACGCAAACACGGCTGCTGGTCGATGGCGGTTTGAGCGCGCGGCAGATCGTCCTGCGGCTTGCGCAGTGCGGGCTCAGTCCGCTTGAGATCGACGGGGTGCTGCTCACGCACGAGCACTGCGACCACGCCGGCGCCCTGCACGTGTGGTGCAAGAACTTCTCCACGCCCATTTATGGCAATCGGCTGACCGCGGAGGTGGTGCAAACCGAAGCGCCGCAGTTGCGCAAGGACTGGCGGCTCTTTGTCACGGGCAGCTCTTTTACGATCAAGGATATCACTGTCGAGACCTTCCCGGTGCCACACGATGCGGTCGATCCCGTGGGTTTCGTGTTGCACCATGGGCGTGCGGCGCTGGGCGTGCTGACCGATCTTGGCGTCGCGACGCGACTCGTGCACGAGCGGGTGCGCGCCGCGCAGACGCTCATCATCGAGACGAATCACGACGAAAGGTTGCTGCAAGACGACACCAAACGGCCGTGGAGCGTGAAGCAACGGATCATGTCCCGGCACGGCCATCTCTCGAATGCGGCAGCGGCGGAAGTCCTGGCCACACTGCTCGACGGAGAATTGCGCCGGGCGGTGCTCGGGCATTTGAGCCGCGATTGCAACAGCCCGGAACTGGCCCTCGGCACGGTGCGCGCCCGCCTGGATGCCGTGGGAACGCACGGCGTGGAATTGCTTTGCGCCGCCCAGCGCGAGGTCAGCGCGCGTCTGCCGGTGGCAGCGCGGTGCGTAGCGTGATGCCTTTGCTCTGGAGCAATTTTGCCAGCGCCACGGCTTCGACATTCCCGGCTTCGGCGCCGGGGTGAAAATAGAGTTCGCTCACGCCTTCCGGGAGGTTTTCCAAAATCCGGGTGATGGTTTCGGTGGTCATGCGGCCGGTGTCCCGCAGGCCGAAAACGTGGTCGGTAAAGGCGATGCCGTACCTTTGCAGCGCAGGGAGAGCCGCCCGGCTCAGTGACTCGAAAATCCATGGCAATAGCGCCGGCGGACCCGGCTCGCGCACGACGCGCGTCGCGCGGAAGCGGTGTTCGAGCGCCACGGGGAGGGCGAGGCGGAGAACGGCCGGGTTCAGGTGAAGATGGGCGTGGCCATCCCAATAAGTAGGCGAAAGCCCCAGCGCGCGGAAACGTTCGAATTGCGCGCGAATTTCCCGTTCGAGAGGCTGGGCGAGAGACGGGAGAAAAGCGTAACGCGCGCCGCTGCGCGCGGGTGAAGAGGCAAATGCGCCCGAGGCATCCGTGAGGGCGGAAACGGCCGAAGCCCGTCCATCGCAAAGAGTCAGATGCAAACCCACACAAAGAGCCGGGCGCCGTTGGGCGATGCGGACGGCTTCTTCGGCGGCGGGTTCGTTGACCATAAGGCTGGCCTGGGTGAGAAAGCCGGCTTCATGGCAGCGCTCGATGGCTTCATTGACTTCGTGGCTGCGGCCGAAGTCATCGCCGGTGACGATGAGAGATTTCAATTTGCGAACGGCACGGGCAGACTGCTTCGAGGAACGATGATGCCCTTTCTCCCCAGTGTTGCACAAGGCCTGAGCAGTCCATCGCCGGGCTGGCACGCGTGGCTCCTGGCCGTGCCGTTGGCGAGTGTGATCTACGATGTCCTGTCGGAAAGCGCGCTGCGGCAGTGGATGAATGAGCCCGCGCCGGAAGCCGGCGGGCCGCTGGAACCGGTGAGCTTTTTTCGCCCGCTCAAGCGTGGTGTGCCCGACCTGCGGGCCAAGCTGGCGACGCTGCTCGCGGCCAGCCTGCCGGAGGATCAATTCATCCTGGGCGTGGAGGCGGATTCGGAAGAGGAAGCGATCTGCGAGGAAGTGCGGCGCGCGCATCCCCAACGCGCCATCGCCGTGGTGCGGTGCGCCGGGGAAACCGCGGCGAACCCGAAGATCGCCAAGCTCGCGCAGATGGAGGCCGTGGCGCGGCATCCGGCATGGCTGCTGAGCGATAGTGAAGTGATTTTTCCGGCTGGTTTTCTCGATGGTTTCCGCGGCGAATGGCAGGCGCTTGGCGGCGCGGTGCTGACCGCAGGCTATCGGTTTGTGAATCTGCGCTCCTGGCCGCAGCGATGCGATGCGCTGCACGTTCTGCTCACCCTGTGGCCAGGTCTGGCCTTGGTGCGCCGGTACGGCAGCGTCAATTTCACCCTGGGCGCATGTACCCTGCTGCGCCGCGACGCGCTGGCGGCAGTCGGCGGCTGGAGTGCGTTCGCTGGGGATTTGGGCGAAGACCAGCGGCTCGGCGCGGCGCTGAGGAAGGCCGGCTGGACGATTCACCTGAGCCGGCATGTCGCGACGCTCGACAGCGATGCGATGGACTGGCGCGATTACTGGCGGCATCAACGCCGCGTCGCGGTGACTTATCGCGCGGCCAACCCGGCCGGCTTCGCCGGAATGTTCGCGACGTACGGACCCGTCTGGAGCCTCCTTTGTTTTCTGATCTCTCCGGAGCCGATGTTCGCGGTTGCACTGCTGGCGTCCGTCCTCTTCCGCCTCTGGCGGATTCGCCGAATGGCCCGGGCGCTGGATTTCGCCGCGCCGGGAATGGTCATCTGTTTTGGCATCGCCAGCGTGGTGGAAGCGTTTGGCTGGGCGTTGAGTTGGTTTTCAGCGCGGGTGTGGTGGAGCGGGCGCCGTTGGCCGGTCGACTTCCGCGGCCGGCTTTTGCCCAAGAGGACGCCAAAGAGACTGTGAAATAAGTAGGGCGGACCGACCCCTTACTTTTTAGATACGCTCGGGGCCAGCGCCGCTTCCGCGCGCAGCCGTAACTGCGCGGCGGTCCTGGCCGGTTCGGATCCCGGGCCCAACGTCCCCGCGAAGATCGCCTCTGCGCGCCGGGCGAAACCGAGTGTCTCCTTCGTGACTTTCTTTTGCTCGTACTGGCAGAGGCCAATCCTCAGCAACAGATCACCGACATCAGGGTGCGTCGGGCCCAGGACCTTTTCCCGGACGACGAGGATTTTGCGGTACTCGGCCTCCGCTTCTGCATGGTAGCCCTCGGCGTTGCGCGTTCCCGCGAGCCCCACGAGTGCGCTCAGGAAGAGGGGATCGTCGGGTGTGAGGACGGTGGACATTTGGTCGAGCACACCATGATAGTCGTTCTCGGCGTCGGCGTACTTTCCCTGTTTCCATTCGACCTTCGCGAGCGTGGCCCAAGTCTTCAAAGTGTCCGGGGTCTTCTCACCCTGGACCCGCCGGAGGCCGGCCAGCAGCGGGCGCAATTCGGACTCGGCCTCGGCATAACGGGCCTGGGCGAGCAACCCCAGGGCCACGTTGGTCCGCGTCGCGAGCGTGTTTGGGTGATCGTCGCCGAGCACCCGCGAGCGGACGGCGAGCAGCGCGCGGGATTCCTTGGTCGCCTCCAAATATTCCCCTTTGGCCATCAACGCCCCGGCGAAATTGCTCCAGGCCGTGAGGGTATCGGGATCTTCCTCTCCGAGGACCCGTCTTTTGCCGTCGAGCACCTCGCGCATCTCGTCCTCGGCCTCATCGAATTTTCCGGCCTCCAGCAGGGTCGCGGCGAGATTGTGCCGGCACGAAAGGGTCTCGCGGTGGTCCGTTCCCAGCACCCGTTCATCAATTTGAGCGACAGTGCGCAATTGTTTCAGCGCCTCGGGAAGCTTGCCTTCGTAGCGCAGCGTCAGGCCCACCTGGGCGCGCGCCGCAAGGATCAACTCGTGGTCCGCTCCCAGCGTCTTTTCGTGGGCGCGGACAATCTCGCGAAATGCCGCCTCTGCGTCGGCGTAGCGGCCATCGGCCATGAGATCCTCCGCCTGCCTGGCCTCGGCGATGGCCTGCTTGCGATCCCTCTCCTGGTCATCCGCCGTGACGGCCAGGAGCGCCGGGGCGAGAGCGAGGAGCAAGGCGGCGAGAAAGAGCTTCATCGGCGCGCCATGGTAGGTGTGCGGCACGAATGACGCCAGCAATGTTGCTCCTAGCCTTCGAGCGCGATCTGCTGTTCGATTTCGCGGAGCCGATGCCCGGCGTTGGCGGCATGGCGGGTGCCCGGCATGGTCTCAACGACTTGCAGAAGCAGGGCCCGGGCGCCGCGCCCGTCGCGCAGATAATTCCAGTAAACGTCGACCAATCGCGCACTGAGGAACGCGGCGTCATCCTGCGACCATTCGTTTTCCAGGGCTCTTTCGAGCGCCGCGGCCGCCGCGGCCGGGTCTTCGAAATGTTCGCAGGAGATTTTGGCGATCTCGCTGTAGGCCAGCGTGTCCGCCGGGTTGCCCTCGAGGATCTGGCGGTACTCCTCGATCGCCCCGGCGTAGTCGCCCCGGGCGATCGCCGCCTGGGCGGTCGCGTGCGGATCCTTTTCGATCTTCTCGCTGGGTTGAAAGAAGAAGTTGCCGATGGCGTCGCCGATGCGCGGGACGACGGTGAGCGCGAGGAAAACTCCGGTGGTCACGCCAACGATCACCAGCGCCCCAAAAAGCAGGACCACCCGGCTCGAGTCGACATCCGGTTTGTTCATGGCGACGCGCGTGTCGTGAAAGAGGACGTAGACGAGCCCGGCGAGGCAAAGGAGGATGAGAATGCGGGGGAGCGTGCTCATGACCGGACGTGGCCGCCCACCATGGACGCTTCCCGTCCCGGTGACAAGGCGGGAGCGAATGCGGAAACCTGAGATTGGCCCCGTTGCGCCTTGGGCGTCTCGCGGACTCGGCTTGAAACCTGAGGCCTGAGATTGAGGCGTGCCTCCCGCCCGCGTCTGAAAAAGCACTTGTCAACCAGGGTGGAGCGACAGATTCTCGGTCGGCTTTGCGGGTATAGCTTAATGGTAAAGTTCCAGTCTTCCAAACTGGCCATGCGGGTTCGATTCCCGCTACCCGCTCCAGAGCCGGTGCGAGGTTGCGGGCCGTCGCAAGATTGGTCGTCTGACGGTGATCTCCCGCGGAATTTGCGGAGTATGCGGAAGGAGGTACGCGGAAGTTCGCCAACTTCCCCAAATTCACCACTTGGGGGATGATCCGAGCGCGATTTACAGGGTTTTTGGATCGGATCGCCGTGCCGACCCCTTGACGGGAGCCCGGCCCACTACAGTGTGGACGACAGGGTTTTCTCATATTCTCCATACTTTTATTCATAACCTCCCGGTGAATTTGGGGTAGTTGGGGAAATTGCTCCCAAGGCAACCGGACGGAAAACCACGGAATACGACCACCCGCCATTCGCGCAGTGGAGACCGCGCCAATTTGCCAAACCTGATGAATTGTGACGTTTTCATGGCGTTCTCCGGCAGTTGGTAACGATTTTTATTAATCAGTTGCGTCCCTGCAAACGCTCGGGTAATGCGAGCACGCTCCGTACGCCTGCGCGCGGGGCCGCCCCATTACGCCCAAATTTCCCGCATGATCTTCCACCGGCCATGGCTTCTCCTATTTGTGGCTGGCCTTCTTTTTGAGGGGATCGCGCAAGCGCAGGACAACACCGGGAATTCGACGCCGGCGAATACAGGCGGTTCGGCGCCGGCGGGCGCCGGCGGTTCCACGCCGGCGGGGACACCCGCTGCGGGCAATGGAACGCCCGGCGCGAGTTCAACCTTTGGGAACCAGGGAGCGACGCCGGCGACGCCGGCCCAAGGGAACTTGCCGGCCCAAGGCACCCAGGGCCAGGGGGTGAATCCACCACCCGGCCAGCCCATTCCGGGTGCAAACGGGACGAACCCCGCGGCCGGCCCAGGAGCGGGATCGACCTTGCCCGGCCAGACACTGACCGCCCCGGATAATGCGGCCGCAGGCAGCGCCTCGTCGTTTGGAAACGCGGAGGGCCAGGCCGGGGCCCAATTGCACGAGGCCCCTCCGTCCTTCACCGTGCCGGGTTTTTACGGGCGCGGTCCGCAGGAATTTACGGTCGGCGAAGGCCGCCTCGCGCGGCCCCATTTTCGCATCTCTGTCAGTGCGTCCCAGGGCTACGACGACAACGTCCTCCAGACGCCGACCCATGGTTTTAACACGCCCTCGGAGGAGGTACCGGTGGAAGTCGCTGGGCCCATTGCCCCCACCACCCGGGAGGTACTCGTGCCGTCGGGTGATCCCGGCGTGCCGGCTTCCTTGCAGACCGAGCAGGTGGCCGGCGTGCCGCCACGGTTCAAAAACAAGAAGATCCCCGGCGTGCCGGCGGCGCGGCGCCTGGGTAGTTGGATCTCGCGCACCAATGGGATGTGGGACATGCAGTTTGCCAATCGTCAGTCACTGTTCACTTTCGACTTCGTCGGTGGCGCCGACTATTATTGGGACCGGCCCGGGGGGCATACGGACTACTTCAGCACTCTTTCCTTGATCTATCTCCGGAAATTGACCAGCCGGGCGCAGTTCACCATCAGTGTCAATTCCTCCTACCAGACCCAGCCGGATTTTACGCAACCGAACCTGCCGACCAGCAACCAAGTCGGCCCGTACTTTGTCTCGAACATCAAGGCGGACTTTTCGTACCGTCTCACCCCGCGCTTCAGCACGGTGACGAGCGTCAGCTACAACGGGATAGATTACATGGAAAGTACCGAGGCCAAACAGAATTTCGGGAATACGACCTTTGGCACTGAACTCCGGTACCTGTTTTCTCCGCGCATGACGCTCGTCGGCGAACTTCGTTACAGTTCCGACTCGCACGAAAACCAAGCCGCGCTCAACAACAAGACCTATTATTTGCTGCTTGGCGATGAGATTACCTTAAGCCGGCGATTCTCGACCTCACTCCGCCTCGGTGAACAGGTCCAGAGCTTCACCGGAAACGGAGGCAGCCAGGCGTCTTCCTCCACCGGAAACGGAGGCAGCGAGGCGTCTCCCTTCGCCGAGGCGAACTTGACCTACAAGGTGGGAACCGCGACTTCCGTGCAATGGAATGCCCGCTACGGATTCGAGGAATCCGGGGTCGTCGGCGGGCGCAATACGGTGGCGCGCACCGGGTTGCAAGTGACGCAGGCCTTCTCGCCCCGCCTCCAGGCGACGCTTAGCGTGAACCTGATACGAAACAGCACGACTACCAGCACCCCTACGTCGACGTCGTCCACCACCAGCACCACGCCGGTCACCGCTGAGACCGTTGCGGCGAGGGACGCCGCCGCGGAGTTGGCGGTGCCGGCTGATCAAGTCCAGGACACGTTCGATGCGACACTGGGGTTCTACTATACCCTGAGCCGCCACTGGTCCTTCAACTTGACCTACCAGTACAGCACAGCGCTGGGACCGATCGACGTTGACACTTATTACCGCCAGCGGCTCTTTTTCGGCGCCACCTACCAGTTTTGAGGAATTTTCCCAATCGTTGCAAAGTTTCGTGTTTGCACGGTTGCGGATTTCCCGGAGCGCGCTACTAATATTTTCACCATCCCCGTTCCACTCCCGTCTATGAATGAATCCGCTGAGGTAAAATTGCACTTTTTAGACTACTGGCGCGTCGTCAAGCTGCGCATGGGCCTGATTCTGCTGACGTTGTTTCTGGTGATGGTGACGGCGGGCGTGACGGTCTATTTTACGCCCCGGCAGTATTTTTCGAAGGTCACGATGGAGGTGAAGCAGGACTATTCAGGCCCGGTGGAACCGTTTGGTCCGGGGGGGCGCCAGAACTACGACCCGCAGTTTGTCGCCACGCAATTCCAAATCTTGCAGAAAACCGAGATTCTCTACCCGGTGATCGATCACCTGGACTTGGTTAAGGAATTCTCGCCTCCTGGGCAGAAGCTGCCGCTGCAAGACGTGTACTACCGGCTCAAGTCGGCGATGAAGCTCCAGGAGGTGCGCAATACGGGAATGATCGAGATCGGCGCCTACGACACCGATGCGCAGCGCGCCGCCAACGTTGCCAACGCCATCGCCGTTGTGTACCAGGAGAAACGCCGGAGCGACTTGGTATCGCAAACTAACAGCGGGCTGGAACAACTTCAGGACGAGCTCGAACAGCAGCGCACGCTGGTCGAAAAGACCTCCGCGGATGCCATGAAAATCCGGGCGCGGGACGGCATCGTCGATCCGGATCCGGACAAGGACAATTCCAATCTCGGGCATACCACGCAGCTCATGGTGAATGTCCACCAGCAGGAGGCCGAGCAGGAGATCCGGGTTGTGGAACTCGAGCGCCAGTTGGAATTGATCAACAGTCTGCGCCCGGACGAACTCCAGGATGCCCTCAAGACGCTGGGAATCGACGACGCCGTGGTCGCGCGAAACCTGCCGCTCTACCAGGACACGATCGCGGAAAAAGCGCGTTTGATGAATCTGGGCCTGGGGGAGAATCACCCGCGGATCAAGGCGTCGGAGGCCCTGATGGCGACGTATGCGAAGATTCTGGCCGATCAACTCAACACGATTCGGACGACCCAAGCTACGCGGCTGCGCTTTGAGAAGGACAAGCTCACCCACCTCCAGCAGATGGCGGCGGACGCCCGGACCACGGAGATTGAGGAAAAGTCCAAGATGACCGAGTACCTCGACGCGAAGAACAAATACATTCGCGCGCAGAAAGTGTTGGAAACCCTGGAGGTTTCCTATGTGACCCAGAAATTGAAGATCACCATGAACCAGCCGACGGCGGAGATTTGGGAGAAAGCGGAGAAATCCGATCGGCCGGCCCTGCCCAAGGTGGGTTGGATTATGGGTTTGGCGTTGGTGGGCGGCCTGATGCTCGGCGTGGCCCTGGCCTTCTTCATCGAGTATCTCGACACCAGCGTGAAGACGCTGGATGACGTGGAGCGGTACCTCCAGATTCCGGTCCTCGCGGTCATCCCCAACAACGTCTCCATCCTGATGAAGAATTCGGGCGACACCTCCGACGCGGAGGCCTACCGCATCCTCCGGGCAGCCATCGAATTTAACAAACCCTATCGGGACGCGAACACCTTCACCCTCATCAGCGGCGGCCCTGGCGAGGGCAAATCGACGACGATCAACAATCTCGCCTATACCTGCGCCCGCGGGGGTTACAACGTGCTGGTGGTCGATGCCGATTTGCGCCGGGCGACGCAGCACGTTTTCTTCGACGTGGACAATTCCGCGGGTCTCACCGACTACCTGCTGGGCCGGGCGGAGGTCGATGAGATCATCAAAACCACCAAGATCGACAATCTTTCGTTCATCCCCGCCGGGCAGTTACCGGGGGAGGCCGTGGGCATCCTCAATTCGCAGCGGATGACCGATCTCATCGCGAAGGTGAAATCACAGTACGACCTGGTCTTCTTCGATTCGCCGCCCATCCTTGGCGTGAGCGATGGTTCGGTGCTGGCCAGCGAAGTGGATATGACGATCATGGTGGTGCAGCACCGGCGTTTCCCGCGGGTCATGCTGCAGCGCGTGAAGCAGGCGGTGCTCAATGTCGGCGGCCGCCTCATCGGTGTCGTCCTCAACAATGTCGATGCCAAGCACGACGATGGCTACTCCTACTACTACAATTACAACGAGTATTACGGCCCGCGCCGCGGCGCGCCGAAGATCGAGGCGGCGGCGCCGCAACTGGCCCGGCCGCGCGAAACCTCCCGCGAAGAATATTAACGGACAAAAAGATGCGCCACACCGTTGTCCTTTTTGTCGTTCTGCTGTTCTGCGCAGTCCCCCGCCTGCGGGCCCAGTCCGCGGTGTTGCGCACGGGTGACGTCTTTGAAGTTCGCCTCAGTGGCATGCCGGCGGAATTCGCGGCGGATTTTAATTTGCAATACACCATCGGCCAGGACGGCACGATCAATGTCCCTCTCATCGGCGAGTTCAAGGTGGTGGGGTTGAGCCCGGCCGAACTCGAGCGGAACATCCAGAACAAACTGATCCAGGAAAAGATCTTTACGCACCCGACCGTGCTGGTCAGTGTCGCCCAATCGACGCGTTACGTTTCGATCAGTGGCGGTGTCCGGGCGCCGCAGCGTCTTTCCTGGAGCTCCGACCTCACGCTTTCGTCCGCGATTGGCAACTGCGGTGGATTGGGCGATTTTGGCAGGTGGGGAGGGATTCGCATCATCCGCGAGGGGAAAATCGCCGGGGTATTCGATCTCAAACAAATCCAGAAGGACCCGTCCAAGGATCCGAAACTGTTGCCGGGTGATCAGGTTCTCGTCCGCGAATAGGCGAAATTACGCGGCGGCGAAAAGCGCGCGGTTTTTCCAGAGGTAGCCGCAAGCCGAATAGAGCGTCAGCGCGAGCGCGAGGGCAATGAGCACGGCGCCGCCATAGCGCCAAGCCTGGAACCACCAGATGTAGAGGCCGTGAATGACCCCGGCCCGCTCGAACTCGAAGAGCGTGAGCAGCAACAGGAAATAGATGACGGTCACCATCTGCCAGGCGGTCTTGTGCTTGCCCATTTTGTCCGCCGGCAAGACCACGCCTTTGCTGGCGGCGAGCAGGCGCAGGCCGGTGATGAGGAATTCGCGGCTGATGATGACAATGACCGCCCACGCCGGGATGGCCTTCTCGGGGATCAGGCAGATGAAGGCCGCGGCCATGAGCACCTTGTCGGCGACAGGATCCATCAGTTTGCCGAAATCCGTAACGAGGTTGCGCCGGCGGGCGATGGCGCCGTCGAAGTAATCGGTAATCGAAGCCGCGACGAAAAGAATGAACCCGGCGGTGTAGCCCCAACTCCAGGTCAACCATGGGGTCCAGTCGGGATCGCCCGGAGATCTCCAGCGCCAGGCGAGCGTCATCGAGGCAACGAATCCCGCGGTGACGTAGAGTCGCGCGACGGTGAGACGATTCGGGAGATTCATCGATTGCGGGACGCGGGAGCGCGAGAGCCGCATGAATTTTGGAAGGGCGCTTCGTTGATGATGAAAAAATCCATGGCTCTGTCCCGCACTTTGCCGACACGCGCCCGGTTCCCTCAAATCTTAAATGGGAAAAAGTTCTGCCGATCTTAGCCGCCACCTGCGCCTCGCCAATGGTGCTCGCACGGGTGTCGCCGAGATGGACAATTGATCCACGATCATGCACCGTTTGCCCAAGCTATGGCTCGTTTTCTTTTCTTCGTCACGCTTCTCCTCGCAGGCGGTTTCGGGTTCGTCCGTGCCGACGCTCCGGCTTCGCCGGAGGACCGGCTCGCCGCGGCGCAAAAGGTCGCCGACGGTTTGCATTATCAGCAGGGGGAGATCACGCTGCGCAACGGGTTGGCGAAGATCAATTTGTCCCCGAATTTTCGCTATTTGGATCCGCGGGAGTCGAAGACCGTCCTGACGACGCTTTGGGGGAACCCGGATCCCGGGGAGAACCTGCTTGGGATGCTGGTTCCGACGAACGCCGGTGTGGTGGGATCGGACGCCTGGGCCATCGTGATCAGCTTCAACGAAGATGGCTACGTGAAGGACGGCGACGCTGCGAAAATCAATTACGACGAGCTGCTCAAGAAGATGCGGGAGGATGCGCACAAGGCGAGCGAGGCGCGGGCGGCGAAGGGGTATGCCGCGATGGAACTCACCGGCTGGGCAGCGCCGCCGCGCTACGATGCCGCGGCCCACAAGCTCTATTGGGCGCTTGATTTTCGCTTCGGCGACAGTGCCGAGGATACTTTGAACTACAACATCCGGATGCTGGGACGGCGTGGTGTGCTGGTGCTCAACGCCGTGGCCGGCATGGGCCAACTCGGTGAGATCGAGAAGGCCGCGCCCACGATCCTGTCGATGGTGGATTTTCAGGAAGGCCATCGCTACGTCGATTTCAAGCCAGGCACGGACAAGGTGGCGACCTACGGGCTCGCCGCGCTGATTACCGGCGGAGTGCTGGCCAAGGCAGGCATCTTCAAGGGTTTTTGGGCCCTGCTTCTCGCCGCCAAAAAATTTGTCCTGGTGGCGATCGCCGCCATCGCGGCCGCGATCAAAAAGTTCTTTGGCAAGCTGACCGGCCGCGGGAAGTCAACCAACGTCCCAACTTAGCCTCGGCGCGAGGCCTGGCAGGCGATGTGCTGAATGCGGATGCCCACGAATCCCGATTCCCCGTCGCCGACGGTCCGTACTCCCCGGTGGAAGGGAATTGCCGTCTGCGTGGCGCTGGCGCTCGCCACGCTGGCGGTCTTCGGCCAGGCGGTGCGGTACGGCTTTATCAGCTTCGATGACGACCGCTATGTGGACCACAATCCTGCGTTGGAGGCGGGATTGAGCGCGCGGGGGCTGGCCTGGGCGTTCACCACCAACCTCAGCAAATTGAGCGAGACGGCCGAATATTGGGAACCGCTGACGCTCCTCACACGGCTCGCGGATTACCAGGCGTACGGATTCCAGCCGTGGGGGCACCATCTCACGAGTGTCTTGCTGCACCTGGCGGCCGGCCTGGCGCTGTTCGGAGCGTTGCGGCGGCTCACGGGGGCGCTCGGGCGGAGCGCCCTCGTGGCGGCGCTGTTTTTGTTGCACCCGATGCACGTGGAACCGGTGCTGTGGCTCTCGGCGCGCAAAGACCTCGTCAATGGATTGTTCTATGTGCTCACGCTGTGGACGTACGGCTGGTACGCCGAACGCCCGAATTGGCGCCGGTATCTTTTGGTTTTTGCGGCCGCGCTGGCGGCAAATATGGGCAAACCGATGGCCGTCTCGCTGCCGTTTGTCCTGTTGCTTCTGGACATCTGGCCGTTGCAGCGGTGGCCGGCCGGTGATGGAAAGCGCCAGATGGCCCGGCTCGTTTCGGAGAAGCTTCCGCTCTTCGTGCTGACCTTCGGCGTCGCGGCGCTCGCCGTGGTGGTGCAGAAGGACATTGGCGCGCTGGATGTTGAGGATGTGCTGCCGCTGGGGTGGCGGCTCGGCAACGCGGCGCTCGCCGTGGCCCTTTACGTGGCCAAAGCCTTTGTGCCCATGCATCTCGTCTTCTTCTATCCGCATCCGGGGCGGGAACTGAATGTGCCTTTGGCCGTGGCCTGCGCGCTGGCCACGGTTGGCGCGTCGATTTTCGCGTGCGGGCAATGGCGCCGGCGGCCCTGGCTGACGGTCGGCTGGTTTTGGTTCCTTGTGGTGCTGGGGCCGGTGCTGGGGCTTGTCCAGATCGGCGATCAGGCCATGGCGGATCGTTATTCCTATCTCGCTTTCATCGGTCTCTTTATCGCCGTGGTGTGGCAGGTGGCGGAGTGGATGCGCCGCTTTTCGCCGCCGGTGGGTGGACGTGTCGCCTGGGGCCTTTCATTGGTGACTTCAATGGTATGCGGCATCTTTTGCTTCCTTCAGGTGCGGACGTGGCAATCGAGCGAAACCGTCTTCTCGCATGCGCTGGCGGTGAATCCCAGCAACTACGTGGCGCAGTACAATCTCGGCGCCGTGCTCTGGGAAGCGGGCCGCCGCGCAGAGGCCATGAGCCATTTCAAGGAAGCCATCCGCATTCGCGAACCGATCCTCCGCAAACTCATGGCCGACGCCGATGCCGCGGCCCAGCGGGGCGCGTACGGTGATGCCATTCCGCGGCTGACGCGGGTGCTCCTGCTCATGCCATGGAACGCCGAATTGCACGAGCGGCTGGGCACCTGGCTCGCCCTTGACCGGCAGGTGGGCAAGGCTCTCGTCCAATTCGACACGGCCTTGAAATATCGTCCGGACTGGATTCAGCCCCGGGTGAGCATCGCCGCGGTATTGCTGGAGGACGGACAAACGCAGAAAGCCGAGAACATTCTGCGTGACGTCCTCGTTCGGGAGCCGCGCAATGGCGCGGCGCTGAGAATGCTGGAGGATTTGAAGTCGCCGGTGGCTGTGCCCTGACTCGTCGGCCCTGCCAAGAGTTGGCCGGATTTCGCCAAAATCCGTGTTTTCGCCGGCCCATTCGCGGATTAAAGATTAGACCCCGATATTCTTCAGCCCCTATTGCAAATCTTTATGGATCTCACACGCACCGCTTACGGAACTTGGTCAGGTGGACGCTTCATGCACTTTGGCGAACCGCTCGACGATGACCGATTCATCGGCGCCATCCGGCATGCTTACGATCGCGGCATTCGCACGTTTATGACGGCGGATGTGTATTCGAACGGCGCGGCGGACGAGATGCTGGGACGGGCGCTGGCAGGACTGCCGCGGGAAAGCTACGCGCTGGTGGCGATGATCGGGCACGATTTCTACAGCGGCCAGCGCGATGGCTCGAAAGGGTACCCGCGTTTCACCCACCCGCAGTTGCGCGGGCCGCGCGACTACGCGGGCTACGTGCGCATGGCGGCCGAGAAGGCGCTTACGCGGTGCCGCGTCGACCGGTTCGACTGCTTGATGCTGCACAACCCCGACTCGATCGGTTACACGAGCGACGACGTGTGGAAGGCCATGGAGAAAGCCAGGGACGCCGGGCTCACGGGTATGCTCGGTGTGGCGCCCGGGCCGGCGAATGGCTTTTCGCTCGATCTCATTTTAAATTTCGAGCGCTTCGGTGCGCTGCTTGATTGGGCCATGATCATCCTCAGCCCGATGGAGCCCTGGCCGGGCTCCTACTGTCTGCCGGCGGCGGAAAAGAATGGCGTCAAGATCATCACCCGGGTGGTCGATCACGGCGGCATTTTTCATGACGACGTGAAGCCCGGGCACCAATTTGGGGAGCGGGACCATCGAACCTTTCGGCCGGCGGGCTGGGTCGAGGGTGGCAACAAGAAACTCGATGCCATGCGCCCGATCGCCGAAGAGAAGGGCCTTACGATGCTCCAGCTCGCGAGCCTGTGGAATTTGGGACATCCGCCGGTGAAGAGCGTGATCCCGACGCTGATCCAGGAGATTGGCGCGGCGGCGAAGCCAATCGAAGCGAAGATCGATGAACTCGCCGCGCTGCCCGAAATCACGCTCAGCGTGGATGAAATCGAAGAAATCCGGCGGATTGGCGACAACACCGGGTGCATGGAATTGAAGGGCGGCAATCCTGCGCATCTCGGCGAACCGCTGCCGGATCGCTGGTCGCTGAGCAACGATCTCACGCTCGTGGCCGAGCGCTGGCAGATCGAACCCGCCACCGCTCTCGCCTGTACCCACTGAATTCGCCCGCTGCACGGGTCCGTGTCGTGAAGCTCACGCGCCAGGAAATTGTCCTGCTTGGCGCGCTTTTGCTCGCGGTCGCGACGGGCGCCGTGGTGAAGCGCTACCGTAGCGCGCGCCCTGTCGACGTGCCCTCGCGTTTTCCGGACGTGCCCTCGCGTCTTCCCAATGCGCCCTCGCACTCCGTGCGACCCGGCACGCCGAAACCGGCTTCCCCCAGATAATTTGGACGTGCCGGCGTCGACGGAAGGATCGGTGGTCGCCGCGAAGGCTCATGTTTGCTTGATTCCCGGGTGATCGAAAAATTCAGGAGCGGCCGTTTCGAGTCGTTCTTTTTGGAAGTGCGAAACTTTTTTGAAAATACCTCTTGTCGGAGAATCGTCGTTTGCTACTTTCCGCGTCCCGCTTTCCGGCGGAGCTGCAAAAGAGCGGAAACGTGATGATGCGGTGACCGAAAAATTTTGGCGAAAACCAAAATTCCGGTTGACCGATCAAAACGGATCGCTAGATTGCACCTCCCGCGAAAGAGCGGGATGGCCCTCAAAGGGCATCAGTTCTTCCAACTTTTGGGACTTCAGATTGCACTCAATCTTGTCCCGACAATGAACGAGCGCCGAAATTCATCCAGATCCCTTGGGATCGTGGCTGGGGGTGCGAAATTTAAAGTCGGCGCCGGGATTGAGTTTTTTGTCCCCCGAAAGTTCCTGGAAACAACGATCTTTGAAAGTTTGATTCTGGAGTTTGTCACACGACTCCGTGAGCGCAGGCGAAAGCCTGGGCCGCACGGATGAGCAAACTCGGAACGGTCAAAAAAAAAGACGCCTCGAGCCGATCGGTCCAAGGGATCGAACCGGCTCCGTCGACAGACGGGGCTGGCAAGGAAGACTCGAGGCGATCAAGCAAAAATTGAATTGTGCGTTATACGTCAGATCTTTGATTTCAAGTATTTAAGACTGAACAAACCCTGCGGGGCCGCCGACCACGGTCGAGGCTACTGCAGGTTATGAACGGTCAGATTTAGCGGCGACCTTAGCAGTCGCCGCGCAAACTTTGGACGCCCTGGTCCTGATCAGGGGTCCATCCGTTTTTTACGGAGAGTTTGATTCTGGCTCAGAACGAACGCTGGCGGCGTGGATAAGACATGCAAGTCGAACGGGATATCATGCGTAGCAATACAAGTGATGTCCAGTGGCGTAAGGGTGCGTAACACGTGGGCAACCTGCCGAGAAGTGGGGGATAGCTCGCCGAAAGGCGAATTAATACCGCATGTGGCTAGTGGAGACATCTCCGCGATGCCAAAGCCGGGGCAACCTGGCGCTTCTTGATGGGCCCGCGGCCTATCAGCTAGTTGGTGAGGTAACGGCTCACCAAGGCGATGACGGGTAGCTGGTCTGAGAGGACGACCAGCCACACTGGAACTGAGACACGGTCCAGACACCTACGGGTGGCAGCAGTCGAGAATTTTTCTCAATGGGGGAAACCCTGAAGGAGCGACGCCGCGT